>Ga0070735_10005662_pt1 | contig 10309 bp, 11 predicted proteins | sample Coa_R1_FD_66443 | JGI IMG/M metagenome (GOLD analysis project Ga0070735, IMG submission 66443) | Surface soil microbial communities from Centralia Pennsylvania, which are recovering from an underground coalmine fire - Coalmine... | ecosystem: Environmental > Terrestrial > Soil > Unclassified ... | reverse complement strand
GCCGGGCACGGCGGATCCGCCTGGTCGGCCTGCGACGAGACCGAGAACGTGAGGAACTCCGAGATGGAATCGACGGCTATCCGGGTCCCTATCGTCAGCTCACGGCCGAGCACGTTTTCCACGTCCCAGTGGTGGACGGCGGCCTCCTGTACCTGGTGCCTGCGCACGAAGCCGACGTCACGCTGTGACGGCGCCCAGGTCCATACCGGTTCGTCGTCGCGGGCCGCGCGCAGCACCCGGACCAGCCGGTCGGCGCCGGCCTCGAACACGGGTATCAGCTCATCCGGCTTGGCGCTCGCGGGCCGCCGGTCTTCTGACGGCCGCTCCCGCAGTCGCTCCTCGACGATCGTGCTCCAGAACCAGTGCACCTCGGTGAGGTGCGACACCAGGTCGGCCACGCTCCACCCGGGGCAACTCGGGACCGGAGCGAGCGGATCGGCCTCGGAAGCCGCGGCGGCGAACCCGGCGCTGTGCGAGGCGATCGCCTCGACGTAGTCAAACCCTGGGTCACCCATATCCACCTGAGCAAACTTACCTGATCGCGCCGAAAGACAGCGCCGTGCTATCGTTGCTCGCGCCGGCCCGGGAGGAATCCGGGACGGCGGCGTGGTCAGGCAGCGAAGCCGGTGCGATTCCGGCGCTGTCCCGCAACTGTGACGGTTTGTAACCAGACCTTAAGCCAGGCCGACTCCTGCCGCGTCTGACGACATCGACCCTCGAGGGAAGGGCGATCCGTCCCGGGCGGGCACGGCATACGCGGAGCCCGTCGGCGGTCTCGCCTTCCTTCCCGTCACGGGAGGAAGTGCATCCCCATGCACCTCAGATCATCGGCAGCCGCGCTCATCGCGGTAGCCGCCGCGGTCACGGCCGCGGGCTGCAGTTCAAGCAACTCAAGCAGCTCAACCACCACACCCGCATCAGGCACTTCGACCACGGCCTCGTCAGCCGCCGCGGCGCAGCAGTTCCCGGTCACGGTGACCGCGGCCAACGGCGTGGTGACGATCAAGGCCCAGCCGTCCCGGATCGTCTCGCTGTCCCCGACCGCCACCGAGGACCTGTACGCGGTCGGCGCCGGCCCGCAGGTGGTCGCCGTGGACGCCGACTCCAACTACCCGGCTAACGCCCCGGTCACCAAGCTGAGCGGCCTCACGCCGAACATCGAGGCGATCGCCAGGTACAACCCCTCGCTTGTCGTCACCGACCAGAACGTGAGTGGCCTGGTCGCGAGCCTCGGCAAGCTCGGGATCCCGGTGCTGATAGAGCCGGCTGCGCAGACGCTGGACGACGCCTACAACGAGATCAGCCAGATCGGCAGCGCGACCGGACACGCCACGCAGGCCGCGCAGGTCGAGACCAGCATGAAGCAGCAGATCGCCGCCGCCGTGGCCAAGGCCGGGGCAGCGCACGGCGGCCTGACCTACTACTTCGAGGTGAGCGCCAGCCCGTTCTACTCGGCGACGTCGAAGACGTTCATCGGGCAGGTCATCGGCCTGTTCGGGCTGAAGAACATCGCGGACGCCGCGGACAAGGTCTCCGACGGTGGGTACCCCCAGCTGTCCCAGGAGTACATTGTCACCGCGAAGCCCGCGCTGATCTTCCTCTCCGACAATCAGCCGAACGACGGTGCCCAATCCCCCAGCGTCGTCGCTAAGCGGCCAGGGTGGGACACGGTACCCGCGGTCAAGGACGGCCTGGTCATCCCGCTGAACGACGACATAGCGTCGCGATGGGGTCCGCGTCTGCCACAGCTTGTCGACGAGATCGCGCAGGCCATATCGAAGTCGTGAGAGCCCGGCTGGCGTTCAGCATCGCGGCGGTGTTCCTGGTCGCCGCGATGCTGGTCGGCATCCTGGTCGGCGCGGCCGACCTGAATCCGCTCGCAACAATCGCCGCGCTGCTCGACAAGATCCCCTTCGTCCATCTCAAGGACAGCCTGAGCGCCGTCGACCAGGCCGTGCTCTTCCAGATCCGGCTGCCGAGGATCGTGCTTGACGTGCTGACCGGCGGGCTGCTCGCCGTCTCAGGGGCCGGTTACCAGGGCGTGTTCCGTAACCCGCTCGTCGATTCTGGCACGCTCGGTGCTTCGGCAGGTGCCGGGCTCGGCGCCACGATCGCGATCGTCTACCTCGCCGGCGCCGGTCCGTCGGTCGTCCCGGTGGCGGCGTTCGCCGGCTCGGTCGCCGGAGTGGCGGTCGCCTACGTGGCCGGCGGCGCTGGTCACCGCGGGCCCGCAACGCTGCTGCTGGCCGGCATCGCGATCAGCATGTTCTTTACCGCCGCGCAGACGCTGCTGATGCAGCGCTCCACCCAGGTGCTGCAGAACGTATACGCCTGGCTGCTCGGCTCCCTGTCCGGAGCGACCTGGCAGCAGTGCCTGGACATTCTGCCGTACACCGCGGTCAGCATCCTGCTCATCCTGCTGCATGGCCGGCACCTCGACGTGCTTTCGCTCGGCGACGAGGAGGCACGCGCACTCGGAATGAACCCGGTCCGGGTGCGGCTGATAGTCCTGACCGCGAGCGCGCTGGCCGCCGCCGCGGCGGTCGCGTTCTGCGGGCTGATCGGCTTCGTCGGCATCGTCGTGCCGCACGTCGTCCGGCGGCTGGCCGGTGTCTCATACCGCCTGGTGCTGCCGCTGTCGCTGCTGACCGGTGCGGGTTTCCTCGTGCTCGCCGACACCGCGGCGCGCACCCTGGTGTCGCCTGGCGAATTGCCGATCGGCGTGGTGACCGCGCTGATCGGCTCGCCCGTTTTCATCTGGATACTGCACACCACCAGATCGGTGCGGACATGATTCAGCTCGATGACCTGCGAGTCGATCTGGAGCGCACCCCGGTCGTCAAGGGTGTCAGCACCGCTATCAGCACCGGCGGCTGGCATGCGCTGCTCGGCCCGAACGGATCTGGAAAGACCACGGTGCTGCGCGCGATCGCCGGGCTGATCCCATATCGCGGCACGATCACCGTGGACGGCGCCACGCCGAAGGCGAGGGATCGCGCGAGGCTGATCGCCTATGTGCCGCAGGCACCGACCCTCCCGCCGGACATGCTGGTCAGCGAGTACGTACTGCTCGGCCGCACCCCGTACCTGCGCTACCTGGCTGGCCCGGGCAGACACGACCACGAAGTGTCGCGGAACGCCATCGAGCGACTCGACCTCGCCGAGTTCGCGCGGCGCCGCCTCGGCACGCTGTCCGGCGGTGAGGTCCAGCGCGTCGTGCTGGCCCGCGCGCTCGCCCAGGAACCGCGCACCATGCTGCTGGACGAGCCGACCTCGTCGCTCGACATAGGCCACCAGCAGCACGTACTCGAGCTGATCGACGAGCTGCGCACAAGCGGCGGCCTGACCGTGGTCAGCACGCTGCACGACCTCACCACCGCTAGCCAGTACGCGCACCAGCTCGTCCTGCTCGACCATGGCCAGGTCGCCGCTCAGGGCACCCCCGGCGAGGTGCTCACCGCCGAGCGGATCGCGGAGATCTACGACGCTCGGGTCCATGTCGCCACCGACGAATCAGGCCACACGATCGTCACCCCCGCCCGGCCGCTTGCGATGTAGTGAATCGTGCTGTGACCGTAGCGGTGTTGTCAATCTGGCGCACGGTATGGGTAGCGCTGGGCGCCGGCGGCTACGGCGGCGTGGACCGCGCGGGCGATGCGGGCGCCCCAGACCGAGCGCGGGCCGGTGAATTCCTCGGGGGTCCCATCGGCCGGCGCCGCGACGCAGATCGCGTCCGAAGCGGTCCCGGTACCGGGAAAGCCGGCTTCCGCGAGCGCTTGCGACTTGGCCTCAGTGGCCGTGATCACCGCGTTGACGAACGCGGCGTCGGCCAGCGGGACCGGGACGGCGACGACGACGTTAATCGTGCCGGGCCGCCATGCGGACCGCGGCTGGGCGACGTCATCCAGCCAGATCGGGTGCAGTTCCGGGTCGGCGTGGCCGTCGGGCGCAGCGGCCCAGGTGGGTACCCGCAGGCCCACGGTCGCGGTGGCTTGCGCACCGGCGTCAACGCGCCAGACGTACTCGGTCACCGCGGCGGCGGTGAGCAGGCCGACCCCGGGACCGGCCAGACCAAGGCCCGCGCTGAGCTCGGCAAGGTGGGCGACCGGGTCCATCCGGTTGTAGCGGCCGGGGACCTGGGCGTTCAGCGCCCATTCACGTGAGCCGAGCCCGCCGCCGGTCATGCCACTGGAGATCATCCGGTAACCAGGTCCGGCGTGCCACAGCAGCATCGCCAGCCGCTTCCCGTCCTCGACCCGCCAGCGCACCTCCGGCTCCAGCCTCACCGCTCGCCCTCGGTCACCTCGGGCAGCGCGACCGCGAGCCGCGTCACGTCCTCGATGGTCGCCACCGGGCCCTCCTTCCCGTACCGTTCAACCATAAGCGAAGTGAATGGGGAGGTTGCGGTGACGCTGCGGTTCGGCCTGGTCGGTACCGGCTACTGGGCGCAGGCGACGCACGCGCCTGCTCTGACGTCCACTCCGGGTGCCTCGCTGACGGCGGTCTGGGGTCGCGACCTGGACCGGGCTAGGCAGCTCGGCGACAAGCACGGTGCGGTCGCGCATGACGATCTGGACGAGTTCCTCGCGGCTGTCGACGCCGTCGAGTTCTCGGTGCCGCCAGACGTGCAGGCGCCGATCGCCACCAGGGCCGCGGCGGCTGGCAAGCACCTGCTGCTGGAGAAGCCGATCGCTCTGACCGACGCAGAAGCGGACGCACTTGTGGAGGCGGTAGATGGCGCCGGAGTCGCGACCGTTGTGTTCTTTACCTCGCGGTTCCAGCCAGAGACCCGCGCCTGGCTCACGCAGGTCACATCCCAGAGCGGCTGGATGGGTGGCTCGGCCGCCTGGCTGGGCTCGGCGATGCGCACGTCCAGCCCGTTCAACACCCCCTGGCGGCAGGTCAAGGGCGGGCTGTGGGACGTCGGACCCCACGCGGTCGGGATGCTGTGGGCCGCGCTCGGCCCGGTGACCAGGGTGACCGCGGACCATGGCCTCGCCGACATCACCCATCTAGTGCTTCATCACGCCAGCGGCGTGACTAGCACGGTCACGGTCACCTTGAGCGCACCCGAGCAGGCTGCCCGGTTCGATCTGTCCCTGTGGGGCGAACCCGGCACCGCGCCGCTGCCCAGAACGGCAGGCACGCCGGTAACCGCACTGCGCACCGCACTGACCGAACTGGTCGAGCACGCCGAGTCCGGCCGCACCGACCATCCGTGCGACGTTCGTTTCGGCCGCGACATCACCCGCGTCCTAGCTGCCGCCCAGCACCAGCTCGACGCAGCTAGCCGCCGATCGTCGGGCAAGAGCGAGCGTGCACTGTTCTGATCTGCTGGTTGTGACAACCAGCCGCCTATAGCCGGCTGGTTGTCACAACCATGCGGCGGCATACCCAGCGTTGTGGAAGGTGCGGCTGCGCCGCAGCACGAGCCACCGATCATCTGAGTGCGAAGCGGGGGCCGGCCAGGCGGCGGAGGGTCGCGATGGCGGTGGGCGCGGGCACGTCGATCTGGTCCAGGTTGCCGACGGTGAGGGTCCGGTCGGCTGGTACCCGCACGCGGCGGCCGGTACGCGTGCACGCGGGCGCGGCCAGGCGCAGGTCGACCGAGGCGGCCGCGCGGCGGCCGTGGTGGTACTGGTGCAGCGCGACTTCCTCGATGTCGGCCCAGGCGAACGCGACTTCGCAGCCGCGCGGCTGGTAGCGGATGCCGTCCCTGCTCACCACCGCCGCGGGCTGCCGCAGCTGACGCCACCGCAGCCAGGTGCGGGCCGCCTCCCACAGGTTGGCGAGCAGCGCGACCAGCGTGGTGACGGCGAGCGCGACTGACAGGCAGCCCAGCAGCAGCTCATCGGCCACCCCGATGCGAAACGCCGCGCCGCCCCACAGCGCGAGTGCCTCACCGGCACACGCGGCAGACGTCACGCCCACCATGATCGCCAGCACACCCACGTGGTAGCACCGCCAGCCGGAAACGCTGAACCGGAGCTCGGTCGTGCTATCGGTGTCGTGAACCATCTGGGAACGCTTACCCGCCATACTGCTGCTCACGACACCCGCCCCCGCCCAGTTCGAAACAAACACGCCTCGTAATGGATTGGTAACACCCACAGCTTCCCTCGGCCGGGCCGTTCCCAAACCGCAGGGCTTCTCCCCGGACGGGAATGTGCGATAGAAGGTCTGCTATGAGCAGACTTCCCAGCCGCCGACGTGACGAGCTACCTCCCGACGGGCAGGCGCTGTACGACAGCATCGTGAGCGGGCGGGGCGCGCAGCTCATCAACCCAGACGGCGGGCTGGCTGGGCCGTTCAACGCGCTCGTCCAGGCACCCGACGCTGGCCAGCGGATATCGGAACTCGGCCGCCAGCTGCGGTTCGGCACGTCGATCGAGCGGAGGCTGTCGGAGGTCGCGATCATCACAATCGCTGCGCGGTGGCGGGCGGAGTTCGAGTGGTGGGCGCACGCGCGCATGGCACGCGAGCACGGCGTGCCGGACGCCGTGGTCGACGCGATCGCCCGCGGCGAGCGGCCGCCGTTCGCGGCGGCGGACGAGGAGACCGTCTACACGGTGGCCAGCCAGCTCGCGAACACCGGCCAGATCGATGACGAGGCGTACGGGCGGGCACACGCCCTGCTCGGCGACACCGGGATGATCGAGCTCATCTCACTGTGCGGTTACTACACGCTGGTCTCGTTCCTGCTCAACGGCCTGCGCGTGCCGCTGCCGGAAGGGCAGACCCCACAGTGGAACCACCGATGATCCTTCATAACGAGCGTGCCCTCCTTGTCATCGCGAACGGGCGAGGGCCAGCACGGGCGCTGGACCGCGCGGTCAGGGAGCTGCGCAGGCTCGGCTTCGAACCTGACGTCGTGCGGACGACCGGACCCGGGCACGCGACGTCCGCCGCACGTGACGCGGTGCGCGCCGGGGGGAGGCTGGTGGTCGCGGCCGGCGGAGACGGCACTGTCCACGAGGTCGCCAACGGCCTGCTCGCGGACGGCCACGGCGCCGACACCGTCCTCGGCGTGCTGCCGATGGGCTCCGGATCCGATTTCGTAAGGTCGTTCGGCATACCTAGGACCCCGGTGCGTGCGGCGCGGCGGCTGGCCGACGGCGAGGTGCGGCGGATCGACGTGGGCCTGATCAGGTTCGACAGCGGAGAGTCCCGCTACTTCGTGAACATCGCGGAGGCCGGGCTCGGCGGCGCGGTGGTGGCGCGGGCGGCCAGGCTGCCGCGCTTCCTGGGGCCGGGCCGGTATCTCGCCGCGTTCTGCCTGGTGCTGCCCCGGTTCGAGACGGGGCGGACTCGCGTCGCGGCCGGCGACGATCGCACGGACCGGCGCACGCTCAACGTCGTCATCGCGAACTGCCGGTACTACGGCGGCGGCATGCGGATCTCACCGAAATCCGCACCCGATGACGGCATGCTCGACATCCTGGTGATGACCGGCCCGAAGCGCTCCGCCTGCGCCACCATGCCCAGGGTCTTCCTCGGCCGCTACCTGCCGCACCCGCACGTGACCGAGATGCGCGGCAACACGATTCGCATCGACGGCGACGCACCTTACCTCGTCGAGGCCGACGGCGAACTGCTCGGCCCCATCCCCGCCACCTTCGAGGTGCTGCCTGGGGCGCTGCGACTGCGCGCGTGACCGCGTGTCACGCGAACGAGGGGTGGGCCGCGAATCTGCGCATGGCGCGGTCACCGGTCAGCGCGAGCAGCGGAGTGGCCAGCCGCGCGCCGGGAAGGCGGAAGCCGCCTAGCGAGGCGAACCGGGTGCCGTCCCCCTCGGGGACCGCCGCCATCGCACCGACCACGAACCTGCTCCGCATCAGGCACCAGCCGGGGCGGAGCACCACGTCGAAGCGGGCCCGCTGGCCGAGCGTCCCGGTAGCCAGCAGCTCCAGCCGCTCGCCGTCTTCCCTGGTGATCCGTACCGAGCGGACCGTGCTGAGGCAGCGAGGCAGCTCGCGTTCCAGGTCGCTGGCCACCGACCACACGTCGTCGGGCGAAACGGGCAGCACGATCTCGGCCTCGTAGACCGGGAACCGCAGCGACGCCGCGAGTACCCGCAGCCGGCGTACCGGATCCAGATCGGCGACGGGCCAGTTGTCAGTCATGAGTCCACGCCTTCCGGAAGCTGGTCCGCGCCCGGAACAGCCGGGACCGCACCGTGCCGACCGGAAGCGACAAGATCTCGCCGGCCTGCTCCTCGGTCAGCCCCTCGATGTCGCGCAGTACCAGGACGGCGCGGTGCTGCGGGGTGAGCCGGGTCAGCGTGTCGGCGATGTCCACGCCGAGCTGCTGGTCGCCGGTCGCGCTGACGTCGCTCAGGTCAGCGAGGCACACGCCGGCGCGCTGCCGGGCGACGCGCAGGGCTTCGTGTACCGCGACCACCCGCGCCCACCCGTACAGCGCGGCCGGATCACGCAGCCCGCCGATGCCGCGCAGGATCTTGATCATCGCCTCCTGCGCGGCATCGGGACCGTCCTGCAGCGCGATCGGGCCGCAGATCCGGCCGACGTACGGCACAAGCAGCTCCATCAGCTCGCCCAGCGCGAGCGCGTCTCCGCGCTGCGCCGCGCGCACCAGGTCGGCCGCCTCCGCCACCGGCTATCCGAACAGCTCACGGACGGCCGCCGCGACCAGGCGCGGCGCGGTCTGTGGCAGCAGGTGCCTGCCGGGCACCACCTCGACCCGGACACCGGCCGCGGCCGGCATCGGGCCGGTGACCTGGTCCAGCTCACCAGTTAGCACCATGGCGGGCACGGTCAGCTCGCGCCGTCGCCATGAGCCGCGGGTGAGCGCCGGGATGTCGTGCCGGACGAACTGCCACAGCATCTGCTCGATCGCTCTCGATTCCCCGCGGCTTCGGCTGCCCCGCACGTACTCCTCCAGCTCGGCAGGATCCCACGTGTACTGCCGCCCCGCCCAGCGCCGGAGCAGGAACCTGGTGAGCCCAGGCCAGCGTCGCAGCACCGTACGTCCCACGCCTGGGTATTCCCAGAATGCGGTGTACCAGAACCGCCATGCCTCCCGCAGCATCGTCGTGTGCGGCAGCCACGGGTGCGCGACGTTCACCGCAAGCAGGCCTTCGAACCGCTCCGGCGCCGTCAGGCACAGCTCGAAGCCGATCCAGCCGCCGGTCTCGTGCCCGACCAGCCGCACCCGGTCCAGCCCGAGCGCGTCCATGACGGCCAGCACGTCGGCGGCTAGCTCTTGTGTGGCGTAGCCGTGCCGCGTAGCCGACGACCAGCCGCAGCCGCGCAGGTCAACGCAGTACAAGTCGTACTCACCGGCCAGTTCCGCGATCACATCGCGCCACGCGTACCAGTGCATGGGGATGCCGTGCAGCAGCACGACCGGGTGGCCGCCGGGCTCGCCTGCCCGCGCGATATGAAACCGCGCGCCGCGAGCCTCGATGTACTGATGGGTAACTCCGGGAACTGTCGCGTACATCGTCATCGTGACTCCTGTGCTCGTCTCATACGGAAAGAGCACGGCCGCGTGCATCACACTCCCGTGACGTGCGTCACAATCTGGAAGGTACGCAGCGTGGGGTCAGCGGCATAGGCGATCCGGCCGCCGTCGGCCTTCGCGTCGCGGAGGGCGGCGACGGCCTGCGCGGTGATCAGCTCGCCCGGGGCGAGCACCGGGATTCCTGGCGGGTACGGCGCCACGAGCTCGGCGCTAACCTGGCCGATCGCATCTTTGGCCGGCACCGTCCTGTGCGGCGCGAAGAACGCCTCGCGTGGCGGTATGACGGTCTGCGGCTCGACCGTCCACGACGCGGCGGGCACCGGATGGCGCGGGGTGCCCCGGTGCTTCTCGACCAGCCCGATGAGCACTGATGTGAACGCCTCGACCTGCTCGGGGGGATCGGCGATCGTCACCATCGGCACAACCGTGTCCCTGTCCGCCATCTCCACCGGCATCCCGGCGGCGATCAGGTCCGCCTCGACCTGGCCGCCGTGCGCGCCGGTGCCGGCCAGCAGCACGACGAGCTTGCTCGGATCGACGCCGTCGCCGTCGAGCACGTCGAGGCCGGGTACCTCGCGGAGCCGAGCGCGGGCCTTCTCGACGTTCAGCAGCAGGCGGCCGCACAGCTGTCTGCCGTCCCTGGCCAGCAGGGCGCGGGCGGCGTCGGTGCTGGCCATGATGTCACCGGCCGGGCTCGTGGTGTTCGTCGCGTCGAACGCCCGCTCCAGCCGGTCGGCGTCGAGCAGCCCAGTGCGGGCGAGCACGATCGCGGCCTGTGTCCGGGACGGCAGCGCCTTGTGCGCGCTGGTCACCATCGCGTCGGCGC
>Ga0070735_10005661_pt1 | contig 10310 bp, 7 predicted proteins | sample Coa_R1_FD_66443 | JGI IMG/M metagenome (GOLD analysis project Ga0070735, IMG submission 66443) | Surface soil microbial communities from Centralia Pennsylvania, which are recovering from an underground coalmine fire - Coalmine... | ecosystem: Environmental > Terrestrial > Soil > Unclassified ... | reverse complement strand
CTGGACGCTTATGAGGCGACGCTAGATTCGCGTTATTTTGCCGCCGCGCAAAAAACGATGGATCTTGCGATCGCCAGCTATGGCGACGCAGAGGTCGGCGGCTTTTTCGACCGGCCTTCGGATGCCGGGCCGATGGGAGGCCTCGACGTTCGCCGCAAGCCGTTTCAGGATTCGCCAACGCCGGGAGCCAATTCTGTCGCGGCAATCGCGCTCATTCGAATGCACGCGTTCACCGGCGACGAGCGTTATTACCATGTCGCGCAGAGAACGCTCGAGGCTTTCGCCGGAATCGCACCGCAATACGGGATGTTCGCTGCCACATACGGGCTGGCCGCTACGCTTTTCGCGCGACATCCACTACAAGTCGTCGTCACCGGTCGCACCGATGATCCCGCCGCGCAAGCCCTCGAAGCTGCAGCCCACCGCGTCTACCGCTTCGGCAAGTCCGTCCTGCGGCTAACGCCCGGCGCCTCGTTGGCGAATCTCACCGGAGCGCTCAAGGAAACGCTGCCGCATCTCCCCACTGACAAAGCTGTAGCGGTTGTCTGCTCGGGACAAACTTGTTTGCCGCCGACCAGCGACCCCGCGCAATTGGTCGCGCTTTTGGAAAACGGCGCCGCTGGCGCAGCAACCTCATAGGATTTTCCTGGCCACGAGAAAAAAACGGGCACGATCGCAGAGCATCGTACCCGTTTGGTGTTCGACGTGACGAGGCTTACTTCTTGGGACGCGATTCGGGTGGCACCAGGCCGTTGATGCGGTAGTAGACGACGAGCTGGCCGTAGTGTTCGCCGGAATGCTCGATCAGTCCGTAGGCCAGATCCGAGATGCGAGTCAGGGTTGGCCCGCCGGCGGCAACGCTTTCGTTCATGCCCTTGTCGCCCTTCGCTTTAATCACGTCCGCGCCGTCCTGGACGCACTTCTTTACGAAGGCCACGATCTGAGCTTTGGTCTGCAAATCGTCGCGTTTCGGATCGTCGGACAAGTGCGGCTTCTTTCCCTGTGCGGGGTCCGTGAAGTAATACATCGAACCCGAAACGTGCAGCAGTTGCGCGACAAACGTTCTGGAATCCGGATTCGGTTTATAGTCGTACTTGTCTTCCGGCAAATCCTCGGCGATGGCAATTAGCTTTCTGCCGATATCATTCCAGGACTCCAAGACGGCTTGTGACGGACTCGGTGCCGGTTTTGGAGGTGCAGCTTTTTTCGCTTCCTGCGCCAATGCCGGAATTGCCGCAAGCACCACGGCAACCAGCAGAGCCCCCCATCTGCTAACGCTTTTCATCTTTTCTCTCCTCTATCTTTGTCTGGCTTAGGACCTGCAATCACGCCTGTTTTGGTCCAGGCTGGCCAGGCACACACTGTCTGACGGACAGCGAGCCTAAGCGTTTCTCGCTTCTAAAGGTAGAAACCTGGCCCTTTGGCCGGGTTCATCTTACGCGGGAGGTTTCTCGGCGTCATGGAAAATTCGTGCGGGCGGGCATGTTAAGCTGGTAGTTCGTGGCTGGGAGGCTTCTTTCATTGAATTGGACCTGGTTGGTAGTGCGCAGTGCGATTGGCTTGAGCGTCCTTGGGCTGCTGTTTTTCTCGCAGCGATTCTGGTATCGCGCCATTTGGCGCATGACGTCAAATTGGGGTAGCCAAGTGCTGCGCGTTGCGGCGCGTCTAATTTACGTAACGCTGCTGCTGCTCATTATCGGCGCGATGGCGGACGGCTTCCGCATGGGGCGCAGTCATATCATTTCCGGTATAAACGTGATCACAGTTTTTGCCGGTTTATGGTTTTTCAGCGCGCTTTTTGCCTATTTTGCGGTCAAATTTGTACGCGGCCTGGATCGAATCTGGGCTTGGGTGCGCGCAGCGTATCAGCTGAAAACGAACCCGCCGGCTTCACCAGTTTCGGCTTCACCCACGACCGCCGCAGCATACTCCTCTTCGCCGGCTGCCGCCGAACTGATTCCAGACCCTTCGCGACGCTACTTTTTTAAGACGGCCACCGCGCTTGCCGGGGCGGGCCCTTTTCTTACGGCGATGTATGGCTTTGCGGCCGAACGCCTGGACTATCAGGTGCGCCGGGTCGAGGTCCCCATGCCCAATTTGCCTGCCGGGCTTGAGGGCATGAAGATCGTGCAGCTCAGCGACATCCATTTGAGCAGCTACATGCCGCGCTTGCAGGTGCGCCGCGCCGTTGAAATGGCCAACGATCTGGGTGCGGATCTGGCGCTGGTGACGGGAGACTTCATTACCGGGGCAGGCGATCCCATTGCCGATTGCATCGACGAGGTGCAGGGACTCCGTGCGCCGCTCGGAGTTTGGGGCTGCAATGGCAATCACGAAATTTATGCGCGCGCGGAAGACACGGCGCAGGCTCTTTTCGCGCAGGCGGGGATGAAGCTTCTACGTCAGGAAAATGCGCAGCTTACGTTTAATGGCTCCTCGTTTAATTTGATTGGCGTCGACTATCAGCGCGAGCGCACCAATGGTGGCCGCAGAGTGCAATTGCTCCAGCATGTGGAACCCCTGGTGCGCCGCGATATGCCAAATATTCTCGTGTCGCACAATCCGAACGCGTTCAATCGCGCTGCGGAACTCGGCATCGAGCTAACGCTTTCCGGCCATACGCACGGCGGACAGATTCAAGTGGAAATTCTCGACCATAGACTTAGTCCGGCGCGGTTCATCACGGACTACATCGCTGGGCTGTATCAGCGCCCGATGTTTGCGGCGGCGCCCAATGACCGCGCGGCATCGGCGGGGTCTGCCTTCGAAACGAGCCATGGCTCATTGTTCCCGAACCGTTCCTCAGCGATGGCGTCGATCTACGTGAATCGCGGCTTGGGCACCGTCGGTGCTCCCGTGCGCCTGGGTGTACCTCCTGAAATCACACTCTTGACTCTCCGCCGGTCCTGATTGACCCGGACCTGCGGCGCTTCTCCCACTTCCGTTTTTAAAAAATTCACGGAATAAAACCCTCCCAAGTTCGGTATTCGCAACGGTACTGGAATACGGGAAACAGAAGAACCGTTGTGGTTCCCTCTAATCGACAAGGGTAAGTCCCTTGTTCTCAATTGGGGATTCATTTTCGAACAGCGCGTCGGCGTGGAATTTAAGTTGCAACAAACCACTGTTTACCCTCCCAGTCCGTAAATCTATGGCGATCACATGGCACATGGGATGTGTTTCGCTGCCCAAATCTCGATCTGGAGGTAATAGCAATGGGGTACGTGTTTAAGTCCTTGAAATCCGTAACTTTACTAGCAATAGGCCTCTGTCTCCTTCCTTTTGTAACAAAAGCGCAACATTACACACAAACAAATCTCGTTTCGGATGTTGCTGGCCAGGCACCGCTGCAGGACCCAAATCTGCAGAATGCTTGGGGGCTGGTTTCCAGCCCGACCGGCAGCCCTTGGTGGGTTTCCAACAACGCCGGGGGCACCTCCACGCTGTATTCGATTGACTCAACCGGGGCAGCGCACCTTATACCGATCAATCCTGCTCCTAATGAATTTGTAAAAATACCGAATGCTCCGAGCCAGACCCCTCCGGGTTCCCCGACAGGTGTTATGTTCAACGGCAGTGCCACGGATTTTCTACTAGCTCCCGGTGCGCCTGCTGTTTTCATCTTTGTAAGCGAGGATGGAACGGTCCAGGGTTGGAATCCGGGAGTGAACCGCGCCAGCGCGGTCATCGTAGTTGACCATTCCCAGATACCCAACGCAGCAAACGGAGCCGTTTACAAAGGCTCCACCATCGCGGAAATTGATGGTCACAAATTTATCCTGGCGGCAAACTTCCGCAGCGGCAGAGTTGATATCTTTGACAGCAACTTCAAGCAGGTGCACTTCAGCGAGGAGAAGTTCGAGGACGACAGCATCCCTCGCGATTTTGCGCCCTTCAACGTTCAGGGCGTCGGGCCGAATATTTATGTAACCTACGCCAAGCAGGATGCCGCCAAGCACGATCCCCCCGATCCGGGCCGGCCGGGCGACGGCTTTGTGGACGTATTCGATCGTCATGGTCGCCTATTGCAACGGCTCGAGCACGGCGACTGGTTTAACGCTCCCTGGGGAGTTGTCTGGGCCACCCCGGACTTCGGCGAGTTCAGCAATACCATCCTGATTGGCAACTTCCGTGGAGGCAATGTTGCCGCCTTCAATCCGGTCACTGGAAAGTTTTTGGGCAATATGTTGAACGCGGATGGAAGCACGCTGCTCATCGATGGGTTGTGGGCGCTTCGGTTTGGCAATGACGGCGGCTCTGGTCCAGCGACCACGTTGTTTTTCACTGCTGGCCCGAATGGTGAGAAAGACGGCTTGCTCGGCACGCTGACCCCGGTGGCGGCGGAAAAAGCCGAGGCTGACGAACAATAGTAACTTCAACCGCGGGCCGTTTCTCACTCGAATGCAGGATGGGCCGCTTGACGAGGCAGAAGCCAAACAGCTTCTGCCTCTTCGTTTTTTTGGCAGCAAATCTTTCGAAGCCGCTCTAAACGACCCACGGTGATGAACGATGTAGCCAAGCAATGCCGTTCGGCCCGCTCCCTACTCCGGACTGGACGAATGGCACCGGACAGCGTCAGGATAGGAAGCGAACAAGGCAACTGGACCGGGAGCATGCATGGATGAAGCGCCGGAAATCGACCGCATCGCCAACAAATTGGACGATCTTAGCGAGCAGGATGAATCGGAGCCTGCCAGCGCAGTCCAACTCGACGGATGGCTCAAGACCCTGATTGCGCGCGGCGGAAGCGATCTGCTGCTTGTTGCGGGAGCTCCGGCGTGCGTTCGCGCCAAAGGCTTCGTGCAGAAGATCGACATGCGACCGCTCGATGGTCCTGAAATAGAAGCGGCGATCCTCCCCGCACTTACCTCCCACGCTCTGGGGCGCTACCGCCAATCTCAAATCTCGGATTCTTCGTATCGCATCGCCGGGCTCGGCCGCTTCCGGATAAATCTGCATCGCGAGCGCGGACGCGCCGCCGCCGCGATTCGCGCCTTGCCGCAAAGGGTCCCCACGCTGCGCGAGCTAAATCTTCCTCCTTCTGTAGAAACCCTCGCGCACCTTCCTCGTGGCCTTGTCCTGATCGGCGGGCCGGCGGGTTCGGGGAAATCGACCACGCTCGCCGCGCTCATCGACGATATCAACCGCCGCGAAGCGCGTCACATCGTCACCATCGAAGATCCCATCGAGTACGAGCACACGCACATTCGCAGCGTCATTGAGCAAGTTGAAATCGGTACCGACGCTCCAGATTTTCCTACGGCTCTTCGCGCAGCCCTGCGCCAGGCGCCGGATGTACTCGTTGTCGGTGAGATGCGCGACCCGGAAACAATGCGCATCGCCGTCTCCGCCGCTGAAACCGGGCATCTTGTGCTTTCCACGCTGCACACGATTGACGTCGCCACAACCATCTCGCGCATCTCCGATTCTTTTTCCGACGAGCGCCAAAACACCATCCGCCAGGAACTGGCGATGGCCATCGCCGCCGTCCTGACGCAAATCCTCCTCCCCAGCAAGAGCGGAGAGCGTTTTCCCGCGGCAGAGCTTCTGATGATCGGCTACGGCGCGCGCCAACATATTCGCCGCAACGCTCTGCAGCATCTCCACCAGGAAATCACGATGACCAAGAAAAAAGGGTCTTTCGCGCTGGAAGAATCTCTTGTCCAGCTCATCAGCAAAGGCCACATCGACCGCGAAGACGCGCTCCTTTGCGCCATCCATCCCGACGATCTGGACATCCTTCTGAAAACCGGCAGCCGCGGATAAAGCGCAACAAACGTTTCCAAACGCGTCGCAGTTCAGGCAGAATACCTGCGCAAAACGAGGGGGTCTTATGAACCGCAGAAGTTTAGTCGCGACATTTGTCTTCGCAACTGTTTCTTTGGCGCCCGCTGGCACGCACGTCATCGCCGACGAGCAGCCGCTGGCGGGCTATTCCGCCGAATCCTCACGTGCCGAGCGGCAGTGGGAAGAAAAACTCAAAGCCATTCCCGATCCAAACAAAATTCGCGGCTACATGGAAAGGCTTGCCGCGCGTCCGCACCACGTCGGCTCGCCTTATGACAAGGACAATGCCGAATGGCTGCTCGCAAAATTCAAGGAGTTTGGACTGGACGCGCACATCGAGACGTTCGACGTGCTTTTTCCAACGCCCAAAGAGCGCGTGGTCGAACTAGTCGAAGGGGGACCGAAGTTCACCGCAATGTTGCAAGAGCCGATCGTTCCCGACGATCCCACTTCAAAGCAGCAGGCCGAGCAGCTTCCTACCTACAACGCCTATTCGATTGATGGCGACGCGACGGCGCCGCTGGTTTACGTTAATTTCGGCGTGCCCGCGGATTACGAGCAACTCGAGCGCATGGGTGTTTCCGTAAAGGGCGCCATTGTCATCGCGCGCTATTACGGCTCGTGGCGCGGCATCAAACCAAAAGTCGCCGCCGAACACGGTGCCGTCGGCTGCCTCATTTTTTCCGATCCGCACGAAGACGGCTTCTATCAGGGCGACGTTTTCCCCGCAGGGCCCTACCGCCCGCGTGACGGCGTGCAGCGCGGTAGTGTCGCGGACATGCCCCTCTACTCGGGCGACCCGCTGACGCCGGGCGTGGGCGCGACGAAAGATGCCAAGCGCCTCGACATAAAAGACGCGGAGACCATCACCAAGATTCCCGTCCTGCCGATTTCTTACGCCGACGCGGAACCGCTGCTCGCTTCGCTGAAGGGTCCGATGGCGCCGCAAGCATGGCGCGGTGGGCTCGGCGTCAGCTATCACATAGGCCCCGGCCCGGGGAAAGTTCACTTGAAAGTGAAATCGAATTGGACTCCTCTCCAGCCGCTCTATGACGTCATCGCCAAAATTCCCGGCTCGGTTTACCCCGACGAATGGGTGATTCGCGGCAACCATCACGACGGCTGGGTCAACGGCGCCGAGGATCCGCTCTCCGGCCAGTCCGCGATGCTCGAAGAAGCTCGCGCGCTCGGCGAGCTCGTGAAGCAAGGCTGGAAGCCCAAGCGCACGCTGATCTATTGCGCGTGGGACGGCGAAGAACCCGGTTTGCTCGGCTCCACGGAGTGGGTCGAGACGCACGCCGAGGAACTGGACAAGCACGCCGTTGCGTACATCAATTCCGACGGAAACGGACGTGGTTACCTCGAGCTCGCCGGCTCACACACGCTCGAGAAATTCATGAACGATATCGCGCGGGACATTCAGGATCCCGAAACAAAAATGACCGCCTGGAAGCGCGAGCAGTTGCGTGCCATCGAGGCTGCGCCCGGCGACAAGAAACAGGACGTCCGGCAGCGCGCCGACATGCACCTGGGCGCACTGGGCTCCGGCTCTGACTTCACGCCGTTCCTCCAACATGTCGGCGTCGCGTCGCTCAATATCGGTTTCGGCGGCGAGGATGGCGGCGGAATCTATCACTCGATTTACGACGATTTCTACTGGTACACACACTTCGCGGACACGACATTCGTGTACGGCCGCGCTCTTGCGCAAACAGGCGGCAGCGCCATGATGCGCCTCGGAGACGCCGACCTCCTTCCTTTCGAGTTTGGGGATTTCGCCGAAACGATGCAGACCTATGTGAAGGAACTGAAGGACCTATCCAAGAAAATGCAAGACGAAATCCGAGAGCGCAACAAGGAAATCGACGAGGGCGTTTTCACCGCCACGGCCGACCCGAAAAAGCCATACATGGTTCCGCCAAAAAAGGAAGAAGTTCCGCCCTACCAGAACTTTGCTCCTCTGGAGAACGCCGCCGATGCTGTTACGCGCAGCGCCGCGGACTACCGAAAAGCACTGGAGCACGCCAACGCCAACGGCGGCACGGCGCTGGCTGCGACCTCGCTCGCGGAAGTAAATCGGCTGCTCATTGAGAGCGAGCGCAAATTCATCACCCAGGGAGGCTTGCCGCACCGCAAATGGTACCGGCATCAACTCTATGCCCCAGGCTTCTACACCGGCTATGCGGCAAAGACGATGCCCTACGTGCGCGAAGCCATCGAACAGAAAGAATGGAAACAGGCCGATGAAGGCGTGGCGGTCGTCGCGCAGTGCCTTCAGGATGAGGCTAAGTTGATCGCTGACGCTGCCGCGAAACTCAGCGCCACGCATTAATTCACAGGAGAGACAAACATTGCTGTCTGTCTCTCCTGTTTTCTCCCGGAGGCTCGGTTCATGCCGTCCTACAATCTCGCCATCGTCGGCATGGGCAACGTCGGCCGCGCCCTTCTGCGCTTGCTCATCTCAAAGGAAACGGAACTTCGCCGGCGCTACGATATTCGCTGGCGGCTAACGGGTGTGGCAACGCGTCGCACCGGATGGTGCGCCGATTCCGATGGGCTTAATCCTCTGGCCGCTCTACACGGCCACTCTCTGATCCAGCACGGAAACACATCTCAGCCGCACAATCTCCGCGAGTGGCTCGAAAAAACGCGCGCCGATGTGCTCTTCGAAGCGACCTCGCTCAATGTCAAGACCGGCCAGCCGGCCACCGAACATTTGAGGATGGCGCTCGAATTGGGCATGCACGCCATCACCGCCAACAAAGGTCCTATCGTCCACGCGTACCACGAGCTCACCACGCTCGCGAAAGAAAAAAACCGCCAATTTCTTTACGAATCGACAGTCATGGATGGCGTGCCGGTTTTCTCGATGTTTCCGTACGGCCTGCCCGCGACCGACATCCGCGGCTTTTCCGGAGTTTTGAATTCCACCACGAATGTCGTGCTCACGGAAATCGAAAAGGGCCGTTCGATGGACGAGGCCGTGAAACGCGCACAGTCCATGGGCATTGCGGAAACGGATCCTACCGCGGACCTGGATGGCTGGGATTCCGCTGTAAAGGTCGTGGCATTGGCGATTGTCTTGATGGGTGCGAATGCACGCCTCGAGCACGTGCGGCGAACAGGCATTCGCGAGCTCAGCGAAGAGAAAATCCGCTCCGTGCGCGCGGCGGGGATGCGCTACAAACTTGTGTGCCGCGCGGAGCGTCGCGGCGATAGCGTCGATTGCAGCGTACATCCGGAAATTCTGCTGGCTTCTGATCCGCTCGCCAACTTGGAGGGTAGCAGCTCGGCGATTCGCTTTGACCTCGATGTGTTTGGGTTGTCCCTCGTGGAGCACAATCCCGGAGTCGAGGCTACCGGCTATGGCTTGCTTGCCGACTTCCTGCGCGCGGTTCGTCAATAATATCGCGTCACGATCAAACTCGGTCGCGACTCACCGCTTATAGTTCGCCGCATAAGCCGGGAGAGGAATTCCCAGGTCGCATCTCTCATCGCGGACCGGCGCGCCAGCGACGATGCGTAGGGGAATCACGCCTGCCCAAACGGGGAGAGCATAATCGGGAGCGTCATCCTCGGGCGGGCCGACGCGTACTTTTGCCGAAGCTTCCGTGATCGGCAAGCGCAGGATGCTGGTGGCCTTCAGTTCCTTTTCATTTGGCTGGCGTGCGTCGTCCCAGCGGTGCGGCAAAATCTTCTCGGTAAAGGCTCGCAGAGCCTCTAGTTTCTCCTCCGGCTCATCAACGAGCGTCGCTTTGCCAAGCACCACGACCGAACGGTAGTTCATCGAGTGATTGAAAACGGATCGCGCGAGCACAATGCCATCCACCAGCGTAACCGTCACGCACACATTCGGCTGCATTGAGGGATCGTCACTCTTGTCTGTCTCCTGTTTCGGGCTCTCGCTGACCCCGCGAAGCATCCTGCTGGCGGCAGATCCATGAAAATAGATAGCGTCGCCGACGCGCGCGTACAGCGTGGGAATTACAAACGGCTGGCCGTCGGCCAAAAATCCAACGTGGCAGACAAGCCCTTCATCGAGAATCTTGTTTATCGTTTCGCGGTCGTAGACGCCGCGCTGCGGCTCGCGCACAACACGCGTGCGCTCGGTCGGCGTGAAAGGTTCGGACACGTGTGCACCTCATGGAGAAGCGTGGCGCGGAGCCGGCCCGTTCGTGGCCGCTCATTTGATTTGTAGCCGGCGCCAAAGCGGCATGAGTGAGGAACAACCAATCAAATGCTAACACGAGTGCGCGCAGCTTCATCATCGGCCCGCCCTGTGAGAAACTAACGGTCGGAGAAAACGATGAGCACATCGGTGATGCAGGGAGCCGAAAGCAAGCCACTGGATGTCGCCTGGGTTAGAACGCAATTCCCGTCACTGCAATTGAAGGTGAACGGCCACCCGGCCGCCTTTCTGGATGGGCCTGCGGGCACACAGGTGCCCAAGCAGGTGATGGACATGGTTCAGAACTACTATCTGAACTCGAACGCGAATACCTGCGGAGCCTTTGCCACCAGCC
>Ga0070735_10005660_pt1 | contig 10310 bp, 11 predicted proteins | sample Coa_R1_FD_66443 | JGI IMG/M metagenome (GOLD analysis project Ga0070735, IMG submission 66443) | Surface soil microbial communities from Centralia Pennsylvania, which are recovering from an underground coalmine fire - Coalmine... | ecosystem: Environmental > Terrestrial > Soil > Unclassified ... | reverse complement strand
CGGAGCATATGCGCGGCCGGTGGCGCGAAAGCCTGGCTGCCGGCGGATGCTCGATCGCCGCTTATGCCCTCGCCCTCTGGGCCATGACCCGGGCGCAGATAGCCGCGGTCGCCGCCCTGCGGGAGACTTCGATCGTTTTCGGCGTGGCGATCGCCGGTCTGCTGCTGAAGGAGCGAATCGGCCCGCTCCGGGCGGCCGCGGCCGTGGCGGTGGTCGCGGGCGCGATCGCAATCCGGATGGGCTAGGGACGGGGGCCGCGGGCCGTGGCTGGATAGCTCGATCGTGGTTCGCTGACCCGCACGAAAGTCCACGAATCGGGGTTGGCGGCGGATTCCGCATCAGGGGACTGGACCGTGGGGACGGGCGTTGGGAGCGATCGCTTACATGGGCGCGCCCCCGCTTGCCCTGGGCATCCACCAGCAGCGCTGGCGGAGTTGGGAGCGGTCGCTTACTTGGGCGCGCCCTCCCAGACGCGCTTCGTGCCGAAGAAGGGGTAGACGAAGCAGCCCACGGCCGCGACGGGGATCGCGATCTCCGGGTAGGCCATCCAGCGCGCCGCCCACTGCATGGCGAGCGAGACGGCGACCGATGTAACGGCAAGCGTTGCGCCGAGCAGGGCCTGCACCCGCATAAGCGGCGTATCCGGCGCTTCCCGCCGCCAGATCGCCGCGCCAAGGGAGGTCGCGGCGAGCGATGCGACGATGAGTGCTAGGCTTGTCTGCTGACGGTGGGGGTCGATGTGAACGGCCTGCATGATTGCATATGTCACGAGCGCGGCGACCGCGAAGACGCAGGCGATGATTGCATGGCCGGCCGGTTTCAATGTCGCCCTCCTGGCAGCCGAATCCGCTGCGGGCTTCCCGACGCCCGGTCCGCGGCGACTGCGCGGCCCGGTCTTCTGCGTGAAGACGACCAACGCGCGTCCGCGTGGGCGCGCAGCCCGCCGGCTGCCATCGGGTACTGCCGTAATAGTCCGAGAATTGGGTTCAAAGCGTCCTTCCGGGCGAGCAGCGTGGCCCGGCCCGAACGACCACCTGTAGTTTTACGCCGCGCAGGCGAGATTCGACGGCCGGACCGCGAACTCTTGCGAGCGGCCGCACGGTCTACCGCGGTCGTCGACGCGGCGGACGCAGTGGACACTCGCACCACCACCCCAATAAGGGCCGGGCGGCTCGACGCGCGCGGCGGACTGCTGCTCGCCCCGACGCCCACACGCACCATCTCGCTGCAGGTTGACACATCAAGACGCCCGTTGAGCCGCCGGCGGCCGCGGCCGGCACCCACTCGCACCGTCTCGCTGCAGGTTGACACCGCGGAAGCCGCTGTGATATAGTATCCACAGTGCGAACGGCTCCGCTCCGCGGCGAATGTTCGCACTGTATTTGTTTTTGTCGGACAGCCGGCGCGACAAGCGCTCCGGGCCGCAAGACATCCCATAGGAGCACCTGTCGCATGCAGCGCGAAGAGATCATCCTCACGACGAGCCGGAAAAAGGAGCTTGAGGCGGAGTTGAAAGACCTCCGCATGGTCCAGCGGCCAAAGATCACCGAGCAGATCAAGCGGGCGCGCGAGTATGGCGACCTGTCCGAAAACTTCGAGTACCAGGCTGCGAAGCAGGCGCAGGCGATCCTTAACGGACGCATTGCGGAACTGGAGGCTGTTCTGGACCGGGCGCGCATCGTCGAGGACGGCGGCAGCTCGGGCCTCGACAAGGTGGAGATCGGCTCCGTGGTAAAGGTGCTGGAGCTGGATACGGACGACGACTGGGAGCTTACGATCGTAGACGCGATGTCGGCCGACCCGAAGAACGACCGGATCTCCTACTCCTCGCCGGTCGGCCAGGCGCTCATGGGCCGGAAGGTGGACGACGTGGTCGAGGTGACGATTCCGGCCGGAAAGGCGTCGTACCGCGTGCTGGAGATCCGCGCGATCTAGGCGGACAGGCGCGGCGATGGCAGCGCGGACGTCCCTGCCCGCAGCCCGGCGGGCGCGGAGGTCGCATACCCGTATGGGCCCGCCCTAAAGTCAGCGGGCGGCGTTCTCCTGAATGAACCTCCAGCGCGCTTCGGGGACTGAAAGGAACGCGTGCACGACCGCCGGATCGAACTGGCGGCCGGCGCACTGGACGATCTCGGCCCGCGCCTCCGCGAACGGAACCGGCTTTCGGTAAGGCCGCGGCGCGGTCATCGCGTCCAGCGCGTCCGCCACGCTGAAAACCCGGGCGCCGATCGGAATCGCGTCGCCGGCCAATCCGTCCGGATAGCCCCCGCCGTCCCATCGCTCGTGATGCCGCAGCACCACCGCCGCGGCCTGCTTCAGCCGGTCCACCTTGGCGCACATCTGGTACCCGATCACCGGGTGCTTGCGCATCTCCTCCCGCTCCGCATCGCTCAGGTCGCCCGGTTTGTGGAGCACCTGGTCCGGCACGCCGATCTTGCCGATGTCGTGCAGCAGCGCGCCCCGCTCGATGTGGTAGGTCTGGGCCGCCGGCAGCCGCAGCGCGCCCGCCAGCTCCATCGTATATGCCGTCACGCGCTCCGCGTGGCCCTCCGTCTCCGTGTCGCGCGTGTTGAGCGCGGTGAGCAAGGCGTCCAGCACGCTCTCGCTGGAGGTCTCCAGCGCAGCCCGAAAGCGCTGCGCGTGCCGGCGCTGGAGCATCCGGCGCGTTAGGCTCCGCTGGATCGTCACGCCTAGCTCGCCCTGGTTGCAGGGCAGGTGAAGGATTTCGGTCGCGCCGGAGTCGGCCGCAAGGGTCGCGGTATCGTAGGAGTGGGGATTCGCGACGAGGATTACGATCGTATCGCCGTTCGCCTGCGCGACCTCCGGGCTCCGCCCGACACGCTCCGCGGACGCCTCGTCGCACAGGACCACGTCGAACTCGCGCTTTACCAGCATGCCGCGCGCCGAGCCGCCATCCGGCACGGCCTCCACGGCGTGGCCGAGCGCCCGCAGCATCGCGGCGAATGCCACTCGGACGGCGTCGTTACGCTCGACGACGAGCACGCCGGCCGCTTCCGCGCCCGAAGGACGGCGGGTCGTCTGGGCCATCGCCAGGCGGGCCGGCAGATCGCGCACATCGGCAGCGGACTCCGCGTCTTGCCGATTCTGTAGTCCCGAAACGGGCATGCGCCGGTTCGTCTGTTCCTCGTCGCCTCTTCCGGGTACGTTCATACTGGCCTGAAAGCGCGTCCCAGCCCCAATTCGCAGGGGCAAATCTTCTAATGCGTCGCCGGGAGTGGTGGTCATTCGGATGGGCCGGCCTACTCCTCGGCCGGATCGGATCGGTCGCGCTCGACGATTCGGCGGCGCGTGTCGGAGTGGCTCCAGACGCGATCACCTCCGAAGCGGTGCGCGCTCGCCAGCGCCTCTTGCGCCCGGAAGATGAGGAGGTCCGGGCTGTCTGTCTCCAGCGAGACCGCCGCAAGCCCGACCGAGAGTGTCAGCCACGAACGGTCGCCGTCGGCGGCGGAGATGGTCATCGCCTGCCGGAGCCGCTCCGCGAAGGGGCGCGCCTTCTGCTCCGTAATCATCGGGAGTGCGACCAGGAACGCGGGCGAGGCGAGCGTCTCCGAGTCCGGTCCGTGCCCGATCACGTCGTACACGCGCGTCTCCTGCCGGAGGCACCGCGCGATGGCGGAGCCGATGAGGCGCGTGCCGGTTTCGCCGAGCAGCCGCAGCGTCTCGCTCGGGTCCGGAGCGATGGCGAGCAGGCTGAGCGGCTGGCCATGGCGCGCGGCCATGTCGATGAAGCCACCGAGGTAGGCGCGGAACGCTTCGTAGGCCGCGACGCCGTAGCGCGCGTCTGCAGGCAGCAGCGAATCGATGCGCGCCGGCGGGTCCGCGGACGCCGCGATGCGGGCATCGCTCTCGTCCGGCAGTGGAAACCAGTTTCCCGCGCCATCTGTGGCCATCCGTCGCGCCTCGCTCCCTCGCCCACAATGAATTCACGGGGATTATCGGCGCGCGCGGCGCGGTTCTCTACGCACTGCGTGGCAATTTGGAGCGCTGCCAGACCAGAAATGCCGCCACCCGCGCGATAAGTATCCGTACTTTTTTCCATTAAATCGCGGTTTATCGACGAATTGGGCAGTTAGCCTAACGATTTGTTAATGGTAGGTTGTTATAGTGTAATTGCGAGCGTGAACATGGACCGCGCATTGGGCCATCGCCGCGCGGCGCGGGAGAACGAAGGAAGTCCGGCGCCCCCCACTTTTCGATGGTTCTCTTGTCTTGGATTGGAGTTGTACGATGGACGACCAAGAAGGTATTCGAGATAATGAGGTTGCGCACTGGCTGCTTGCATGGCTGCGCGGCTACGTGAGCGAGCATGGGCTGACCGCCGAGGAAACAGCCGATTGTGCGCAGGATCTTGCGATCTCGCTATGCCGAGACCATTTTGCCGCGGTGCGACAGTGCATGACGCACACCAAGCCTATTGCCTGGCTGTGTCGATGCGCAGACAACGCTTGCGCCAGAGCCTTCCAGGAACACGCGCGCGCCGGACGCCATCACGCCCGTTCGCTGGACCAAACCGGCGAATTCGAAGCTGGCGGCGCTCCCGAGGATGCGGCGCCTTCGCTCTACGCTGGCCTTGTACGGCGGGAGGCGCGGAATGCACTCGCTCACGCGCTAAATTCTCTGCGCCTCAACGAACGCAACCTCCTGGTTGCACACTTCGGTGAGCAGCGCACGTTCGTCGAATTGGCGGAACAGACCGGGAGCACGACGGATGCCGTCCGCATGGCCGTTAAGCGCGCATGCAAGAAAGTCGCGGATCATCTTCTCAATCATGGGTTCGACGTGGACGAATATCTGGCGCTAATGTCCGCCCCCCCCGCGAGAGCAAGCCGAAGGGCAAGGCCGAGTGAAGAGTGACGGTTCCGGGCTCGCCTATCCGGCACGTGCGACGGGATAGCGCGCCTGCCCGAGTTCGCGGGCTTGATGGGCGATGTGGCCGCGACAAATAATTGTTCGGTTTTGCTGGCTTTGTGTATCTATAGGGTGTAAACGCAATTAGCCTTATAGCTGGATGCCGACCAGAGACGCTCCCCGCGATATTCTTGTCCGGCGTCACGGAGCGCAGACGGTGAGGCGGTCCTATCGCGCCGAAAGGGATTCAAGACGTTGAGATTATTTGCGGTTCTCCTGGCAGTTCTCCTGTTCGCGTTTTGCTCGACAGCTTGCGTTGCGCAAGGCCCGGTCATGATCTCTGTCGAGTCACAGTTTACGACGAATCTTCCGCTCGACGAATACCTTACCGAGGACGCGTGCACCGATTACGCGTCCGTGGAGTCCCAGCTGGTTACTGACCTACACGCCGCGAATAATACCGGCGCCGGCACGTTCGTGAATCTGCGAATCCATGGAGGGTACTTCGCCGAGAACTGGGAGCTCACATCGACGCCGGTGAATGTAAATGGCGAAAATCCGCTGGATAACGACGACGGCGATTCCCAGTACATCATGCGACATGTAGACGATGGGGCTTGGACCGATATATATCTGGTGCTCGGCGACACGACGGATCTGTCGGTTGACACCTACTACTACACGGTCGGAATGGTTGGCAGAGAGGATTGCAGCGATCAGACCTCCGGCGCTAGCTTTGACACACCCGTGTGGATAGTCCAGCGGACGTAGAGCGTGGCGCATCCGCGACGCCAATGGGACGTGGTTAATTCAAATCTAAGCTTAGATCGCGCCCGGCGTTGTCATGATGTAGATGGGATACCTGCGTATCGAGAATGCAGACATCTCCCGCGACTGAAGTGTGACGCGCGAGGGGGTTTTCGGCGGTCGGCAAAGGACCAAAGGCAACTATGAACCGCTTTCTGGCTATCGCCTGGCTTAGCGTTTTGCTGCTGGGGCCAACCGGTCTGGCGCGCTGTTCCGAGATCAACGAAAGGTACCGCGCCGAGGACGCCAGGCTTGAAACACGGGTTACCGTTCCGCCGGGGCAGGTGTTGATAGGAGATCTGATCGCCAATTTGCAAAAGCAGGGCGCCGTCGTGATCGAGGTGGACCCCAGCGACTACGCGCCGGGCGTCGGGGTGTTCATATCGTGCAAGGACGTACGCATTTGCGACGTGCTCGACGGCATTTGGTCATTGCTCAGCAGCGTGGGCGGCGAGTACGAGTGGAACCGCGAAGGCAAGCCAGGTCATTATCGATATAAGCTGTACGAGCCAATAGCAGTAAAGCGTCGAGTGGAATTGCTGCACCGCTACGCGACGCAGGCGTATCTCGACTTTGTCAACACGATGTGCGATCTCGCGACAATGCCGGCGGATCAGCGGCTGAAACACAGGGATACTCTCCGAAAGATAATGGTCGAGACGGACGAGAAACAGGTCGACCGGTGGATGAACGACGATGCTTTCTGGTCTAACATGGCGCTCTTTTCGGAGTTGGCGCCCAAAGGGGACCGTGACTCGATTCTCCTGGGAGACCGAGCGTTCGTCGTTGCGGTGGCCGATATTTCCGAAAAGGCGCGGAAACTGTTCGACGCAAAGTGGACCCGGCTTGGCGCAGGTATTGCACACTCGGACGGCACGGTCACGGCGCTGCCGATGCCAACGGCAATACACCTCACCGCAGTGAGCCACGGGCTGGTTCCAACCATCATGATGGACTCCGGGCCCAACGTCCGCGACAGTCTGTTTACTACCGCTCCCGTCAATGCTGGGCTGCTAAACCTCGTTAGAAAAAGGTGGCTTTTACCGCTAGATTCAGGCTCGGACGCGCTGCAGGGCTCGGTCGTTCGTGCTGTATCCTCGTCCGACGGAGCGGAAACCGACGATCTCAAGACGCCACTTGCCGATATGAAGGCACGCACACCGGAAGACTTGCGCGCGTTGTCCCAGCGCATCCGCCGGCTTAACCAATCTAGAACATTTTCGATACAGATGCAGCGCATTGCGGTCGGTTCGGGCGTGCCGGTCATCGCCGTGCTGCCAAGCATTCCCGTTTACATATTTTCAGGCAGGGGCCGCGCCGGGACAGCGCCGAGTCAGCCAGACACGAAGCCCTTACTTCCGAAGGAGCCGACGGTCGCCGAAGCCCTCGCTCCCCTGGAACAGAACGGCAACCCGCTGATGCACAAGTGGCGCAACGGCGTCCTGCTCGCCTCGTATCCCGAGTGGTTCTTCGACGACTCGCGGAGCTTGCCGTACGCCCTCGTGAAGGAGTTCCTGCCCGCGGGCGCCGACGGCCTATCGCTCGCCGCTCTCGCAAAGCTCATGGTGAAGGCCACCGACCGGCAGTTCGGCGAGCTGGCCGAGCACTACCCGCTTCTGCAGCATGCGGCGGGGCTGCGCCCGGCTTTCCTGCTGTACAAAGCCCATCCCCGGATCATCACGCCAGACGGGACGCCGCTCGACCCCGACATGCTGCAGTTCCTTCAGATTTCGCGCCTGGGGCTTCGACCGGCGATCAAGGAGGGCCGCGTCGAACGCGTGCGGCTTATCGAGGTCGAACACACTGTAAGGGGCCACACGGGGCACGCCGTCGAGTTCCAGGGGCTTGTCGCTGGCAACTGGTCCCTGCTCGCAGGCTTCATGAGGCCGGAGGCTGGACCGGCGCAATAGCAGGCGCTGCGTTGATCTCTACGCGCTGCGCGGAAATCCCGCGGGCTGCGCCGGCAAGAAGAACCCCGCCCCTCGCGCAGAGGGGCGGGCAATTGGCGCCGGGGGCTGCCAACTACCAGTTGCTGGCTACCAGCTACCTCCCTACTTCGCCGGCTCGGGCGGCTGAGGGGCTGCCTCCGCCTGTTGCTGGTTGGTCGGCGCCGACGTGGTTGCCGTGCCGGAGGCCTGGGCCTTCTTGCGCGCGTCCATCCGCGTGAATAGCGCCTGCATGTCGTCGAGGGTCTTGATCGCCCGCTGAACGTTGAGCTGGAACGCCTCGGTCGTCTCATCCGCCATGGCGGGCATGGCCGCGAAGATGCCGAGCGTTGCCAGGCCCGCGAGGGCCGCCTTTCCCGTTCGGATCATGGTCTCACCGTCTCCTTCCCACGCCCGCGAAGCCGTCCGCGGACGGTTTTAGACGGCGCGACCGCGGAAGAGGGTTCCGGGAATTAGGCAGCTCGCAGGCGGTGTTCAGGTACTCGGTATTCAGGTACTCGGTATTCAGGTACTCGGTGTTCAGGTGTTCGGTGTTCAGGTATTCGCCGAACGTTTGGCGCAAGGCTCATTCGTCACCCCCCTCACCCCATCACCTCATCACCCCATCGCCCCATCACCCCTCCAGCCCATGCAGGCCACGGGCCATCTCTTCAGTCAGGCGCGTCCAGGCCTCGATCACGCGGTCCTCCAGCGGATCGAGGTCGGAGTCCTCGATCCGGCCGCGCGCGTCGAGGAACGCGACCGTCCGCTTCACGCCCTCCACCCAGGGGATGGTGTAGCGGAAGCCGAGATCGGCGATGGCGGCGGTGTTGTCGAAGACGCTGGGATACTGGAAGATGTCCACGCTGATGGAGGCGCGTTTCGGCGCGATGCGGCCGAGCAGGTCGGTGGGGATGTGGACGAGCGTCGGCGCCGGCGCGTCGAGGGCTTTCGCGACTCCCTGGTGGTACTGGTTCCAGGTCATCCACTCCTCGCCCGTCACGTTGTAGCTCTTGCCGTAGGCCGTGGGATTGCAGATGGCCCCGACGAAGCCGCGCGCTACGTCGTCCACGTGGCAGGCGGCCCAGAGGCAGGCGCCGTCGCCGTGGACGAGGATCGGCTTGCCCTTGCGAATGCGGTCCAGGTAGGTGGTGCGCCAGCCGAGCGAGTGGACTATCGTGCCGCCCTCGCCGTACGTCTGGGATGGGCGCATCACGGTTACGCGGAAGTCGCCGCGATGATCGGCGGCCAGGAGCGTCGTCTCGCACAGCGTCTTGTTTGCGCCGTAGGTGCCGGTCGGCGTGCGCTCCTCATCCTCGCGGATCGGGTAGTGGCTCGCGACGCCGCCGTAGACGCAGACCGTGCTGCAGAAGATGTAGTGGCCGATCCTGCCGCGAAACGCGCGGATCGTGCTTTCCACGTCCTGCGGCACAAAGCCGATCATGTCGATCACGCAGTCGAACGGGCCTTCGTCAGCCATCTGCGCTTCGAATGCGGCGTACTCCTTCCTGTCGCCGTGCAGGAATTTGGCGCCGGGCTCGAAGCGCACCTCGCTCTTGCCGCGGTTGTAAAGCGTAACGTCGTCGCCGCGCTCGATAAGCTGGCGGCTGATCGCGGTGCTTATGAGCCCGGTCCCGCCGATGATCAGGATCTTCATGGATTTCTCCTGCTGTCTAACAGTGAAAGGCGGCGGGAAGGTCCCCACCGCCTTTCAGCAGCCTGTCGCGATTCGGATTCGGCGCGCCGAGTGCGCGCGTTAGAACCGCAGCCCGTAGGTGAGGCTCCATCCGTCCAGCTCGTTGCTGGAGCCGCTGATGAAGAAATAGCGAAGATCGACGTCCGTCGGGTAGCGGCCATGCGTGAGCTGGTAGCCGGCAATGAGATCGATGGCCGCGCCGTTGGAGCCGGATCCGCTGATGCGCTTGTTGAACGAGTAGCCCGCGCCGCCGCCGAACCTCCACGCTCCCCTGTGGAAGACGATGTTGCCCATGACCGGCACGCTGTAGATTCGGTCGAAGCCGTTATAGCCGGCTCCGACATTCACGTCGAACTGATCGCCATGGTAGACGGTTCGCTCGGCGATTGCGCTGATTCCCAGGCGGCCCCCGGCGTTGGACGCGGTCTGGCTGTTGAAGATGTACACGCCGATCCGAACGTTCCAGTCACGCGAGAGCTCTGGGACGTTCTCGTTCTGCGCCCGCGCCGTGTTCGGCATTGCGAGCGCGCAAACGGCAAGCGCTGCGATGAGCGCCTGACCCCAGAATGCCTTCACAGATTTCAATGGTGTCCTCCTTGAAGCGTTGACGGGGCCCCGATTGCGTCCTAGCGTTTCCAACCGGTCCCTCGACGCGTTCGCTGAAAATGCGCCGTACATTTCGCCGCTCGCGCGCAAACTCCTGCCTGCCGTACAATTCGCGGCCGATAATTTTGGAATTGCCCGTCCGGCGCGGCGCGCACCTCCGCGAATCGCTACTGGCGGCGCTGCGCAAGGACAATCAATCCTATGGCGGGAAATAGCGTCGCATGGCAACCGCACTGCTCGTAATCGACCCGCAGGTCGACTTCTGCTGCCCCGTCCGCGGCAGCCTATTCGTGCCCGGCGCCGAGCGCGACATGCAGCGTCTGGCGCAGATGATCCGCCGGCACGCGGTGCAGATCGACGCTGTATTCGTCACGCTGGACACGCACCATACGCTCGACATCGCCCAT
>Ga0070735_10005659_pt1 | contig 10310 bp, 14 predicted proteins | sample Coa_R1_FD_66443 | JGI IMG/M metagenome (GOLD analysis project Ga0070735, IMG submission 66443) | Surface soil microbial communities from Centralia Pennsylvania, which are recovering from an underground coalmine fire - Coalmine... | ecosystem: Environmental > Terrestrial > Soil > Unclassified ... | reverse complement strand
ACGCGCGCTCCAATCTGGTCGATCCACCCAAGAAACTCGGCAAACAACTCCTGATGCAGATTCTGCCCGCGCAGCGGAGTCAAAAACCACACCGCATCCTTGAACAGATCCGCGTCGGCGAACTCCACCCCGCTGTTCTCTTTCCCCGCCATCGGATGCCCAGCCAGAAATCTTTTCGGAGCATTCTTCCCAAACACATCCACAGCCCGCTGCACAACGGCAACTTTCGTGCTCCCAACATCAGTAAGCAGAGCAGAAGCAGGCAGCGAGGGCCCCAGCCGTCCAATCAAATCCACAATCGCAAGAACAGGAGTTGCGAGCACCACCAGCTGACTGCCACGGACCGCGTCAGCGGGTTCGCTGAACCCCGTATCGATCACGCCGCACATCTTTGCCCGCTTCAGCGTAGCCTCGCGATCGCAACCCACAATCCGCCCGGCGAACTTCCGCCTCCGCAGCGCCAGCGCAAACGAGCCGCCAATCAATCCGGTGCCGATAATCGTGATTTGCCGAATAGGCATAAAACAAATTGGGTAATTGAGTAAGTTTGTAATCGGGTAATTTAAAACCAATACCCAGAGAAGTTACATTACAAAATTACCCGATTACCCAATTACCAAATTTTCTATGCAATGGCTCTCCCCACCGCCGGAGCAATCATCCTCAGCTCGTCCATCAACTTCGCAAACTGCTCGGGGAACAGCGATTGCGCCCCGTCAGAGAGCGCCTTATCCGGCGTGCAATGCACTTCAATCAGCAAAGCATCCGCGCCCGCCGCCACTGCCGCGCGCGCCATCGGGGAAACCTTGTCCCTGCGCCCCGTTCCATGTGACGGATCGGCCGTCATCGGCAAATGTGACAGCTTGTGAATGATGGGGATCGCCGAAATATCCATCGTGTTGCGCGTGTAAGTCTCAAAAGTTCGAATGCCGCGCTCGCACAGGATCACTTCATAATTTCCGCCTGCCATAATGTATTCCGCCGAAAGCAGCAATTCTTCCAAAGTCGCTGCAATGCCGCGCTTCAGCAGCACCGGCTTGCGCACCTTCCCCAACTCACGCAGCAAATTAAAGTTCTGCATATTGCGCGCGCCAACTTGCAGAATATCGACATACGGCATCATCAGCGGAATCTGCGAAATCTCCATCACCTCGCTCACCACCAGCAACCCAAACTTATCTCCCGCCTCGCGCAGCAGCTTAAGCGCATCTTCACCGTGTCCCTGAAACGAATAAGGAGAACTTCTTGGCTTGAACGCTCCGCCACGCAGCCCGCGCGCACCCGCCTTAGCGATAGCCTCCGCCGTAGAAAAAAGCTGCTCGCGCGACTCCACCGAACACGGACCGGCCATCACCACCACCGCATTTCCGCCGATCTCCACTCCATTCCCGACCTTGACCACCGTTCCCTCCGGCCGAAAACTTCGTCCCGCCAGTTTGTATGGCGAGGAAATGCGATGCACCTCCTGCACGCCGGGCAGCAACTCGAGATTGCGAATATCGAAATCAATCACCGCGCCTACCGCGCCCAGTACGGTCTGCCGCGCCCCGGTCGAGCGGTGCACTTCAAACCCCATCTTCACCAGATGATCGATCACCTGCTGAATCTGCTCCTCATTCGCCACGTCTTGCATTGCCACAATCATAAAAATCCAGTCCTACTTGACCCCAACCATCAATCGCTCGCATCCGCCTCGCTCTGGCGCGTCGGACTCGCAGCTTTCTTCCCAATCCCTTCCTTCTGAATATTCCGCATCACGTCCATGATCCGCTCATAAATCCGCACCATCTCCCGCCCCGGCAACGGGCCACGGTTCAATCGCTGCACATTCTCAAACACAATCCGCTCGCGGTCCGGCTCATAAATAGGCAGATTCGTATTCTTCTTCAGCGCTCCAATCTCAACCGCAGCCTGTGCCCGCTCGCTCAGCAGCGTGACCAACTGCCGGTCAAGTTCGTCAATTTTCCGTCGCCACTCTTCGATGTCCATTCTGTTCTCGTTGTCATCCTGAGCGAAGGTTTTGCAAGCGAAGCGCGCAAAACCGCAGTCGAAGGATCCCTACGATCTTTATCGCTCATAAATAGGCAGATTCGTATTCTTCTTCAGCGCTCCAATCTCAACCGCAGCCTGTGCCCGCTCGCTCAGCAGCGTGACCAATTGCCGGTCAAGTTCGTCAATCTTCCGTCGCCACTCTTCGATGTCCATTTTGTTCTCCTTGTCATCCTGAGCGAAGGTTTTGCAAGCGAAGCGCGCAAAACCGCAGTCGAAGGATCCCTACGATCTTTATCGCTGCCTTTCCACATCGCGCGCTCGTTGCCGGCGGCAAGCTTGCCGAAGGAACGCGACTTTTTCTTCCCTCAAACAGAAATTCGACTACCCGTCAACTTCCCGACAAACTCTCCAACCGCCTCCGCCTCCCGCCCGCGATTCCTCTCAATCGTATCCACAATCGCACTCCCAACCACCACCGCATCCGCAAACTCCCCAACTTCTGCAAACTGCTCAGCATTCGAAATCCCGAAGCCAACAGCAATCGGCAGTTTAGTGAAACGACGTAGCCGCCGCACAAGCTTCTGCGCATCGTCGTTCAATTGCTGCCGCGCGCCAGTCACCCCGGTGCGGGAAACCGCATATACAAATCCCCGCGACGCTTCTGCAATGCGCTTCAACCGCGCATCCGGACTCGTCGGCGCCGCCAGAAAAATCGGCGACAGATCACAAGCCCTCACCGCCAGCAAATATTCTCCAGCCTCTTCCACTGGCAAATCGGTAACCAGCACGCCATCCACGCCCGCATGGCGCGCCACCGAACAAAACTTCTGCACACCCATCCGCAGAATCGGATTCAAATACGAAAACACCACCAGCCCCGTAGACTGCGCCCGCTGCCGAATCTCCGCCGCCAATGTAAGCACCTGCGCCAGCGAAGTTCCATTCTTCAGCGCCCGCTCGCTAGCCCGCTGAATCACCGGACCATCCGCCACCGGATCGCTGAACGGCACTCCCAACTCAATCACATCCGCCCCAGCCTCAATCGCCGCCATCACGATCTCGCGCGTAGTAATAAGATCGGGATCGCCGCACGTCACATACGCGACCAGCCCAGGCGTGTTGTGAAAGGTCAGGGGCATCGTGTCATTCTGAGCGAAGGTTTTGCGAGCGAAGCGAAGCAGAACCGAGTCGAAGAATCCCTTTCATGCCCGCATCGCTGGCGGCACGGAGAGAAGTTTCAAGCGCGGCCCACGGCTTCTGTCCACCGATCATTCCAGGTCCAGGCTTTCCCGCAAAATTCCCACATCCTTATCCCCGCGCCCGGAAATATTCACAATCACCACATCCGACTTCTTCATCTTCGGCGCCCGCTTCACCACTTCAGCCACGGCATGAGCCGACTCCAGTGCGGGAATAATTCCCTCCGTCCGCGCCAGCAAGGTGGTCGCCTCCAGCGCCTCCGCATCCGACGCCGGCACATACTCCGCCCGCCCCGCATCCCGCAACGCCGCATGCTCCGGTCCAATCGAGGGATAATCCAGTCCCGCCGAAACCGAATGCGTAGTAGCAATCTGCCCGGAGGCGTCTTGCAGCACGTACGAATATGTTCCCTGCAAAACTCCCGGCGACCCTCCACGAAACCGCGCCGCGTGTTCACCCAAAGCCTCGCCGCGTCCGCCAGCCTCCACGCCAATCAGCCGGACTTTCTTATCCTTAATAAATTCGTAAAAAACTCCAATCGCATTCGACCCGCCGCCCACGCACGCAATCACCGCCGCCGGTAACTTTCCCTCAGCCTTCAGAATCTGTGCCCGTGCCTCGCGTCCAATCACGCGATGAAAATCCCGCACCATCGTCGGATACGGATGCGCCCCCAGCACGCTGCCCAACAAATAATGAGTCGTGCGCACATTCGTAACCCAATCGCGCATGGCCTCGTTGATCGCATCCTTCAACGTCCGCGACCCGGACTCGACCGCGCGCACCTCCGCGCCCAGCAGCCTCATGCGAAAGACATTCAACTCCTGCCGCCGCATGTCCTCGGTGCCCATGTAAACCACGCACTCAAACCCAAACAGCGCACACACCGTAGCCGTAGCCACGCCATGCTGCCCCGCGCCAGTCTCGGCAATGACGCGCCGCTTGCCCATGCGCTCGACCAGCAACGCCTGCCCCAAACAGTTATTGATCTTGTGCGCCCCGGTGTGCAGTAAATCTTCGCGCTTCAAATAAATCTTCGCCCCGCCCAACTTCTCCGTAAGCCGCCGCGCAAAAAATAATGGCGTGGGACGCCCCGCATAACTCCGCAACAACAAATCCAGCCGAGCCTGAAATTTCTTATCCCGCCGGGCCTTCTCAAACTCGCGCTCAAGTTCCTCAAGCGCCGCCATCAAGGTCTCCGGCACATACCGTCCGCCATAAACCCCAAACCGCCCAGCCGAATTTCCAGGAACGATGCGGGTGCCCCACCCTTGTCGCGCACTCTGCGACGCTGTGGGGACTTTGACTTTAGTAGCTCGCGGAACCGTAACCATACTCTCAATAACCTCTGTCATTCCGACCGGAGCCGGAGCGAAGCGACGGCGGAGTGGAGGAACCTGCTTTGAAGTCGCCACTACTCACGCAACCCGCGCATCCATCTCTCGCACCGCCCGCACAAACGCCCGCACCTTCTCTGGATCTTTCTTCCCCGGCCGCGCCTCGACTCCCGAAGCTACATCCACGCCCCAAGGCTGCAAAATCTGGATTGCATCCCCGACATTGTCAGCGGTTAGGCCGCCAGCAAGAACGACACGCAGGTGTGCGTTAAGAATCTTGAAGGCAGAGGCCGCCTCTCGCCAGTCGAACGTCTTACCAGTTCCTCCGTGTTGCTGCCAATTCCCCGAATCCACAAAAATCGCGTCGTGCGAATCCCACAATGCGCCATGTCGTCGCAAAGCAACAGACTCAAGATTCGATTTTGCGATTTGTTCATCTAGAAAAGTATCGGACGGCACCGCCCAGTAACTTTTTACGCGCTTCCAATATTGAGGGTCGGATAGCTTGATCGGTCCGTCAGAACGCGGTCGACCGATGTATCTTTGTACCGCTCCAAGCCCACAGCTCACCGCAATCTCTGCGGCCTGTAACTCTCCGACAAACACCCCCACCTTCTCCACACCCTCCGGCAACTTCGCGCAAATCTCCCGCGCCGTCTCCACGCTCACGCACCGCGGACTCTTCTCATAAAACACAAACCCCACCGCATCCGCCCCGGCGTCCACCGCAATCAGAGCATCCTCCAGATTCGTCATCCCGCAAATCTTGATCCACGTCATTTCGGCTCTGTCATCCTGAGCGGAGATGTTGTTTCGCGAAGCGAAGCAACATCGCAGTCGAAGGACCCCTTGCAACTCCGCAGCATCACGCGGCCTCGCAGGGAATTTCTCACCCCGCAGTCGGTACCCGTACCTCAGCACCAGCAACCAACTCCCGCAACATCTCTCCCGGCCGCTCCGCCCGCATCAACGACTCTCCAATCAAACACGCCTGATACCCAGCCGCCTGCAGCCGCGCAATATCCTCGCCCGATCGAATCCCGCTCTCCGCCACTCGTACCACATTCGACGGAATTTTTCCCGCCAGCCGAAACGCCGTCTCCGTATCCACTTTGAACGTCCGCAAGTCGCGCGTATTCACCCCAATTAAATCGCACCCGGCATCCAATGCACTCTTCAACTCCGCCTCATCATGCACTTCGCACAAAACGTCGAGCCCCCGCAAACGCGCCCCCCGCGCCAATTGCACCAATTCATCGGAACTCAAAGCCGCCACAATCAGCAGCACAGCGTCCGCCGAATTCGCCCGCGCTTCCAGCAACTGAAATTCATCCACAATAAAATCCTTGCGCAGGCAAGGAATACGAACTGCGGCCGACGCCTTCCGCAAATTCTCCAAAGACCCCCAAAAAAACTCCGCGTCAGTTAAAACCGAAAGCGCCGCCGCCCCAGCACCTTCAAGCTCCCGCGCCAACTCCTCCACGCAAAATTCCGCCCGAATCAATCCCTTCGAAGGCGAAGCTTTCTTCAACTCCGCAATCACTGCCACTCCGCCCCGGCTCTTTTCCGCTAACACCCGCCGAAACCCGCGCGGAACATGCTTTTCCGCCCGCTGCTCCAGTTCGCGCAGATCGGCCGACTGCTTAGCCGCGGCCACTTTCCGCCGCGTAGCACTAACAATTTGGTCCAGAAAAACAGGCATAAGGAGTGCCTGAATTATACGGGAAGGAAGGTTTTGACCTTGTCAAAGCCCTACTGGCAGATGCTTTCCAGCTGTTTGTATGGCTTCTCTTCGTGCGGCGGCTCCTTAATCTGCTTCACCATCATCCACTGGTCAAGCAGCGTCCCCGCGTCGTGCATCCCAACATCCGGATCCTGCTGGTACGCTGGATCGCTCTCCGCCTCTTCCAGCGTCACCAGCTTGAATCCCTTTTTCTTCAGCAGATCGATCGCCTCCGGCAGAATCGTGCTGCTGTAAGCACCCAGATGTGTCAGCAAGACATAATTAATGTCATGCCCGAAAACCAGCTTCGCCTGCTCCCGTCCCAGATCCAGAAATTCCGACGCCGTACTCAAATAACTCGAGTGCAACCACTCAATCGCCTTGGCATCGTTTTTCGCTTTGCAGCGCGCGTAAGCGAAATTCCACAAGTAGTCTTCCCAATCGAGCGTTACCTGTGCAATCCGGTATTTATGCGCCGATAAATACGCCCTCACCGCACGCCGCTTTTCCACCGTGTCGCCCTCGTGCAAGTACGGATACCGCAGCCAGCGCCAGTCATCTTTCGTATCCAGCAATTCCAGCACCGGCTCGTCTTCGGCTAAGTCGCGCTCGAAGGCCTCCGCCGAGTTCTTTTCCAGGTCCATGTGCGAATACGTATGATTGCCCACCGGCTCCTGCGCCGCCCACAGCTTCAACGCCGCCGCACCGCCATCGTTTCCCTCCAGCCGTTGCGCATTGACGAATCCGTACACCGGCGGCACATTATTCCTCCGCAGAATTTCCAGCACTCTGCGCGTGTTCTCCACCTCCGTCACGCCGGGCGGCAATTCTCCATTCAGAGGCAGGTCATCCATCGTGATAGCAAGCTTCTGCGCGAAAGCAGCAGGGTGAAGGAGGCAAATCAGGGAGCTTATGAAGAAAATCAGGAGATGCCGTCGGAAATTCAACTTCAGCGCATTTTTCATCCCCAAAGTTTAATCGATTGTTGTGAATCGACTGTTGTGAAAAAATGCGGAGATCAGATTCCTCTGCGGCCTCCGTGTTTCGAGAATTTACCGGAGGGAGAGACGAGGCGGCATTTTATGGAAATGCCAGCCTAACTGTTGCTTGGTGCCATCGAAGGGACTCGAACCCCCACACCGTTGCCGGTACATGGACCTGAACCATGCGCGTCTGCCAATTCCGCCACGATGGCAAGTGGATCACAATGCAACGGCAGCCTGAAAAGCCGCCGAGTCAGGAAGATCAACACAACTATTTTACAGGCCAGTCACAGCCTGTCAAACGGCCAGGACAACACTTCAGGGGCACAGACAAAATTCTCGATTCGTTTTCTCCGCGTCTCAGTGCCTCCGTGGTGAAAAACGCGTTCGAAGCGGACTTCACCCCAGCTTGGCCGTCATCGAAATCTTCGCATTCAGCACCTTCGATACCGGGCATCCCTTCTCCGCCGCCTCCGCATACTTCTGGAACGTCGCATCATCCGCTCCCGGTACTTTACCGACCACATCCAAATGACTCGACGTGATCGTCCAACCCGAATCCAGCTTCTCCAGCTTCAAAGTCACATTCGTGCTGATGCTCTCCGGCTTCAGGTTGGCTCCCTCCAGTTGCGCCGAAAGCGCCATCGAAAAACAAGCCGCATGCGCCGCCGCAATCAACTCCTCCGGATTCGTTCCCGGCCCATTCTCAAACCGCGAAACAAACGAATACTGCGTATCCTTCAACACCCCGCCCGGAGCCGAAATCGTCCCCTTGCCATCCTTCAATCCACCCTTCCAAACCGCGCTTGCCTTCCGATCCATACGTTCTCCTCGCAATGACGAAAGATAAAATCCTCAGCCATTGTAGATGGAATTTCGGAGCGAGAGGTGCACCGGTTCGAAAGCAATTTCTTCAAGCTGCCGCGAAGGGACGTTGAGTGCGGAGTGCGCGGCCTTAAACGATATCACTACAGTCGCGCAGTAACGGAATGTGAAAGCCCGGCCCGGGCCGTGCCGGGAAACAGAATGGACAAGGGAGCCGAATCCCGAAGGAGAGGGCACGAGCTCAGAATGAATTCGACACGCGTTCTCCGAATGCCCCCTCAGTAAAAATCCGAGCAACTCAAATAAAACCCGCACCTCGGACAACTCAGCTTGCACCGGCTCTCCTTCAGTTCGGCCGAACAATTGGGACAGAATCGTTCGCATCCTTTCGGCGGGCGAGCGTCAATCGCTTTCTCGGCCTCACCCTTCTGTTCCGCACCGTTCATCCGCACACCGTATCCCAATTTTGCATTGCGGGCAAGTACGAGACTCGTATCCTCAAATCGGCCCCTTCTACGACCATTCGTGATCGCGGCTACCGCCAAGTCCGGGCGTACCATCTCGATAATGCCAAGAATTTCCAAGGAAGCCGCTGTAGGATTTTCCCTCGAAATTGCAGTTGTCTTCCTGCACCGCTTGCATCTGCGCGATCCGCGCATCGTCTTCGGGGTCTTCGAACTTGGAGTATTCCTGCTCGCCGACCGCATTGCCCGAGGGGAGTGGGCCGAAACCATTTTTCATCCCGAGAGGCGCCGCAAGAAGAGAATTCGCGTCGGTTTTGCCGCAGGCGTTGTCTTTGCGCTCTTTGGCTGGTGGGTTGTCCGCGTGCCCGTTGAAGCCAGGGAAATCAACCCCTCTCAAAAAAAATCTATGCAAAACATGCCCGCCGGCACCAAACCAAGTCCCACCTGCCTCCGCTCAGTAACGAAAACACGGCCCAGGAAGCCGCTTCATCCCACCGGAGCGGACCACGCCAACGAGGCCGTGGGCGCCGAACCGAACCTATCCCACGAGCGAGAATTCGCGAATGAGGTCAGCTTCCCTTGAATCCTCCGGCTGAGCGCGGTTTTTCCGTGAATGCAAAATTTTTCTCTTTCCACAGCTTCTTGAGTTAGAATCTCCATTGCATTGGGGCGTCCTTCGCTCTGGCCAGCGAGGCCGCTCTGGCCTTCCCCCAGGAGGTAGTAGATGTACCGGCCTTATAGCAGTACCTTGGCGGATTCGCGTCCGTTCTTGGATGTCCAGTCTGTTCTTCGCAACCTCGCCCAGGATCTCGTCACCGCTTTCAATACCGGCAACTACGATCAAGCCGCCGCCTTATACGCAGCCGATGGCGCTTTCATGGCTCCCCACAATGAACCCGCTTACGGCCCCAAAGCCGTCGAGCAACTGATGCGCAAATTTGGCGACGCCGGCTATCAGGATCTTCGCCTGGAAACCGTCCGCGTGGAAGTTTCCGGCGACATCGCCATGGAAATTGGGCGCTACAGCGTCGCCATCCGCCAGCCCGATGGCACCATTCGCGCTGACCGCGGCAAGTATTTGAAAAACTGGCGAAGGCTCGGTGCCTGGCTCATCATTGCCGATTGCTGGAGCAGCAACATGCCCGCCCCGCAATAGATCTCTCGTTATGCGAGGGCTGCGGACGCAACGCATAACGGGGCACGGGTCCGCCCCTGCCCGTCAATGCCCCGCCCCGCCCATAACGAACTGGCTCGCACCAGTTCCGCCTGAGCCCGAAACGCTTGACGCTAATAAAAACTGCGCAAACGCCGAGGCATACGGCAGCTGAAATGGCACATACGCCGCCACGCCGTTAGTCGTCGAAGAATAATTCAAGTCCAAAGCCAGCAAAACATCTCCAGCCGGATAACTCGGCGCTGTCCCGCTGTTCGGCCCGTTTGTATAAATCTCCACGTTCTGCACGCAAACCCGAATCCCCGAGTTCCCCACTCCCGTCCTGCATAACTGCGCCAGAAACGGCAGCAGCCCGGGAAATCCCGGCGCGCAGTAAGTCGATCCCGCCGGAAGCGCCGCCAACGGCCCCGTCAATCCCGCAGCGCAATCCATCGCAGTCGATCCCGTAAGAGTCTGCAGCAGGCATCCCATCGGTTGCCCCGCCGCATTCGCAGGAAACCGCGAACAGTTGTAAACCCAGTCGCCCGACGTGCACCCCGATGCCGCCCCCATCGGCATCGCGCAGTTATTCGCTCCCTGCCCCAGCAAATCCAAAACGTCATTCACCTGATA
>Ga0070735_10005658_pt1 | contig 10311 bp, 8 predicted proteins | sample Coa_R1_FD_66443 | JGI IMG/M metagenome (GOLD analysis project Ga0070735, IMG submission 66443) | Surface soil microbial communities from Centralia Pennsylvania, which are recovering from an underground coalmine fire - Coalmine... | ecosystem: Environmental > Terrestrial > Soil > Unclassified ... | reverse complement strand
GCGCGCAGCAGCACGGCGGCACGCTCGTGGTAGGAGGTGGCGGCCCATGCCCGGCGCGCCTTCAGCGCCGCGTCGATCGCGTCCTCGAAATCCTTGTCGCCGCCCACGGCGTGCTCCGCGATCGCGAGCTCATGGCGATGAGGCGAGCGGATGTCGGCGCGGGAGGAGCCCCACCGGCGCTTGCCCCCGATCAGCATCGGCACCTCGGTCTTGGCGTCGGTGAGCTCGGCCAGTCTCGACTTGAGCGTCTTGCGGTGAGGATCGCCGGGCGCGTAAGACCGAACCGGCTCGTTCGTCGGTGTGGGGACCTGGAAGTGTCCGTCGGCGGTCATGGAAGTCCTCCGGGTTTGTACGGCTCTTTTTCTGCTGCCTCTCGATGATCCATGATTCGGCGATCCGACGTAACCCCACGCCGTATCCCCGCCTGATGGTCACGGAGCTCGCGCCGGCCGGAACTTCGACGACCTCGGACCGGGTAAGAAGGACCGTCGCCCTGCTTCGACGCCGCGGTTACGCGCTGCCCCTCTCCGGCCTCGCCGCCCTGTGCGTGGGCGGCCCGCTCGATCCGGACGAGGTGCGTTGGGCGGTGGCCGCCTGCCCCGACCTGCAGGTGGCGGAAGGGCTGGTGGTCGAGAAGGCCGCGGCAGACAGCGCGGGCGCGATTCAACGGCGGGCCCGGACACACGCCCTCGAGGCGGCACCGTACGTCGCGATGACGCTGTCGTTCACGAGAAGGCTCGTGGCGCTCGCTCCTTACGTTCGGGCCGTCTCGATTGCCGGCTCGCTGGCGACGGGCGGCTTCCGCGAGTCCGACGACGTGGACCTGAACCTCATCGTCGACGACGGACACCGGCACCTCGCGTACGTGGCGGTCAACACGCTGGGCCTCGTCCACGCGCTCGCGCACCGCGCCAAGCCGGTCGACGACCTCACGCGGCGCCCGCTGGCACCGCGCCTGATGACGGCCAACCTCATCCTCGAGCGATCACAGTGCCTTCCGCTCGCGCGGCAGGACGAGGACATGGCGTTCGAGCTGCTCGTGGCCAGGCCTGTTTTCGGCTCCGATGAGATCTCGTCCGTGATCGAATCCAACCCGCGGCTGCTGGACCATTTCCCGCAGCTCGCCGAAGGGCGCGCGCCGCTCGATGGCGCATGCCCCGCAACTCGGCTTCCCAGGGCGCTGTTTCCGCGCTTCCTCGACCATCCGGCGCGAGCTCTCGGCGAGGCCGCGTGGCGGTACATGCAGTGGACGCGACGCGACCGGCCCGAGGCTCTCGCGCGTGTTGCGTTCGTGCGGTCGACCATGCGGCCTTACACGCTGTTCGACAGCCGTTGATACAGGTCCTCACCGGGATTGTCCTGGGGGCGACGAGCCTGCTGCTCTTTGCTTTCGGGCTGAACCTTCTGCACCTGACGTGGCGGTCAACCCGACTTGCCGCGCCCCCGCCCGCGCGCCTGGTGACGCGTGGCGAGCCGGCCGTCTGCGTTCAGCTACCCATCTACAACGAGCGGTATGTCGCAGAGCGGGTGCTCGACGCCGTCTGCGCGATCGACTGGCCCCGCGACCGCTTCGAGGTGCAGGTTCTCGACGACTCCGACGACGCCACGCCCTCACTCGTCGCCTCGTTGGTCGCTCGATGGAAGCAGGCGGGCGTTGATGCGCGCCATGTCCGCCGCGGCTCGCGCGAAGGGTACAAAGCCGGGGCGCTTGCCCACGGCCTGACGCTTACACAGGCTCCGTTCGTGGCGATCTTCGACGCCGACTTCGTACCGCCGCCTGATTTCCTGCGCCGCACGATGGGCGCCTTCGACGATGCCTCGGTCGGGTTCGTCCAGGCCCGCTGGGGCCATCTCGACGAGCGTTACTCGTGGTTCACCAGGCTGCAGGCCCTCGCCATCGACTTTCATTTCCTGGTCGAGCAGCCCGTTCGTTCGGCCGCCGGCTACTTCACCAACTTCACCGGGACGGCGGGGGTCTGGCGGCGCGCGGCAATCGAGGATGCGGGTGGCTGGAGCGCGCGCACGCTGACGGAAGACCTCGACCTGAGCTACCGCGCCCAGCTTCGCGGCTGGAATGCGGCCTACGTCGAAGACCTGGTCGTGCCGGAGGAGCTGCCCGTGTCGATCGACGCCTACCGCCGCCAGCAGTCTCGCTGGGCCACGGGATCGTTCCAGTCCGCATTCCGCCTGCTCGGGCCCGTGCTCAGGAGCAACAAGCGGCCCGCCGTGAAGATCCAGGCCGCCGCGCACCTTCTCGCGTATGGCGTCGGGCCGGTGATGCTGGTCCAGCTCGCCTGCTATCCGCTCCTCCTCGTCGCGTTCGGGGCGCACGGGATCCACCTGCCGGCGCTCATCCTGGTCACCTCGGTGGTCGCCATGTTCGTCGGCACCGCGCCCTGGATCGGGTTCGTCGTGGCCCAGACACGGCGCGGCAGGCGATGGTGGGCGGGTCTCCCGGCTGTGCTCTGCCAGGTGTTCGGGGCAGGCATGTCGCTCAACACGCTCGTGGCGCTCCTGCGGGCGACGCGGCCGGGAGGCAGTTTCGAGCGGACCCCGAAGTACCGCATCGAACGGCATGACCAGGAGTGGCGCGACCGCGATTACGTCAAGGTCGGCGACCCGCGGGCGCTGCTCGAGGCGGCCGCCGGCGCTGCCGCACTGGCCCTTGTGCCGGTGGCGGTGGCGATGGGCCAGCTCATGGTGGCCGTGTACGCCGGCATGTTCGCAACGGGCTTCCTCGTCGTGGCCGCGCTCAGCGCGGCCGACATGCTGGAGGTCTTCACGATGCGGCGCCTCGGCCGCGTGGCGCTCATCCGGCTCCGGGCCCTTGCGCCGGCGGTCGGGCTTCTCGCCCTCGCGGCCGGCCTGCTCGGCCTCGCCGCCCAGGTGCCCGAACCATTCGAGGATGCGTACGGGCACTGGTTGATCGCGGCCAACCTTGCCTCGACCGGCCACCTCCGGGATCCGATCTTCGGCATGGAAGACTCGTGGCTGCCGGGCTACCACGTGGTTGCCGGGGCGGTCCTGCAGCTGGCCGGCCTGTGGCGGCTGGATCTCCTGAAGGCCATGAGCGCGCTGTTCGGGGTGGCGACTCTGGCGCTCGTCTACGCGCTGGCACCGAGCGTGCGCCAGGGACGCCTCGCGATCGTGCTGCTCGCCCTGAACCCGGTGTTCCTGTTCACGTCAGGCTCGGCGGTGGTCGAGCCCATGCTGACGGCGCTGCTCACGGGGGCCGCGCTGTCCGCGGTGCGTGGACGCTTGCGGCTCGCCTCCCTGCTCGCGGCACTGGCGTGCCTGACCTCGACCAAGGCGTGGCTCTGGGTTGGGGCGGCGGCCGCGTTCGCCGCGGTGGAGCTGCTGCGGGGAGCCGGCGCGGGCTCGAATGTGCCCGGCGTCGGCCGGCTCCTGAGCCGGCCAACCGGCGCACTGGTCTGGACGGCGCCCGCCATCGCACTGGTGGCGGTGCTGCAGCTCGGCTTTTCTCCTGCCAGCCACTCGGTGGCCAGGGGCAGCGTCGAGGTCCTGTCGGCGACGGCGCGCGGAAGCATCACGGGGTCGGCTTTCTCGCGACTGGGCGAGCTCGTGGCCACGTACGGGCTCGGCGCTCTCCCACTTCTCGGGTTCGGTGCCGTCGGCGCGGTGATCGCGATGCGCAGGCAGCCGGTCGCGATGTGGCGATTCCTCCACGTGCCCGCGCTCGCGTATCTCGCCGTCGTGCTCACACTGGTTGCCGAGGGCGCGTACACCGGAAGCCATCGCTACCTCTACCCCGTGCTGCCCTCGCTTGCATTGCTCGCGGCGGCCGCACTCGACCGGTACGCGGGCGTGGTCCGCGTCGGCGCCGTCGCCGCGTCCGGGTTGCTCGCGCTCGCGTTCTTCCCGGTCTTCGTCGGATTCGCGGCGCAGAACGCCGGGCTCGTGGCGGCCGGGCGCGCCGCGTCCGCGGCACCCGGAAGGCTGATCACGGACTCGCCGGCCGTCGCCTTCTTCAGCGGCAAGGCGCCGGACGACATCAGCGGCTCTCAGGCGCTCCCCGCGGAGCGCGCCGCCGCGATGGACTGGATGGCCGCGAACGGCGTGTCCGAGATCGTCGTCGAGGACATCAGCTATTACCGCGCGACGGCGCTGTTCCCTGACCTCGTCACCGGGCGACCCGCCGCGCCCTTCAGCCAGCTTGGCTCGGAGCCCTGGTATCGCGTGCCGGGGGGCAAGCCTCTGTACGCATATCGTTTCGGCGCGGACGCCACGACGCAGGCAGTCGTTCCGGGGATCGACGTGTCGCTCGACTCGACCGGGTCGGGCAAGACCGCGATGCTGGCGAGGGGGCTGGCCATCCGCACCAGCGCCGGCAACCTCGCCGGTGAGGGCATGGGCTTCGGCACGCCGATCGTCCAGTACCGCGATGGCTGGGTCTACGCCCGCACCGCGACGACCGAAGACCTGTCGGCCGACGGCGCGACCGTGTGGCGGCGCGTCTTCGAGCTCAACGAGATGGGCGGCGACGCGGCGCACGGCTACGGGTTCGTCCCGATCGCCTCGCGCGGCGAGGTGGCGGTCACGTACACGATCGACAGCCGGGGCATCACCGTCGCCGTGAAGCCGGTGTGGCTCGCGCCCGGCTACTCACAGGTCGGAATCCTCAACGAGCAATCCGCGTCGTTTGACGACCTCGCCGCCGGCGGCCAGGCCACGGTGACCGGGTCCCGGTTCGGAAGGTGGCTGCCCGTCGCGGGCGCATGGGCCAGGCTGCGCTCCGGACCGCTGGGAGTCGAGTGGTCGGTGGCGCAAGTCCCGGGCGCCGCCCTGTTCGCGGGTCGCGAGCTCGCCCGGCCGGGCTTCGACTGGGCGGGCCTCGACTACATGTTCGGGCAGGGCTTTGCCGGAACGAGCTATCGGATCAACGTCCAGGAGGCGCGGTGAACCAGATGCAACGTACCGACGTCGTGCTCGTCTATCCGCAGCGCGTGCCGGCGCAGGGACGTCACTGGATCATGCCCTCGCTCGGACTGATGTACCTCAGCGCGTCCCTTCGTCGCGCCGGATACTCGGTGCGGCACATCGACCACACGTTCAAGGAGCGCCGCGAGGTGCTCGAGGAGATCGAGCGGCTGAAGCCGTCGGTCATCGGCGTCTACTGCATGATCACGATGCAGGACGAGGCGCTGTCGCTCGCCGAGCAGGTGCGCGGCAAGGCCCTGACCGTGGTCGGGGGACCGTATCCCTCGGGCGAGCCCGAGACGTTCGTCGACCAGTTCGACCTGGTGGCCGTCGGCGAAGGCGAAGAGACGATCGTGTCGATCATGGAGCACCTCGACGACCGGCGCTTCGAGGAGATCCCCGGCCTCGTGTTCAAGCGCGACGGTGAGATCGTCAAGGGCAACGCCAGGCAGCGCACGAAGGAGATGGGCCACCTTCCGCTGCCTTACCGCGGCGACATCCCGAACGACCAGTACATCGCCTACTGGCGCCGGCACTGGGGCGAAGCAACCACTCCCTTGATGTCGACGCGCGGGTGCCCGTTCCGGTGCGATTTCTGTCACAAGTCGGTGTTCGGCGACCTGTTCAGCGCGCGCCCGGTCGAATCGGTCGTGGCGGAGATGCGCGAGATCGCCGAGCTCGGTTACGAGCACGTATGGATGTCGGACGACCTTTTCACGCTGAACTACAGGCGAACGTTCGAGCTCGCGCAGGCGATCGAGGAAGCGCATCTGCCGCTCACGTGGGAGTGTCTGAGCCGCGTCACGCATGTCGACCGGCCGCTCTTCGAGCAGATGCAGCGAGCGGGATGCAGGCGGATCTTCTTCGGCATCGAGTCGGGCGACGAAGGGGTCTTGAAGGAGATGAAGAAGGGCATCACTCCCGACCAGGCACGGAAGGCGGTCGAGGCATGCGTCGCCGCCGGTATCAAGGCGGCGGGCTTTTTCATGGTGGGTTATCTTGGTGAGACGACCGATTCGTTGATCCGGAGCATCAACTTCTCGAGCAGCTTGCCGCTCGATTACGTGAGCTACACGATCGCGTATCCCCTACCGGGCACCGGCTTCTACGAACGCGTGCGCGAAAGGCGGCTGCGTGGCGAGTGGCACAAGGTGAGGCACAACCGTCTTCTCTTCAACACCGACTTCTCGGAGAACAAGCTGCGCGCGGCGATTCTCAAGGGCGCGATCCAGCATCGCCTGAACAAGCTTCACATGCGTCCGGCCGCGCGCGCGTTTCAGCTGGCGACGGACCCGGTCCTGCGCGTCATGCGCTGAAGGCGTTGTCTACCATCGCCCTCGGCATGAGCGAAGCTTGGCCGAGCATCCTTCGCGTGACCGTCGGCCTCTACTGGCTCTATTTCGCGAGCATGAAGTGGCAGGGCGTGGGATGGATGAAAGGGCTGATCCAATCCGCGAGCGCGGCGAACCCGATCCCCGGACTGCACGAGATTCTCGCGCAGGTGGTCGCGCCCAACTGGTTCCTGTTCGCCATCGCCCAGACCGCCGGCGAGACGATCGTCGCGATCCTGTTGATCCTCGGCCTCGGGACCCGGTGGGCCGGCATTCTCGGGCTGCTCTTCGCGTCGAGCCTGGCGCTCGTCGTCGCCTTCGAGGTGAATGACGACGGCTTCCGCTGGCTGTACTACCTCGCGGTGCTCGTCAACGCCCAGGTCATCGTCTCAGGGCCCGGGCCGTACGCCCTCGGCCGGTTCGGATGGGTGCCGGCCTTCCTGCGCTGAGGCCTGCGAGTTCACGCACCATCACTCGCCGGTCATCGCCCGGTTAACCTAGTGGCGTGAGCTTGGACGCGGAGGGCTACGGTTTCCCGGAGCACCAGCGCACGCTGGCGCGCCTCATGGAGGACATGCGGGTGCTCTCGCCGGCGGGAGTCGAGCGCGCAGCCGACGGCTGGGACAACCAGACCCGCGTGCACGGCGAAGAGGCCATCCACAAGGCGGAGAAGGCGGCGGTCCACGCCATCGAGAAGGCCGACCGCGGCCCCGCGTGGGACGAGGTGCGCCGCAGCGTGTTCGGCCTCACGGAGTCCGGCCAGGCACTCGTGTCGTGGAAGGCGGAGCACGGCGACGTCGGCCACAAGGCGGAGAACGCCGCGTTCATGGCGGCCCTGGCCCTGGTCGCCGGGAACCTGATCACCAAGGGCGAGCAGGCCACCCTGCTTCGGCCCATGGCCGAGGCCCTGCCCTGGCTGCTTCCCGAGGAGCAGGAGCCGGTCGTCTAACCGGCGCCGATCATCGTCGCCAGGTCGGCCGCTTCGTCCTCCAGCGCCGCCTCGTCGACCGGCCGCCGGCCCTCGATGAGCTTGCCGCCGAGCTCGTTGGTCTTGGAGTCGTTCATTGAAAGCACCCCCTCGACCAGGCCGCCGCGGAGGTAGAACACGGTGAACCGACGGCCGTCGCGATCCCCCCGCCATACGGCCCGGTCGTCGCCAGAGGCGTGGCCCCGGTACTCCAGGCTGACGTCGTACTGGTCGGACCAGAAGTACGGAAGCTTCGTGTAAGGCGAGTCGCCTCCGGCGATGGCGGCACCGATCGCGCGGCCATGGTTCTTCGCGACCTCCCAGTGCTCGACTCTGATGGCGCGACCCAGGACGGGGTGCCTGTGCAGCGCGACGTCGCCACCCACGTAGACGCCGTCCGCCGCCTTGAGGCCTTCGTCGACAGCGACGCCACCTCCTTCGATGGGAAGACCCAGCGCCCTCGGCAGGGCGATGTTCGGATCGATGCCCACCGCGATGAGCACCAGGTCCACCTCCTCGCGCGATCCGTCTGAGAGTGTCACGCCGTCCACGCGGCCGCCCGAGGTGTGCCAGCCCTGGACCGAAGTCCCGGTCCGTACGTCGACCCCCTTTTCGCGGTGAAGCTTCGCGTAAAGGTCACCGACCTCCGCTCCGAGCGCGCGCTGCAGCGGCACGGGGGCGGCCTCGACCAGTAGGACCTCCTTGCCGAGCAGCCGCGCCGACGCCGCCACCTCGGCGCCGATGAAGCCGGCGCCCACCAGGAGCATTCGCGAGGCCGCGCCGAGCGCGTCCCTGATCAGTGTGCTGTCGCGCAGCGATCGAAGAGTCATGACATTCGCGGCTTCCGGAACGCCGGGGAGCCGGCGCGGCGTGCCGCCGAGCCCGAGGACCAGCACGTCAAAGGGGACTTCCTCTCCGCCCTCGAGCGTGAGCCTTCGTTCGACGAGCGAACCGCCACTCACCACCGTGTCCAGCCGGAGCGTGATCCGCTCCTTCGAGTACTCGTCCTCCGCGTGGAGGTAGACCTTCGGCGCCTCGACCTCTGCGCGCAGGTACTCCTTGGACAGGTAGGGCCGGTCATACGGCCGATCGGCGTCAGCGCTCAGGACCGTGATCTCGCCGTCGAAGCCCTTCTTGCGGAGCGCGAAGGCCGCGTAATCCCCCGTGCCACCCCCACCGACCACGACCACCCGCCTTGCCATATGCCGACCTCCACGAACGAAAGGCCTCAGTCGTGAGGCGATACCCGCGGCCGGTGCATCCAGCCATGCGTGTCGGGGACCGCACCTCGCTGGATGTCGACGAGCGCTTTGCGCAGCCGCATGCTCACCGGGCCTGGACCGCCGTCACCCACGATCCAGTCGCCGCCGGCCGACTTGACGGCGCCCACCGGTGTGATCACCGCCGCCGTGCCGCAGGCGAAGACCTCGGTAAGCGAGCCCTCGGCGCAACCCTTCTTCCATTCGTCGACGCTGATCCGGCCTTCCTCGACCTCCAGGCCCATCTCGGCGGCCAGCTTCAACAGGGAATCACGCGTGACGCCGGGAAGCAGCGTTCCGGTCAGGGCGGGAGTCATCAAACGTGCGGTGGTTCCGGAGCCAAAGACGAAGCAGAGGTTCATGCCCCCCATCTCCTCGACCCACCGATGCTCGTTTGAGTCGAGCCACACGACCTGGTCGCACCCGTGATCGGACGCCTCCACCTGGGCCAGCAGCCCGCCGGCGTAGTTCCCGCCGGTCTTGGCGGCCCCGGTTCCTCCAGGCGCGGCTCGGCTGAACTCCTCGGAGAGCCAGACCGTGACCGGCTTGACCCCGCCCGGAAAGTACGAGCCGGAAGGTGAGGCGATCAACAGGAATGTGACCTCGGGTGAGGGATGGACGAGGAGGCTGACCTCGCTCGCGAACATCAAAGGCCTGAGGTAAAGGCTGTGCTCGGGAGCCGAGGGTACCCAATCGCCGTCCAGCTCGAGCAGAAGCTCGATCGCCTCGACGAACATCGCGGCGGGCAGCTCCGGAAGGGCGAGCCGGCGGGCCGATCGCTGGAAACGGGCGGCGTGCGCGTCGGGCCGGAAGATCGCCACTGAGCCGTCCACCTGGCGGAATGCCTTGAGGCCCTCGAACACCGCCTGCGCGTAATGGAGCACCGCCGTGCCCGGATCGAGGCTCAGGTTCGAATAGGGCCGCAGCTCGCCATCGTGCCAGCCGCGTCGCGCATCCCAGCGCGCACTGGCCATGTGTTCGCTGAAAATCCGGCCGAACCCGGGCTCCGTCAGAAGCGACGCACGCCCAGCGGCATCCATGCGGCGGCCGGAGGGGTTCAGCCGGAAGCTCGCCTGCGACGCGCGGGTGCCCAAAGCATCCCAAACAGTAACGCCTGCCCTCCCCGCGAGGAGGCCGAGCCTGGAGAGGCCCGGCCTCGCGAGAGGAAGGAAGGGGTTTGCTTTTTCGGCTACGGATGCAGCCGGATCGAGGGGGCGGGGACGGCGACGATCACAGGGATCGCTTCCACCACCACCGCACGCGATCCGGTTTCCACCATGAGGAGCGGCCTACGCGACTTGGTCGGCCGCTCTCTGCGAGGGGGTGCCGGGGTTGCCACCACCGGGTCCAGCATCTGTCGCAGCTTGTGTTCGAGGAGCCTGTCGAAGTCGTTCATATGTACTAGAAACGCCTCCCACAAGAGGACTACTCAAAATGTTGAGACCGGATCGGGAGGCGCGCTCCGGACCGTGCCGGAAGGCCGCCGCGAGGAGCCTACGCCGCCCGCTGGTTGGGCTGAGCCGCCGTCGCACGAGGGAGCTCGTGAATCGCCACCGGGTTGACTACCAGGGGAACCTCGTCGCTCCCAAGGTTGTGCGCCAGCTTGACCATGCGAAGCCGGAGCGGGCCGGGGCCGAGTGTCCTGGCGGCCATCACGACGAATGGCTTGAACAGGATCACGCTCGCCGAGCTGTTCGCCTTTCGTATCGCTCGCCGAGCCGCCATCCCAAAAAGAGAACGCCCTTTTAAAGGAGAGTATTGGAGAGCCGCCTCCGTTCCGCCGACCACCTTGATGGAATCCACGCCTTCCTCCCTT
>Ga0070735_10005657_pt1 | contig 10311 bp, 2 predicted proteins | sample Coa_R1_FD_66443 | JGI IMG/M metagenome (GOLD analysis project Ga0070735, IMG submission 66443) | Surface soil microbial communities from Centralia Pennsylvania, which are recovering from an underground coalmine fire - Coalmine... | ecosystem: Environmental > Terrestrial > Soil > Unclassified ... | reverse complement strand
AACCACTCGGCCATTCCTCCATCTTCAAAGTACCTGATTTCCCAATCATTTGGCAATTACTGTCACTGGTACAAAACTGCTGTTTTTGGCTCCGCCGGCCCGACTGTCACTGGTTTGTCACCTGTAGATAGTCTACAGACTGCCCGGCGCTTCACCTCGTCATTTGAATGCGCATAGCGCATCGTCACAACGATGGTCGAATGCCCAGGAGTTCTTTCACCGTCACAATATCCACCCCGCTACGCGTAAGACGCGAGGCAAACGTATGACGGAAGGTATGCCAAGTGGTGCCCTTAAGACCTGCGCGCGCGCAAGCGTTCTTGAGCCCGAGCTTGACATCCTTGAAATGGTCGCCAGTGACCTGATTGAAAAACACGAACGGGCCACGCTTCATCCCGTGCCAGGCCTGGAGCACGCCTGCCGCCCTTTCGTTGAGCGGCAACTCCAGCGGACGGCGGGTCTTTCGCACAATCACTTTCAATCGTCTTCTTTCAAAGTCCACGTCCTCCCATTTGAGATTGAAGATTTCGCCCGACCGAAGTCCGGTGTTGACGGCAAAGACAATCATGTCCTGAAGGTAGGACGGACACTCGGCGAGAAGCGCCCGTTCTTCCTCTTCGGACAAGGTCTGAAACTTGAGATTGTCTTCGCGCAGGAACTTCACCAGCCGAACGGGATTCGAACCACGATGCAAGCTCCATCTCTCGGCGACATTGAACATGTGCTTCAAGAGGGCCAGTTCGCGGTTGACCGTTGACGGACAGACTTCACGTACACGCTTCTGCTGGTAGTCCTCAATCCGTAATGGAGTGATGTCTCCCAGATCGGCGTTTCCGAAAAAGCTTTGAAGCTGACCCAACATCTGCTCATCCCGTTTCCAGGACCTTTTGTGTGTCCTGGCGTAATCGAGGTAGCGCCCGCCAAATTCGGCCAGTGAAATAACGACTGGCTTGAGGTAGACGCCGCGCTCGACTTCCGACCGCCGCAAGGCGTAAAACTTCTCGGCCTCACGACGGTTGGTGCTACCGGTGCTCTCCTGCACCCGCTCACTTTTCGAATAGTAATCGACCCACCAGACTCGGCCGCGTCGGTAGATTGCCATATAGGCTCCTTCTACCTCCTACCAGCCACGCCCATTGTACTCTGCTGGCGGAATTCTTCGAGTTGGATGAGATCGAAGCGAAGGGATCGCCCCAGCTTCACGTAAGGCAATCTTCGCTGATTCACCCAGTTGTACAAGGTTGCCTTGGGTACGCTCCAAAGCGTGGACAGCTCATCGATGTTGATCAGCCGTCGCGGCAAGTTGGCATTTGGGACTCGAAGGATATCGTTCTGGTTTGCTGGGGTCACGCTTGCCTCATTAGGAGCACGGCTCTTGGGTCACCGCCGCGTCTATACATGCGTAAAACGCGGCTTTCTAAGCCAGCGGAGCGTGCAGGGAACACACGGACCTCTCCTAGGAATACACGGAGCCGACAAAGAATGAGGCACAGACCGGGGCGCCTCAGTTCGTCAGGGGGCTCAATACCGGAAAGGGAGGAGAACCGCCGTCGTTGAAAGTTCGTTTTTAGGGAGATTTCGCCAGGGACAATGCCTCCTAGTTCCCATCGGTAGGCTAGCCCAGTACTAGAACTCTCTTGTAATCGAAAGAAACTGGGTTAGGATGAATAATTCGGAGAAATCTGAGTTTGCACGGAACCGAAGCCATTTATCGTCGGGCGCGAGTATTAGGCCTTGCATGCATCGCCTGTTTTGTGGGCCTATTCCCGGCAGTTGCCAAGTCTGAGACCATCAATATCGGGGTCTTGTCCTTTGACACTTTCATTCCGGGAAGTATTGATTCGCCCGGCGCGAACGCCCTCAATATTTCCAATTTCACAGGCAGCTTCGCTTTCCCATCGGATTTCCCCGTCATTGACGATCTGACCTTCCAGGGTGCCGTCCTGACGCTGTTTCCAGACAGCCAAGCAAAGCAAGTTCTTTCGCTTCCGGACATCGGGCCAGGATTTCTACTGGACTCCAGTGGGAATCCGTTTGTGCCGGTATCGGATAGTCTCGCATTCACGTCTGCTCACTTTACGGCTACTGTAAGTCCGGGGACATTTACCTTGAGCGATGGTCGCTTGTTCTCCGTCAATTCGTCGACGATTGATGTTCTGCTGTTGCCATCCAAGGGGAGTGACCTCACACGCGATGTCGACCAAGCCCTGATCACGGTCTCCGGCGCAGCAGTTTCCTCCGTACCAGAACCGTCCAGTTGGTCGATGCTTGCAATTGGAGTAGTGTATTTCGCATGTAATTTGCGAAAGAAGTGCGTCCGCAGTAGAGTAGTTTAATCCGCATTTGCAGTGAGGTCGGTCAAGCGTCATCATGCTTCGGGATGGCCAGTTACGCGCCAGCGTCGTTGGGTGGCCAGCCGTCCTCGCCGGAATCCACTCGCGCCTCCAACTGAATCGGTGCAAAATCCTTTCTTCGGTTTTGTTCAGTGTTGTCCTGGTATTGGTGGCGGGCACCGCCAACGCCCAGAGCGGAAGTGGTGTCCCAGTCACGCTTTCGTCCGCAACATCGCCGACATCCGGTCAGCCTGGCGTCACCATAATCAGCCTCACAGGAACTAACTTTCCTACTGGGACCATCACTCCTAACTTAGTGACCGTCGCGTTGGCTCCCGCAGCCACGGGTCCCGCTCTGTCCGCGACCGTCACGTCGGTCGCCACCGTAGTCGGCTCCACGCGACGGGTCAGCTTTCAGATAACGGGAACCGCGGTTAGTGAACCCACCGTATATAAAGTCTCGCTCGCAGGCACGACCGCCGCTGGTCAAGCGTTCGCCAGCGCGAATACTGCCAGCCTGACGATTATTCCTGCAGCAGCGATTTCGTTCTCACCAGGAGCGGCGAATGTTGGCCAGCAAGTCTCCGTTTCGATCACCGGCCAATACACAAACTTCGTGCAGGGCAGTACGAAGGCGAATTTTGGGCCCGGCATCTCGGTGGGCGGAGCGCCCGAGGGAACGTATGGTCCAGTCACTGTGGTCAGTCCGACAAACGCCACGGCTCAGTTGACGGTTAATCCGCAACCACCAGTGGCTCAGGTGAGTGCCGTGGGGCTCGGTAGTTTCAGTGCTCAAGCGGTGAGCCTCAATTTTGATTCCCTCGTATCGGGAACCGTCATTGGAAAGACGTATCAGGCTCAAGGTGTCATATTCGCCAATGCAGTGGTAGCCAACGACTCTTCCGCGCCATCCTCTCCAAACAAGATTGTCAGCGTCAATTCGACACCGCTTCAGATTCTGTTTCCCGCTGGCGTAAAACGGGTCGGTATTCAGATTGACGGCGACGGTTTCTGCTGCGGACGCCAACCTCAAATAAGGGGCTACGGCGCAAACGGAGAACTTCTTGGAACACTGAATTTCGCACAGGGTACCGACTTCAAGGGGTTTGAGGCAACGACCGGGCTTATCTATGCCATTGAACTCGGCTCCACTTTGGCCGGTGACCCGGCGTCGTTCGCTTTCACCGATGGTTACGACAATCTAGTATTCGACACATCTCCCGCTACGGTTGCGACCGGGGTTCAGCAGGCGTCCGCCCTCTTCGCGATCAACTTTGCACCGGTGTTGATCCGTGTCAGCCCCACCACGGGCCAACAGGGACAGCAGAATCTGGGCGTGACGATCACGGGACAGTTTACGAACTTCGTGCAAGGGACGACCCAAGTGAACTTCGGCCCCGGCATCACGGTGAGAACGGTGACGGTGACCGATCCGAACCACTTAACGGCGCAAGTGATGATTGACCAAGCGGCCACTCTCGGCGGACGCACCGTTGCCGCGACGACCGGCGGAGAAATGGCCAGCTTGGCGAACGGGTTTACCGTGTTGGCAGGCACGCCGGTACTCACCCAAGTGAATCCGAACACCGAACAGCAGGGCACGACGGACCTGTCGGTGACGATCACGGGGAACTTCACGCACTTTAGCAACTCTTCTTTGGTGACCTTTGCCAATGGGGCGGTAACGGCGGGAGCTCCGACCGCAGCGACAGCCACCAGCCTCACGGTGCCGGTATCGATCACGGCAGCAGCTTCGCTGGGCGCCACTAACGTGACGGTTACAACCGGCGCTGAGGTAGCGACGCTGAACAAGGGCTTCACGGTAACGGCGGGCACGCCAGTATTGTTAACCGTGAACCCGAATACGGGTCAGCAAGGGCAGCATAATCTCACTGTGACCCTCACGGGGCAGTATACGCACTTCAGTCAGGGAACGACAGCTCTCAGCTTTGGCACTGGGATTACCGTCGGGACGATCAACGTAGTTGATTCTACGCATCTGGCTGTGCAGGTCACACTTGCATTGAATGCGGCCTTAGGGCCGCGCGACGTTAGTGCGACCACCGGAACCGAGCAGGCTATCTTAGCCGGCGGGTTTGCAGTTGCACCGTGCACTACGGCAGCAACTAACTGGATTCAGCTGACTCAGCCCGGAAATCTCCCTAGTGCGCGCAGCCAACACACGGTAGTTTACGATACTGGAACGAATCGCCTGATCGCCTTCGGCGGAGCTCAATCTTGTAACCTTTCCTCTTGTCCGCTCTTGAACGAGACTTGGGTTCTGAGCAACGCGGACGGCTCGGGAGGGCCAGCTACCTGGACTCAGCTCAGTCCGAGCGGGCCGGTACCGCCAGGAAGACGCGGGCATTCTGCCGCATACGACCCGGCAACCAATCGGATGATGATCTTCGCCGGGAATGGAACTACTACGTTCCTGAACGATGTTTGGGTCCTGTCGAATGCCAATGGTTCGGGAGGAACCCCGACTTGGCAGCAGTTGTCTCCGACTGGAGCTCCGCCACCTCCGATGAGGGCGAGCCAGGTCGGCTATGACGGTACTAGCAATCGACTGATTGTCTTTGGTGGCTCGTTAGGCAATTCTCGAACGAATAATGTTTGGGTGTTAACGAATGCGAATGGATTGGGTGGCACGCCAGCGTGGCTTCAGCTAAGCCCTTCGGGAACGGCTCCCTCACCCAGAGCGTTCCATTGGGCAAGCTTGGATCAGGGAACGAATCGACTCATAGTCTTTGGGGGAGGCGATGTCGTCAACGGGGTAAATGATCCGCTCTCCGCGTATCGTAACGACGTGTGGGTGCTCACAAACGCAAACGGACTTGGAGGAACGCCGACGTGGACGCAGCTTCTAGCTCAGGGGGCTGCGGGCTCGCCGAGCCCGCGATTGACGCCGGATGCAGACTCCGTCAGCGTTTACATCCCGAGTTCCAACCACTTCATTATATCTGGGGGTATTACAGGCCAGTGCTCCTCGAATTGCAGTTACTCGAACGAAGTGTGGATGCTATCGAACGCGAACGGGATAGGCGGTAACCCATTCTGGACCAAGTTCTCTTTGAGCGGCGGGCCCCAGCTCAGTCTCGGGAGTATTGTGTATGACCCCGTTTCAGATCGAATTATCAACTATGGTGGCGGATGGGAGTCGCTAGGGGCGGGTCGGGCAGCCTCCGCTGATACGTGGCTACTAGCGGATGTCTCCGGCACTAGTTGCAGTGCGCCAGCACCTGCGATTTCCTCGATCACACCGAGCACCGGCCCGCAGGGAAAACAGAATCTATCGATCGCGATCGCGGGACAATTCACCAACTTTGTTCAGGGGACTACCACAGCCAGCTTCGGCACAGGGATCACGATAGCGTCGCTGACTGTGAACAGCCCGACGACCGCCACTGCGACGATCAATATCGACCCGGCTGCCGTACTCGGTTCGCGTAGTGTGACTCTAACGACCGGCTCTGAAGTAGCCACGTTGATCGGCGGTTTCGCGGTCCAAGCACCGGTAAACCAGGCGCCGGTGGTCAGTGCCGGTGCCAATCAAACCATTACACTTCCGAGCAGAGCGACGCTGAAGGGCACGGTGTCTGATGACGGTCTTCCTTTTGGCAGCCTGCTTACCGGTAGTTGGAGTGTGTTGACGGCTCCTGTAACAGCTGGACAAGTATGGCTTAAAACCAATGCATCAGGGACATTGCCATCACCAGTCCAAGGTTCTGCCAATTCAGTTTTCGACCCGATCACAAATAGTCTCATCGTGTTTGGTGGCGCAACTAATAATCCTTCGAACGATGTCTGGATTCTTTCCGGAGCAAATGGTTTGAGCACTAATCCATCTTGGACTCAGCTCAAGCCTTCTGGCACTGCGCCCGCCCCGAGATATGGCCAGAATGAATTCTACGATCCGGGTTCCAATCGGCTGGTCGTCTTCGGAGGCATTGGCCCAACATATCCTCAAACTAACAACGATGTCTGGATTCTGACCAACGCGAACGGCACAGGCGGAACGCCTGCCTGGCTTCGACTTACGCCAGTGGGAGCCTTGCCGACGGCACGATTTAATGTGGGGCTTACATATGATTCGGTGACGAACAGAATGATAGTCTTCGGAGGCTCCGTTTGGGCCGAATCCGGGACGTACTACTATCAGACCAACGAAACCTGGATTCTGACGAATGCGAATGGAACTGGATCGACAGCGCCGACGTGGATTTCCACTACTCCTGCAGGAAGCTTGCCCGTTGGACGTTCCGCTCCGTCGGTCGTATATGACCCCGGCTCCAATCGATTGATCACATTCGGCGGTTACATACCATATACGCCCGAGGGTACCTTAGTTCAAAAGTTTGTTAATGATACCTGGGTATTGGCTAACGCAAATGGTTTGGGCGGTGCGGCTGCTTGGATTCAGCTAACCCAGGACGGCGCTTCTACTTCGCCAACACAACGCGAGGCGAACGTGGCCGCGTACAACGCCATGAACGGCACACTCACCATAGGCCTTGGCTTCGGCAATTGTGTTGTTAGTCCTCTCTCGTGCTCAAGCTTCTCGGATGTATGGTCGATGAAGAACGCGAACGGACTCGGCGGGACTCCGAGTTGGACACAGCTTGCGCCCACTGGTGGGCCACCAACCCCAATAAACGGCTGGGGCTCCCTGTACGATTCTGCCAACGACCGGCTCATCGGTTTTAGCGGCTCCTACAACGACACTTGGATTTTGACCAATGCAACGAACTCAAATGCTGGCGTCCCAGGAACAGTCACGTTTAGCAGTCCAACCTTCTCTTCCCCAAACGTCGCTGGTCAAGTCATTCCCGCAGTCACGGATACCGCATTTAGCATTCCCGGCAGCTATGTTTTGCGCCTGACCGGAAGCGATTCGCAGCTCACCAGCACGTCGGACACGACGGTAACGGTCCAGGCACCCAGCGGCACTCCGGTCTTAGGCGCCGCCGTGCCAAACGCTGGCCAGCAGGGGCAAGTCAATTTGAACGTCACGATCACCGGTCAGAACACCCAGTTCATCCAGGGAACCACTCAGGTCAGTTTTGGCGCTGGCATCACCGTGACCTCGGTCACCGTAACCGACGCCGCGCACGTCACGGCCAGCTTGAACATCGCGGCAAATGCGGCTGTGGGGTTTCTGAATGTCACCGTCACCACGGGCAGCCAGGCGCTGACGCTGATCAATGGTTTCACGGTGCTCGCTGGCGCACCGGCGCTCACCCAAGTGAACCCGAACACCGGACAGCAGGGTACGACGACCGTGCCGGTGACGATCACGGGGACTTTCACGCACTTTAGCAACTCTTCGGTGGTGACCTTTGCCAATGGGGCGGTGACGGCAGGAGCTCCCACTGCGGCGACAGCCACCAGCCTTACGGTGCCGGTATCGATCACAGCAGCAGCCTCACTTGGCGCCTCCAACGTGACGGTGACGACGGGCGGTGAGGTGGTGACGCTGAACAACGGCTTCACGGTAACGGCGGGCACGCCGATGATCACACAGGTGAACCCGAACACCGGACAGCAGGGCACGATGAACGTGCCGGTGACGATCACGGGGAACTTCACGCACTTTAGCAACGCTTCGGTGGTGACGTTTGCCAATGGGGCAGTAACGGCGGGAGCTCCGACCGCGGCGACGTCCACTAATCTTACGGTGCCGGTATCGATCACTTTGGCAGCTGCCCTGGGCGCGACGAACGTGACCGTCACGACGGGATCCGAGGTGGTGACGCTCAATAATGGCTTCACCGTTCAGGCAAATCCGAACCATCCACCAGTAGTCAGCGCTAGCGCGGGGTGCAGTCAGACAGTGCCGCTCATGCCCCCGCAAGTAACGTTTAAGGAATATTTGGCGCCCACCGCGAACGTAGGCCTCACAAGGATCACAGTCGGGCCGGACTGCAATTTGTGGTTCACCGAACAATCTGGAAGCACGGTCGGAAGGATCACGCCTGATGGAGTCATCACCGAGTTGCCGCCATTTGTGGCGGCTAGTGGCCCCGGATCACTGGTCGGGATTACTACCGGCGCTGACGGCAATCTGTGGGCTGCCGACTATGGGGGAAGCAAGATCTGGAGAATCACAACGGCCGGTGTGACCACTGCATTTCCGACACCTACCGGCGGCAGCTTTTCACCCGGGATCACGGCCGGACCAGATGGCAACCTGTGGTTTACCGAAAGACTTGGGAACAATATCGGTAGGATCACTACGGCTGGAGTGTTCACGGAGTTTCCGGTTCCCACCGCAAACAGCCAACCTATTGAAATTACCGCGGGACCAGATGGCAATCTCTGGTTCACGGAAGAGGGCGCGGCTAATGGAGAGTTCCTGCCGGGTAACAAGATTGGACGAATCACACCCGCCGGGGTGATCACAGAGTTTTCAGTCCCTACTGTCAACAGCGAACCGCAGGGCATCACAGCTGGTCCCGACGGAAATGTGTGGTTCACAGAGGGGGGTGCGAGCAAGATCGGCAGAATAACGACCGCCGGCGTGATCACAGAGTTTCCGACTCCCACTCCTAACAGTGATCCATACTTGATCACTACGGGCCCGGACGGCAATCTGTGGTTCATCGAGAATCTCGGGAACAAGATCGGAAAGATCACGACCGCCGGCGTGATCACCGAGGTCCCGATTCCCACTCCCGGTGCTGGTCTTAACGGGATCACTGTCGGGCCGGACGGCAACCTGTGGTTCACCGAGGGAAGTGCGGCGAACAAGATCGGAAAGGTGAATCCCCTTCAAGGAGTCGCAATCGCCACATTGAGTGGAAGCGTAACGGACGACGGACTTCCGATCGCGGCAGCCCTAACCTCCACTTGGAACGAAACCAGCGGGCCCGCGCCGGTCTTGTTTAGCAACCCGACGGCAACGTTCCCCGACGCGGCGGGCCAGAACAATCCGGTGGTTACCACGGCCACTTTCAGTTCTCCTGGCACCTACGTTCTCAATCTGACAGGAAGCGATTCTCAGCTGAGTAGCAGCTCAAGTGTGACTGTAAGCGTCACCCAGCCGCCAGGAGTGCCAGCCATCCTCTCGTTGAATCCAAACGTAGGCTCTCAGGGCAAACAAGACCTTTCAGTCGACATCACGGGTCAGTTCACTCATTTTGTGCAGGGGACAACCACGGCGGACTTCGGGGCGGGCATCACGGTAGCTGCTCTAACTGTGAATAGTGGAACATCAGCGACCGCAGTTCTGAACATTAGCCTTGCTGCTGCAGCAGGTCCACGCAACGTATCCCTCACGACCGGAAGCGAAATAGCGACGCTGAGCAACGCCTTCACCGTTCAGATAACTCCGAATCAGCCACCCGTTGTCAGTGCCGGGCTCAATCAGACAATTACCTTTCCAGCGCCGGTCACGATTACTGAGTATTCGATCATGACCCCCGCTGCCCTGCCGCAGCCTATCACTACAGGGCCGGACGGCAATCTGTGGTTCGCAGAACTAACGGGGAATAATGTCGGGAGAATCACCCCCGCCGGGGCGATCACAGAGTTTCCCGTCCCTATTTCCGGCCGGCTGAACGGTATCGCGGCAGGGCCGGACGGTAATCTCTGGTTTACACAGTACAACCAGGGCCACGGTGGGGACAGCATCTGGAAAACCACCACAGCTGGGGTATTCACCCAGTATCCGCTCCCGGCAAACAGCTTTCCGGTAGGGATCACTGCGGGGCCGGATGGCAATCTGTGGTTCACGGAGGGAGATGGAAATAAAATCGGGAGGATCACCACTGCGGGGGTGATCACGGAGTTTTCCGTACCGACCGTTGGCAGCCAACCGGAGTGGATCACGCCAGGGCCTGACGGCAATCTGTGGTTCACAGAGTTCCTCGCACAAAAGATCGGAAGAATCACCACCGCCGGTGCAATCACGGAGTTTGCAGTTCCAGGAACCAACCTCGGCGTGTACAACATAGCCACTGGGCCGGATGGCAATCTG
>Ga0070735_10005656_pt1 | contig 10312 bp, 8 predicted proteins | sample Coa_R1_FD_66443 | JGI IMG/M metagenome (GOLD analysis project Ga0070735, IMG submission 66443) | Surface soil microbial communities from Centralia Pennsylvania, which are recovering from an underground coalmine fire - Coalmine... | ecosystem: Environmental > Terrestrial > Soil > Unclassified ... | reverse complement strand
CGCCCCATGCGCTGACGTTGCAGAAAGACGGCGAGGCGTTTCGCATTCTGTGCCGTACAGTTCAGCAGATTTCGTTGGACGGGAAGCCCGCGGCGCGCGACGGCACGGCGATCTGGAGAAAAGGAAGCGTGCTTCGGATCGATGAGACCGTAACGCTGTCTCTCGACTTTGCGGCCGATACCGACTCCGCCGAGCGTGCCGCTGCCACCTTGCGCCCCGCAGAGAAGAGATCGGCATTGTCCGAACCGTCGCCGTCACCCAAGCCGACGGCAGATAAGATGCGATTCGATGCCAAAAACATTCTCGAGGCACTGGCGCTCGTTCCGGTCCTGGCATTTCTTTACTTCATGACGATCGGCGATACTGATCAACTCCTTGGTTTTTTCGGCATCGAGAACGGTGCAGAACCGGTCGTTACCTATGCACAGCTTTTGCAGCAATTTAAACAACACCGCGATGAAGGTCTGCCGTCGAAGGAATTCCTGGATCATCTCGCCATTGCCTACCGGTCCGAGCAGTCGGGAAACACGTCGCGCGCCTCGACGATCTATCGCAGTCTGCTTTCCGAGCTTTTGGAACAACATGGTCAGTCTGCGTCGACAGCTTCTCCTCCGGTGCCCGCCGCAAAACAGGCGGGAGGCGCCCGGATCGAGGCCTTGTTTTCCAGCGAGTTGGATCGGAAGATTGCTCGTTTCCTCGTGTCGAAAATCCAATGACTCGCTTCGTGACATGACACCTCAGCAAATTCACAACACCACAATTCGACATTTTCTCGCCCCCGTCGCGCAACTTCTCGACGACGCAAGCGTGTCGGAGATTCTCGTGAACGGCCCGGAGAACGTTTATTTCGAACGAGCCGGCCGGCTGAATCGCGCGGATGTCCGCTTTCCCGATGACGAGCTTCTGATGGCCGCCGCTCAGAACATTGCCGATTACGTGAACCGACAGCTCGACGATGTCCACCACAGTCTTGATGCGCGATTGCCCGACGGCTCGCGCGTACACGTCATCATCGCTCCGGCGTCCCGGCAGGGAACCTGCATTTCGATCCGTAAGTTTCAGAAGGCCAGTTTCGACTTTGACAAACTGGTGGCCCGCGACAGCCTGTCAGCCGAGGCCGCCGAATTCCTGCGGATGTGCGTCCTGCTTCACAAGAATACTGTCATTTCGGGGGGAACGGGATCCGGCAAAACGTCGTTGCTCAACGCCCTCTCCACGGCAATTCCCGAATTCGAACGAATTATCGTCATCGAGGACACTTCCGAGCTGCAGTTGCACCAGCCGCACACGGTCTATCTTGAAGCTCAACCCATACGCGAAGACGGCCGGGGACAGGTGACGATCCGCGATCTCTTCGTAGATTCATTGCGTATGCGCCCAGACCGGATCGTCGTCGGTGAAGTCCGCCGGGGGGAAGCCCTCGATCTTATTCAATCGATGCTCTCGGGGCACGCCGGAGCCCTCACGACGGTACACGCCAATACGCCGCGGGATGCGCTGATCCGTTTGGAGACCCTGTGCTTGATGAACGAAGTGTCGCTGCCCGTCCACGTCGCGCGCACGCAGGTCGCTTCAGCCGTGCATATCGTCGTGCAGTTGAACCGGTTGAGCGACGGCTCGCGCCGTGTGCAGGCCGTCAGCGAAGTCCTTGGTCTCACAGAAACCGGCACGACTGGCCAATACCGACTGCGTGATCTCTTCACGTTTCGTGGCGCCGGGCGGGATTCTCAGGGACGAATCTTGGGCGAGATACAATGGACCGGTGAAAAGCCGACGTTTGCCGAAGAACCATTCCAGATCGGTTATGCCGAGAAAGTAAACCTGACCACGAAACTGTTCTGCAGCGGCTAACACTCGTAGCAACGGGACAAGCCAGCGATGATTAGCAAATCTCATTCGACGAAACGGCTTCTGGTCAGGCGCAGTTGAATTTTAGTCAATATCACATTTTCGCTGCTTGAGAGTTTCCACTTCATTCAACTCAGAACACGGAGCTTAAAAATGCGTAGAATGCATTCCAGATTTTTGAGTTTTAAGATGTTCCGGCGATATCAAACGTTTCACAAGAATGAAGAAGGCCTTACCGTACTCGAGAACGTCATCATCCTCGCACTTTGCGCTGCCGCTGCAGTCGGTGTTTGGGCAATTTGGAAAAAAATTAAGGCTCGGGCAGGCGAAAATGTAGACGACGTTCTAAAGCAGAGTCAAGAAAAATGAGTCCTATACCAGTAATGAGTGCAAGAATTGATCGAAACGTCAGTTGGCTGATTGGACTGTCCGTTCCAGTCGTCGTCGCTGCCGCTTGGCTTGCAGCATCGACGCCTTCTGATACGGTGCGCCCGACCTTCAGCTTGGCTGCCAGCGAGGCTGTTTTTGCTCTGCTGGTCGCGGGCGCCTTCGATTGGTACACGTTCAAGATCCCGAATTGGCTCACGTATCCCGCTTGCCTGGGCGCGGTAATAGTGAACGGCGCTTGGTCGCTTCGGCTGTCATTGGGACAACTCGAGCAATTCGCCTCGGCTGAGCGTGTGGTCAAGCTGATCGGCGCCATCGGTATCTTTGAATCACTGTTCGGTCTTGCCGCATGTTTTTCCGTCATGTTGATTAATTACCGGCTCACGGGACGCGGCGCGGGCGATGTCAAGCTCGCCGCCGTCATCGGCGCCTGGCTGGGCTGGAAAGTCGGCCTTAGCGCCGTCCTGCTCGCTTTCATAATCGCCGGTGCGTTGGGAATCTGCCTCGGGATCTGGCGAATGGGACTCGTCTCCCTTTTTTCGGCCCTCTTGCGTCAGGTTCTTCCTTCACAGTGGCGCAAGTGTTTGCCACCACTCGCCGAACGCGATGCGGCTTGGCTTCGGCAACCGACCCCGTTCGGAGCTGCCCTGGCCGCCGGAACTTTCGTCATTCTCTGGCGCGGAAATCTTTTCGACGGAGCATTCATCTGATGCGTTATTTCAAAACAACGCCACCTTCGCGCAAGATTTGTTGTTCGCCGCGGCGGTATCCGGTCCAGTCGCACTATCATGGCTTCATTTCCATGGAAGCCGTCATGGTCGCGGCGATTATGGTGCCGCTGGCCTACGCAATTTATTTCCTTGCCGTGAGGGTGAGCGTTGTCATCAACGACATGCTTTTTCATTGCATAAGCTGGCCCTATCCGTGACGGGCCCATCATAAATTCCGGGACGAACGGGGCTCCCAAATCACGTTAGTTTCCGAGATTCTGTCACCAAGAGCACTCTGTGCGGTCATGCAAAACCTGATCGAATCAGTGGGATGCGTGTGGATTGTCTGGCTGACGAGCGTTGCCGTATTTGTCGCTGCGACGCGATGGCTCCTTGGCCGGCGATCGCCGCACTTACTGCGCGCCGTGCACCGCGATGAATCAGGGGCCGTTTATGTTCTTTCGGTCGTCATGATTCTCCCCTTCTACGTGCTCCTAATTTGTGTCATCATCGAAACCACGCTGATGCTCGTCGCTAAGATGGGGACGACCTACGCGGCGTTTTGTGCAGCTCGCGCTGCAATCGTTTGGGACGTCGCCGATTCGTCTTCGACAGCCAAGTCGCAATCTCGGGCTGGCCTCGCCCCGAATCAGGAGCCGTCCGAAATGCCAGTCTCATCGCAGACGCAGCAAAAAGCGAGCGACGCCGCAGTGATCGCGATGACGCCTTTCGCGAGCGGCAGCCCCATTCACATAGGGGCGGCTGACAAATCGACCGGCGACAATTCGGCGGCAGACCAGGCTTATGTGAGCGCCTTTCGAAAGGCGGCCCCGCACAGCCGGGTTAGTCTCAATTATCTCGCCCAGAAAGCTCGGTATGCACAGTCGGCCACGACGGTCGAGATCGCCCCTAAGAAATCGAATTCGCCCGCGGGAGAATTGGAGGCTGCCGTCACTTACCGGTATCCATTTCACCTTCCCGTTGTGGGGCGGCTGTTCGGCGCCGCTCGATCACAGAGCGGCGGAGCGTTTCTCGTCTATGAGATTCGCTCGAATTGCGTTCTTCCATCAGAAGCTCCCCGAAATCCGGACCGGTCGTTGGGAATCGAATATCGTCCTGAGTAGAATCGCGGGCCAGAAATGAACCTGAAACAATGGGGCACACAGCGATCGGGCGACCGGAAAAGCCGGGCGGCCCAGACCATTTGCGCGGCGCCAATTCAAGAAATCCGTCCCCCGATCAGCGGCCTGAGAGAATTCGACAGCGGCGACGACGGGATGATGGCCCTCGTCAACGTCGTCACCGTCGCGTTTCTGGCGCTCCTGGTCGGCTTCGTCGGCAACGTCGGCCGCATGGTCCAGGAAAAAATTGCCGTTCAGACCGCCGCCGATGCCACGGCCTATTCAGCGTCGCTCGTCATGGCACGCGGCATGAATGCGGTCACGGCCACCAATCATCTCATGGGCGAGGCGACGGCGCTTGTCGTGCTTCTCGACGCACTGGGAGTGCCTGAACACGGCGCAAGCTCCAGTTCCGCACAAACCGGAGAAAATCGAAGAATCGAACTTGATATCCGCGGCTTCGCGCCCAAGGCGAGCAACATCGACATTTCGGATGAAAGTTTAATCGAGAAAGGCATCGAACAAATCTCGGATCAGAATCATCCCGTGTGCGGCGCAATGGTCTATGACTCGACGCTCATGCTTCGCCAATGCTTTCGCGCTGCTCTGCAGATCAAATGCCTCGCTAATCTCATCCTTGGCGCGCAAGAGGTTCCGATCGTCGGGGCGGTTGCCATGGTCGTCGGCAATGGAATGCACCTGGCGGCCGACACGTCGATCTTGCAGATGATTGAAGAAGCATATGTCCTGAATTTCATCGACCAACTGCTTCCCAATCTCGTTCCCGTTCGAGACGGTCTTGCGCGCGTGGTTATTCCCGCCATGAGCTCCTACGCCGACTCTCTGGTCGGCCACGCAGGGAGTTCGACCGCTGCGGCGCAGGCCCCTGGTGCAATTCGCAAGTCGATTGAGCATACGATCGACCGAATGCGTCGCGAGCACGCCGTATCGGAGACGATGCTTTTTCCGGCGCCAGGCGAACTCCGGCTGCCGATTGTACCCGAGCCTCCGCCACAGAATTCGAATCAGCCGGGAGCCGGCGGAGGCTCCGTACAACCGGTGCGGCCCAAGAGCACTTGGACGGGGAACGACAAAGGCGCCGGTTTCGGCTATGATGCACTGGTTGGAATGATTTCGTGGTTTACGGACGCAAGGAGTCTTGTCGCCGAAGCGCGGGATTTTCTGGATAAATCCAGCAAGTATTCTTACGGAGTTTCAGACTTTGAGCTCGGCACGCTTCGATTCTTCGTCGACAATGCCGCACCCTATTTGGACGACTTGAAGATCGAGCCTCCTCGAAATGACGAGCTCGGCGGCTGCGGCTTCGGCGAGAATCCAACGAGGAATGCGCTCCAAAAATTGCCGGCCGACGTCTGGGCCGCCGAATGCCGAACGCAATGGGTGCGGGCCACGTATCCCGCCGTCGATTCACTTCGCGCCCCCTTCCGCAAAATGCTTCGACAGGCGCTCGCCTTTTCTCACGCCTCGACATTCTTCGTCAACTGGACGAACCGCTTCACCCTGGAAGCGTCATGGGAACTGCGGAGCGGATATCCGGATAAAATGGACTCCAAAAAGAACGGCGATGACAGAACCGGACTGCTGCGCGTTCTGGACCTTCTGACCGGTGAACTGAGGAAGCTGCGACACGACTTCGATTACGCTACAGACGGGCCAGGCGCCCTCGCGCAGGATCGGGAAATACCCGAAAATGCATATTCCGCAATTTCTGAGGAGCTTTCGAGCCTGGTCGACCACATCCTGAAGACGGAACATCAAATCGAATCGTTGCTGAACAGATATTCTTTTCTTTTGAGCTGGTTTAAGGACGTGCAGAACCACAAGTCCGACATCGAAACTTTTACCCGGAAGGCGAAGGCCGGCGCGGCTCCTAGTGCCAATGAGCTTGAGGGCGACTTTACGGAGGTTCTCGTCGACCTTTACCGAGTCGAGAAGCTCGATGAATTGCTGCGCGCACTGGAAGAGATTCTCGGACGGCTGGGTGATCTGGCCAACCTCTTTGAGCTTCCCACGCCGCACGTGTACGTAATGCTCGATTCGGATCCCGCCTCGAAAGGACATGAGATCTGGACGGTCAATAGCCGACTTGCTGAAAAGCGCTTTACGGTATTGGCCATGGCCCACCGCGCCCCCCATTCGGCCCTGTTCGGCGGAAGCCTGTTCCGGCTTGACTCGAATCACGGCGTCACCGCGACGGCAGAGGCGATGTATTACAACGCCAACGGCTCCCGTGTTCCCGATAAGCCGTCCAAAGATTCAAAAACGCAGCCCGATACGGGCTGGGACACGCTCAATTGGAATCCGCCCGTTACGGCGCTCGAATGGGGCGATTCCACTCCGACAGAAGCGGGCGGCGATCCATCTGCCTTGCTAGAAGGAGCATTCCCACCACCAGCCGCCGCAAAGATAAAACTGAACTGGCAGGCGAAGCTGGTGCCGGTGACGATGTCGCGACTTCGCGATGCGCGAAAGAACCAATCGTGGCGGAAATTCAACGAGGGCAGCGTACCCGACGAAACCAACGAAAGCCGAATTCTCCGGCATTAAGCGGGGAGGGCCGGTCAGTGTCGCGACGATCACACAAATATAAGTCTTCGGCGGCGTGGCTCGTCGGCGCTGTAATTGGCCTTGTCATTGCGCCCCCACATGCGGCCCATGCGGAAGCGTCGAGGAAGCAGAATATCGACCAGGCCGTTGCCGCGATGGTCGGCTTCGAACCTACTCATTTCCGGCGGTCCGGCGCTCATGCGCGCTCGTTTATCAACGATGCCCAAGCGTTTCTGGGCGACAGCGCGGCCTGGTCAACCGAGTATGAACGGCTTTCGGCCGCATCGGCGCCCAATCCGCGGCCTCACCATAATGATCTTTCTCTCGCGCACAGCTTTCCGGAAGCCCAACCCGGCGACATTGTGCGCATTCATCTGAAATCAGGCCTGATTTTCGCGCTGGTTTATTTCGGGGAAAAGTCATTCATTGACGTGCCCCATCGCAAGTACTCTTTCTTCATCTACCCGTGGCGTAGTCGGCTTGAGCTCAACACATTTCCACCGCGCTGGCATCGGCAACTCGTCGAGTATGAGCAAGCCGCCGGCACGGCACCGAAATTTGCCCTGAAGTTTTCATTGGGCGCCGAACAGACGCTCCTTCTGCCCGGTCGCTCGGGCGCAGCGGATCACAGCGATCGGCGGATGTGGCGCTGGCTCAAACCGCCGGTCGCCGCCCATGAAAGCGCATCACAGCGGGCGAAGATCGCATTCGATATTCCGCACAACTGGCATGAAAATCCCCAAGTTGAAGTTTTTCGACCGAAGAACTGCAGCGAACTCGTATACATACGGCGCCCAAAGGACATGCTGTGTTGGTATCAAGTCAATCGCGAATGCTGCACGTTCGCCGCTCTCGCATCCGTCGACAACTACGAATCGCTGCGGCACGATTCGAACAAATCGCGCGAAAAGCTTGAATATATTTACGGTTATCAGCGCAGCCTCATGCAGGAATACCTTCTTAATCCAGCATACTGCAGCACCGGTGACCTGGCTTCGATGATCGCGATAGCAAAGCAAGTCCTGGAGAGCCGCAACCAGACTGCTTCGCCAAATGAGCGAATCCCCGCACCGGATTATTTGAGCTCACCTGATCGATATCGCGCTGCGCTGTCGAGCAGTGACATGGGGACTAAGCTTTTGGGGCTTGATCAATCTGTCGATGATGATGCGTTTGCTTTGCCCATTTCGGCATGGATCACAACGCCCGGATCAGAGTTCGTCCTCTCCGACCATTTTCGACTTGATGCGAGATTGCTTTTCGAGCCGCAGTTTCCGGAGTCGCTTGCGAGTGGCAATTCCATCGAGCCCGGAAAGGTGGCCGGCTCTTCGAACTATCGCGCATTCCATCAATTTGTCGTTGAACGCTTGAAACACGATCATCCGCTCATGCTGCGGGCGGCGGCGCCAAGCAATCGAGATGTCGCGTCAGACGAAGATCTCGCCAAAGTGCCCATCTCTCTGCTCGATCCGGACCCATTTGAAGCTCCTCTGCGGACCCTGCGCGGTAATTGGCTGGACGAACAATTTCAAGGCGGCGGCGGGCATATGTTTGTCATTGTCGGGATCCGGACCGACCCTCGCAGCGGCCGGAGTTTCTACTATCTTCAGGATCCCCTGTATCTATCGTCGCGACTGTGGGAAGGGACTCGTGGTCAGTCGGAGACGGCACATCGCATCATGTCGTCTGTAATACGGCTCAACGAGGCGGGACACGATGTGAGTCCTGCATTCACATACAAGGTCGTCGATTCTGCGCTGTGGGCGATCGTCGCAGCAATGGCGCAATCGTCGTATGGACAAGGTGCAAATCAAACGAACCGCGAAGTCGCCAATGTGTGGGTCCATGACAATTAGAAATCTCCCGATGACCAGAAGGCGATATCGGCACGGCATCGCCGCTTTAGAGATTGTCATGGCATTGCCAACCTTGGTGTTATTGTGGGTGTTCATCATGTGGGTCGCCAGGTGGTTCATCACCTACGCCGACGTTACTGTCGAGGCTCGCCGCAAGGCTTGGGCTGAGCGGGATGGAAAGAAGGCGGCTGCTGCAGCGCCGTTTGACTTCGCAGCGTTGAATGTCGGGTCGGCCAGCGCAAAGCAAGTGGTCCGGGTCGGTCCATTTCACGGCATGCGCGACCCTGAAGACACTCAGACGCTGCTTGTCGGAGCGTGGGACTACCAATCGCTCTCGCTCGACCGGCAGATTCATTGGGACCTGTACAAGAAAGTCACAGGGCAGGCCGCCCAGGGCAGGCTGGGGTCGGTCGCCAACGGCATGGGGTCGCTAAAGAATGTGATCTCGGGGATGCTAAACCCCGACAGGCTCGGCGGGTCGGCATTGGCCAGTCTCAAAGCGCTGCAGCATAATCTGAAGTCCGACATGCAGGCCAAGCAACAGGTTGGCAGAGCAAAGGCGCAGCAGGATACCGCCGACAAGACAGCCGCGCTCAAGAATCTGAATGTGCAACTTCAGGCAGAAATCAACAAGCGAACAGCGCTGAACATGAAGATTGCCGTCCTGAATCAGCAGCTCATGCAGAAGAACCTTTCCGCCGAAATGGCGAAGAAAATCCGCGATCAGATCGACGCGATCGAAAAGACGGAGTTGCCGCAGGTGAATATGGCGATCAAAAGAATTCAGGACGGGATCGGCGTCACCAATAATTTGCTCGACACTGGAAATCGGCTACAGCATCTGACGGAAGCACAACAATAATCATCTGGTCGGCAGTTGGATAGAAGCCTACGGAATCACATGACAATGATAGTGGCCTGGTCGATCGGAGGACTTAACAGATGTCATCGCAGTTAACCAACTACGAAAAATTGGCGGAACTGGAGACAACCGCGTTCGCCACGGTGTACCGGGGCTATGACCACGCCGGCGAGCGGGACGTGCGGATCATCGAATTTCACGAGGTGCTGGCGGCCGATCCTGATCGCTGGAGCCAGATCTGGAGTGAGGCCGTCTCGATGGTGGCTCTGAGCCACCAGAATAGTGTGTCGGTGTTTGCTCCGCTGAAGGAGCAACGTTGGATCGTCACCGAATGGCTGTCATCGGACCTGGGGGCTTTGCTGTCCCGCCGCAAGATGACGGCCGATGAAGTCCGCAACGTCCTCCGTCAGATTCTGCGGGTACTGGCGGCATTGCATGAACGGGGGAAGCTGCATGGCGACGTGCGCCCCGGGAACCTGCTGTTCAACGACGGAGATTTCGTGAAACTCAACTATTCGCCCGGCCTGGAACTGGGCGGACAGGCGCTAATTCGCGAACAGGGGCTCAAATATTACGCACCCGAGCTCTTCGATCCGACGGCCTTCGGGGTCGTGGGGTCTGGCGTCGATCTCTATGCATTGGGGTTCAGTGGCCTGGAGCTTCTGCACGGGGCGAGATTCGACGAACTGTGCCGGATTCGCGGCAGTAGCGCAGCCGAGCGCGATGCCGCCTGGATGGCATGGCACACCTCGCGCGACGCAAACCTGACGACGGTCGACGTTCTGCCGAATGCCCCGGCCGATCTGGCGGCCGTGCTCGACCGGCTAGTCGGAAAAGACGTGGGCCAGCGATTCGCAAGCGCCAGAGAGGCACTAGAGAATCTAAAAGTTGTGGAAGACGCACCGCTGAGAATAGATGCCACAGGGCCCAAGACAAAGCTGAGCGTTGCCGCTCCAAAAC
>Ga0070735_10005655_pt1 | contig 10312 bp, 8 predicted proteins | sample Coa_R1_FD_66443 | JGI IMG/M metagenome (GOLD analysis project Ga0070735, IMG submission 66443) | Surface soil microbial communities from Centralia Pennsylvania, which are recovering from an underground coalmine fire - Coalmine... | ecosystem: Environmental > Terrestrial > Soil > Unclassified ... | reverse complement strand
CCCACCATGTCGGCGAAACCCACCGCGAGCACCGGCTGGGCCTGGCTGTCACCCCGGGTCCGCTGCAGCATGGCGCGCCGTACCGCGGCGGCGACGTGGCGGCGCCACACGAACTCGAGCAGCCGGGCCATGGCGTCGAGCGTCGGCTCGGCCAGCGCGGCTAAGCGGTCGGCCGCCTCCACGCCGTCCGCGGCGTCGGATCCGGCGAGCATCGTCCGCACGGCCGGAGAGACCTCCGCCTCGGCGATGCGGGCCATCGAGGAGCCGATGACCCGCGTCATCTGCAGCGCGGTCTCGACGTCGGCGCTCGTGTCGGCACTCGCGTCCGAGCTCCTCAGCTCGATGAGCGCTCGCAACGTGGTGAGCGCTTCGACGTCGAGGTCCGTGAACACACGGTCGCTCGGCTCGACCGCGGGAAAGCCCAAGGCACGCCAGAACCGGCGCGCCAGTTCGACGGGCATCCCCGTCCGTTCGGCCACGTCCGACTCCGTGTAGCGCCGCGGGGCCGGGACGACGACACGGTCCGCCACGAGCAGGTCGAGGACGTCCTTCGCTTCACCTTCCGCGACCTCGTCCTCCGGCACGCCTCGGGAAAGCAGGAAGTCGCGCACCCGACGCCGTGCCTCGGCGTCGTGGGGGGCGGGGCTCGCGTCTCCGCTCACGACGGGCCGATGGCGCGCACCTGGCCACCCACGTCGTCGGCGTCCCCGCGCTCGTCCACGCTGGCGTCACCGGATTTCGTCAGCCCCTGGAACTCGGGTTTCGCCGACCGGCGCATGAGCGCGGGAATGGCTTGCTCGGGCGTGCGTTCGCCCTCGAGCACCAGCGCCACCTGCTCGCCGATGGGCATCTCGACGTCGTTCGCCGCGGCGAGATCCAGCAGCGGCCGCGCCGTCTTGATGCCTTCGGCCACCATGCGCATGTCGGCGAGGATGTCCTCGAGCGAACGGCCCCGACCGAGTTCCTCCCCCACCATGCGGTTCCGGCTCAGCTTGCTGGTGCAGGTGGCAACGAGGTCCCCCACCCCCGCCAGCCCGGCGATCGTCATCCGGTCGCCCCCGAGCGCCACCCCCAGCCGTCCCAGCTCGGCCAGACCTCGGGTGATCATCGCGGCGAGCGACGAGTCCCCGAGGCCGAGGCCCTGCAGGATCCCCGCCGCGATGGCGAGGACGTTCTTCGTGGCGCCCGCGATCTCGCAGCCCACCACGTCGGGATTCGTGTACACGCGGAACGTGTCGGTGCGCAGCAGCTCCTGCACCGCGCACGCGACCTCCCCGTCGGCCATCGCCACGACGGTGGCGGCCGGCTGCCCGGCGACGATCTCGCGCGCCAGGTTGGGACCGCTCAGCACGCCGGCAGGATGACCCGGGAGGACCTGGGCGATGACCTCGGTCATGCGCAGGTGGGTCCCCTGCTCGAGCCCCTTGGCCAGGCTGATGACCGGCACGCCTCTCGCCAGGAACGGACGGAGTTGTGCGAGCACGGCCCGGAAGCCGTGCGAGGGCACGCCCATGATGACGATGTCGCACGCGTCGGCGGCCTCTTCGAGCGAGGCCGTGGCTCGGAGCTCGGTCGGCAGCGTGACATCGGGGAGATAGTCAGGGTTGACGTGGCCGGAGTGCACGGCCTCGGCGAGCTCGGGGCGTCGTGCCCACAACACCGTGTCAGACGACGCCGCGGCGATGCTCGCAACGGTCGTACCCCACGAGCCCGCTCCGATCACCGCGACCTTGTCGAGCACCCGACCACCCTACGGCGTGGCCCGCGCCTCCCCGGCGTCCGAACCGGCCCGTCTCCCTGCCCCGCGAGAGCGGACGAATCGCCAGTCGGCCTGGCGACGAAGCGCCTTAGGATGACCGCGTGACGGCAGTGCCGGACGCTCTGCCTCTTCCGCCCCTGAGCGGCTGCGTGGTGCTCGTGCCGGTCAAGGCGTTCGGCAGTGCCAAGGAGCGCCTCGCTCCCTCCCTCACCCCCCGGGACCGCGCCGAGCTGTCACGTCGCATGGCGGCACGCGTGCTCGTCGCCGCGCTCCCGCTGCCCGTCGCGGTGGTGTGCGACGACGCCGGGGTGGCGGCGTGGGCGTCGGACCTCGGCGCCATGGTGCTGCCCGAGCCTGGACGGGGGTTGAACGGCGCCGTGGAAGCCGGGGTGCGCCGTCTCGCAGCCGCCGGCGCGCACGAGGTCCTCGTCGCACACGCGGACCTTCCTCACGCGCACGGGCTCGGCCGGTTGGCCGGCTTCGACGGCATCACGCTCGTCCCCGACCGACGCGACGACGGCACCAACGTGGTGTGCGTGCCCGCGGCGGCACCCTTCCGCTTCAGGTACGGACCGGGCTCGTTCGCCCGTCACTGCGACCAAGCGCGCCACTCCGGCCTCGAGTGGCGCGTCGTGCGCGACCCCGATCTCAGCTGGGACGTGGACGAACCGGCGGACATCCCCGCCGGACTGACGCCGTAACGCGGAACGAGGGGCCGCGCCCGGCCCCTCGTCCGCAGTCACTGGCCACCGCAGGCCCGAGGCCCGCAGCGACAACCCAGGCCGGACGAACCGGCCGGGCCTGTGTTACTTGCTGGTCCGCCGGCGTGCCGGAGCCCGCCGCGAGACACGACGCGTCGCCGTCCGCTTCGGAGCGGACTCGGCTGACGCCGCGGCCTTCTTCGCAGGCCGACGACGCTTCGTCACGCGCTTTGCCGCCTTCTTGGCAGGCGCACGGCGCTTGGCAGCCTTCTTCGTGGTCCGCTTCTTGGCTACCTTGCGGGTCCGCTTCGCCGCCTTCTTGGCAGGCGCACGGCGCTTGGCAGCCTTCTTCGCCGGCGCACGGCGCTTGGCTACCTTGCGGGTCCGCTTCGCCGCCTTCTTGGCGGGGGCACGGCGCTTGGCAGCCTTTTTGGTCGTCCGCCGCTTGGCTGCCTTCTTCGCCGGGGCCCGCTTCGCAGACCGCTTCTTGGTGGTCCGCTTGACGGCCTTGCGTGCCGTGGTCCGCCGCTTGACGGCCTTGCGGGCCGGGGCCCGCCTCTTGACCGCCTTACGAGCGGGAGCCCGCTTTGCGGCCTTCCTTGCCCGCTTGACTGGCATGCTCTGGTCCTCCTTACGGCCTTCTGGCCGGTCGCTTTGCTGCTCTTACCGGGGAGCGCCCGGCGGCCTTTCTGGCCGATTGTTGTGTTGCTTTGCTCGCCGGGGCACGCTTGGCGGCCTTTCTGGCCGGGGCGCGCCCGACGACCTTGCTCGCGGGCCGGCGAGTGGTCCGGGTGGACGCACGTGACGCGGGCCTCGTCGAAGATCGCTTGACCGCCTTGCGGGCGGCCTTCACCGTCTTCTTGGCACTCTTCTGTGCACTCTTCTGGGCACTTCTCTGGGCACTTCTCTGCCCACTCTTCTGGGCGCTCGGGCCGGCGGACTTCTTCGCCGACGCGGACGCTCTGGGCACGGGCAGTGCGGCCTTGCCGTTCAGGATGTCCTTCATCAATGTGCTCGGTGCGAATCGCATGCCCTTGCTGGCGCGGATGCTCACCGCCTCGCCCGTCTGGGGGTTGCGACCCATGCGAGCGCCACGGTGCGTGGGATTGAAGCTGCCGAAGCCGGCGACGACGACGCGACGGCCGGAGCGAACTTCGCTGGCGACCACGTGCACGACCGCGTTGACCGCCTCTTCGGCTTCACGCTTCGCCAGTGAAGTGGTCTTGCTGACCGCGTCGATCAGCCCAGACTTATTCACCGCACCTCCTCCGGGAAATGCAATCTCACTAATCAAAGAATGTTTTCGCGACAAAAGCAAGCATTCCCGCCGCTCACGCGCACTATCGCGCCCGCATGAGCGCGAACGATGCAGAGCGAATCCGTGCAAGGAAGTCGTCACTCAGCGCGACCGCGCGCACAGTGCACGCCGATGGCACGAGGAGCACGCGTCGTGAGGTGTGCAATGTCGCGATGGACGAGAAACGCAGTATTTGCAAGGATTTTCGAACGATGGTGCCGTTGCCGGACGGGAACTACGACGTCGTGGTGGTCGATGCCGACACCGACGACGACGGCGTCCTGCACATCGAGGTGACGATCACGCTCGGCCCGTACGTCGGCCAGATCGTGCCCCTGAAAAAAATTCATGTGGAAACCCGTCGCGGACCGCTCGAAGCCGCCGATCCGTACGCGTTGCTCGGCGTTCCGGGCACGTTGCGGGTGCGCGCCGGTGTGCCGAGCTTCCGTCCGGAGACGGTGTGACAACACGCGCCGGACGTCACCACACGCCGACGCGGCGCGTCGCCATCACCCACGTCGCGGACGTCGCAGGCCCTCGCGCCCGCGTGCGCGCCGGACGCGCGCCACGCGTGCACACGGTTCGCCAGACGGCCCGCGCGGCCGTCTGAAGACCGCGCCGAAGCCGGCGAGAACGTGCCAAAACGTGGCATCTACCTGGGGTTTGGCACGATCAGCCCGACGTGGGCGGGTCCCGAGCACGCCGTGCTCGTTTTGGGACCGCCGCGCTCGGGAAAGACCTCGTCAGTCGTTGTGCCCACGGTGTTGGACACCGGTGGACCGGTGGTGTCGACATCCACCAAACCGGACGTCCTGATGGCTACGTTGTCGGCGCGGGCCCGCAGAGGCCCCTGCCTCGTGTACGACCCGAGCGGGACCGTGCCGGTCCCCGCGGGTGCGCAACCGGTGCGGTGGTCCCCGGTAGCGAGTTGTTGCGGGTGGGACGACGCCATGCTCGTCGCTCGCAGCCTCGTCGGAAGCATGCGGCCTGTCGCGTCGGGCCACGACCGAGCCGTCCCGGGCGCCGACCACTGGACCGAGCGCGCCGAAGCGCTTCTCGCTCCGCTCCTGCATGCCGCGGCGACGTCGGGCGCGGACGTCGCCACCGTGCTGTCGTGGGTCGACCGACGACAGGCGGGCCACGCACTGCGCGTCCTCGACGACGCCGGCGCCACCGTGGCCGCCGACCTCCTCGCCGGGATCGCGTCCACCGACCCGCGCGAGCAGAGCGGGATCTGGTCGACGGCATCGGGCGTCCTCGGCGCCTACCGCAGCACCGCCGCGCTGGCCACGACGGTGTCACCTGACTTCGACGCGCAAGAGTTCTGCGAGTCGAACGCGACGCTCTACGTCTGCGCCACCGGAAGGCATCAATCCCTGGTTGCGCCCCTGGTCGTGGGGCTGTTGACCGACATCCGAACCGCGGCGTACGCGCGTGCGGCGGCGGCCGGCGGCGGGCGCACGGCCGAGGCGCCTGCGGTCGTGTTCGCCCTCGACGAAGCCGCCAACATCGCACCGTTGCCCGACCTGCCCGCGATGGTGAGCGAGGGCGGCAGCCAGGGTGCGGTCTCACTCGTCTGCTTGCAGGATCTCTCCCAGGCGCGCGCCCGCTGGGGCGCCGCGGCGGAGGGGTTCCTGTCGTTGTTCGGTGCGACCGTCGTCCTGCCGGGGATCGGCGATGTGCGCACCCTCGAGGCGTTGTCGTCGCTCGCCGGCGAGGAAGAGGTGGTCACCCGGTCGATCTCCGCGCCTGCGCCGCGCCCCGGTGGGCTCGGTGCGGCGTTCGCCCGGTTGGCCCTGGGCACCGCGGCGCGGCATGTCGACCCGGGTCCCACCATGACCGCTTCGGTGGTGCTGCGGCGGCGGCTGCCGGTGGACGTCATCGCCCGGGGCCATCCGGGGACGGCCCTGGTGGTCGACGAGCGCAACCGCATGGGATGGATCCGGTTGACGCCGTGGTTCTCGACCGAGCCGTGGCGGACGATGGCGCTCGGCCATGACCTATCGCTCGGCCATGACCGGGCTCTCGGCGGAGAACCGGGTCTCGGGCGCCGTGCGGAACGCTCCCTCGACCAGGCCTGAGGGGCGCTCTGGCAGATCGAACATACGTTCGGTAGTGTCCGCCCATGGGCACCATCGCCCCGCATTCGCCGACCCCGGTCGTCCCTCCTCATCAGGGAAAACGCCCCCTCGGGGCCGGGACCGTCGACGTGTCGCTGGTGGCCCGGGCACGCCCCACCACCTCGAGCGAGCACCAGCTCCTCCCGGTCCTTCCTGCGCTCGGCCCACTGTTCCCGTGGGGAGGTCTGCGGAGGGGCAGCGTGGTGGTGGTCGACCTCGGTGATGGCACCTCCGGCGGCACGAGCGGCGCGCCCGGGGCACCCGGATCCGCAGGTGGCGCCACCACGCTGGCCTTCGCCCTCCTCGCCGCCGCCTCGGCCGCCTCGTGGTGTGCGGCGGTGGGGCCGGCCGACGCCGGGGTGGTCGCCCTCGCCGAGCTGGGCGTGGACCTCGACCACCTCGTGCTCGTCCCGGACCCCGGCTCGAGGTGGCCCGACGTGGCCGCCACGTTGTTCGACGGCATCGACGTCGTGCTCGTGTGCCCGCCCGGTCCGGTGCGCCCGGGGGCGGCGCGGCGCCTGGTCGCCCGGGCCCGCGAGCGCGGGACCGTGCTCGTCGTGCTGGCCCGGGCACGCCCTTGGCCCGACGGCCCCGACATCCGGCTGACCGTGGGCGCCGGAGCCTGGCGCGGGACCGACTCCGGCCACGGCCGCCTGACCGAACGGCAGGTGGAGGTGACGGCCACCGGCCGCCGCAGCGCGGCCCGGGTGGTGCGGGCCGCTCTGTGGCTGCCGACCCCGGCGGGCTCGGTGGCACCCACCTGAGGCAGGAACAGCCACAGAGAGAAACAGCCTCGAGAGAAACAGCCCAGAGGGAAACAGGACAGACAGATAGAACAGTGAAGGAAGCGGCGATGGAGCGACTCCTCGTCGTCTGGTGCCCCCGGCTCCTCCACGAGGAGGAGCACGGCCGGGAAGCACGGGCGTTCGGTCAGGTGGTGGCGGCCCTGGGCGAGTTCGCGGCCCGGGTCGACCCGGTGCGGCCGGGGGTGTGCGCCGTGCCGACCCGCGGGCCCTCCCGGTACTTCGGGGGGGACGAGGCCGTGGCGCGCCTGGCCACGCGGGCGGCCCAAGCCGAGAGCCCCGGCGTCGGGGTGGCCGACGGGCTGTTCGCCGCCACCCTGGCGGCCCGCAGCGCGCTCGAGGTCGAGCCCGGAGGCGCGCCGGTCGTCGTCCCACCCGGGCGGACCCCCGACTTCCTGGCCCCGTGGCCGGTGGCGACCCTCGACCAGCCCGAGCTCGCCGACCTGCTCGTCCGCCTCGGGATCCGCACCCTGGGGCGGTTCGCCGCGCTTCCCACGCCGCATGTCCTCGCCCGCTTCGGGACCGACGGCGTGGCGTGCCACCGGGTGGCCCGGGGGCTCGAGGGCGAGCTGCCGGGAGCTCGCCTGTTCGCCCCCGGGGAGAGCCGAGTGCGCAGGCTCGGCCTCGCCGAGAAGCCCGCCGGCACGACCACCGTCCACCAGGAAGGAGCCCGCCAGCAGGGGTTCTGGGGAGACCGGGCGGATGCCGACGCCCGGGCGGCGCGTGCTGTCTCCCAGGTCAGGGGCCTGCTCCACCCCGAGGCGGTGCTCCGGGCGCGGCTGCAAGGGGGCCGAGGCCCGGCCGAACGGGCCCGCCTCGTGCCCTGGGGCGGGGCCCGCGACGACCCGGCCCAGCCCGCAACCGGGACGGGACCCGGCGAGGAGCCATGGCCGGGGCAGGTCCCGGCGCCGGCGCCGGCGCTGGTCCTCGCCCGTCCCCTCGCCGCGTTCCTCGAGGATGCGACCGGGCACCCCGTCGAGGTCACGAGTACCGGCATGGCCTCGGCGGCGCCCGCCCGGCTGTCGGTGTCGGAGGGGCCGTGGGCGGACGTCACCCAGTGGGCCGGCCCATGGCCGGCGGACGAGCGGTGGTGGTCGGTGCGCGGCCGCCGGCGACGGGCGCGCATGCAGGTCGTCCTGGCCGGGGGCACCGCCCACCTGCTCACACGCGAGCGGGGTGGCTGGTGGCTCGAGGGGACCTACGACTGATGCCGCGGTACGACGGATGACGACGCCGTACGCCGAGCTGCACTGCCACTCCAACTTCAGCTTCCTCGACGGCGCCTCCCATCCCGAGGAGCTCGTCGCCGAGGCAGCCCGGCTGGGCCTCTGTGCCCTGGCGCTCACCGACCACGACGGCCTGTACGGGGTGGTCCGTTTCGCGCAGACGGCCCGCGCCCTCGAGGTGCCCACGGTCTTCGGGGCCGAGCTCACCCTCACCGAGGAGCGCCGCGGCACCGAGCGTTCCGGAGTACCCGACCCCCCGGGCACCCACCTGGTGATCCTGGCGCGCGACCCCGCCGGGTACGCCCGCCTGAGCCGGGCCATCACCGAGGCGCACCTGGCCGGCGGGGAAAAGGGCCGACCCACCTGCACGCTGCAGGACCTGGCACACCACCATTCCCGTGCCGGCACCAGTGGGCCCAACACCAGTGGGCCCAACACCAGTGGGCCCAGTCGCGGTGGGCACTGGATGGTCCTCACCGGCTGCCGCAAGGGAGCCGTTCCCGCCGCCCTCACCGCGGCGGGACCGGCCGCGGCAGCCCGCCAGCTCGATCGGCTCGTGGAGGCGTTCGGCCGGTCAGATGTCGCCGTCGAGCTGTGGGACCACGGCGACCCGCTCGACACCGCCCGCAACGACGCCCTCGCCGAGCTCGCCGTGCGGCGCGGGGTGGAGGTGGTGGCCACCAACAACGTCCACTACGCCACCGCCCAGCGCCGGCCGCTCGCCACCGCGCTCGCCGCGGTGCGGGCGCGTCGACCTCTCGCGGAGCTCGACGGCTGGCTCCCCCCCGCCGCCGCGGCGCGTCTGCGCTCGGGAGCCGAACAGGAGCGCAGGTTCGCGCGGTGGCCCGGGGCCGTGGAGCGCGCCGCCGAGATCGGGCAGGCGTGCGCCTTCGACCTCCACCTGCTGGCCCCGGGGCTCCCCGACTGCCGGGTGCCGGCGGGTCACACCGAGCAGAGCTGGCTGGTGGAGCTCACCCACCGCGGCGCGCAGGCGCGCTACGGGCCGCGCCATGCCGAGCGCGTCGCCGGCGCGTGGGCCCAGATCGACCACGAGCTCACAGTGATCGACTCGCTCGGGTACGCGGGTTACTTCCTCGTCGTCTTCGACATCGTGGAGTTCTGCCGCCACCACGACATCTACTGCCAGGGTCGCGGTTCGGCCGCCAACTCGGCGGTCTGTTACGCGCTGGGCATCACGCGCGCGGATGCCGTCTCGCTCGGGCTGCTGTTCGAGCGGTTCCTCTCCCCCGAGCGCGACGGCCCCCCCGACATCGACGTCGACATCGAGTCCGGTCGGCGAGAAGAGGTCATCGCCTACGTCTACGACCGCTACGGACGGCACTGCGCGGCGCAGGTGGCCAACGTCATCACCTACCGCGCCCGCTCCGCCATCCGCGACGTGGGCAAAGCCCTCGGCCACAGCGTCGACGAGGTGGACGCGTGGGCGAAGGCCGTCGACCGCGGGGAGCCGCTCGACAAGGGCGGGCCGCTCCCCCCGCTCGTGGCCCACCTCGCACAGGACGTCCTCGACTTCCCGCGCCACCTCGGCCTGCACTCGGGGGGCATGGTGCTGTGCGACCGTCCGGTCGTCGAGGTCTGCCCGGTGGAGTGGGCCCGTCACCCCGGGAGGAGCGTCCTGCAGTGGGACAAGGACGACTGCGCGCAAGCCGGCCTCGTCAAGTTCGACCTCCTCGGGCTCGGCATGCTCGACGCGCTGCACCGCGCCGTCGACCTCGTGCGCGACGCGCACGGCGTGGACGTCGACCTGGCGGCCATCGACCAGGAGGACGCCGTCTACGACATGCTGTGCCGGGCCGACACCGTCGGGGTGTTCCAGGTGGAGAGCCGGGCGCAGATGGCGACGCTCCCGAGGATCCGGCCCCGGTGCTTCGACGACCTCGTCATCGAGGTGGCGATCATCCGTCCCGGTCCCATCCAAGGCGGGTCGGTCCACCCCTACATCCGGAGGCGTCAGGGCCAGGAGCCACCCGATCCCCCGCACCCGCTGCTCGAGCGCGCCCTCAAGAAGACTCTGGGGGTCCCGCTGTTCCAGGAGCAGCTCATGCAGATCGCCATCGACGCCGCCGGGTTCTCCCCGGCGGAGTCCGACGAGCTGCGCCAGGCGATGAGCGCCAAACGCTCGGGCACCCGCATGGCGCGCCTGTCCGGCCGCCTCCTGTCGGGCATGGCCGAGCGCGGCATCACCGGCGCGGCCGCGGAGCAGATCATCGACAAGCTCACCGCGTTCGCCAACTTCGGCTTCCCCGAGAGCCACGCGGTGTCCTTCGCCTACATCGTGTACGCCAGCGCGTGGCTGAAGCTGCACTACCCAGCGGCATTGTGCGCGGGCCTCCTCAACGCGCAGCCCATGGGGTTCTGGTCGCCGCAGTCGCTCGTGACCGACGC
>Ga0070735_10005654_pt1 | contig 10312 bp, 6 predicted proteins | sample Coa_R1_FD_66443 | JGI IMG/M metagenome (GOLD analysis project Ga0070735, IMG submission 66443) | Surface soil microbial communities from Centralia Pennsylvania, which are recovering from an underground coalmine fire - Coalmine... | ecosystem: Environmental > Terrestrial > Soil > Unclassified ... | reverse complement strand
CGCAGGCCAAATGCCGGCTGTTTCCCGATGCCGACCGGGAAGCGATCTACCGCGAATATGGACTGGAGGACGGCCAGGCCTGAGGGCCGGCAATGGAGAAGACTGGTGCGGTTGAGGGCAGACCACTATGCTCGTAACACTTTGATCTAATTTGAATTTCTCTGTGCGATTTGGCCGAGTTACCGCTGCTGATACCGTCATCCTAATTCGGGGGTTTTCGAGACACCAAGCACGCGGCAAAGCGCATAAGAAGCAGGCTGTTCCAACCCAAACAACAGGGACGGCCAATGCAAGACCACCTCAACTCAACGACCGCCGGCAGGGCACCCGACGACATCCCGAGCCCCACCATCGGCAACCTCGCCAACTATCCTCGAGCACTCCGCGTCGCTGAGGTGGCTTTCCTGCTCGATTGCAGCGAGCGCCACGTCTACGAGCTGAATGCCCGCGGCAAGCTTCCGAGCGTTCCGGGCCTTGGGCGCGCGCTGCGATTCCGACCCTCCGCCGTACTCGCGCTTGTCAACGGCGAGGTGGCGTAATGAGGGTCGAAATCGTGCCGTCCGGCATGCCGGTGCTCGACAATCTCACCGAGATCAACTTCCCGAGAAAAGAGCTTGTCCACGGGCTGATCGAAACGCCCCGTGCGTTCATGCTTAGCGCTCCGATCGGCTTCGGAAAGTCGAACATCGCCCGCCACATGGCCCTCTCCGTTGCAATCGGTCTGCCGTTCCTCGGCTTCCGCACACACAAGAGCCGCGTCGTGTGGGTCAATGGCGACCTGGAAAGCGACAGCGTCGAGGAGCTTGACGCCAAAACCCCGGAAGGGACTGAGCTGGTCGTGTTCGACTTTCCTTTGACCGTCATCAATGCCGGCTGGGGCAGCCTCAGCGAGTTTGCCGAACGCCGCAAGCTCGCGGTCTTCGCAACTTCACGGCGGCCCGGTTCGACGCTCCTCAACGATCCTAAGATCGAGCATTGGCGCGCCGACTACATCGACGCGGCCGGTGGTTCGTATGCTCACGGGCGCATCGAAACCGGAAAATTCGGTGCCATCCCGATCGTCCGCGGCAATGACGGCGACTGGACGCTCGATGTGTACCGCATACAGAAAGCATTCGCCGACCTCGGCCTCCACCGCTCTCCTAAATTCACGCCGCGCTACCTGGCACCGACACCCCCGATAAATCCCTTTGGGTTTTCTCTCCCCGATGGACCCCCTTTGGGTTTCGGTTTCCACCCCCCGAAGAGATAACCCGACAGGACCGCAGCATGAACGACATGAGCAACACGCCAGGCAAGCCCAAAGCCCTCCTTGTCGAGTGGATGCGTGGGCTGAACGATGCGCAGTTTCAGCTCGTGCGCGGCAACCCGCAAGGCGCGATAGGAAGAAGCGGCCACGCTGCCGGCGACATCAGCGCTGCCGCCGACGTCGTGGCAGCCGAACGCGAGGCCGCGAAGTCGGAGGCGCTCAAGCGAGCAGTCAACGACCCAGAGGCCCCGCACGTCAACGTGACGCCCGCACCCGCGTCGGTGGACAAGCTGACGACTTCGCGTGCCGTCCCCGTCATCGTGACCTACGCCAGAGCGGTCAACCCCTGCGGCGCGAAGCATGTTTCGGTCGGACCTGACGCCAAGCTCTCCAAGCATGTCGAGAAGGTCGGACCGGGCCAGATGGCGACGGTCAGCACCTCGCTATGGGACACGCTCAACGCGACCACGCATGACTATTTCATCGCTCAAGTGCCGAAGGGCTGCCAGCCCGGTAGCGGGGCCTTCGATTATGGCACGGGCGAGACCGCGAGCTTCGCTCGCCGCAGCTCTTTCTTCGAATACCGCCATGGGCTGGAAGGCGTGGCGACATTTGACAACGACCCGAAGGGCGAAGACTGCGCATACCCCGCAATCCCCTACATGGGAGGCGCGGCTCTTCGTGATGCACTCGCCGAGGCCTGCCCCGCCATCCTCGACGCCCATGCGGTGACGACGCCGTCCAGCTCATGCGGGGACTACTACGTCAACGGCATCCTTGTCGGGCAGGGTCGCGGCACACACCTGCGCGTCGCTATCAAGAACATGGCGGACTGGCCGCGAGCGCTCAAAGTGCTCGGTCAACGCCTGATGCTGAAGGGCCATCTCTATGCCTTCGTCACCAAGAACGGGACGCTTCACTTCCGTACCATCATTGACTTGGCGCTCGCGGACGCCGCCCGCCCCGTATTCTCGTGCGCGCCGGTCCTCGCCCCCGGCATCGAGCTTCGCAACCGTCCCGGGCCCGAGCTATACGAAGGCAGCTACCTTGATACAGAGGCCGCAATCCCCGACCTAACGTCAGAGGAGAGGAAGCAGCTCAAGGCGCTTCAAGAGCGGCTTCAGTCCCGCACCGAGGTCGAGAAGCTGATGGGCGGCAAGCGCGACGCCTTCGTAGCAGCCAACCCGGCATGGGCAAGGTCCGCCACCGCCGTCCGCACGTCGAGCAAGGGCTACCCGGTGTATCAGCTCTGCGGTGACGAGCCGGTCTACCTTGAAGACGGTCGCGTGGTGGCGTCGCGCGAAATCGCAGGCGCTAACTCGTCCTTCGCCGGCATGACCTGCCGCGACCTCATTGAGCCGGACTATGGTAATGACACCGTCGCCGTTATCTACGACGGGCAAATCTTCTCGTGGGCTCACGGCGGCATCATCTACCGCCTCCCGTCCCTACCGCCGCCGAACTGCGCCGCCGATTACAAGGTCGAGGAGGCAGAACGACTGTTCGGCGTGCTGGAGACCGCCATCGCTTCCGGCAATTCCGATGACGCCTATCACGCGGCCCAGCTTGCGTTCGATTACCGCTTCGCCACTGTCGATATTGGCCCGAAAAACTTCGTCCTTGACCGCGAGCAGGCACTGCGCGATGGGCACGGTGTGAGGCTGCGGCAAGGCTTCACCGATAGCAACGCGCGCTACCACTTCAAGGACGGCAAGGCGGACGTGCAAAGCGCGGCGTGGTGGCTGAGGTTCGGCGGCACGGTACCCTACAAAGGCATTACGCTCGCCCCGAACGGCAAGATGCCCGGCGGTGTCCCCATCCCGCCGGGGTTCTACAATTACTGGCAAGGTTGGGCAGTCAAGCCGAACGAGAACGGGTCGCTCGACATCTTCCGCGACTACCTCCGCAACGTCCTCGCGCGCGGGCTGCCCGCACGCGAACGCTGGCTTCTGCGCTACATGGCCCAGCTCGTTCAACAGCCGTGGAATAAGCCCGAGCACGCCGTGGTTTTGCTCGGCAAGCACGGCGCCGGCAAGAGCAAATTCGGGCAAATCTTGCGCTGGCTACTGCCGGACACGATGACGTTCCAGACGGCCAACTTCGCCGACATCACCGGGCAGTTCACCGGCTCGACGGCAGGTAAGATTGTCGGGCAACTCGATGAAGCCACATGGTTGGGCGAGCGCCGCATGATGTCGCCGCTAAAGAACCTCATCTCAGCCCCCTTCGAGAAGATGGAGACCAAGGGCGTGAACTCCGTGTGGGTGCCGTCCTACTGCCGCCTCATCTTCACTTCGAACGAGAACCAAGCCCTCCCCATCGAGCCGGGCGAACGCCGCTATAGCGTGTTTCAGCTCAGCGATGTCCGCGCCAAGGACCGCAAGTATTTTGGTGGGCTCGACCGCGAGATGAGAGAGGGCGGCGGGCTCGGCCGGCTGCTCCACGAGTTACAGCAGTTCGACATCGGGGACGGTCACATAGCGGCCTATGACAATGCCGAGCTGGCAAGCCACATGCTCGGCACGCTGGACGCGGTGGGGGCGTGGCTCTATGGACTGCTTCTCGACGGCGCGTTGTTGTGGGACGCGAGCGGCGCGGCCTACGCCCAGCCGACCACGACCGCCCACGAGGCGTTCCTGGTCAAGCACCGCGAGACCGCGTCGCACTGGCCGGTGGAGCGCTTCTCCAAGTCGCTGCGCAAGTATATCACCGTCGAGCGTAGACAGGTCACACAGAGCGGCGCGCGACCGTGGTGTCTAATTGCCAAGCCGCTGGCGGAGGCGCGTGCCGAGTTCGCCGCGAAAGCCGGCGGTGCAATCGATTGGCACGCAGGAGGAGCGGCAGAACGCCCGGAATGGCTGATTTAACGTCTTGCGGGGCGCGCACCAGCTCGGCCGGTGCGGTGCGCAGAAACATCTTGTTTTACAGGGTTTGCACCACATGCACCGGCAGAACCAGTTTTTTCGACCAAGTTGCGCCAGCGACGCGGGGGCGCGGTAGGATGCATGCATGTGCAGGGACCTATTTATCTATCTAATTTTTCAAAAAAACTGGTGCAACTGGTGCATGTGGTGATGAGTGCTTGTTTTACAGGGTGCGCGAGTGCACCAGCGTCGCACCACGTGCACCAGTGCATAAGGAGGCGTTATGAGCCGAAGAACCGTAAGCGTATCCCTCCCCCGCGCGTTGGCGGACAGGCTGGAAGCCCACGCCGGTAATGAGGGCGTCACCCTATCCGACATCCTGCGGCGAGCCATCGAGACGTATGACAAATCTCTTCTGTCGCACGTCATGGCCGTCTTAGCCGCCGAGCACGCATCCACCCAAACCATTCAAGGTGGCTTCCCGTGGCAAAAGACATGACGCCGGTCCCGTCCGGCTACCTCGTTAACGCGTCGCACTACGGGCTAACGCGAGAGGCGGCCACCGCCTTGCTGGACCTGCCCGTCAGGGCCGTTGCGAGCGAGGCGGACGCGCTGGCGAGGGCGCTGAAGGCCAAGGGCGTAGAAGAAGCGCTCGCCCGCCACGCGGCGGAGTTCGCGTGCTCGCTGTTGGCCCTCGCCGACGCCCACGAGCGCCCCCCGGAGCCTCCGAAGCCCTCCAGCTTCGAAGACCACTATGACAGCATGTTCGGTGCCGCCATGCCGGGGGTTGAGCACAAGCCGCCACTAGCCGAGCGGATGCCGGCCTACGTTCGTCGCGCCACCATCGATTGCGCGCTATCCTCGGGGTGGGCCTGCATCGCCACGCTAGCGACCGTAGACCCGATTCGCTGGCGTACTATCTGCTTCGTGCTCGCGGACACCTTCGCCTTGAAGCTCAAGACCCTTGAAGCGATGACGCTCCAATCTCTTCACCGGGCGCGCGCAGTCGTCGGGGCTTGAGCGCCGTTTCCAGCCCAGGCGCATACGGACGGTCGCGGGAGGTTCCGGGACGCGGGCCCAATCGAATGCCCCGCCGGCCGAGCAGAGAAGGCCACCCATGCGTCTTTCGCGGTGGTCTCGCCCGGCACTCATTTGCGTGGCAGATATCGACACTGGCTAAGTCGAGGGCGCCGCTCGCCCAACGTGTTAGTCAATGCGAGCGTTTTCGAACACGCGGATGAAGTTATCCGCAATTCGCGGGACCTCCACCAGTACTCCGATCTCCCGATAGAGCGCCGCGTCGGAGGGGTCGGCCGAAAGCCAATTCAAACTGGTAATTGCAAGAGCATCATCGTCCCACCCGAGCACTTTAGCATGAATACGTGGCTGGTGGACCGGTCGGACGGCCAAGCCCTGCCTAGCAAATTCGCGGGTAAGATCGGCACCCGCTGTACCCGATAATGGACCGGTCGTGCGGCCGTAGTATAACGAGGCTTCGATGTTGTTGGCCTTCACTGCCGCCAATGTTGGCAGGAGCGCCACCGGTCGCGCGGCAATTCCAATCCTGTGACTCAGAATGAAGATACGCCTCTTAGCCCGGTCACGTGCTTCGAGCAAAAGCCGCGAATGATCGGGTGCGAACAAAAGGCGCATTGGCACGGTACGACCGTTACCGCGTGGGAGGCCTTCGACACGCCGTCCGAGCACCGTCATATCTATCGAAAGCTCGTCCCATAGTCCCGGGCGGCCCCGCGATAAACCGGCCAGCCGTCGGATCAATAGACCTACCAAAAGCGGGTCGCGGAGGCGCATGGAGGTCTCAAAACTTTGAAAATCCGACGCGAGCCAATTACAAGACCCAAGGAGCGCGAGCCATCCTCCCCTGCCATTGTCTGCCACGACGATCTTTGCGTGGGAGTTCGTCGAAAACGGGTGAATGGTAATCAGATCATCGCGTCCGGCGCTGGCTATGGCATTTTGAAGTTTGAGCGCGGCGTCGCGGGACGATGAGGTTGCTCCGCCCACGTCGTCCTGGCCCCACAGAATGTCGATCGTTACCCCTTTTCCCGCGGCGTGCAAGAGGGTCGGAAGCAACGCCGAAGCTCGCTGCTCGGTTATAAAGGTTGAATGAATGATGAGCCGCTCGGATGCGTTTCGGATGGTCCGTTCTAGCGCGGTGAGGTGTGCCGGGCCGTCAACGATCAGATCATCCGACTCATACAATGCGGATTTAGACTGATGTTCCTCAATCGACTCAAGCCGCTCGACCGGCGTTTGAATCGGCTCAGCTGGCGTGCCTTCGGGAGATTTCCTGATATCGGAGCCGGCCTCGGCCGCCTCTTTAGCACGAGCGATAATCAAGTCACGTAAGGCAGGAGTTGCGCGTGCGGGTAATCCATCAACAATTTCATCACGAACCGTGACGACTGCGTAGCGCTCCAACAGCTTCTCTGCGCTCCTGTCTACCCCAACGATCAGCTCATCTTCTCCCTCAATCGCAGTGAATACGTCGCTTAGCTCTCCAATTGCGTGAAGCGGCGAACCTTGCAAGTGAACGACGGTTTGCTCTTCCGTTGTGAATGGCAGCCTGCTCTGCGGTCGAATGTCCAGCTCGCGGCCTCGAAATACGCCGCCGGTTATTTGTTCAACAGCAAAACTCCGCCAACGAGGTTCGATCACTGTAGCAGCTGGAAGCTGATCGGACGTTACCTTAGTCGCGCCAAGCGGAGTTGCTTGAAAAACCGGACCGGTGGTCGTTGCGCTGATTTCAGCCCAGCCCGCACGCATCAAGCGGATGAATGCTTCAACGATCACGCGCCGTGGAAGTCCGGACTGTTGATGTAGCTGAGCGGCTGAGGCGGGCTCTCGCGTGACACTATCCAGCAAGAGATGCTCGATGACACTCCAACGGCGACCTTTCTCGACGAAAAATCGACGCGTACCGCGGAGCACCGGGAAGACGACATAGACGGCTTTCATGGCTTTCCACCCGAAAGCTTCGAGATCGGGACAATGCCGGCCTCATTTGCCTTTACGGCAACGTCGAGAGCATCCAGGAATTTTTTGATAAAGCCGATATCCTGATCGGGCATTGATTGCGCCGTCTCCATCACGTTGCGATAAAAGGACAGGCTGCCAACCAGAACCAACTTCCATTTCGCGCGGCTAAGGAGGACATTCATTCGCCGATTGTCGCGAAGGAAGCCGAGGGCCTTGGCGGGAGATGCGTGCGCATTGTTCCGGACAAGCGAGACCAGAACCACGTCCGCCTCCCCCCCCTGAAACGAATCGACCGTGCCGCAAAATTCATTTGCCTCAACCGCATGATGAAATGCATTGAGGTGCGCTAACGATCCGTCGATATTTCGGGAAATCGCTTGGTTTATTTTATTGACCTGCTGCCAGTACGGCGAAAGCACCGCCAATGACGGATACGGGTTTACACCCGGTGCGCGTAGAAGTTCGAGCGCCTTTACCGTGGCAGACACTTCTCCGGGGTTCCACCACGGCGGTGGCCGGTCTCGACTTCGTCCACCCGGCGCTTCCTCCCTCCCGTAGGGCATGTCAATGAAGACAATCGGGAGATCGGGCAATCGGGAGGGGTCCGCTGATTCAAACGGCGGTTTGGTGGTCAGAAATTTCTGGGCTTTTTTCGGATTGGTGGTGAGTGCACCATCGTAAAAGCATGTTGACACTATCCGCGCGATCGCGGGATGCATGCGGTATTGTTCTTCAAGCCGTCGTGCAATATTCCGGCCCTTACCCCCGTTCTTCTGCCGCGTTAGCTCGCGCTCGACGAACGTCTCGAAGAGTGAGAGCACGGAAAGGGTGTCGGCGCAGGTACGCCCGAAATCATCACCGGCCGCTTCAACTTCTTGGAATGTTTCATCGATGCTAGTGTCCTTCAGGTAACGGGCCACAAGATCGTTCACGAGTGAGACGACCTGCTTAACGCGGTCGGTGGATGCGAGGAGTTTTGATACTTTATCAATATCGAATGGCGGCAGCTGCTTGTGGTCGCCAATCATCAAGCGGCGGTGAGAAAGCAGCAGCGGCGACAGCAATTCGCCGCCGGTAGCTTTTCCGGCTTCCTCAACAATCGTCCAGTCAAAGAGCCCTCGTTCTTCGATGAGACGCTCGATGGCAGCAGAGTTAGTCGTCGCAAAAACAAGGTTCGCGGCGCGAAGTATCATGCCCTCGAAAGCCCGGAGTTCTGCTGCCATTCGGCGCCCGGACAACGCAGTCCGCCGGCGACTGCCACTTGCGGCGCGAGCTTCAGCCAGTGCAACAATTCGGTCGCCGATATGGGGGGATGCGAGCTTAACTAACTCGCTACTGGCAAGGCCTTGTAGAAGTCGATCGGCCTGTACGTCAATTTCGAGTTCGCCGGCCGATTCGTCATCATCGGCAGACCTCGCCCGTATCATCAGGGGCCGCGCGTCCGGCTCTATCGCCGAAAAGATTGACTGCACTTCGTTCATTAAATGGTCGATGGCGGAGTTGCTCTGCGCAGACAAAAGAATCCGGGTCGTCGGTTCGTCATCAAATCGCCGCCTAACGACGTCGCCAACCAAATACGTTTTTCCGACGCCAGGCGGACCCTGCAGCAAGAACAGCGGAATCGTAGACAGAATTTCGCGCAAAGCGCTCTGCTTCGATAAATCGAGATCATTGAATGCGCTCGTCGCTTCGTCGAGAGGGTCTTGGCTGTCCTCAATGCGAAGTCGCGGATTCGCAAGCATTCGCAGCAGCTCGGCATGCTGGCGCAATGCAATAAGTGCCTTAAGCCGACGTTTGAATTGAACGATGCGACCAACCATTCCGGCCGGGGCAAGAAATGCCGCCGCGCGGTGTTGCGGGGGTGCTGTTCCTTCGAATTTAAAGCACTCGATGTTGTCGATCTCGTCGGTGCTTACAAACCGCCAGCTGGTCGTCGCCTGCGACTTCTCGCCCAACGTGCCCGGCTCGGACAGCGTCCACGCACCTTCCTCACGAACTTCATCCTCATCGAGCATCTTCGCGAGGCGGACCGCGGGAGCCTCTAAACCTAGAAGCTCGGACAATTGTGTTCGGTCAGCGTCCTTTCGCGATACCAGGCGAACGACATGAGCGTCGGCCTCAATGGTTTTGGAAATGACTTCGACGGGGAAAATATCCGCTGCGGCGTACGCCATCTCAAGCACAAATAGCAGTGCAAACGATTGATGCATGCGGTCCAGGTCGGATTTTCTGAGCTCCTTTTGAGCGGTCCGTTGTAGGTATTCATCCCATCGTTGAACTTTTCCGCGCCGACGCGGAAAGGATTGGGTCGCCTCCGGATTGCGTACGATTTCGAGTGCGGCGGATTCGATAATCGTGTCGCCGATTATAACGAAGGTTGCAGGCGCGTCTGTATCGGCGCGTTCGCAATAGGCGAATTCCCAGTTCCCGGCCTCAATCGCGTTTGGCTGGCGGTATGGCGCGAGGCGGTACGTCAGCATTCGACCTAAAAGAGCATAACGGGGATTTACATCGCCGCCCTCCTTGATCGCGACTAGCTGTGCTTGCCGGGCTAGGTCGTCCACGATGAAGCGGATTTGTTGCTGCTCATCTGCAAGTTCGATTTCATCACCGGATGCTTTGCGGATTGCCTCTGACAATCGGCTCGCGGTACCCAAACGAACGGCGATGCAGAGTTTTGCATCTTTACCGGCAGCCTCGGCGGTAATGGTGTCCAGAATATCGTCAATCCGCTTGGTAACGAGTTCGCCGTCGAGCCGCTCCACACTCTCTAGGCCAAGCATCGTGCGTAGCAGTTTGATCTCAGTCGCCGATGCATGTTCCGCAACGCGCGAGGGGGCGATCCTCATATTCCCGAGAGGGCCTGCCGGTATGTCGAGGAACAGCGCAAAGAGTAAGGCCAGATCGCGCCAGTCACGCGCGAAGGACACTGAGTTGTCAGCTGTGGGCGCAGACGCTTTCTTTTTCTGTTTGGCGTCAACACTTACAATGCGCATCGACCATTCGAATCCCGTGATCCGAAAGTCGGGTTCGTCGGTAAGTGCGCTTACCGCTGCCCAGGGATCGAGATTTCGGTGGATGGCACCCTGGGAATGCAACAATTCGAGCGCTTGCGCCAAGCGTCTTGCATTCGCCCAGAGAACCCGGCGCGATCGTGGTTGGCGCGCTTGCGCGAGCAATTCCGGCTTCCTATTGGAAC
>Ga0070735_10005653_pt1 | contig 10316 bp, 8 predicted proteins | sample Coa_R1_FD_66443 | JGI IMG/M metagenome (GOLD analysis project Ga0070735, IMG submission 66443) | Surface soil microbial communities from Centralia Pennsylvania, which are recovering from an underground coalmine fire - Coalmine... | ecosystem: Environmental > Terrestrial > Soil > Unclassified ... | reverse complement strand
CCGAGCGTCACGATCACGATCGTCAGCACCGACGCGCGCTCGACCGGACGGATGACGACGCGCTCGACCCCGATGCCGCCGGCGAACGCGATCAGGCACGTGAGCAGGAACGCCGGCCAGTACGACATGTGGTGCATGAGCGACCACGCGATGAACGTCGTGAACGTCGCCATCTCCCCCTGCGCGAAGTTCACGACGCCCGTCGAGCGGTAGATGATCACGAGCGCGAGCGCGAGGCTGCCGTACACGCCGCCGGTCGCGAGGCCGCTGACCACCTGCTGCGCGAGATCGGACCAGGTGAAGGCGAGAACGAGCATCAGTAGCCGAGGTAGCTCCTGCGCACCGACTCGTTCGCGCGCAGCTCGGTCGCCGTCCCGCTCAGCGCGACCCGCCCGGCTTCGAGGACGTACGCGCGCTGCGACGAGTCGAGCGCGACGTTCGCGTTCTGCTCGACGACGAGCACGGTGAGCCCCTCGTCCTCATTGAGCGTGCGCACGATCGCGAACAGCTCGCGCACGACGAGCGGCGCGAGACCGAGCGACGGCTCGTCGAGGAGCAGCAGCCGCGGGCGCGACATGAGCGCGCGCGCGAGCGCGAGCATCTGCTGCTCGCCGCCGCTCAGTGTCCCCGCGCGCTGCTCGCGCCTCTCCGCGAGCCACGGGAAGGGCGCGAGCGAGCGCTCGAAGTCGGCGCTGCGGCGCGTGTACGCGCCGAGCCGCAGGTTCTCCCACACCGTCAGCTCCGGGAACGTCCCGCGGCCTTCGGGGACGTGCGCGACGCCGAGCCGCGCCGCTCCTTCGGCCGAGCGGCCGATGCGCCTGCCGTCGAACGTGATCTCGCCGCTCGTGCGCACGAGGCCCGACACCGCGCGCAGCGTCGTCGTCTTTCCGGCGCCGTTCGGGCCGAGCACGCTGACGACCTCGCCCTCGGCGACGGTGAGCGAGACACCGTGCAGCGCGCGCACCTCGCCGTAGCGCGCGTGGACGTCGTGCAGCTCGAGCAGGCTCACGCCTCGCCCCGCAGCCGCGCGGCGAGCGCGTCGAGCTCCCCGTCGGAGACGCCCGCGGCGTTGAGGTAGCCGCGCACGGAGACGTGCTCCTCTTCGAGCGCGGCGAGCACGCCGATCATCGTCTCGCGCGGCGCGACGTTGAACACCGAGCGAAGGCGCGCTTCGCGCTCGTCGGGCGCCTCCGCGATCCACGCATCGTGGTTCGCGCGCAGCGCGTCCTCCGAGAGCCAGTAGTCCTCGGCGACAGCCTCGCGCGATGCGCCGGCGAGGCGAAGCAGGAGCGCACTGATGAGACCGGTGCGGTCGCGACCGCCCATGCAGTGGACGCACACGGGACCGTCTGCCTGCGCGATCGCACGCACCGCAAGCCCGAAGTTGTCGCGGAACTCGTCGAGGAAATGGAGGTACGACCACTCGAGGTATGCGGGCGCGTCGAGCGCCAGCGCCTGTTCCTCGAGCCGCGCGCGGTTCGCCGGGTCGAAGCTCATCAGCTCGACGTGCACCACGTCGACCGGCAGGTCGCGGTGCGCGTCGTAGGCGATCTCCTCCGCGAAGCGCAGGTCGACGACGCGCTCGATGCCGTGCCGTTCGAGCGTTCGCAGGTCGCGCAGCCGTCGCACGTTGTCCGAGCGAACGACGACGCCGAACGCGGTCTCGCCGCCGTCCTCGAGCGGCACGCCGCCGAGGTCGCGCACATTGAGGCAGCCCTCCCACTCCAGGACACGCGTCACGCGGGTGCCCCGAGATACGCCTCGATCACCTGCGGCGCGGACTGCACCTCGCCGGGCGTGCCGGACGCGATCACGCGGCCGAAGTCGAGCACGTGCACCCGGTCGGCGAGGCCCATCACGAGCCCCATGTGGTGCTCGACGAGCAGGATCGTCAACTCGAAGTCGTCCCGCAGCGCGCGCAGGACGTCCCCGAGCGCGGCGACCTCCTCGTGTATCAGCCCGCCGGCGGGCTCGTCGAGCAACAGCAGCCGCGGGCCCGACGCGAGCGCGCGCGCGAGCTCGACACGCTTCAGCGTCCCGTACGGCAGTCCGCGCACGCGCCGGTGCGCGACGTCGCCGAGGCCGACGTACTCGACGAGCTCGCGCGCGTTGCGTACGCCGTGCCGCGCGTGCGCACCGACGCCGACGTTCTCCAGGACCGTCATCGAACGGAACAGCTCGAGGTTCTGGAACGTGCGCGCGATGCCGAGCTGGACGATCCGGTACGGCGCCGTGTGCAGCAGCGAGCGGCCGTCGAAGCGAACGTCGCCGGCGTCCGGGCGGTAGAGCCGTGTGACGATGTTGAACGCCGTCGTCTTGCCGGCGCCGTTCGGCCCGATCAGGCCGACGATCTCCCCGTCGCCGACGTCGAACGAGACGCGGTCGAGCGCGAGGATGCCGCCGAACCTCCGGGTGACGTTCTCGAGCTCGAGCAGGGCCACGGGCGGATAACCCTAAAGGGGGTTCCACGAGCGCCGCTCAAGTGCGTACCGTCACATGACGATGGTGTTGCGGTGACCGCGGCCGCTCCCGCAGAGGAACAGGCGCACATCTCCCGCGTCGCGGGCGGCGTCGGCGCGCCCGACCTCTTCCTCTTCCGCCGCGTGTCGCCGACGCGTTTCGTGCACTTCGGCGGCGTCGGCCGCGGCGAGGGCTGGGCCGGCGTCGTGGAGCTCGTCGTCGCCGACGAGCCGCTGGCGCAACGCGCGATCGAGGAGGAGACGCCGGTGCGCGTGTCCTGGTCACGCGCGGAGCGCGTCTTCGGCCCGTACTGGGCGCGCGCGGCGGCGGTCGTACCGGTGTCGCACGACGTGCTCGCCGTGTTCGGCTGCCCGGACGGCGAGCTCGCGGACGTCTCCGACGAGGCGCTGATGATCGCGGGCGAGGCCGCCGCGCTGCACGTCCACAACGTGTCGCCGGCGAAGCGGCTCGCGGACGAGCTCGAGGTGCTGCACGGCGTGCGCGACCTGATGCACTGCGACGCGACCGACGTGCAGGGCGTGATGCAGCACATCGCCGAGCACGCAGTCGACGCATTGTCGTGCGAGGCGTGCGTGCTGATGCTCTACGACCGGCCGCAACTCGCGCGCGCGACGCGCAAGGACGTTCCGCTGCACGCATCCGACGAGACGATCGCGGCCGCGATGCGCCTGCTGCCGTCACCGGCGCCGAGTGCTGCGTTCTGCGTGCAGGAGGCGCTGCAGTCGCCGCTGCCGCCGCCGCTCGACGCGCTCGACGCGACGTCGTACTACCTCCTCCCCGTCGGCGACGTCGGCGCGATGCTGCTCGTGCACACGCAGGCGGCGCCTCGCGGGTTCACGCTGCTCTGCCAGGAGCTCGGACAGAACCTCGCGCAGTCGGCGGAGACGATGCTGCGCGCAGCGATGTCGCGCGAGCTGAGCGACCGCATCCAGCAGGCGCAGAAGCTCGAGAGTCTCGTCGTCCTCGCGGGAGGCATCGCGCACGACTTCAACAACCTCCTCGTCGGCGTGCTCGGAAACGCGGAGCTCGCGCGCGAAGGCATCCCCGACTCCTCGCCCGCGGTTGAGGCACTGGAGCAGATCGAGCTCGCCGCGCAGCGCGCGGCGGCGCTCAGCCGGCAGATGCTCGCGTACTCGGGGCGCGGCCGCTTCGTCGTCGAGCGCGTCGACCTGCGCGACCTCGTCGAGAGCATGCTGCCGCTGTTCGCGAGCGTCGTCGCCAAGAGCACGAGCGTCGTCTTCATGCCGGGCGCCGAGGCCGCCGTCGTGCAGGCCGACGCGACCGAGCTGCGCCAGGTGCTCGTCAACCTCGTCACGAACGGCTCCGAGGCGCTCGGCGGCGCCGCGGGCACGGTCACCATCCGCACCGGCGTGCGAACGGTCGACCGCGACGTCGTACGGAACTCCGCCGGCGCGGAGCTCGAGACCGGACGCTGCGCGTTCCTCGAGGTTTGCGACCACGGCGAGGGGATGGACGACGAGACGCGCGCGAAGATCTTCGAGCCGTACTTCTCGACGAAGTTCACCGGGCGCGGGCTCGGGCTCGCCGCGGTGCTCGGCATCGTGCGCGCGCACTCGGGCGCGGTGCACGTCGAGACCGCGCCGGGAAACGGAACGGTCGTGACGGCGCTGCTGCCGCTCTCCGATCGCGATGCGGAAGCGACGTCCGACGGCGGCGGCGGCGCGGACGTGCGCGCCCACGCGACGGGCACCGTGCTCGTCGTCGACGACGAGCCGCTCGTGCGCGACGTGAGCGCGCGCGCCCTCCAGTCCGCGGGCTACACGGTGCTGCTCGCGTCGTCCGGCGAAGAGGCGCTCGAGCTGGTCGCCAAGCCGATCGGCGAGCTCGTCGCGATCGTGCTCGACGTGACGATGCAGGGAATGAGCGGCACGGAGGTGCTCCGCGCGCTGCGCGCACGCGGCAGCCGGCTGCCCGTGCTGCTGACGAGCGGCTACAGCGAGCTCGACGCCTCGCTGCTCGAGGAGGACGGTGTCGAGTTCATCCAGAAGCCGTACCGCATCGGCGAGCTGCTCGCGCGGCTGCGCGCGCTCTCGTCCTAGGTCACCGGCGCGCTGCAGGCGAAGCGCTCGCACGCGTACAGCGTCGGCTTGCCGTCGACGCGGCCGCGGCCGGCGAGCAAGGGGACGTCCTCGGACGGGCCGAACGCGACGACGGTGTTCGGCTCCCACGGCGCGAGCGCGGCGCGCGCGACGCCGTCGTCGGGCGAGCCCACGATCGCGAGCTCGCGCGGCGGCGAGAGATAGAGGTCGAGCGCGCAGAGCGCCCAGCCAAATGCGTACGGCACGCGACGGAAGTCGTCGACGAGCAAGCGGAGGACACCGACTGCGCGGCGCTCGAGATCGTCGTCGCCATAGAGGCGCGCGAGCCGAAGCAGCACGTGCGCGAGCATCGAGTTCCCCGACGGCAGCGGATGGTCCTCGAGCGGCTTCGTGCGCGCGACGAGTTCGTCGCCGCCGGCGAGGAAGAAACCGCCGCGCTCGTCGTCCGCGAAACGCGCGACCGCGTCGAGCGCGAGCGCATGCGCGCGCTCGAGGTAGGCGAGATCGCCCGTCGCGACGTGCAGCTCGTAGAGCCCGTGCGCGACGTTCGCATAGTCGTCGAGGAAGGCAGGGCCGCCGCTCTCGGTGCGAGTCAGCGGCCGATCGAGGAAAGCCGCGAGCTCGCGCGCAACGTCGAGCAGGTCACCGCGCCCGAGACGACGCCCGCACTCCGCGAACGCCGCGAGCGCGAGCCCGTTCCACGACGTGATCGCCTTGTCGTCACGCGCCGGCTGTTCGCGCTCGCCGCGCCGCGCGAGCAGGCGCGCGCGCAGCTCGTCGTCGAGCACGCCGCGGATGACGAAGCGGCCGTCCTCGAACGGCTGCAACAGCTCTGTGGGAACGCCGTCGTCCTCCGTCCAGGTGTACGTCAGGCCCTCGACGCCGTTCGTGTCCGCGTCGAGTGACGACGCGAACGCGCTGCTCGCGAGGCGGAAGTCGCGCACGAGGCAGTCGAGCGTGCGCTCGGCGACCTCGCGGTAGCGCTCCTCGCCCGTGACGAGCCAGCCGTGCAGGTACGCGGGGGCGAGCAGCGCGTTGTCGTAGAGCATCTTCTCGAAGTGCGGCACGAGCCAGCGCGCGTCGACGGAATAACGGTGGAAGCCGCCGCCGACGACGTCGTACATCCCGCCCTGCAGCATCGCGTCGAGCGTCTTCGTCGACATCACGGTCTCGCCGCGGCGAAGCAGAAGCTCGAGCACGGACGCGGGCGGGAACTTCGGCGCCGTCCCCCAACCGCCGTTCGCGGGATCGAAGCCGGAGCGCAGGCCGTGCACGGCGTCCGCGAGCAGCGCATCCGTCAACGGCTCGTTCGACGCGGCCGCGCGCGCACCCGCGGCGATCGCCTCCGTCAGCGAGCGCGCCTGCTCGACGACCTCGTCGTGCCGCTCGCGGTATGCGTCCGACACCGCGACGAGCACCTCAGTGAAGCTCGGCAGCCCGTGCCTCGGCTCGGGCGGGAAGTACGTCCCGCCGAGGAACGGCTCACCCGCCGGCGTGAGGAAGACGGTCATCGGCCAGCCGCCCGAGCCCGTGAGCGCGACGACGGCGTCCATGTAGAGCGCGTCGACGTCCGGCCGCTCCTCACGGTCGACCTTGACGCACACGAAGCGCTCGTTCATCACCGCCGCGACCGCGCGATCCTCGAACGACTCGTGCGCCATCACGTGGCACCAGTGACAGGCCGCGTAGCCGATCGAGAGGAGGATCGGCTTGTCCTCGGCGCGCGCCTTCGCGAACGCCTCGTCGCCCCACGCGTACCAGTCGACGGGGTTCTCCGCGTGTTGCAGGAGGTAGGGGCTCGACTCGCTGGCGAGGCGGTTCACGCGAGCGACGATACTTGCGGCATGACGCTGCGGACGCCGCTGTGCGACCTCCTCGGCATCGACCATCCGATCGTGCAGGCACCGATCACGAACGAGCCGGAGCTTCCTCGTGCGGTCGCCGGTGCCGGCGCGCTCGGCACCGTCCAGTGCTGGACGGCGACGCCGGAACGCGTCGCGGAGCTCGCAGCCGAGCTCGGCGCGCTCGCGGTCGCGTTCAACGTGCAGGTCTCCCGCCGAGCCGACGCGTGCGTCGACGCGGCACTCGCCGGCGGCGCACGCATCGTGTCGCTCTTCTGGGGCGACCCGACGCCGTACGTCGAGCGCATCCGCGCCGCGAACGCGCATCTCCTCGTCACCGTGTCGAGCGCGGAAGAGGCGCGCCGCGCCGAAGCCGCGGGCGCCGACGCCGTCGTCGCGCAGGGCTGGGAGGCCGGCGGTCACGTGCGCGGCGACGTCGCGACGCTGCCGCTCGTGGCGGCCGTCGTCGACGCGGTCACGATTCCGGTCGTCGCCGCAGGCGGGATCGGCGACGGACGAGGCGTCGCTGCTGCGCTCGTCCTCGGTGCGCAGGCGGCGTGGCTCGGGACGCGCTTCGTCGCGAGCGTCGAGTGCGCGTTGCCGTACAAGGCCCGCCTGCTCGATGCCGATGAGACGTCGACGGTGACCGCCGAAGAGGACGAAGGTGCCTGGCCCGCCGGGTCGCCGTACCGCATGCTTCCCGGCGACGGCCGACCCTACGCCGGCCAGAGCGTCGGTCTCGTCCGCGACCTGAAGCCGGCGGCCCAGATCGTGCAGGAGCTCGTCGCGGAGGCCGAGCGCGCGCTCGGGCGGACGTAGGATCCGCTCGTGAACAGCGCGCGCGAACTGCTCGAGTACGTCGCCGCGATCGCGGCCGACTATCTCGACACGCTCGAGACGCGGCCGGTGTTCCCGCAGGTGACGCCCGAGGAGCTGCGCGCGGCGCTCGGCGGCCCGCTGCCGGAGGAGCCGCTCGCTGCGACTCAGGTCGTCTCCGAGCTCGCGGCTGCGGCGGAGCCCGGCGTCGTCGCGCTCGGCAGCGGCCGCTACTTCGGCTTCGTCATCGGCGGCGAGCTGCCGGCGGCGCTCGCGGCGGACTGGCTGACGTCGGTGTGGGACCAGAACGCCGGCCTCTACGCGGGCGGTCCCTCCGCGTCCGTCGTCGAGCAGGTCGCGCGTGAATGGCTCGTCGAGCTGCTCGGCCTGCCGCGGGACGCGTCGATCGGGTTCGTCACGGGAACGCAGATGGCGCACGTCGTGTGCCTCGCAGCAGCGCGCTTCCACGTCCTCGACGCCGTCGGCTGGGACGTCGGCCGCGACGGGCTGCAGGGTGCGCCGCGCGTGCGCGTGCTTGTCGGCGCCAAGCGGCACGTCACCGTCGACCGCGCGCTGCGCCTGCTCGGCCTCGGTGCGCCCACGATCGTCGACGCGGACTCACAGGGACGGATGGTCGCGTCGTCGTTGCGCGACGCGCTCGCCGCCGGCGACGCGCCGACGATCGTCTGCGGACAGGCGGGCGAGGTGAACACGGGCGCCTTCGATCCGCTCGACGAGATCGCCGACCTCGCACGCGCTGCCGGCGCGTGGCTCCACGTCGACGGCGCCTTCGGCATCTGGGCGGCCGTGTCGCCGAAGCTGCGGCACCTCGTCGTGGGCATCGAGCGCGCCGACTCGTGGACGACGGATGCGCACAAGTGGCTCAACGTTCCGTACGACTCCGGCATCGCGTTCTGTGCGCACCCCGAGTCGCACCGGCAGGCGATGACGGTACAGGCGGCGTACTTGATCCAGGACGAGGGCGCTCGGCGCGTGCGGGACCAGGTGGACTGGGTGCCGGAGTTCTCGCGCCGCGCGCGCGGCTTCGCCGTCTACGCGGCGCTGCGCTCGCTCGGGCGGCGCGGGCTCGTCGAGCTCGTCGAGCGCTGCTGCGACGCCGCGCAGGCGTTCGGCGCGCGCATCGCGGAGCTCGACGGCGTCGAGGTGCTGAACGACGTCGTCCTGAACCAGGTGCTCTTCCGCTTCGAGGACGACGCGCGCACGGACGCGGTGCTTGCGGCCGTGCAGGCGTCCGGGCGCGTCTGGATGAGCGGCACGACGTGGGACGGCCGCAAGGCGATTCGGCTCTCGGTGTCGAACTGGCAGACCGGCGAGGAGGAGATCGAGCTCGCGCTCGACGCGTTCCGCGAGGCCGCCTACGCCGGCCAGGCGCCGGCACGGTAGACGTACCCGGGCAGCTGCCGCCCGAGCACGCCCTCGAGCCACTCGGACACCCTGATCAGTGCGTCCAGGTCGATGCCGGTCTCGACTCCTTCGCCCTCGAGCAGATAGACGAGGTCCTCGGTGGCGATGTTCCCCGTCGCCCGCGGCGCGAACGGACAGCCGCCGAGGCCGCCGACGGACGCGTCGAAGAGCGTCGCGCCCGCCTCGAGCGCGGCGATCGCGTTCGCATAGCCGGTGTTGCGCGTGTTGTGCAGGTGGACGCCGACCGCGCCGGCGCCGGCTATCGCGAGCACGAGCTCCTTCACCTGCGACGGCGTGGCCACGCCGATCGTGTCCGCCAGGACGAGCTCCTCCGCGTCGATGCGCGCGCAGAGGTCGACGACGCGTCCGGGGTCGACGCGTCCCTCGAAGGGGCAGCCGAACGCGACGCTGACCACGACTGTCACCGGCAAATCGGACTGCTCCCGGATCGCCATGACCTGTGCGAACGCCTCCTCGAGCGTCATGTTCCCGTTGCGCCGGTTGAACGTCTCGGTCGCGGCCAGCGTGCAGACGACGCGGTCGAGCGTCGTTGCGCGCAGCCGCTCGTAGCCGCGCAGGTTGAGGACGAGCGCGGCGAGCCCGGTGCCTGCGACCGGCTCGACGGCCGCGACGACGTCCTCGGCGTTCGCCATCTGCGGCACGAGTTCGCTGCGCACGAACGACACCGCCTCCACGCGCGGCAGTCCCGCACGCGCGAGGCGCGTCACGAGGTCGGCGCGCGTCGCCACCGGCAGCACCTCGGGCTCGTTCTGCAACCCGTCGCGCGGCCCGACGTCGCAGAGCGTGACGCTCACACGGAGAACGTCGTCGACGCCTCGAGCGGCACCGAGACGTCTTGCGCGCGCACGCCGGCGCCGACCGCGTAGCCGATCAGCGCGAAGAGCACGATTACGCCTAGCGTGCCGAGCGTGAGCGCCTCGAACTCGCCCTGCCCCACGCCCCAGGTGCCCTTGAACGCGTACCCGACGCCGAAGAGCCGCTCGAGCGAGTCCGGGAACACGGCGACCCACGACCCGAGCGCGATCCACCCGGTCGTGAGCACCGCCGACGTCCAGATCCCGGGCAGGCCCCACGGATGCACGTACGGCCGGCGCACGTGCGGATGCGTGTACCGCAGGCGCAGTGCCGCGGGAAAGATCCAGAGATACGAGATGAGCGTCGTCGAGATGGCGATGTCGAGCACGACCGTGAACGCGGACGCCGTGCTCTGGTTGCGCAGCATGTAGATCGCCGCGATGCAGAACGCGCTCGACGCGATTCCCGACATGACGTTCACGCGCACGGGCGTCCCGAGCCGCTTGTTGAAGACGCCGAAGAAGGGGAAGAACGCGCCGTCGTACGACGCGACTGCCTGAATGCGGTCGGAGCCGATCATCCACACGGCACCCGAGGTGACGAGCGCGCCGACGAAGCAGAGCGTCATCACGATCAGCAGCGCGTGCGCGGCGCCGCCGTAGACGCCGTGGAAGGTGAGCGTCACGGCGTCGATGAAGCCGCCGATGCCGGTGACCTGCTTCGCCGGCAGGACGAGCAGGATGCAGAGGATCGGCACGACGTAGAGCAGCACGCCTGCGATGCCGCTCCGCAGCACCGCGATCGGCACGTCGCGCTGCGGGTCGTCCATCTCCTCCGCGGCGCCGTTCTGCAGCTCGAAGCCGACGTAGTTGAAGAG
>Ga0070735_10005652_pt1 | contig 10319 bp, 10 predicted proteins | sample Coa_R1_FD_66443 | JGI IMG/M metagenome (GOLD analysis project Ga0070735, IMG submission 66443) | Surface soil microbial communities from Centralia Pennsylvania, which are recovering from an underground coalmine fire - Coalmine... | ecosystem: Environmental > Terrestrial > Soil > Unclassified ... | reverse complement strand
GGCGTTCAAGAGAGCCGAATAGGCGTGACCGAGATGCAGGCGTCCGTTAGGAGTCGGCGCGAAACGAAAGACTGCGCGCTTGGCTGCATTGGTCATGAGAGCGGCGATACAAAGACAGGCTGATGAACGCGAGTGTTCGCAAAAGGGCGCCGGTGCGCAAGGGTCTCGGCAAATCGAGCGCCGGTCGAAAAAAAGCGGCGTCGCAGAAGACCGTCGCGGCCAATATCTATCATCCCGGCGCGCTCATCGACGGCGAGGAGGCGCTGAACGCCGCGATCGATCGCCTGCTCCTTCTCGATCCCGAAATTGCCGGCACACTTGTCGCAATCGGTGGGCGTCCCCTTTTGCGCCGCCGAGACCCCGGCTTTGCCGGACTTGTCTGGATCATCGTGTCGCAACAGGTTTCAACGGCGAGCGCCAATGCGATTTTCAAACGGGTCGAGGCCAACCTTGCTCCGCTCACCGCCGCCCGCATTCTCGCGACCGACGACGCCGTTCTTCGCGCCTGCGGTCTCTCCATGCCGAAGATGCGCGCTCTTCGCGCGCTCGCCGAAGCGATCGAGAGCCGAACGCTTGACCTCAACGGTCTTGCCTTGCTTGCCGCCGAGGAGGCGCATCGCGCGCTTGTCGCCGTGAAAGGAATCGGCCCTTGGACGGCCGATGTCTTCCTGTTGTTTTGCCTTGGCCATCCCGATGCTTTCCCAGCCGGCGATCTTGCCTTGCAAGAAGCCGCAAGACTGGCGCTCGGCCGCAAGCGACGTCCCGATACCCGCGCTTTGCAAAAGATTGCGGAGCGATGGCGGCCCTTGCGGGGCGTAGCGGCGCATATGCTTTGGGCCTATTACCGCGCCAATCGCCAAGGCCGCGAAGGCATAGCGCTGGCGGGCTCTTGAGAGTAGAGGGCTTGGGTTCAATAATCGAGGCGCCCGAATGGCTGCGACAATCAATGGTCCGCGCATTGACGCGAAGAATGGCAAAGCGAAGCAGCTCGTCGTGTTCCTGCATGGCTACGGCGCCGATGGAAACGATCTGATCGAGATCGGTCGCCAGTGGCGAGCTTTATTGCCCGACGCCGCCTTTGTCGCCCCGCATGCGCCCGAGCCCTGCGCCATGTCGCCGATGGGTCGTCAGTGGTTTCCGCTGACCATGCGCGATCCCGACGAGCGTTGGCGGGGCGTCGTCAAGGCGCGGCCGGTCCTGGACGCCTTTCTCGACGAAGAACTGGCGAAACTCGGCCTCGACGAATCTCACCTCGCCCTCGTCGGCTTCAGTCAAGGAACGATGATGGCGCTGCATGTCGGTTTGCGCCGTCGGCGCGCGCCCGCCACGATCCTCGGCTATTCGGGCGCGCTCGTCGGATCCGAGCAGCTCGCCGAGGCGACGGCCCGCGATTCCAAAGGCGCCCCGCCGCCGATCCTTCTGATCCATGGCGACCAGGATCAGATGATCCCATTCGACGCTCTCTTCGATTCGGCCGAAGCGCTCGCCAAAGCTGAAATTCCTTGCCAATGGCATCTCTCCCTCGGCGTCGGTCACGGGATCGACGGCGGCGGCCTGCAGCATGGCGGTCTGTTCATCGCCAAGGGATTTGGCGTCAAAATCCGCTGAACCACGCGCCGATCCAGCGAGATTGCAGAAATTTCACATTGCGCCGGCCTTGGATCGGCCTTGATGGAAGACCATATCCTCGCCGGGCGATACGCCCGAATGGGAGAGTTTTATGACCCCAGAAGAACGCCAATTGCTCGGCGGATTGTTCCAGCGCGTCGCTTCGACCGAATCGACGCCGCGCGACGCTGAGGCGGAGGCTTTCATCAACGACTCCGTGCGCCAGCAACCGCATGCGCCCTATGTTCTCGCTCAAACCGTGCTCGTCCAGCAGCAGGCTTTGGAAGCGGCGACGCGACGCTTGCAAGAACTGGAAGCCCAGACGCAAGGGCAGAACGCGCCACAGCAAGACACGAGCTTCCTTGGCAGCCTCGGTCGCTCGTTATTTGGCGGCGGCCAAAACCCTCCACCGCCGCCTCGCAACAATTATGACGCCAGCGCCTTCGCCAAGACGCCGAATTATAATTCGCCGCCCCAGCCGCAGGCTTATGCGCCGCAACCGCCATATCCCGGGCAACAACAGCCCTATCCGACCAGTGCCGGGCCTTGGGGCGCGCCACCGCCTTCTTCTGGCGGGGGTTTCCTGCAGAATGCGCTCACCACGGCGGCCGGCGTCGCGGGCGGTATGGTCGTTGCAGATTCGCTGAGAGGCCTTTTCGGCGGCCACAGCGGGTTTGGGCTCGGCGGTTCCTCACTCGGCGGCTTGGGCGGCGGCGAGACCGTCGTCAACAACTACTATGAGAATGCCGATCCAGCCGGCCAGCAAGCGCAAGACACGCTGCAGGACATGGATCAGGATCAAGACGACGCCCAGGACTTCGCCGATAATTCGGGCGGATTCGACAACGACGACAATAGCTAGACTGAGGTCTACGCTGCGCAACGAAAAAAGGCCGCTCCTGCAAAAGCAGGAGCGGCCTTTCGTTTTGTCGCCGTTTGCGCGAGGCGATCGGCGAACGTTTCGACGAGCTTAATCGTCGTTAGATCACGATCACCTTCGTGCCCACCGGCACGCGGTTGTAAAGATCGATGACGTCCTGGTTCATCATCCGGATGCAGCCCGACGAAACATTGCGGCCGATCGTCGACGGCTCGTTCGTGCCATGGATGCGATAGAGAGACGAACCGAGATAGAGGGCCCGCGCGCCGAGCGGATTATCGGGACCGCCATCCATATGGGACGGCAAATCGGGGCGGCGCAGCATCATCTGCTGCGGCGGCGTCCAGCCCGGCCATTCCGCCTTTCGCGATATTGCTTTCACGCCTGACCACTCAAATCCTGGACGTCCGACGCCAATGCCGTAGCGAATAGCGTGGCCGCCGGGTTGGACCAGAAAAAGAAATTTGCGCGGCGTATCAATGACGATCGTGCCGGGACGTTCGCGACCATCGTAGGAAACTTCCTGCCGACGGAATTCCCCCGGCGCGGCGTTTGAATCGCTTTCGACTTCAGGCGCCGCCAGAGACGCGAAATCGGAGCGCGTGTAGGCCGGCGCAGGAGGCGGCCCATAATGCTGTTCTTCGAAAGGCGCGGCCTGCCTATCCGGCTGCGAAGAGCTTGAATTTCCTGTCACAAGAAATTCGATGAAGCCGCCTCCGTAAGCTCCCTTGACCGGAGCGGCCGGAGCCGTGGCGGGCGGACGAGACGCGGCCAAATCGCGAGGCCCAATTCCTGGAATGACAGCGATATCCTGCGCGGCCTGGACAGGACCGAGGCCAGAAGCAAACAGGATGATACTTCCCACTACGGGAACAAGACGCAACTCTTTACGCATGAACTTATCCGCCACGTAAAGTCAGCGATGAGCGCCGACCTGATGCTGAAGCATACGCGAAAACGATCGTTAAAAAGCCTCCTATTCGGTGAGATGGTTATCAAGGCGTAAGGGCGGCCGAGCTCAACGAGAGATAGGGTACAGAACAGATGTGCTCGAGCGATCCTTTCCGTACTCTTTTTCGACCCCTGCGATTCAGAGCATAGTCGATCATCTCTATACAAGCGTGACGAACCAACCCTTCAGAAAAATCAACGGAGCCATGCGTAGCGTCGCCCCACATACGCCGGCATAATCGTCACGGCCATATTTGAGGGATGATCATGCGGATCGTTGTGATGGGCTCGGGCGGCGTCGGCGGTTATTTCGGCGCCAGGCTCGCCGCCGGAGGCGCGGACGTGACGTTCATCGCGCGCGGCGCGCATGGGGAAGCGATTCGTCGCGATGGACTTTTCGTGAAGAGTTCGCTGGGCGACTTTCGCGTTCAGCCGGCGCACTGCGTCGCCGATCCCGCCGACGCGCCGCCTGCCGACGCAGCGCTGTTTTGCGTCAAACTGACCGACACCGAGACGGCCGCGCAAGCGCTGTTGCCGGTGGTCAAGGCCGGTGCGGACGTCTTCACGTTCCAGAACGGCGTCGAAAGCGCGGAGCGACTTGACGCGATCTTCGGTGAGGGTCGAACCGTTTCCGGCGTTGCTTACATTTTCGCAACGCTCGGATCGCCGGGCCATGTCATCCATGGCGCCCTTCCGCCGCGCCTCGAATTCGGCGAGGCCGACCGCGCGACGAGCCCTCGCGTCCAAGCCTTGCTCAAAGCCTGTCAGGCCGCCGGGATACAAAGCGAAGCTGTCGCCGATATTCAGCTTGCCCTATGGCGCAAGTTCGCTCTGCTTGCGCCCTTCGCCTCGTCGACGGCCCTTACCCGCGCCACGATGGGACAGATTCGCGAGGAGCCGAGAACGCGGCGGCTCTTGCATGCGCTGGTTGACGAAGTCGTCGCGGTCGGGATGGCGAAGAAGGTCGGCCTGACCGAAGCGGACGCGGCGCGCATCAAAGCGGGATTTGACGCAGTCCCCGGTTCGGGCCGCGCCTCCATGGCGTTCGATATCGACAATGGCAAACCTCTGGAGTCGCCGTACCTCTCCGGCGCGATTGTCAGAATGGGCGAGGCGCTCGGCGTACCGACGCCGACCCACAAGTTCTTCTCCGACGCGCTTGCCGTCTGGGAGAAAGGCGGCACGATGGAGAGAGCATCGTGAGCCCGGAAATGGTCCAGTCGATGCCGCCTGAATTGCTGACCGGAAGCCCGCGCAGGGTCTATGACGCCGCGCAGGCGCTTGGACTGCCGATCAAAGTTTGCATGATGGCGCAATCGACCAAGACTGCCGACGAGGCGGCGAGCGCCTGCGGCTGCCAGGTCGGACAGATAGTGAAGTCGCTGATTTTTCGAGGCCGCCTAAGCGGCAAGGCGATGCTCTTTCTCGTCGCGGGCGACAATCGGCTCGGCGAAAATCTCGCCGCTTCGTTCGTCGGCGAAGAGCTCGAACGGCCGGACGGCCGGTTCGTCCGGGAGGCGACGGGATTCGCCATTGGCGGCATTCCGCCATTCGGTCACGCAAGGCCGCTGGCGACGATCATGGATGAAGACCTGCTCGACCATGAGGTCGTTTGGGCGGCGGCCGGCGCGCCCACTGCCGTTTTTTCAATCGCGCCGGAGAGACTACGCGAGGCTACACGAGCGCGCGTCGCGCGGATCAAAGCTTAGACCCACCATCGAAAAAGGCCCGTGGCCCATCCGCGCGAGCGGATAGGCCACGGGCCATCGAACGTGCTAAGTCTAAAGCCAAATATAGGCGACCTCGGTTCGCCCGCTCAGCTAATCGGAATTCTCATGCGTATCGAAAGCGACATCAAACTCGACTTCAAAGACGTGCTCATTCGCCCGAAGCGATCGACATTGAATTCACGAAACGAAGTCGATGTGTATCGAACCTTCCGTTTCTTTCACACTGGAACGGAATGGACCGGCTTTCCGCTCATTGCCGCCAATATGGATGTCACCGGCACGCTCGCCATGGCGCGCGCGTTGGGCCGCTCCGGCGCAATGACCGCATTGCACAAACATTACCCGGAAAAGGCGTTAGGCGAATTTTTCGCCAGCGAAGATGGCGCGCACGCCTTCTATTCGATCGGCACGACGGAGGCCGATTTCGCTAAACTCGCGAAGGTCAAAAAGCTCGCGGCGATCAAACACCTTTGCCTCGACGTCGCGAATGGGTACGCGGAAAAATTCCTCGATACGCTCAAGCGTGCGCGCGATCAAAACCCCGACGCGGTCATCATGGCCGGCAACGTAGTGACCGGCGACATGACCGAAGCGTTGATCCTCGCGGGCGCCGACATCGTGAAAATCGGCATTGGCCCCGGTTCGGTTTGTACGACGCGCAGGGTCACCGGCGTTGGCTATCCGCAGCTTTCCGCGATCATCGAATGCGCCGACGCCGCGCACGGCCTCAAAGGCCAAGTCTGCGCCGACGGAGGTTGCACGGTCCCGGGGGACGTCGCCAAAGCCTATGGAGCGGGCGCTGATTTCGTCATGCTCGGCGGCATGCTGGCCGGACACGACGAATGCGACGGCGAAATCCGCTACGAACAGCGCAACGGCGAAAAAGTGCCAGTCGGCATGACTTTCTACGGCATGTCGTCGGAGACGGCGATGAAGAAATATGCCGGGGGCGTCGCCGCTTATCGCGCCGCCGAAGGAAAGACCGTTGAAACCCCGTACCGTGGAGCGGTTGAAAACACGATGAGCGAAATCCTGGGCGGCGTGCGCTCCATGATGACTTATATTGGCGCGACACAGCTCAAAGAGGTGCCGAAACGCACGACTTTCGTACGCGTGACAGCTCAGACGAACGATATATTCGGAGGATAGGCGCCGCGCGCCAAGTCGATAGGCGAGTTCGAACTGGAGGGGAATATTGACGACTGCCGACCTTAGCGCGCCTCGCCAGGATCCGCTCGTTCGCGCTTTGATAACCATAGGCGCGCTTGTCGTCCTATTTCTTGGGACGCATATTCCATTCCCTGGCTTCAGTCCGGATTTTCTGCAGAGAATCGGCCTTGGCCCGACGCTTGGGCGCATCTCGATTTTTGCGCTTGGCGTCACGCCGATCATCCTGGCGCTGTCGATCATCGAAATCCTTCGTCTCGTCATCCCGCCGCTGGGACGGTGGAGCTCGCGCCCGCAGAATGCCGTCAAGGTGGATCGCGCCGATCGCGTACTCGCTTTGGTCGTTGCGGGATTTCAAGCCTTCGGCATCGCCATGGCCGTCGAGAAGATGAGAGGCTTTGTCGACGAGCCTGGGCTCTTTTTTCGTCTTGGGCTCGTCGTCACGGCGATCGGCGCCACGGCCGTTCTCCTATGGCTCTCAAATTTCGTCACGCGTTATGGCTATGGCGACGGACTGCTCATCCTTTTGGCCGCGCCGCTCGTCGCTCAGACGCCGCACGCCATTGCGCTTTGGCTAGAACTTTCCCGCACCGGCGCCATACCCGTCAGCCCCGTGATCGGCTCCGTCATCCTCGCCGTCGCCGCTATTGGTTCGCTGGTTCTCGTTAGCCTTCCGCGCAGCCCCGCATCCAGACCAGGCGCCGCCGCCAACCTCGCAAGGGCCCATCTCGACGTTTGGCCGCTGCTGCTCGCGGCGACGGCCTATGGCGTTTTGATCATACTCGTCACTTTCTTGATGTATTTCCTGGGACAGCCTTTGGCGAGGCCTTCTGAGGTCTTGCATGGGCTCGCGATCGCCGCCCTCATCGCGTTGTTTGCTGCTCTACGCGCGCGCTTCGGCGGCGCGGAAGGCCGGGCGCCCAATCTTTGGCCGATGACGATTTTACAAATCGCCATCTGCGCCGGCGCGATGATTTTTTCGTACGTCTATCAGATTTCGACAGAGAACAGCGGTTTCTCGATCATCTTCGTCGTGGCCGCCGTGTTGAGTCTCTGCAGTCGATCGGTTCGCCTCTGAGAGAGGCGTCTCATGCGGATCCGCCACGCAGAAGATTTTGCGCATCGTCCCAAAGCGCGGTCGCGATTTCGCCGGCTGGGCGCGCCTGCGCCAATCGGGCCGATTGCCCGGCCCAGGCCTGCATCCGGTCGATGTCGTTGTCCTTCGTCGCCGCCTGACGCATGGCCTGGGTCAATCCACGTTGCACGGGATAAGGCGCCGGAGGCGGCGCTTCGGTCGTAGCCGCCGCCCGTGCATAAGCGTTCGCGACGCTGCGTCCCGCGCGGCCGGAAAAGGCGCGCGTAACCAATGTCTCTTCCGGCGCGCTCGCGCCAATCGCGTCAGCCCAGGCGGAAGCGAGCTTCGCCTCGGGACTGCGCAGAAAGCCGGTGCCGACCTGCACCGCGGAAGCGCCAAGAAGGAAAGCCGCAGCCACGCCGCGGGCGTCGGCGACGCCGCCGGTGGCGACAACAGGCACCTTCACCGCGTCGACCACGGCTGGCAGCAGGGAGAAAAGGCCAACCATCGAGTTTTCCGCCCTGGCCGCGTCGAAAGCCCCGCGATGGCCGCCTGCCTCCATGCCTTGGGCGATGATCGCGTCAGCGCCGCCGTCCTCCGCGGCTTTTGCTTCCGCGACGGTCGTCGCGACGGCAAACCATTTCACGCCGCGCGCCTTCAATCGCTCGACAAATGCCGGTGGGTACAGCCCCATGATCGATGAAACGATCGCAGGGCCGGCCTCGAGCATCGCCTCGCATTGGGCGGCGAAATCCGGCGGTTTGGCGTCGCCGGCGTCGGGCGAAACGTCCGGGCCCCATTGAGCAAGAAAAGTCCTCACCGCCGCTTCTTTGTCCGGGTCGCGCTCAGGCGGCGGGTCTGGGATCCACAGGTTGATTTGAAAGCCGCCATTGCCCCCCGCGCGGACCTCGGAGGCCCATGCCTTGATCGCCTGCGGCTCCATCAAAAGCGCGCCGCAAGCGCCCAGTCCGCCAGCATTGGCGACCGCGATCGACAGCGACGGCGGACAGGCGCCGGCCATCGGCGCAAGAAGGATAGGAATGCGAAGGTCATAGGCTTTGCAAAAAGCTTCCGCACGCGCGAACGCGGGATGAGATATCGGCATTGCGATTCTGACCTTCGCTAAACATCAACCGTGATTGATGACGATCGTCTTGGTCGCGCAGAATTCGTAAAGCGCCTCGAAGCCTTTCTCACGGCCATGACCGGACTTCTTCACGCCGCCGAACGGCAGTTCGACGCCGCCGCCAGCGCCATAGCCGTTGACGAAGACCTGGCCGCAGCGCATCGCACGCGCGACGCGGACGGAGCGTTTGGCGTCGGTCGTCCAGACGCCCGCGATGAGGCCGTAAGGCGTGCCATTGGCCAGCGCGATCGCGTCGGCTTCATCCTCGAAAGGCATCATCGCGAGGACAGGACCGAAGACTTCGTCATTGGCGAGGACATTGCTGCGCGGCACGTCGGCAAAAAGCGTCGGCGTGACATAGAAGCCGCCCTTCGGCGCCTCGGCGTCGAGCGCGCCTTCGGCCGCGATCTTAACGCCGTCCTCTTTCGCCTTGGCGAGGAAACCATTCACGCGCGCCTGCTGCTTGGCGTTGATCATGGCGCCCATGTCGAGATCCTTCTCATGTGCGCCGGCGCGCACTTTACCGAAACGCTCGGCGATCGCTTTGGAGAAGGCGTCATAGGCTTTGCGCTCGATTAGTACGCGCGAACCGGCGGAGCACGTCTGGCCGCCGTTCTGGATGATGGCGTTGATGATGACCGGCGCCGCCGCTTCGATATCAGCGTCGGCGAAGACGACTTGCGGCGACTTGCCGCCAAGCTCCATCGTGACGCCGATATTGTTGCGCGCCGCAGCGGCCTGGATCGCGGCGCCTGTTTGAGGGCTGCCGGTGAAGGAAATGAAGTCGAGGCCTGCATGAGCTGACAGCGCCGCGCCCGCCTCGCCGCCGAGGCCGGCGACCATATTCAACGCGCCGTCCGGGAAGCCGACATCGCGGGCGAGTTCGGCGATGCGGATGACGCTAAGGCACGCGTCCTCGGCGGGCTTCACGACGCAGGCATTGCCGCATGCGAGCGAAGCGGCGATCGACCGGCCGAAAATCTGGGCCGGATAATTCCACGGAATGATGTGGCCGGTGACGCCATGCGGATCGCGGACGATCGCAACCGTATAGCCGTTGAGGAAGGGGATGGTGTCGCCGTGCAGCTTGTCGGCTGCCGTGCCGTAAAACTCAAAATAGCGAGCTGCGGCGACCATGTCGGCTTTGCCCTGTTTCAACGGCTTGCCGGTGTCGCGCGACTCCAGCGCGGCGAGTTCAGCCGCATTGTCGGCGATCGCCTGGCCGAGTTTGACAAGCATCCGGCCGCGCTCGGTCGCCGTGAGCTTGCCCCAATCGCCCTCGAAAGCCTTACGCGCCGCCTTGATCGCGCGATCGACATCCTCCGGGCCGCTCCGGGCGATCTGCATGAAGGGCTTGCCGTCGGAGGGGCAAATCACGTCGACGACCCGTCCATCCGCCGCGCCGACGCTGGCGCCGCCGATAATGTTCGAGCTGAAAGGCAGCGCCGCGGCGCCTTCGGTGGTGCGGACGTTCATGGGCGTCTCCTGGAAGGATGTTTAGGAGAGATTAGCAAATCCGAAGCGTCGCCGGCCAGCGCCAGGCGCGCATCCCTTCTCCCCGCAAAACGGGGAGAGCGGAATTTCCCTGTGCGGCCTCGCGCATGATAGAAGCGCCGCCATGAACGTGTCTTCCACCCTCGCTGAGCCCCCGGCCGCTGTTCCGTCGGCGAAGGCTTCGCTCGCCGGCGCCACGCGCGCCGAACTTTCCGAAGCGCTAGGCAGCCTGGGCCTCGCCGAACGCGAAGTGAAAATGCGCGTCGCGCAGCTTTGGCATTGGATTTA
>Ga0070735_10005649_pt1 | contig 10325 bp, 9 predicted proteins | sample Coa_R1_FD_66443 | JGI IMG/M metagenome (GOLD analysis project Ga0070735, IMG submission 66443) | Surface soil microbial communities from Centralia Pennsylvania, which are recovering from an underground coalmine fire - Coalmine... | ecosystem: Environmental > Terrestrial > Soil > Unclassified ... | reverse complement strand
GCCTACGAGTCCGAGCCGATGGTGAAGGCGACCGGCTTTCGCGAATATGACGCGCGCTGGCTGTTCGGCAAGGAAATCAACTTGATGGGAGTCCAAGCGCTCGGCATGGGGCTCGGCGCCTTGATCGCCGAACTCGGCGTCAAGCCGGAGGTGGTGACCGGGCATGATTTCCGCGGCTATTCGGCCTCGATCAAATACGCGCTGATCTCGGGCCTGCAAGCGGCGGGCTGCCGGGTTCACGATATCGGGCTTGCGATGACGCCGATGGCGTATTTCGCGCAATTCGAACTCGACGTGCCCTGCGTCGCCATGGTGACCGCCTCGCATAACGACAATGGCTGGACCGGCGTCAAGATGGGCGCCAACCGGCCGCTCACCTTCGGTCCCGACGAGATGAGCCGCTTGAAAGCGATCGTGCTCAACGCGGAGTTCAACAACAAGGTCGGCGGCTCCTATCAGTTTCACGAGAATTTTCCGGCGCGTTATATCGCCGACCTCACCAAGCGCCCAAAACTCAAACGCAAGCTCAAGGCGGTAGTGGCTTGCGGCAACGGCACGGCGGGCGCATTCGCCCCGCAGGTGATGGCGGCGATCGGCTGCGAGGTGGTGCCGCTCGACACCGAGCTCGATCACACGTTTCCGAAATACAACCCCAATCCCGAAGACATGGAAATGCTGCACGCGATCCGCGATGCGGTGCTCGCGCACAAGGCCGATGTCGGTCTGGGTTTTGACGGCGATGGCGACCGTTGCGGCGTGGTCGATAATACCGGAGAGGAGATTTTCGCGGACAAGGTCGGCGTCATGCTGGCGCGCGACATGTCGGCGATCCACAAAAACGCGCAATTCGTGGTCGATGTGAAATCGACCGGGCTATTTGTGACGGACCCCGTTCTGCAAAAGCAGGGCGCGAAGACCGCGTATTGGAAAACCGGCCATTCCTATATGAAACGCCGCACCCATGAGTTGGGCGCGTTGGCGGGTTTTGAAAAATCCGGCCATTTCTTCTTCAACACGCCGTTCGGCCGCGGCTACGACGATGGCTTGGTTTCGGCGATCGCGATCTGCGAGATGCTCGATCGCGCGCCCGGCAAGTCGATGGCCGATCTAAAAAATGATTTGCCGAAAACCTGGTCGTCGCCGACGATGTCGCCGCATTGCGCGGACGAAGCCAAATATGGCGTCGTCGATCAGGTGGTGAAACATTTCGAAGGCTTGCAAAAGCGGGCTGAGAAGGTCGCCGGACAACAGATCCGCGACCTCGTCACCGTCAATGGCGTGCGCGTCACGGTCGAGGACGGCAGTTGGGGCTTGGTGCGGGCGTCCTCCAACAAGCCGGAGCTTGTGGTCGTGGTCGAAAGTCCGGTCTCGGAACAGCGCATGCGCGACATGTTCGAGGCGATGGATTGCGTGCTGCGCACCCATCCTGAAGTCGGCGAATATAATCAGAAGATTTGATTCTCGTTTTCCCGGGCGCGGCGCAATATGAGCGAAGTGAAATAGTGCGCCGCGTCCGGGACACGATTCCGGCGATCAAGCCGCCGCCGGTATCGGAAGCGCGGTCACGGACTTGATCTTTTCCATCGCAAAGCGCGACGTGACATTTTTCAGCGGCACCGCGCCGATCAGTTTTTTGTAGAACACGTCGTAGCTCTGCATATCCGCGGTGACGACGCGCAGCATGTAATCGACATCGCCCGCCATCCGGTAAAATTCCATCACCTCGGGCATCGCGGAGACCGCCTCGGCGAATTTCCGCAACCAGGCCTCGGAGTGGTCGGCGCTTTCCACCGAGACAAACACGGTGATGCCGAGCCCGATTTTGTTCTGATCGACCAGCGCCACGCGCCGCTGGATCACGCCATCGGCCTCCAGCCGCTGAATACGTTTCCAGCAGGGCGTGGAGGAAAGCCCGACGCGATCGCCGATTTCGGCAACCGACAGCGAGGCGTCCTGTTGCAATACGGTCAGTATCTTGCGGTCGATGGCATCGAGCCGCCGGTTGGGTTCGGTGGCGGAAGCGGCAAGGTCGGTCATATCCAAAGAACTTTTTTCCAATAATAAGGGATGAGATCCACATATATAGAAAAATCTTCTAATACAAGTCCGATTTTGTCTGCTGGTTACGTGTTTGTGACCTCCGTCTGGCCCAAAAACGCTTCCACTTCAGCGCGTTGCGGCGCCGCAAAGGCTCCGCCGAAACGGGTACATTTCAGCGCGGCCGCCGCCGACGCAAAGCGAAGCGCCGCGCGCAAATCCTGATTTTCAGTGATCGCCAGGGCAAAGGCGCCATGAAAAACATCGCCCGCGCCGAGCGTATCCACGGTGTGGACGGGAAAGGCGGGCGTTTGCTGTAAATTGTTGTTCTCATCGAGCCAGACCGTGCCTTGCGGCCCACGCGTGCCCGCGAGGAAAGAAGAGGTCAGCTTTGCGATCTTCTTGAGCGCTTCGCCGTCGTCGGTGACATCGGCAGTCTCCTGCAGGGGCTCGCTTGAAAAAATCAAATGCGATGACGCCGTGAGCAGACCTTCGCGCAACGACATCGCGCGATCGACATCGACGATCACGGGAATGCCGCGCTGCCGCGCTTCGGCGCACAAATCGGTGCAGAAGGCGGCGCAGCGGCTCTCGGTCAGGATGGCGTCGCAGTCGTCCAGCAAAATGTCCGGAGCGGGCAGGCGCACCTTCCACAATTCCGGATCGCGGAAAGTGACGATGGTGCGCTCGCCTGAGGGGTCGATCATGATGTTGGAAATCGGCGTCACCAAGCCCGGCATATGCACGAGATGCTTCGTCTCGATGCCTTCCTCCGCCATTTTTTCAAAAATATACCGGGACGTGGTTTCGCGCGCATCGCCCATCGGGCCGCAGATCGAGGCGCGCCCACCAAGCCGAACGATTCCGATCGCGCCGTTGAGCGCGTTGCCGCCGCAGATTTCGTCAAAATGCGTGGCGCTTTCCTTGGAGCCGCGCGCGGGCAACCCATGGACGCGAAACGTCAGATCCCGCACCGGCATGCCGATGCAAAGAATCCGCGGAGGAAGCTTTCCTGTGGCGCGCGCGTTCGTCTTGGTGTCGGTCATGTCATTTCCGGCGCGATGATGGGTTAGTGCCTCGACGTAACAAAGCCGGTCATCGCCAGGTTCCAGTTATGCGCCGTGATCTTGGCCGTCATGTACCCAGCGTCCGAGCAGATGATGGGCGATCGCAAAGGGATGCGGGCCGGCCAGGCCTTCGGGGTGTTCCCGCTTGATCATCAAAGTTGCCTCCGTCCGGTCGAACCAGCGCGCATCCTCCAGTTCCGCCCGATCCACGACGATCTCTTCATTCAAGGCGCGAGCCGTGCATCCGATCATCAGCGACGAGGGATAAGGCCAAGGCTGCGTCATATAATAACGGACATCGGTGCAACGAATGCCCGCCTCCTCGAAGATTTCGCGGGCCACGGCATCCTCGATGGTTTCGGCGGCTTCGACGAATCCGGCCAGGCAGGAATACATGCCGGGTAAAAAGTGTTTCTGACGGCCGAGCAGCACCTTCTCGCCCGAGGTCACGAGCATAATCACGACCGGATCGGTGCGGGGAAAATGCTCGGTCTTGCAGCTCGGGCAATCGCGCTTCCAGCCGCCTTCCTTCATCGCCGTGCGGGTGCCGCAATTGGCGCAATAGCCATGACGATGATGCCAATTCACCATCGACTTGGCCATCGCAATCGCCGAAAGCTGATCGGCCGGCACCGCGCCATGCATCGCCATGCCGCGCAATTCGCTCACGGCGGCATCGTCGCGTGTCAGGAGCTGTTCGACGGCCGCCGGCGAAATACCCAAGCCGAAGATGGGCGCGCCGGTACGCAGCCCCAAAAAGATGGTGCCGGGATTGGCGCCGAATTTCAGGGCCTCATGGAGGCTCAACAGCGCGCGGGGGCCGGCCGCCTCGCGCCTTACCACCAGCGAGTCGCGATAGACGACATAGGCGCGGGCATCGGGATGGCTTTCCAGCGCCAGCAATTTCGCCTCGTCGCCACGCAAATGGGCGGCGCGATCGAGAATGTGGGAGACGAAGCCCGGCTGTCCCAACGGAAATGAATCGAATGCGGTCATGTATTTAACCTAGCCAGATTTTGCGGCGAAGCGCGCTGATGAACAACTGAACCTCTTCCGCGCCGTGCGCAAGCGGCGGCACCGCTCCCCAGACCGGCCGCGGCCAGGCGGCATCGCCCGACCGCCGCGCGATGATGTGGACGTGCAGTTGCGGCACCATATTGCCGAGAGCGGCGATATTCAGCTTCTCGCATTGGGTGATCGCCTTCAATGCGCGGGCGGCGCGGGAAACCTCCGTCATCAATTGCGCCTGTTCGACCTCGTCGAGATCGATGATCTCCATGATTTCGTTGCGCCGCGGCACCAGCAAGAGCCAAGGATAGTTGGCATCCTTGATCACAAGAACCTTGCTCAGCGGCAGGTCGCCGATGTCGATCGTGTCTTCCTTGAGCCGCGGATGCAGCGACCAGGCGGTTTCGGACATTTCAGGATTCCCACATACCCTCTTCAGGTACTGACGAGGTTTAATATCAAGGCTTCATCATCCGCGGAAGCGGATGATTCAGTACGCCGTGGCATGGTGGGCACGCTCACGCTGGGATGACGGGTATATGCAGGCGCAAGTGATTTGCCCATCGGGTCGTTTTCGCAAACTCGCCTCCAGCCTCTTGTCCAGCCCCTCCGTAAAAATATTTCTGTTTTTCCGAAATGCAAATCAGGTGTATATCTCACCCTGTCCCGTCCCAACCAAGGGGCGTTTCGCGATCGTCACGAACGTGAGGCGGGATGCGGTGGACGCTTTGGCGCGCAAGACGAGCGCGCATGAAGCGGACGGTGAAGTCGTGTGGTCCTGACGCCCCGACGCTGGCGTCAAGCAGGCCGCGATGCTTTCGCATCGCGCCGGCGACGGTGGCAACAAAGCCGGTCACCGGGGAGAGCGCGAAGGAAACCGTTAAAACCATTGCGCGGGGAAGGCCGGGGGTTTCCGGCGTGACCGTGGTGGACTTACTCGGCGTGCTTTTTATTTTTGCACCCGAGGCTACGGGCGCTGTCCGGGCGCCCGGCTTTCCCTGCGCCCTGTTTTCGAGGGACGAAGATTTCGATCATAGCTCGGGCGCATTATGCCGCGAGAGCGCGGAGGCTTGCACGAAGTCACCTCGCCCGCTTGCGGGGAGAGGTCGGGTCGCTTCTTGGCGATCCGGGTGAGGGGTACTCACCGCGTACTCGTCTATCTCCTATCTCCGGACTTGCGGAGGCCGCCCCTCACCCCACCCTCTCCCCGCAAGAGCGGGGCGAGGGAGAAGCAAGCGTAGACCGGATAAGAGAATCGGGAGGTCACAGCGTACTGGATACCCCGCTTGCTTTCCGTTTGTTTTGGCCCCAAATAAGAGCCGGGAGATTGGCGGTGGACGAGCCACTCGCCAACCGGGTCAGGTCCGGAAGGAAGCAGCCCTAACGAGGTCCGGATCGGGTCGCTCGTCAGTCTCCCACCCGTGTTTCGAGCGCATCGCACAAAAGCGCCATCCTTTTGGCGCCCGGTTTCGTCTCCGGTGTGCGCGCATTTCCGCAGAACCCCGGCCTCGAGAGATAATCAATTGCGGACCGATCGATGACGGATGCGGGCGTTCCCATGATCCCTCAGGATTCCCAAAACAGCCAACCGAGCGGCCTCGGCATTCAGGGGGCGGCGGAAGCTGGCAAACCCTATCGCGTCCTGGCGCGGAAGTATCGCCCCTCGGGCTTTGAGGATCTGATCGGTCAGGACGCGATGGTGCGCACGGTGTCGAATGCTTTTGAGACCGGGCGAATTCCGCAAGCCTGGATTTTGACCGGGGTCCGTGGCGTCGGCAAAACCACCACGGCGCGAATCCTCGCCCGCGCGCTGAATTATGAAATGCCGGATGGATCGGTGAAGGGTCCGACCATCCATATGCCGGCGCTTGGCGCGCATTGTCAGGCGATCATGGAAAGCCGGCACATGGATGTGCTGGAAATGGACGCGGCCTCTCACACCGGCGTCGATGATGTACGCCAGATCAATGATAGCGTGCGCTATGCGCCGGCAAGCGCCCGCTACAAGGTCTATATCATCGACGAAGTCCATATGCTTTCGACCGCGGCGTTCAACGCGTTTTTGAAAACGCTGGAAGAGCCCCCCGAGCACGCTAAATTCGTTTTCGCCACCACTGAAATCCGAAAAGTTCCGGTCACCGTGCTGTCGCGCTGCCAGCGCTTCGATCTGCGCCGGGTCGAGGCGGATGTGCTGATGGCGCATCTTGCCAATATCGCGGCCAAGGAAGGCGTCGAGGTCGAGCCGGAAGCGCTCGGCATCATCGCCCGCGCGGCGGAAGGCTCGGTGCGCGATTCGCTGTCGCTGTTCGATCAGGCGATCGCGCACGCCGCCGGGCCGGTGCGCGCGGAAGCCGTCCGGCAGATGCTCGGGCTTGCCGACCGCACGCGCGTGATCGATCTGTTCGACCATCTCGGGCGCGGCGATATCGCCAGCGCCTTCAAGGAATTTCGCGAGCAATATGATGTCGGCGCCGATCCGGTCGTGGTGCTGTCCGATCTGGCCGAATTCGTCAACTTCGTGACCCGCGTCAAGATCGTGCCGGCGACCGCCGATAATGTCGCCTTCGGCGAAACCGAACGCCTTCGCGCGCGCGATTTCGCCGCCAAGATGTCGATGCGCGTATTGTCGCGAATGTGGCAGATGCTGCTCAAGGGCATTACCGAGGTGCAGACCGCCACGCGGCCCGCCGCCGCCGCCGAAATGGTGCTGGTGCGCATCGCCTATGTCGCGGATTTACCGACGCCGGACGAGGCGATCCGGATGATCGAGCAAAATGGTGGTGCCGCATTTGTCCCGGCGGGGCATGCGGCCTCGGCGCGGACCGTGCCCGCGACCCCGGTTTCGTCGATGCCAGCCCTGTCGGCGCGGACCAATGCCAGCCCTCGCTCCAACGCCGAGCCGTCGGCGCGGCCGCAAATGAGCGCGCCCTTGTCTGAACCGCAGACGGCGGCGGCGCGTTGCATCATAAGCTTTCCGGAGCTCGTCGCGCTCGCCGCCGAGAAGCGCGATCTATTGACCAAGGCCGCGTTGGAGGCCGACGTCCGGCTGATCCGCATCGAGGATGGCCGGTTGGAAGTGGCGCTGGAACGCAGCGCGTCGCGAACGCTGATCAACGATCTGTCGCGCAAGCTGGAGCAATGGACGGGTCGGCGTTGGACCGTGATCGTGTCCAACGAAACAGGGCAGCCGACGCTGCGGACTCAGAACGAGGCGGCGAAGAATAAACGCGAGCGCGCCGCCGAATCCGACCCCCGGGTGCAGGAGGTGCTGGCGCGGTTTCCCGGCGCCAAAGTGGTCGAGGTCCGCAAGCTTGCCGCCGAGCCGGTGGAATCCCATGCTGATGGTGATGATCTCGCCGACAGCGGCGATGGTGACGATTTGTAGCGATTTCGGAAAGGAGCGGTCGATGGCTGACTTTCTCGGCATGATGAAGCAGGCGGCGCAACTGCAATCGAAGATGCAGGCGATGCAGGACGAACTCGGCCAGGTCGAGGTAGACGGTATCGCGGGTGGTGGCCTCGTCGGCGTGCGGATGAGCGCGAAGATGGAGGTCAAGGCCGTCAAGATCGATCCGTCGCTGATGAAGGCGGACGAGCGCGAAATTCTCGAAGACTTGCTCGTCACCGCCTATGGCGATGCGCGGCGCAAGGCGGAATTGGCGATGCAGGAAAAGATGGCCGCGCTGACCGGCGGTCTCGGCCTGCCGCCGGGACTGGGGCTTGGCTAATGGACGTTGGCTAATTCATGGCCATTGCGGTTGCCGGCCCCGAAATCGAACGTCTGATTCAGCTGCTGGCGCGGCTGCCGGGGCTTGGCCCCCGCTCGGCGCGGCGCGCGGCGCTGCATCTGATCAAAAAGCGCGAGGCGCTGATGACGCCGCTCTCGGCCGCGCTTCAGGTCGCGATCGACAAAATCCAGGTTTGCGGGATTTGCGGTAATATCGACACCCAAAATCCGTGCACGGTGTGTACCGACCCCAGACGCGATCAGTCGATTATTGTGGTGGTGGCCGATGTCGCCGATCTCTGGGCGCTGGAGCGCGCAAACGCCACGAGCGGTCTTTATCATGTTCTCGGCGCGACGTTGTCGCCGCTCGACGGCGTCGGCCCGCAGGATCTGACGATCGAGGCGCTGGTCAAGCGCGCGCATGATCCGCAAGTGAACGAGATCATTTTGGCGCTGAACGCTACCGTCGATGGACAAACCACCGCCCATTACATCACCGATCTCTTGCAGGATGCCAATGTTCGGGTCACCCGGCTTGCCCATGGCGTGCCGGTTGGCGGCGAACTCGATTATCTCGACGAAGGCACGTTGTCGGCGGCGATGCGGCAGCGGACGCTGTTTTAATCAAATGTGCGGCCCGAGCGCCGCAAAATGTCCGCGCCGTTGCAGATAGGCCAGCAGCATCAGGCTCGGCAGGGCGACCGCGACGCAGATCGCAAAGAAGGCCGGCCATCCGGTGGCCTTTGCCACATAACCCGCGCCGGAGGAGAGGTAAGTGCGGCCGACCGCGGCAAGCGCGGTGAGTAGCGCATATTGCGTGGCGGTGTGCAGCGGATTTCGGCACAGCGCCGAGAGATATGCGACAAAGATCACGGTGCCGATCGCGCTTGTGAAATTTTCCGTTGTGATCGCAAGTGCCAGTGCCCATTGACTGACGCCGATAAGTGCCAGCCATGAGAACGACAGATTGGCGATAGCCTGCAATATGCCGCCGATCCAAAGGCTTGCCGCGAGCGAATAGCGCCGCGCGAGGAAGCCGCCGGCAAAGCCGCCGATCAGGGTCGCGGCAAGGCCGACGCCTTTGACAATGGCGGCGTAATCGTTGCGGGAAAAACCAAGGTCGATCACGAACGGCGCGGTCATGGTGCCGGAGAAAGCATCGGTGACTTTGAACAGCACCACGAAAATGAGCGCCGCAAGCGCATCCTTGCGGTGGAGAAATTCAGAGAACGCGCCAATGGCTGCGTGGGCCACGCGGACGAAGGCGGTTTCAGCATCGGTGGCGGCTTCCGCGCGCGCCGATTGTTCGGGCTCGGTGGCCGCAAGCGCGGTGACGGTTCCAATCATCACCAGCGCCGCCATTGTCACATAGCCCCATGTCCAGGCGGAGGTACGGGCGATGCCCGTATTTTCATAGGCGCTCACCAGAAACAGCGCGCCGGCGGTCGAGACCAGCAGGCCGATCCGATAGGCCGCAACATAAGACGCCATGCCGGCGGCCTGTTCGTCCTCAGGCAGGCTTTCGACGCGAAAGGCATCGACCACGATGTCTTGCGTCGCCGACATCGCCGCCACCAGCAGCGCACTGAGCGCGACGAACAGAGGTGAGCGGGCGGGGTCGGTGAGCGCGAGCAACAGGATCGAGACGATCAGCAGCCATTGCGAAAACAAAAGCCAGCCGCGCCGGCGGCCAAAACGGCGCGTGAGAAACGGTACATGCAACGCATCGACCAGGGGCGCCCAGAGGAATTTCAAAGTGTAGGGTGTACCGACCAGCGCAAAAAGCCCGATGGTGCCGAGATCGACGCCGGATTCGCGCATCCAGATCACGAGCGTCGATCCAGAAAGCGCAAGCGGCAGGCCGGAGGAAAAGCCGAGCAGCAGCACGATCAGCACGCGGCGCTGCATATACACCGCAAAGCTGTCGCGCCAGGCGGCGCGGGATGTTGGATTCTTTAGGGACACGGTTGTGTCCTCTGGAGTGCTCATAGGGAGGTGTTAGCAGATTCGAAAGCTTTTTTCCCTTCCCCACAACAAGGGGAGAAGGAAGCCAAGCAATCACGGTGGTACCCTACTCCCCCGCGCGCAATTTGCGCGGCAGCGGGAACAGCTCTGGTGCGCCCGGCTTGACGAGTCGTGGCGGCTCGGCGGGTGCTTCCTTGCTGAAGTCGAGCTCTTCGATTCGTCCTGCGCGTTTTTCGATCTTGTCGGCGGAAATCAGGATTTGCCGAATGTCCTCATTGGCGTCGGCGAAATGTTTTTGCAGCTTGAGCACGCGCTCGCGCAACCGCCCGAGATCGTCGCTGAGATTGAGCACTTCGGTGCGAATCTGGTCGGCGGCATCGCGCATCCGTGCGTCTTTGAGAATTTGCTGCATCACCTGGATCGCCAGCATCAGAAGCGAGGGCGACACCAGCACGACCCGGGCGCGATAGGCCTTCTGGATCACATCGTCGAAACGGTCGTGAATTTCCGCGTAGACGGAT
>Ga0070735_10005647_pt1 | contig 10327 bp, 10 predicted proteins | sample Coa_R1_FD_66443 | JGI IMG/M metagenome (GOLD analysis project Ga0070735, IMG submission 66443) | Surface soil microbial communities from Centralia Pennsylvania, which are recovering from an underground coalmine fire - Coalmine... | ecosystem: Environmental > Terrestrial > Soil > Unclassified ... | reverse complement strand
GGTCGCCACGGCTTCTTCTCGTGCTACGAAGCTTTCGTCCACATCATCGACTCCATGTTTAACCAGTACGCCAAATGGCTCGAGATCTGTAATCACCTCTCCTGGCGAGACGCCATCGCCTCTCTCAACCTTTTGATTACCTCGACGGTTTGGCGTCAGGATCACAACGGATTCACGCATCAGGACCCGGGATTTCTCGATGTTGTAGTGAACAAGAGCGCGAGGGTGACCCGCATCTATCTTCCACCCGACGTGAACTGTCTGTTGTCGGTCGCCGACCATTGCCTGCGCAGTCAGAACTATGTCAACGTAATCGTCAGCGACAAGCAAAAACATCTTCAATACCTCAACATGGACGACGCGATCACCCACTGTACCAAGGGCATCGGAATCTGGGACTGGGCCAGCAACGACGAATCCGGCGAACCCGATGTCGTTATGGCCTCTGCGGGCGATATTCCCACGCAAGAAGCTCTGGCCGCAGTGGCGCTCTTGCGCAAAGAATTTCCCGACCTCAAGATTCGCTTCATCAACGTGGTCGATCTATTCAAGCTTCAGCCGACCAGCGAGCACCCTCACGGACTGTCTGATCGCGACTTCGATTCCCTGTTCACCGTCGACAAACCCGTCATGTTCAACTTCCACGGATATCCGCAGCTGATTCATCGGCTGGCCTATCGGCGCACGAATCACCACAACATTCATGTGCGTGGCTACAAGGAGCAGGGCAACATCAACACTCCTCTGGAACTTGCGATCAACAACAACGTGGATCGTTTCAGCCTCGCGATGGACGTGGTGGATCGCGTGCCGCGGCTGCAAAAGATCGGTGGTCATGCCAAGGAGAGATTCCTCAATCAGCAGATCGAATGCCGCAACTACGCGCACCAGTACGGCGTTGATAAGCCCGAAGCCGCTGACTGGACGTGGCCGTACTAGCCGCGGGAAATCTAAGACGGATGTGGCTCGCCCCGAATCACGCGCACTGTATCTCGCGCGATGAGCAGTTCTTCGTCTGTCGGGATCGCATACGCCAGCAGCTTGGAGTCATCCGTGGAGATCTTCTCTTCCCGTCCGACGGTCTGTTCATTTCTCGTGGCGTCGAGCTGTAGTCCTGCCCACTCCATATCGGCGCAGATCTTCGCCCTTACCTCGGGTGAGTGCTCTCCGATTCCGCCGGTAAACACGATGGCGTCGGCTCCCCCCATGGCGGCCAGGTACGCACCAATATATTTGCGCGCGCGGTAGCAGAAGATTTCAATCGACAGCTTGACGCGCCGGTCGTCATGCTCGTTCAGTTCCGCCTGCAGCTCGCGCATATCGTTGGTCAGTCCGGAAATTCCGAGCAGCCCGGATTGCGTATTCAAGAGCGTATCCACTTCGGAGGATGACATCCCTTCTTTGCGCGCGATGACGCTCACAATCGCCGGATCGAGATCGCCCGAACGCGTTCCCATGACGAGTCCTTCGAGAGGCGTCATTCCCATGGAAGTATCAACAGGTGACCCATTCTTGATCGCTGCGGCCGAACAGCCATTCCCCAAATGCAGCGTGATGATATTCGTTTGTTCACGCGTGAGCCCTCGCAGCGCTCGGTAACGAAATGCCACGTACCGGTGCGACGTTCCATGGAATCCATAGCGTCGAATCTTGTGCCGCCGATACAGATGGTAAGGAATTGCGTACAGGTAAGCCTGCTCGGGAATCGAGTGGTGGAATGAGGTGTCAAAGACCGCCACCTGCGGCACATCTTTCCCGAAAAGATCGCGGGCCGCCAGGATTCCCTTCACGTTATTCGGATTATGCAGCGGCGCCAGATCGATGCAATCCTCAATGCCCTTAATCACGCCATCGTCAATCAGCGTGGACTCGGTAAAAGTTTCGCCGCCGTGCACAACGCGGTGCCCCACCGCGTGCACGTCAGCGGTACTCTTGATCTCGGTAATTCCCGACTGATCGGACGCGATGTAACGAACCAGGTAGTCCAGCGCGAAGCCCGTATCCCGTAACGGCGCGGTCATGGTTCGGCCAGGATCATTGCGGTGTTGAACGCGAATGATCGCTTCCCCGCCAATGCCCTCGAGTTCGCCGCGGCAGATGCGGTCGTCCGTGTAGCTTTTGATCTGCTCCAAATCAGTTGCGATGATTTGAAATTTCAGACTCGAACTTCCGGAATTCAGCACGAGAACGTTCATAGGAGGTCTTCCACGAGGACATACTCAAGATAAGCGCAGGAAGGAGGGCGAAGCAATGTTGAGGAAGGTTGCCTATCTCAGGCAAAGCGCTATGCTGGAATCAGCCCCCGATAAATTGCCATGCCGACGACGGCGTCCACCTCGATGGCGTCAAGCTGATCGATCTCCTCTTGCGACCTGATCCCGCCCGCCGCAATCAACTGCTTCGTAGTTGCCCGTCGCAGGGGAAGAATGACATCCTGCGGAAATCCCTGCATGAGCCCCTCGGTATCGACATGTGTGTACAGAAACCCACCGCACCAGGGATCCAGGGATTGAATCATCTCTAACGGACGGACTTCGGTGATTTTTGTCCATCCATGAATCGCGACTCGGCCTCCGACCGCGTCCAGCGCAAACACGAGTCGATCTGCTCCCACGGCTTTTGACATCGTTCTCGCGAAGTCGCAGTTAAGTTGGCCATCAGTAAACAATGCAGATCCTACAATGACGCGCCGGGCGCCAGTCGCGAGCATTTCCTGCGCGGCTTTCACCGATCGTACGCCCCCACCAACTTGACAGTTCAATCGCGGGGCGACCTGCGCGATGATTGCGCTATTGTTTGCTGTACCCATCGCGGCATCCAGATCGATCAATTGCACCATGGGATATTTTGAGAAGCGGTGCACCCATTCTTCGAAGTCATCGAACTCCAGCGCCTTCTTCTTGCCCTGGACGAGCTGAACGACTTTGCCGCCCATCAGATCGATCGAGGGAATCAGCATGGCCACCTCACGGGAATGCCTTGCGACTTTAGCTCAAGCTTCAAATCTGAAAGATTGCTGAACCCATAGTGAAAAATCGAAGCCGCCAATGCCGCATCGGCCCGGCCGTTTTGGAATACATCAACAAAATGCGACGCTCCGCCGGCCCCGCCGGACGCAATCACCGGGATTCGCACGGCGTCAGCCACTGCGCACGTCAGTTCACAGTCGAAGCCCGCCCCTGTTCCGTCCCGATCCATCGAGGTCAATAGAATTTCTCCTGCACCGCGAGACTCAGCTTCTTGCGCCCACTTGACAGCGTCGCGTCCAGACGAAGCTCTTCCACCGTGAGTAAATGCCTCCCAGCCAGATCCCTCGCTCCGCCGTTTTGCGTCCAAGGCTAGGACGACGGCCTGCGATCCGAATCGCTCTGCAATACGCGTGATCAGCTTCGGGTTAGCAAGCGCGGCCGAATTCACGCTGATCTTATCCGCCCCGGCGGAAAACACTGCAGCCGCATCTTCGAGCGTGCGGATACCTCCACCCACTGTAAACGGAATAAACAGCTGCCTTGCTGTTCGCAGTACAGTGTCAAGGAGGGTCGCACGTCCTTCGTGAGTTGCCGAGATATCGAGCAGCACAATTTCATCGGCGCCCGACGCACTGTGCGCGCCCGCTAATTCCGCAGGATCCCCGGCATCGCGCAGATCGAGAAACTGCACGCCCTTTACCACGCGGCCACCCTTCACATCGAGGCAGGCAATTATTCGTTTCGTGAGCATTCTAGAGATCGCAAAAATTACTCAGCAGTTTGAGTCCGGGCTCGCCTGATTTTTCAGGATGAAACTGAACTCCAAATACCTGATCGCGTTCAACCGCCGCAGAAAACTTCCCCCCGTATTCGCAACAGGCCACTGTCGCCTCGCAAACGGGTGCACGAAACGAGTGCGTGAAGTAAAAGTATGCGGATGACTTCACGCCGCGGAACAATCGTGACGATTCGTTCACCTCCACCGAATTCCATCCCACATGTGGAGACTTGACATCCGCCGGAAATCGCTCGCATTCGCCGCCCAGGACGCCCAGTCCGCTCGTACCGGGTGCTTCCTCACTCCCGGCGAACATCCACTGCATTCCGACGCAGATGCCTAGAAAGGGCACCCCGCGCCGGATCGCGTTTGCGATCTCGTCCTTCAGTCCGGATCCAGCGAGGGAATTCGTCGAAGCGAAATTTCCCACGCCCGGCAGGATGATTTTCTCGGCGCCCTTGACTTGGGAAGGGTCGGAAGTAATCACGCATTCCTGTCCGAGAAAGTCGAACGCCTTCTTCACCGAAACTAGATTGCCCGCGCCATAATCGACAATCGCGATCATCACAGCATTCCCTTGGTACTGGGGAGAAGACGCAGCATCTGCGGATCGCGCCAGCACGCCGCCCGCAGCGCGCGTGCAAACGCTTTGAACAGCGCCTCGATCTTGTGATGATTCGACCGCCCGTAGAGCACGCGAGCGTGAACATTAGCCCGGGCTCCCCGAGCGAAACCCTCGAAGAAGTCATCGACCAGTTCCGACTGTAAATCTCCTACGAGCCGAGTCTTCACCTTCGTATCGATCACTGCCGCGGTACGCCCGCAGAAATCGACGGCCGCCATGCCCATCGTTTCGTCCATCGGCATCAGAAAATATCCGGCGCGCAAAATGCCCCGCTTGCTTCCTAGCGCTTTGTCGAACGCCTGCCCCAGCACAATTCCGACATCTTCGACCGTATGATGCTGATCGACGTCGAGGTCCCCGTGAGCCTTCAGCTTCAGATCAAATCCTCCGTGATGCGCGAAGAGTTCCAGCATGTGATCGAAAAAACGGATCCCGGTCGATACCTGATAGCAGCCACGGCCTTCGATCGTCAGCGAAATCTGAATCTGCGTTTCCTTGCTCACTCGCTTGATATGTCCCTTTCTCATGCCCGCGATGCTCCCTGCGCCATTCCGAACTCCTCGTGTGTGTGCCGCAATGCGCTCAGCAAGTTGTCTGCATGCTCCCGTGGGCCCAGGGTAATGCGGACACATCCTTCACACCCCAGATCCGCTGACCGGTCCCTCACCAGAATCCCGCGTTGCCGCATCAACTCCACAAACCGTGAGGCCTCAGCCGACGACTGCCCAGCGCGCATCAATACGAAGTTCGCCCGGCTCGGCCAGAACTGAATGCCACTCGCTTCTAGACTGCGCTCCAGGCGGACCCGAGCCTCCAGAATCTCCTCAACATATCGTTCGATGTAGTTCTGATCCGCGATTGCTTCGGGCAGACACGCCAGTGCCACCGCATTCACGTTGTAAGGAGATGCAACTCGACGCACCGCGCTCATTTGTTCCACCGGCCCAGCCAGCACTCCGATCCGCAATCCGGCCAGCCCGTATGCCTTTGAAAATGTGCGCGCGACAAAGAGGTTGGGACATTCCTCCCACGCTCGCAGAATGGTCTCTCTGTGAAACTCGAAATAGGCTTCATCGATCAACACCGCGGCTTCCGGTGCCGCGTGCGCGACCGCGAGCAAGTCCTCCGTCGAAGCCACTGTCCCCGTCGGATTATTCGGATTTGCGATCGCAATCAGCCGCGTGCGTTTTGTAATTCTTCGAATCATGTCGTCGGCAGAAAACTGAAATCCGGCGCTCAACAGTGTACTAACGACAGTGGCGCTGGCAGCCATGGCGTAAATCCGGTACATGGAATAGGTCGGCACAACGATCAATGCTTCGTCGCCCGGCTCAATGTAGGCCTCGCAAAGCAGATGAATTGCTTCATCCGCGCCACTCGTCAGCAGAAGTTCCGATGACTTTACACCTAGAAAATCAGCAACCGCTGTTTCGACGGGGCCGCGCTCTGGATATTTCGCGAGCACTTCGGCATCGAGATTCCTCAGCTTTTCCAGCACGCGCGGCGAACAGCCGACCGTATTCTCGTTGAAATCGAGCCGCAACCCTTTTCGCCCGGCCAGTGGCGGATGATACCCGGCCAGCGTTCGCACCGCTTCTCTCGGATTAAGCACTCTGGCACCTCACGTGTATCGAGTTGGCGTGCGCAGCCAATCCTTCGGCTTCAGCCAGGCATTCGATCGCGGGAGCGAGTTTGCGCAATCCCGCTGCCGACAACTGCTGCACAGTAATCGCCTTTACAAAATCCAAAATACTCAAACCGCCGCGAAATCGCGCCTGTCCGGCTGTGGGCAAGACGTGATTCGGTCCAGACGCATAATCTCCCGCCGCCTGTGCCGAATAGTCTCCGACGAAAATCGATCCGGCGTTGTCGATGAACGGCAAATCGTCTTTCGAGACTGCGATATGTTCCGGCGCAATTCGGTTTGCCCATTCCCGAGCTTGCGCGCGCGATGTGGCAACGAGGGCCGCCCCATTTTTCTCGAGCGACTGCCGCGCGACTGGATTGTCCTGCGCCGAACGCGCGGTACTCGCTGCCACGGCGCGCGCCAATTTCTGCGAGGTAGTCACAAATACCGAAATCGTCTCTACGTCATGCTCAGCTTGCGCCACCAGATCGGCCGCAATAAACTCCGGATTTCCCGAGTCACTCAGGATCACGGCTTCGGTCGGACCAGCCAGGAAATCGATCGCGCAATCGAATGAAACAAGCTTCTTCGCAGCCGTTACGTAAGCATTTCCCGGCCCCACGATTTTTTCGACACGGCGTATGCTTTCCGTTCCGTATGCCAGTGCTGCTATGGCCTGGGCTCCTCCGACACAATAGAACTCTCTCACTCCAAGCATTGCGGCGGCCCCCAGCACTTGCTTCGAAGGCTTCGGCGAAACAACGCGGATGTTTTTCACTCCCGCGACTTGAGCCGGGAGCACTGTCATCAAAACAGTCGATACCAGGGGATACCGCCCGCCTGGCACGTAGCATCCCACTGAATCGAGCGGCCGGATGATTTGTCCGAGTGAAACACCGGAACGAGCGCGCGTCCATGAATGCGGCTTCTGCCATTCACAAAACCGTTGAATATTTTTGACAGCTTCTTCGAGAGCTTTTCGTAATGGCGGGCTGAGCGACTTTCCTGCATTCGCAATTTCCTGTTGCGGAACCCGTAGCGGCTGTTTTGGCGACAAGCCATCCCATTTCTCCAAATAGCGCCGCAGCGCGCGATCTCCGTCGCGTCTCACGTCTTCCACTATCCGTCGAACCCGCGGTTCGATCCGCGCCAAGTCCGTGCTCCGCCCCGCAAGCCGACCGACCATCGCCTCAGCAGCCCGGCCCGACAAAATGCGCATCACAGCACCACCTTGTTCAGCGGATATTCGACGATTCCCTCCGCTCGCGCTTCCTTCAACCTCGGAATCACTTCCCACGCCGCACCCTCATCGATCACTGTGTTTACGGCCAGCCAATCCTCGTCGCTCAGATGCGAAATGGTCGGCTTCTGCAGCGCCGGAAGCACACCAAGAACCGCGGCCAGATCGTCTTTTCGCACGTTCAGCATCAGGCCCACGCGATCCTGAGCTTCCATCGCTCCCTGCAGCATGAGAGCGAGATTGTCGATCTTCTTCCGCTTGGCGCGGTCGGCGTACGAATACTTATTCGCAATGAGTTGCGTATTCGATTCCAGCACGGTTTCCAGAATTCGCAATCGATTCGCCTTGAGCGAACTGCCCGTTTCGGTGACTTCGACGATCGCATCCGCGAGCATCGGCGGCTTGACCTCAGTTGCTCCCCAGGAAAACTCGACTCGTACATCGACGCCTTTGCTCTGGAAGTAATCTCGCGTCACCTTCACGAGTTCGGTCGCCACGATGCAATCCGAAAGATCTTCCGCGCGATTCACTGTCGAGTCCTCGGGGACCGCAAGCACCCATCGCACTTTCCCGCGGCTTCGCTTCGCATAAATCAGATCACTGACGGTTGCGACTTCCAACCCGCTCTCGATCACCCAATCGCGGCCGGTCAGTCCCGCATCGATCGCTCCATGCTCGACGTAGCGCGCCATCTCCTGCGCGCGAATCAGCATGCAATCAATCTCCGGATCCGCCGTCGTCGCAAAATACGAGCGCCCATTGGTGTAAGCCGGAAGCCCCGCTCGCGCGAAAAGTTGCAGCGTCGCTTCCTGCAAGCTGCCTTTGGGAATCCCAACGCGCAGCTTCATCGCGCCTCCTTGCCCGTGCTCGCCGTCGTCTCGGAGACCAAAATTCCCTCCGTGAAGCACGATCGCGTCCCTCGATGACACACGACTCCCGCGCCCTCCACCTCCACGCGCAGCAGCAACGTATCGCGGTCGCAATCGGTCAGCGCAGAGATCACCCGCAGCTTATTCCCTGACGTCTCGCCTTTCATCCACAGTTCGTTGCGAGTGCGGCTGAAAAACGTCACGTACCCTTTCTCAACAGTCTTTTCGAACGCTTCGCGGTTCATAAAGCCGACCATCAGGACTTGCCCGCCGCGGTTATCCTGCACGACCGCCGGAAGCAGTCCGTTCATCTTCTCGAAGTCAAGTTCCGCATCCATATCGGCAATTCCTCGTTCGCAAAAATTAAAAGGCCCGCTGAACGTTCGCTCAGCGGGCCTGATCCTGAAATTGCGTTTAAATTAAGGCTTCATCTCAGGTGTGCATCCCCGCCGTCACGCTATGCGCGTGATGATGATGGCGGTGATGGACATGAGACTGCACTACAAGCAGGTTAAAATCGGAGGCCACTCTGGTCAACTAAGATCGCCAGCGTTTTTTTCGATACTTACTATCGAAATTCCTGCTTCAACGGAAGACCGCTCAATTCCGAGGACAGATCCGAAGCTAATTCAGAAAATACTGGCGATACAGCGTATCTCTCTGCGCCGGACGGAATCCTGCATCCCGGATAATCCTCCGCAGTTCTTCTTCGGTCGTGCAATTCGTCACTCCGGCCGCGCGCACGACGTTTTCTTCCAGCATCACCGAGCCGACATCGTTTCCGCCGAACCGCAGCCCCATCTGGCAGACTTTCAACCCTTGCGTGACCCAACTCGACTGCACATTCAGGAAGTTGGAAAGATACAAACGCGAGATCGCCAACACTTTCAGATACTCCACCGCGGTCGCCTCATCCCAATGCCGGCCGCCCAGCGCCGTGTGCTGCGGCTGAAAGCTCCACGGAATGAACGCTGTAAATCCTCCCGTCTCTTCCTGCAGTTCGTAGAGCTTTTGAAAGTGATTGATGCGGTTCTGGTAGTTCTCGCCGACCCCAAACATCATGGTCGCCGTAGTCCGCATGCCGATCTGATGTGCTGTGCGATGCACGTTGATCCAGTCTTCAGTCAGGCACTTCAGGCGCGCGATCTTGTATCGCACCTCGTCATCGAGAATCTCAGCCCCTCCGCCCGGAATCGAATCGAGCCCCGCGTCGCGCAGGCGCAGGATCGTGTCTCGAATCGAGAGCCCACTGTATTCGGCAATCGCGATAATCTCCGAAGCCGAATAACAATGCAGGTGCACCTGTGGGAACCGCTGCTTGATCCCCTGCAGCATTTTCTCGTGCCAATCGATCTTCAGATCCGGATGCAGCCCTCCCTGCATGAGCACGCCCGTGCCGCCGAGCTCAACCGTTTCGCGGATCTTCTCGTAAATTGTGTCGAAGTCGAGAATATATCCTTCCTTCGCCGCCGGCCCCTTCAAGGGGCGATAGAAGGCGCAGAAGGTGCAGTACTCGGTGCAGAAGTTCGTGTAGTTGATGTTGCGGTCGATGATGTAGGTAACGACACCTTCCGGATGCAGCTTCCGCCGCATTGCCTCGGCTTCCATGCCAATACCAATCAGATCATCGGACTCAAACATCTCCAGCGCTTGTTGTTTTGTCAGGGGCATATCGCTTCCACAGAACCGTCTATTCTAAGCGAAGCAAGGCTCCCGCGGCTAAACGCTGGCATTCTAACCGCTTGAACGGCACCGAAAGACTCACTTGTCGCCCCCATGACCTGCTCCTATACTTTTTTATCCGCTTTTTGTGTCGAGAACAGAGCATTGAGCCCCGGGCATCTTTACAGCGGATAACCGGGCCGTTCCCCCCACGCAAGGAGTTTTTCTTATGTCTCGCAAGTTGCTCTGGCTCTCCGGCTTTGTGTCCCTCGCGCTGATTGCTGTTCTAACGATCAGTTGTGGCGGTTCCTCCAATTCCAACCTTCAGCAAGGATGCACGGGCGGCCCTTACAACGTGGTCGGAGACTGGCAGATCACAATTTCTGACAATGGGGGAGGTTCCGCCTCCGGTTACGGGGCAATCGACGCTGCGGGACTCGCTTTGTTTTTCGACAACTCACAGGCTACCGCAAGTACAGGCGACACGGTGCAACTGCCCAAGATCACCGGCGCATGTTCGTTCACAGGGAATTTCGTCGCGTTCGCCGAACCCGGCG
>Ga0070735_10005646_pt1 | contig 10328 bp, 6 predicted proteins | sample Coa_R1_FD_66443 | JGI IMG/M metagenome (GOLD analysis project Ga0070735, IMG submission 66443) | Surface soil microbial communities from Centralia Pennsylvania, which are recovering from an underground coalmine fire - Coalmine... | ecosystem: Environmental > Terrestrial > Soil > Unclassified ... | reverse complement strand
AGCCACGGCGTCGCCGACGCAGCGCGCGCCGTGGTGGAGGGGGTGGCCTACGACGTGAGTCGGTGCCTGGACGCCGCGGGTGCTGGACGAGGGGGCCACGAGCCTGCCCAGGAACTCGTTCTCGGAGGCGGCGGCGCCTCTCTTCCGGTGTGGACCGAGGTCCTGACGGGGGTCACGGGTCTGGCGGCGGCGTCCCGGCGCTCGGGCGAAGCCGCGTCGGCCGGCGCCGCTCTGCTCGCCGCGGCTGCCGTCGGGTCCGATTTCGACCTCGAACACCTCGACCCGGTCACGGTGCGCACGAGCCCGGACGCGTCGGCGGTGTCCGAGTACGTCACGGGTCGAGCCCGCGCCGACACCGTCGCCGCAGCGTTGATGGCGCGGTGAAGAGCGGGCGGAGAGGGGGTGAGGACGCGGTGAAGACGCGCCAGGACACATGAAGACGCGCCAGGACACGGTGAAGACGCGCGAGGGCGCGGTGAGGACGCGGTGAAGGAGGTCCGCCTCGCTTACGGGCGCCATGGCCTCGTGGCGCGGGTCCCCGACCACGCGACCGTGGTGACCCCCACCGACCACCCGGGCCTCCCTGACCAGCAAGCCGCGGTGGTGGAGGCGCTGCGATCGCCGGTCACCGGGCCGCCACTTGGCGAGATCGTGGCGGGGGCAGCCGCCAGGCGGGCGGGCCTGCCCAACGTCGCGGTCGTCTTCCCCGACATCACCCGTCCGATGCCGAACCGCACGGTCCTCCCCCCGCTGCTCGAGGAACTGGCGTCGGTGGGCATCGACGCCGAACACCTCGAGCTCCTGTGCGCCACCGGTACCCACCGGACCGCTACGCGGGCGGAGCTGGATGAACTCGTCGGCGCGGACATCTCCCGACAGTTCCGGATCCACCAGCACCAGGCGGAATCAGCTGACCACGTGGAGGTCGGTGTGGTGGACGGGACGCCCGTGTTGCTCGACCGCCGCTACGTCGAGGCCGATGTGCGCATTTTGACGGGATTCGTGGAGCCCCATTTCTTCGCCGGGTTCAGCGGTGGTCCCAAGGGCGCGTGCCCCGGTCTGGCTGCGCTCGACACCGTGCTCGAGGCGCACAGCCCGGCGCGCATCGCGGACGAGCGCGCCACGTGGCTCGTCACCGAGGGCAATCCTGTCCACGACTTCGTGCGCTCGGCGGTGGCGCTCGCTCCCCCGGCACTCTCGGTCGACGTCGCGATCAACGGCCGGGGTGAGCTGACCGCGGTGTTCGCGGGACCACTGCCCGACGGCCACGTCGCGGCGTGCTCCTTCGTGGAGGACACCGCGGTCCAGCGAGTCGGCGAGGCCTTCGACGTCGTGCTGAGCACGAACGGCGGCTACCCGCTCGACCGCAACCTGTACCAGGCGGTGAAGGGGATGGCCGCGGCGGAACGCGTTCTGCGACCGGGCGGCACGATCGTGATGGCGGCGGCGTGTGCCGACGGCACGCCCGACGGCAGCGCCTTCGCGGCGGTGCTGGCCGAGGCGTCGAGCCCCGACCTTCTCGACTGCCCGACCGGGCCGAGTCGAATGGACCTCTGGCAGGCGCAGGTCCTCGGGCGCATCCTGCGGCGCGCCCAGGTGTGGCTGCACAGCGACGGGCTTCGCGACGACGAGGTCCGGCGCGCCCACGCCCGGCCGGTCGGCGACGTCGACCGGGCGGTGGGCGAAGCCCTCGAGGCGGCGGGCCGGGACGCCCGGTTGTGCGTGTTGCCCTTCGGCCCGCTCACGGTGGCGTCGGCGTGAACCGGGCGCGCGGCGCGGGCACGGGCGCGGGCAGATCCCTGACGGCGGCGTCAGGGATTAGCGTGTGGCGGCGATGACCGAGGCGCTCGTGGGCGAGGGAGCCGCGGCGGACGGGGGGGACGGCCAGAGCGCCACGCTCGGCCTCGGGGCCCATCCCGAGCAGCCGCTGTTCGCGTTCACGGTCCCCGACGAGCTGCTCAAGGAAGCGGTTCGCAAGAGCGGCCATGCCGACACCGTGGCCGACGTGGCGCTCATGCCGGGGACGGGCGAGGGCAAACCGCCGCCGCTCCGGGGCATCCTGAAGTCGAGCGGCTACGCGCCGCTCGTCCTGCTCACCCTGGCGGCCATCGTGCCGAGCGTCTTCAACCAGGGGATCAATCTCATCGGCAACAACCTGGAGAAGTCGTTCCACCTGCACGACAGCGGGCTCGGGGCGGTCGTCTTCGTGGCGTCGGTCGCCCAGCTGCTGTGGGCCGTGCCCCTCGCCCTGTGGGCGGACCGCGGCAGCCGGCGGGTGGTGTCGGCGGTGGCGCTCCTCATCTTTTCGGTCGTGGCCACGGCCATGGCGCTCGCACCCAACGTGTGGTGGTTCGTCTTCCTGTACCTCATCTGCTCGGTTGGCAGCGCGTCAGCGGTGGGCAACACCGTCCACAACTCGTACCTGTCGGACGCCTATCCGATCGAGGGAAGAAGCCGCGTCTTCAGCTGGCACTACGCGTCGGACCCGGTCGCCCAGACCCTCGGCATCCTCGTCTTCGGGTACATCGTCTCGTTCTCCCACAACTGGCGGTGGGGACTGGTGGTCGCCGCCGCCGGCCTTCCCCTCGTGCCCCTGCTCTTCACGATCCGCGAGCCCTCTAAGGGGACCAACGAGTCCCACCACATCCTCAAGGCGGCGGGCATGGACCTCGAAGCCGAACAGGAAGGCGCACCGCGAGTCCTGCTCGGCTCGGCGGTGACGCGCCTCTTACGAATCCGCTCCCTCTACTACGAGCTCGTCTCGGTCGCGGTGCTCGGCTTCGTCGGCATCGGTGCGTCGCTCTTCGGCAACCTCTACTTCGTTCGGGTCTGGCACCAGAACACCGCACACCGCAGCGACATCTACTCGATCATCGGCCTGTCCGCATTCTTGGGCATCCCGTTGGCATACACCGTCGGCGACCGCCTCTTCCGTCGTGCCCCTCAGGCTCCGCTCGTCCTGGCCGGCATCTGCATCACCGTCTACGGGACGCTCTTCACGATCTCGCTGTACATGCCGCGCCTGTGGCTCGTCGTCGTCCTGCAGGTGCTCGCCAACGCGGCGGTGGCCCCCATCGCCATCTGCATCTTCCAGACGTTGGCGGCGACGGCCCCTCCGGAGATGCGCTCCATCTGCTTCGCCATGTTCGGCGTGTACGCGGCGGTGTTCGGCGGGTTCGCCGGGGGCGTGATCCTGGGGGCGATCAGCGACGCCACCAACGTCACGACCGCGCTGACGTTCGTCGGGCCGGTGTGCGCGCTGGGCGGGGCGCTGCTCGTCGTGGGCTCGCGCTTCGTGCGGCGGGACATCACGCTCGTCATCGAGGACGTCCTCGAGCGCTACGCGGAGGGCAAGCGCCGCCAGGCCGGCGGCGACATCCCGGCGCTGCAGATCCACAACCTCGACTTCTTCTACGGCACCCAGCAGGTGCTGTTCGACGTGAACTTGGAGATCCCCGAGGGCGAGATCGTCGCGCTGCTGGGAACGAACGGCGCCGGCAAGAGCACGTTGCTGCGCGCCGTCGCCGGCCTCGACCACCCGCACCGCGGCGTGATCCGGATCTTCGGGACCAACTGCACGTACCTCGAGCCGGAACAGATCCTCGACCTGGGGGTGGCGCTCTTGGTCGGGGGCAAGATGACGTTCCCAGGGCTGACGGTGCGCGACAACCTCCGCATCGGGGAGTACTCGTTCCGGCGGGACGCACCGCGCTCCCAGACAGCATTCGACCAGGCGGTGGCCCTGTTCCCCGAACTCGAGACGCGCCTCGACCAGCCCGCCGGCACCCTGTCGGGCGGCGAGCAGCAGATGCTGGCACTCGCCCGGGTGATGATGACCAAGCCCCGTCTGCTCATGATCGACGAGCTCGCGTTCGGGCTGGCCCCGATGACCGTCGAGCGCCTCATGGGCATCGTTCGGCAGGTGAACGCGAGTGGGACGACGGTCGTCATCGTCGAGCAGAGCGTCAACCGCGCGATGAGCCTGGCCGAGCGCGCCTTCTTCCTGGAGCGGGGCGAAGTCCGGTTCGAGGGACGGATCTCCGACCTCTTGCAGCGCGACGACCTGCTGCGCCCGGTCTTCTTGGCCCCGACGAGCGACGGCGCGGGCGCCTCTGGCCCGAACGGCGCCGACGCGTCGTCCGCCTCCGGCGACGCCCCGAGCTGAGCGGAAACGACCCGGTGCACCTCTTTCCCGTGTTCGGCGTGTCGGCTCCCACCGGAGTCGTGGTGGAAGGCGCCATTCTCGGGCTGAACTACGGCCTCCTCGCGGTCGGGTTGACGCTCATCTACCGCACGAGCCGGATCATCAACTTCGCCCAGGGTCAACTCGGTGTCGTGGCCTCGGTGTTCCTCGTCAAGCTGTACTACGACTTCGGGATCAACTACTGGGCGGCGGCGATCGCCGCAGTCGCCCTTGCGGCCGCGGCGAGCGCGCTGTCCGAACTCGTGCTCCGGCGGCTGTTCAACCGCCCACGGGTCCTCGTCATGGTGGCCACGATCGGGCTGTCGCAGGTGCTCTTCCTGTTCACCCTGCTTCCGTTCGTCCGGCCGAAGAAGCTCTTCCGCGCGTTCCCGGTCCCCATCCATGTGTCGTTCCACATCGGGACGTTCCTCTTCGGGCCGTCCGATGTTGTGTCGCTCGTGGTCGCGCCGATCGTGGCGCTCGGCCTCGCGGCCTTCATCCGGTGGTCGCCGTGGGGCCTCGCCATGCGGGCGTCCTCGGAGAACACCGAGTCGGCGAGGTTGTCGGGCGTCTGGGTGCGACGCGCCTCCACCGTGGCCTGGACCATCGCCGGCGTCCTGTCGGCGGTGACGGCGATCCTCGCCTCCCCCGGTCAGACGAGCGCCCTCACGCAGGTGCTCAGCCCCGATCTGCTGTTGCTCGCCCTGTTGGCCGCTCTTCTCGGAGCGATGGTGAGCCTCCCGATGGCGTTCGCCGCGGGCATCGGCATCGGCATCGTGCAGGAGCTCCTGCGGTGGAACATCACAAACCCTTCGACGGGGTCGGCCACGGTCGAGCTGATCCTCTTCCTCTTGCTCCAAGTGGCGCTGTTGGTGCGCGCCGCATCGCTGCAGAAGGGCTCCCGCACCGCCGAGCGTGCGTCCTGGTCGTCGGGGACGCTCATGTTCCGGAGAGGAGGGGACCCGCTACGAGACCGGGTCGGATGGTCGGGCGTGGGCTTCACGTTGCTGGTCGTGGCCCTGCTCCCCCTTGTCATCAACGTCGGCACCGACTTCCAGATGTCGCAGATCTGCATCTATGGCGTCATCGCCTTGTCCCTGACCGTCCTCACGGGATGGGCGGGCCAGGTCTCATTGGGGCAGTTCGCGCTCGTGGCGGTGGGCGCGGACGTGGCGACTCACCTCGGGGGCAGCGTGCCGCTCGTGCTCCTCCTGCCGCTCGCCGGGGTGGTCGCGAGCATCGTGTCGGTGCTCGTGGGCCTCACCGCGTTGCGCATCCGAGGGCTCTACCTCGCCGTGAGCACGCTCGGGTTTGCGCTGTTCATGCAGACGGCGGTGCTGGCCACGCCGTGCTTCACGCTCCCCTTGATCCACCGGCGCATCTGCTCCGGGCTGCCCGACCCCCAGTCCACGCTCGTCAGCCGACCCACATTCCTCGGGCTCGGTTTGACCTCGGAACGCGCCTTCGCGTGGTTCTCGCTCGGCGTGCTCGTGGTGTCGGTCCTCATGGTGCGCGTCTGGAGGGACCGAGGGATCGCCCGTCGCCTCATCTCGGTGCGCGACAACGAGGTGGCCGCCGGCGCGGCGGGCATCCCCGTGGTGCGCACGAAGCTCATGGCCTTCGCCCTCTCCGGCTTCATCGCCGGGTACGCGGGGGTGTGCTTCGCGTTCGCCACCGAGCGGTTCAGCACCGACACCTTCGCCCCCACGGTGTCCATCCTCGTGATCTCGATGGTGGTGATCGGCGGCGTGGACTCGATCCCCGGCGCGCTCCTCGGCGCCACCTACCTCGTGGGGATCCCTGCCATCTTCGGAGCGAGCAGCGCCGTGCAGTTCATGACGAGCGGCATCGGGCTCATGGCGTTCATCCTCTACCTGCCCGGCGGCATGGCCCAGGTCATGCACCAGCTGGGCGATCTCGCCACCGCGGGAGTGCTCCGGCTCCAGGCCCGTCGGCGCGGCCACTCGACCCCAGGGTCACCGCCCGACGCGCCGGGGAGGGACACGTCCGAGCGCGCGCCGAAGAAGGCAGAAGAGCCAAGCCCCGCAGCGGCGGCGGGTGCGGGCGCAGTGGCGGAGGTCGGAGGGTGAGCGAGCCCCCGGCCCGAGACACGTCCAGCGGGGTGGCGACCGCCCCGGAGCCCGGGTCCAGCGCTTCGACAGCGGTCGAGGTCGACGAGGACCTCGACAGACCCAAGGGCCCGGCCCGCCTCGAGTTGCGCGACGTCGAGGTCACCTTCGGTGGCCTGCGCGCCGTCGATGGCGTCGACGCCACCATCGAGCCGGGCAGCATCGTCGGGCTTATCGGGGCGAACGGCTCGGGGAAGACGACCCTCCTGGACACGATCTCGGGGATCGTGGCGCCGAGCGGCGGGACACTCCTCCTCGACGGCCAAGACCTGTCGGACTACCTCCCCGAGGAACGAGCCGCGCTCGGCATCGTGCGCTCGTTCCAAGACTGCCGCCTCTACCCGGAGCTGACGGTGCGCGACACCCTCCTGCTCTCCGAGGACGCGCGGCATCGGGTAGGCGTGTTCTCGACGACCCTGCAGCTTCCGTGGGCGCGAAAGGCCGAGCAAGACAAGCGGGCCGCGGTGGACCGGGTGATCCGGTCGTTCGGCCTCGACCGTTTCCGCGACCACCCGACGGGGCACCTGTCGACCGGCACCCGACGCGTCGTCGATCTGGCGTCGATCGTCCTGGCTTCGCCCCGGCTCCTTCTCCTCGACGAGCCGACCGCCGGCATCGCACAGCGCGAAGCAGAGGCGTTCATCCCATTGCTGCGGCGCCTGCAGGAGGTCACCGGCGCCACGGTTCTCCTCGTCGAGCATGACGTGCCGCTCGTCTTCGAGCTGTGCTCGGCCGTCTTCGTCATGCAGACCGGCAAGGTGGTGGCGTCGGGGAGCCCCGCCGTCGTCCGCGAGGATCCACGGGCCCTCGCCGCCTATCTCGGCGCGAGCGATGAAGCCCTCCACGTCACCGGAACCCGCCCGAGCGAGACCCGTGTAGCTGCTGAGGAACCGGTTGTGGCGCCACCCGGCGGCCGGGCGGAACCCGGCGGCCGGGCGAAACCGGGCGGCCTCTGGGTGGGCGACACCCCGAGCTCCGACGATACGACGGCAGAGCCGCTCGCCTGAATGCTCCGCACGTCGACGCGGGTCGACGCGCGGTCAACAGAGCTCGACTGCGATGGACAGAGCTCGACTTCGGTCAACAGAGCTCGACTGCGATGGACAGAGCGCGACTGCGATCGACTGAGCTCGACGGAGGTCGACTCAGGCAGACGGCACCCGGGGCCGCGCCGGACCATAGGGACGGTCACCCTGCAATGTGACGCGATGGGCGACGCGGATCGCATCGCGGTAGTCGTCCAAGGCGTAGTGCATGGTGGCGCGGTTGTCCCAGAATGCCACCGCCCCCACCTGCCACCGGAACCGGCAGCTGAACTCGGGGCGCTGACAGTGGCGGTACAGCATGTCGAGGAGACCATCGCTCTCGGTCTTCGTGAAGCCCTCGATGAAGCGGGTGAAGTGCGGATTGACGAAGAGGCCGTTGCGTCCGGTGTCGGGATGGGTGCGCACCACCGGATGTGAGGTCGGGTACAGCTTGTCGTGCCACTCGCCATCCCATTCGTAACCGCCTTTGGCGTCCACGTCCGCGGCGAACCAGGGGTCGTGGTGCCAGGCGATGAGCCTTTCGCACAGGTCGCGCACGGGCTCGGACAGGGCGTCGTAGGCCGCCTGCATGCTGATCCACATGGTGTCCCCGCCGACGCCGGGGGCCTCGCGCATGTGGAGGATGGAGCCGAGCGGCGGCGTGCCCAAGAACGTCACGTCGGTGTGCCACCACGATGCGCGGTCCTCGCGACCGTCGATCGGCAGGACCTCGGGATGACCCTCGATCGAGGGGATGACGGGGTGCGCAGGGGTGACCGTGCCGAACTGCCGGGCGAAGTCTGCCTGCTGGTCGGGGTTCAGATCCTGGTCCTTGAAGAACAGCACGAGGTGGTGCCCGAGCGCGGCACGTACTTCCGCCACCACGTCGTCACCGAGCGGCTTGGACAGGTCGAGACCTCTGATCTCGGCCCCGATGACCGGGGACACGGCGTGGATGTCGAGTGTGGTGGCCACTGCCATAGTCGTCCCATCGTGCCCCACCGGGACGACCCCGACAACCGCGCGGACGCCTCTCGCCGCCCCTTCGACCGCATCGCGCGGCGCGACCCGCGTATCGTGTTGCCACCTAGCGGGGCGTGACCGGCACGAGCCGACGCGGACACGGCGGCGTCCATTCCCCGGGGCGAGGAGGGGATCATGGCGGGAGGCGGTCCGGCGGCCACGGTCAGACGGTGGTGGCGCCGGTTGCGACGGCGGCCCGCGTCCGTCCAGATCGGGTCGCTCGTGGTGGCCCTCGCCATCGTGGGCGGGGCCATCTACGGCATCGCCGCCGGTACGTCCTCGTCGAAGGCGAGTTCGGGAGGCGGCCCGAGCGGCAGTCTCGGGCTCGGACAGCCGAGCGGCGTCGGGGTCGACCAGGCATCGACCAGCAACCGGGGCGTGACGAGCAACGCCATCAACGTCGTGTTCCCGGTGTCGAACCTCTTTTCGCTGGCGTCGAACTTCGGGTTCGCAGGCGACACCGAATTCGGCGTGCAGCCGCAAGCCATCCACACGTTCGTGAACGCGATCAACGACCTCGGCGGCATCAACGGGCGGAAGATCAACCCGATCATCGTGAAGTACGACGCCACGAGCGAGACAAGCATGCGCGCGCTGTGCAAGCAGTGGACCGAGGGCAGTCCCCCGGTGTTCGCGGTCGTCGACGGGCTCGGTGCCTGGACGGGTGACAACGAGCTGTGCATCACCCAGGAAGGCCACACGCCGTTCATCGGCGAGTGGACGACGGTCACCAACTGGACCCAACAAGGCGCGCCGTATCTCTGGTGGCTGGGCCCAGATCAGGCGCAGATCCTGAGCGCCCTGGTCACGTGGAGTCAGAGCGCAGGGCTGATCGGCGCCGGCCACAAACTCGGCGTGGTGGTGGGCGACCGCACCAGCGATCAGGTCGCGCTGAACGATTACCTCCTGCCCGACCTTCGCCAGGCCGGCATCAGCAGCCCGATGATCCAGACGATACCGGCCAACCCCGAGGACACCGCGGCCAGCCAATCGGCGTCGATCCTCGTCGTACAACGCCTGAAGGCAGCGGGGGTCGACGCGGTCATCCCCCTGGCACCGTTCAACGCCTTCTTCCCCTACCTCGCTCAGGAATCGGCGCAGAAGTACTTCCCGAAGCTGCTGCTGTCCGACTACGAGTCGTCGATCAACTTCTCCCTCGGACTCATCCCGATCCCGTACGAGCAGGCGCTCGACGGACAGGAGGGCGTCACCGCGCAGACTCTGGGCGGCACCGACGCCCCCAGCACCGTTGTCAGCGCCGGCGGCTACAACCCGGGCGTGACGTCGTGTTACGAACTCTGGAAGGCACACAACCCGCCGACGTCACCGACCTCGCCGTACATCGAGGAGCAAGGGCCGATCGCCGGATGGTGCCAAGCCATCCACATATTCGCCACCGCGGCCCAGATGGCCGGGCCCGATCTCAACCGTCGTACCTTCGTGCAGGCGATGTCGCGGATCCAGAATCTGGACACCACGTGGGTGCCGTCGATGAGCTTCGGCCCCGACAAGTACGCGGGGCCCTCGCAGTACCAGGTCGTGGAGCTGCACAACAACGTGCCGCCCTCCCCCACGTGCGTGCCGACCTACACGGGGAAGCCCCAAGGAACCTGTTGGCACACGATCCAGACCTGGAGGCCGTTTGGCAGCTGACGCCGCGGCGGCTGACGTGGCGTCTGACGTCACGAGGACCCGGAACTTCTCTCCGTGGTACTCGTGGATGGTCCGTCTGTCGGAGACCGCGGCGGAAGATCCCCTGCCGTTCGACTCACCGGAGGCGCTCCAGGCCTGGTTGCCGCGCTGCCGAGCACGTTTCGGCGAGCTCCTCGGACGCCTGCCTGAGCGCGTGCCGCTCGAGCTCGAGACCGTGGAGGTCACAGAACACGAGGGCTACCGGCAGGAGAAGGTGGTGTTCGACACCGAGCCCACGATGTCGGTCCCGGCGTACCTGCTCATCCCCGAGGGCCG
>Ga0070735_10005644_pt1 | contig 10331 bp, 7 predicted proteins | sample Coa_R1_FD_66443 | JGI IMG/M metagenome (GOLD analysis project Ga0070735, IMG submission 66443) | Surface soil microbial communities from Centralia Pennsylvania, which are recovering from an underground coalmine fire - Coalmine... | ecosystem: Environmental > Terrestrial > Soil > Unclassified ... | reverse complement strand
CACCGCGCGATGTTGTAGATCACAGTGATGTACGTATCGACCTTCACCGCCTGCCCGTTCAACATCGTCGGCGTGTAACGCCACTGCTTCACCGCCTGCATCGCGGAAGAAAAAAACATCGGATCGCCTCCCACCGCTTCGAGAGATTGAATCATTCCGTCTTCACCGATGATCGCGTGGAGCTCGACTTTGCCCGATCGCCCGATCTGTTTCGCGAGGACTGGATAAGTCGGCTCGACCCGGGAGACTAACTTCGAAGCATCGATCTGCGACAAATGCACAACCTTCGGCGCCTTTGGTTGAACCGGTGGTGGAACCGGTTGAGCCAAAGGGCGCGGATCGACAGTCGGAATCGCGCCAACAATGTTCACTCCCGCGCCTTCCAGCGGATCCACATCGACAATTCGTTGAGGCGGCTGGGGCGTCGTATCGATGTGTTGAGGAATTCGTATGGGCGCGAAGAACCCTGTCGGCCTGACGCGCGGATGCGCCATCGGCGCCACCGGAGTATGCGGCTGTGGCGGGTGAGAGTAATACTTCGGCACCGGCACAAAAATTGGGACCGAAAGTATCGCCGGTTTGCCGAGCAACGGCATCAACAAAAGCACCGCAAGTGCAGCCACCTGCAACGTGATCGAAATCGCCAGCGCCCGCCGCCTTATTTTCCTCTCGCGTTTTCGTTGCTCCGAATCTCCATCTACCAGACACACATTCAAAAGTTCGTGAGCCATCGCACACACCTCCACACAAAAATTGCCGCGACCACTTGGGAAAATTTGCGGCGCCGAAGTTCTGCTTGGTTGCTAGCAGGCTTCAGCGCCGCGCTCGCAGGGATGTGAGGGTTGCGCGCGTCCTCAATTCTTTGGACACCGATTGCCGCGGCAAGTTCCCGGGCACGATTCGCCGCCAGCCCGCGCGATATCTCAACCGCGCTCCAGCTCCAACAAAACGCGACATTTAGATATTTGTATCAAAACGAAACCACACCGCATCTGATTGCCAGTGGACGTGGATCTGAAGGAGGCGACAATCATGGACCGGCGCAACATTGAAACTGTTGGCGTGCGCCGCACCGGTTGGGCCGCTCTGGACCGCGATCCGCAGGAGGACCGAGTCGAATTCGCTTGTCCCCACTGCGGCACGCGAGGCCAGAAAAATGCCCGGCGCGAGCGGACGCAATATCATTTCACCGATGGCTTTTTGCAGGATTTACAAGGCGAAGTCACACAGTGCCGCTCGTGCGGCCAGTCGTTGCGCGTCGTTCCCGTCGTGATGCTGCACGATCAGGACGAAACGCGGCGATTTGAAGCGGTGTTTTCACCGGAAGAAATCCCGGTCAACAGTCACTGATCGAATTCGCGAACTCGATTTTCGCAAACTCATTTTCTCGACTTCTTTTTTCATCGCGTTCAAGATTCGACAATTTCATATCGCACGATCAAGCAGCAAAAACGGGGCGCCGAAAGCGCCCCGTTCGTTTTTCTCTCCGAATTGTCTCGCTACGCGCCCGCTCACTGGCAACGCAGGAGCCACGTAAAATCGTGCGACTGGTCGGTCAAGACAGTCTCGAAAATCAATCTTAGAAATTACGGGCGCCCGTGCGCATCATCCCAGTCGTGTTCCGCGCGCCATTGGTGTGAATCCGCGTCCCACCACTTGTGATCCTGCGCCCAGCAATATTCACGCGCTTCCGCCAACTCATGGCGCGCATGCTCGGCTTGCTTGCTGTCATAGCCGTGATGCTTGATCGCTTCATGCAAATTGTGATCGGCTTTTTCGGCACGGTGTTGGCACTCGGCCTCGCTCGCTTTCACGCTCGGCGCCTCTGTGAACAACAAGAACGCACCCAGAGCCGTGAGCGTAAGCGCCAGCTTTCCGTACTCAAGAATTCCTGCGCGATGTTCCGTTTCCATGCCAACCTCCCGACAATCTATTCGCCAAGTTCGCAAGGAGAATAGTGGTCGGCGCGAATTTCAGCTATCGGGCAAGCACCGGAATCGCATCAGGAAAAGGCTGTAGGAAAGCCGAGGAGATGACTCGCAAAATACTGATTTACCACAACTTACACGAGCCGCTGTCGCCTTGGAATCAGAGGTCCGACTCCAGCTCCATGTGGTACTTCTCCAGCCCCGTCTTGATGCGGTCAAACGCCTCATCCACCGTGTCCGCAAACTGGAGCATCTTGTACTCGTTGGGACTGATCATGCCCCAACGCGTTATCGCGCGAAAATTCAATACCTGGTCCCAATATTTGCGCCCGTAAATCAGAATCAAACTGTTTTTCGGCAGCTTCCCGGTTTGCAGCAACGTCAGCATCTCGAACAACTCGTCAAACGTCCCGAATCCACCAGGAAAAACGATTAGCGCCTTTGCCACTTGCGCAAACCACAGCTTCCTCATGAAAAAGTAGTGAAAGTTCAGGCTCAGCTCCGGGCTGATGTAAGGATTCGCAAACTGTTCGTGCGGCAGCTCGATCGACAATCCGATCGATTTTCCGCCGGCTTCCATCGCGCCGCGATTTGCCGCTTCCATGATTCCTGGTCCGCCGCCGGAGCAAACCACAAATCGCCGGGGCCGCTCGCCGAGCGTCATCGCCCACTTCGTGATGCGTCGAGAAAGCTCGCGCGCCTGCTCGTAATAGCGCGACATTTCCAGCGCGCTTCGCGCATCGCGCAGAGGCTGACGATACGCAGCCCGTTGCGCGGCCACGCGCTTCAACGCCGCTCGGCTCTTCAATTTTCCCAGCCGCGCCAGCGCGCTCTCCCGCGACTCAATGCGCGCCGAACCAAACATGACGATCGTATCCCCGATACCCTCCTTTTTGAGCTGCACCATCGGGTGCATATACTCGGTCAGGATTCGAATCGGCCGCGCCACCGTGCTGTCCATAAACGCCGGATCTTTATACGGCGATAACGGCGCATGCATCGGCTTGGGCTTCAGCTTTTTGATCTTTGCCGGGCTATCGTCTCCCTTCGCGCGGGCCTTCGCCGATCTTGCAGTCACTCTCGTCTTCGTTTGTCGTGCCGCCATCGAGCGCTCCGAATAATGTCCGTTATCATTTTAGAAATAGACAGCCGCGGCAGCAACGCTTGTCCTGGAAACTGCGTCGAATTGGATACACTGTGCGCGGAGGTCTTGCCTCAACCATGAACCGTTTATCAGCCTCCAGGTTGCTTTTCGCTGCTGTCACAGCGGCGTTTTCCGCGTGCGCGCCTGCCCTCTTCGCGCAATCGACTTCCGGTCCGACCTCGCCGCAGCCAGGCGTCGCTGTTCAACAGCCTCCGCCACAACGCGATGCGAAGATTGGCGTCAGCGTCTCGCTCGTCAACACGCCCATCACCGTCCGCGACAAAAAGGGCAACATGATTCACTCGTTCGACGCAAAAGATTTTCAGATTACCGACAACGGCGTTCCGCAAAGCATCTTGCACTTCGACATGGGCGGCGACCCTCTCTCGCTCGTTGTCCTCGTTGAAACCAGCGCGCGCGTCGCTGCATTTCTGCCACAAATCAGCAAGGCAGGCATCGTCATCACGCAAACCGTCATGGGCGACAACGGCGAAGCCGCCATCATCGGCTTCAACGACGCTGTCGATAAGCTTCAAGGTTTCACGCACAACGCGGACAAGATTGAAAATGTTTTCACTCACCTGAAACCGGGAACTTCGGGCGCAAAACTCTACGACGCGATGACCGCCGGAATCGAAATGCTGAGCAGCCAGCCGCAACCGACCTCCGATCAACCGGGCCGCCGCCGCGTGATGCTGATTATTTCGGAAGCGACCGACGTCGGCAGCGGCATGCAATTCGGCGAAGTCTTGCGGCAGGCACAACTTGCGAACATCACGATCTACAGCGTCGGACTTTCGACGACGCGCGCCCAGTTACAAGCTGAACCGCGCGACAAGACGCCGCAAGTGACGCCACCCGGCACGTTCGGCGCTCCACCGATGCCCGGCACCATCCAGACTCCCGAAACCGATGCCGCGCGCCTCGGCAGCGGCGATTTGGGCCAAGCGATCATATGGGCAGTGAAGCATGGCAAGGACAAAGTGAAAGGCAACCCGCTGGCGCTCGCCGCGGCGGGAACCGGCGGCCAACACATCGCCACTTTCAAAAACAAATCCATCGATAACGCGATCGATGAAATCGGCGGCGAACTCCACTCGCAATATTCCGTAAGCTACGCGCCGGCGGGAACGAACACGAACGGCTACCACGAAATCAAAGTTACACTCGCGAAATCAGCGACCACTGGTGTGAAGGATTCCAAGGATTGGAAAATTCGCAATCGCCCGGGCTACTACGTCGGCCCCCCGGAATCGTAGAACGAGAAAATCGAAAATCAGCACGCAAATGTTGCGGCGTAGACGTTTTCAGATCTTACAGAACCTGCGTCCAGAACGCCGAGTCCCGCACGGCGATCAACGAATCTTTGCGAGCGTTCCATCGAATAAAGTGCGGCGTTTGCGTGTGCAAGCGATGCGCTTCGCGCGATTCCCAAACTTCATGCAGCATAAACGAACTAGGCGTGTCGGCGCCGCGGTGCAAATCATACGTAATGCATCCGTCTTCGCGCCGCGTCGGTCCCACCAGCGCGCGTAGCTCCGCTTCGAGTAGCGGCTCCTGCCCTTCGCGCGATTTCAGCAACACAACGATCGTGACTGCCTCTTTCGGCAGCTTCCCATCTTTCGATTTTCGCGAAGCACTTTTTCGCCGGCTAGCCGGTCGGTTTCGTCGCCGACCGCCTGAGGACTTGCGTGCACGGTTCGCCATAGGGCCGGGATTGTACTCCAATCGCCACAAAACACCAGCCGCAGGTAGCGCCGACACTTTACCGGCGGTTTTTGAAGCGACCCGCGCAGCAACCTCCGCGAGCCTCAGCGTCCTCTGCGTCTCTGTGTTATCTTTTCCTTCGCGCCGAACGGCGACAGCTACTTCTCCGCCGCCTTCCGCCCCGCGTTCAAGCTGTCCCAGTTCAAGATCGTGTTCAACACCAGCGAGTACGTCCCCCGCGTCTCGCCCCGATAAACCGGATTGATCGAGAACAAAATCACGTGCCCCGCCCCCGACGGCACATCCACAACCGCCGGATGCTGCGCGATTTCATCTCCACCTTCCAGCAAGCCCGACACAAGCAAGTCCTTGCTGTCCGCATAACGCAAAATCACTCGAGGCAAATCCGCATCCGGAATGACGCGCGGATTATTCAGCTTCTGCTCGTCGGTCACTTCCGGAATTTCCCAGGTCTCCGTCGATTTTTCTTCCGGCGTTTCCGTAGCCGGACGACCGACCGCGAAGTCGGGATCGTCAATCGTCCCGCGCCCCGTCGGCCGTTCTTTCGTGTGACTGCCCAATCGACGACGACGCCGTTCTCCCGCAATCGCCGTCAGCGAAAAAATCGGCCCGTTGTCGCAATAAACCGAAACCTTCTCGCCATAACCGTATGCGATTGGGCTCGCGCCATCAACCAGGCGTGTGCTCAAAATCGAGCCAACAATGTTCATTTTCTGCGCTTGGTTCAGCGTGACGCCATTCTCGAATCCGCTGCCAATCGCAAAACTCGAAGTATCGGTCGCCGTAAGCAGCACGCCGCCTTTCGCAACGAACTCGTGCAACTTCGCTAGTCCATCCCACCCAAGTCCCGGCCGCATGTCGTCGGTGGAGTCGTTCTTCCCCACCAGGTTCGGTGTCTCTGGCGTATTTTTCCACGGCAGTGGATTCCCCCACGACGTCGGCAGCCCGTTGATGATCGCCGACGCGGGCGCGTTGTAGCCCACCGGCGGAAACAAAATCACGTCGTACTTCGCGCGCAGATCGTCAATCTTCCCGATCGCCTGCGTGCTCATGTAGTCGTACGGCACACCAATGTTGTCGAGCGCGAGCCGCCACCAGCCTTCGGTCTGCGTGCTCAACCACGTATGAACGAACGCAATCCGCGCAGCACGCAGCGGATGCGTCTTCACGCTTGGCGCGCTTCCCAGCGCGACAACCTCGACTCCCGCTTCACCGGCAGCCTTGTCGAGATCGCCCTTGTTCACGCCCTTCACAAGCACCGTTCCGCGATTGAATTTTGTTCCGCCCGCTTCGAACGGTTCTTCGACCGCATCCATCGTCGCGTCTTTCAACTTGTAACGCAGCGTCGCCAGCGTCGGCTGCGCATTGTTGTTGATCGCAAAAACCGTGCCGTCGCCTTTCACGCCGCCCGGCAACTTCACCGAGTTCACGCGTTCCATCGCCGTGCTCAACACTTTTGCGTCCGTCACGCGCACAACCTGCACGCCGAACAATTCTCCAAACGTCCACGCAGTGTCGTCGTACGGCGTTTTTTGCGGATCGTCCGGGCTCCAATACTGGTGATCGAGCAGCGCGTCCGCGATGCGCGAATACGGCTGATCCATGCGAATGACATAGCTACCCGCCGGAAATTCGCGCGTTGTCGGCTCGTTGTCTTTCTTCTCTTTTTCCGACTCTTTCGCGTCGCCGTGCCCGTGCTTGCCGGTCTCTTCTTTCTTTTTTGGCGGAAACGTAACGGAGAAAGCCGTCGTCGCCCTCGAAATTTCAACCTTCTGCTTGTCCATCACCTGCAACAATTCCGCCTGCAACTCCGATCGCGGATCATCGCCGGGGAGAACATAAGCCGCGGGGCCTTCCGCGGTGGGTTTCAGAGTCGAGCGCTTCGCCTTCAGATAAAAATTCTTCAGAAACATCCGCTTGTTTTCGTTGAAGTAATGCAGCGAAGTCAGCAGCCCCGTCTCTTCGTAATTGTTGTTGTCGCGCTGCGACCACAGCGTTTTCGGCAGCGGCGGATTCTGCTTGTACCACGTGCGTGCATACTCTTCCGGTTCGAGCGTCCGCTCCTTCGTATCCGCATCGCCGTTTCCAAACGTTTCATAGAGCCGGCTGATTCCGTTGTGCATCGCCGCGATAAACATCAAATAGCCCGGCGACCACGTATCGAAATCTCCATGCGTGAAAACGCCCGGCATCCCGAATTTCGTCAAATCCGCAACGTTGCGTGCGCCGATCATCTGCCACTCGTCCGCTAAAATCGGATCGATCCACGCGTTGTAAGGCCCGTCGCCCACCGTGTTGTCGTAGAGATATGGCACCGACTCATGCAGGTCGTGAAGCACCTGCGCCTTCCACCCGGTGTAAGTATTCAGTACATTTTCCGTCAGCTTCAGCGTCACTCCCATCGCGTCGCGATTGTTGTCGTGCGCCACATACTTGCCCCAATAAACCAGCGACGGATAAAAACTGTTTGGGTGCGACAGGTGCCATTTGTAAATGTCCACCATGCGATCGCGCCCATCGACCTCAACCACCGGAGTGATCAGCGTGACGACGCCATCGCGAATCTCTTTCACGTACGGGCTTTCATCGACCGCAAGCCGATACGCCAACTCCATCAGCGCCGTCGGCGCGCCGGTTTCAGGCGAGTGAATCGTCCCGGTGATGTAGTAGATCGGCGTCGCCCGCGCCACGATCTTGTCCGCTTCGGCATCGTTCAGCTTGATGGTGCGCGGGTCGGCGAGCTTCGCCAGCTCAGCGCGGTTCGATTCCAGATTTTTCAGGTTCGCTTCCGACGAAACCGCCACCGCGATCATTTCGCGGCCTTCTTCCGTATGCCCGATGGAGAAAACTTTTACGCGCGACGGCGACGCCTTCTCCAGCAGCCGCATGTATTTGTAGACGTCTTCCGCGTACGGCAAAATTCCTGGCGCGCCAGACACATCGCCGAGCACCACTTCCGGCGTCGGAACATTTTTCGATGCGGGCAAATAATCGACGAGCGGCGACGTGAAATACGGCTCGGTCGTGTATTTCTTGATCTTCGCGGTGTAAGCCTCATCCACCGGCTGATTCGCGCCGCGCGCCGGCTGCGTCTCGTTATCCCCCGCCCAAGCCGCGCCACCAAGCGCCGCCAACACCACCGCTGCACAAACACACTTCGCCACCCGAGCCCAACGCATCATCTGTTTCTCCTCACACCAATCAAAACCGCCGGGATTGTACCCCAGACCAGCACTGGCGGCATCCTTGCGTGCGATTTTTCTTTTTTTGTTTCGCGTTGAGGCGGGTTTAGATTCAGGTTAGTGGCGAGGCGCGAACTACTCTTCGCCGGCGAAGGCGATGCATTGCGGCGACGGAACTGAAACTTCCTTACCGGTTGGCGTCAAAGCGCCGGTGTTTTCGTCGATCTTGAAAGTGACAAGATCGTTGGAATCCGCATTCGCGGCGATCAGAAATTTTCCGGTGGGATCGATCGTGAAGTGACGCGGAATCTTTCCGCCAGTCGGGAAGATTCCGGTCGGCGTGAGAGTTCCCTTCGCTGCATCAACTTTGTACGCACCGATGCTGTTCGCCGAGCCGCGATTCGAAGCGTAAACAAATTTCCCGTTGGGATGCACGGTGATTTCGGCGGCTTCTTTCACGCCGTTGTAATCCTTCGGCAGATTCGGCAACGTTTGCAGCGTGGTGAGCGTGCCCTTTTCCGCGTTGTACGAAAACGCGACGACCGTCGAAGCCATTTCGGTGATGAGGTATGCAAACTTCCCGTTGGGCGCGAAGGCGAGATGGCGCGGCCCCGAGCCGGCTTTCACTTGCGCGTACGGCGGCGAATTCGGCGTCAGCTTTCCCTGCACATCGTCGAATTTGTAGACGAGAACGTCATCGAGGCCGAGATCCGCAACCAGCGCGAAGCGATTGTCGGGCGAAGTCGCGATCCAGTGCGCGTGCGGACCTTCCTGCCGCTCTTTGTCCGTGCCGGAACCAGAGTGCTGCACGAAGCCCTTTGCGAGACTGAGGCTTCCATCGGGCTCGATTTCAAATGTTGCAACGCTGCCGCCGTCGTAGTTCGCGACCAGCACGAAGCGCCCCGTCTTGTCGAGCGAAACAAAGCATGGCCCCGCGCCGTGCGTCGAAACCTGATTCAGAAATTTCAACTTGCCGGTTTTGCGATCGATCTCGAACGCACTGATCGCCCCGCTCTTCTGTCCGTTGAAGTCACCAACTTCATTCACCGCGTACAAATGTTTGCCGTCGGGATGAACCGCAACGAACGACGGATCGGTCGTTTCCGCCACAAGGCCGATCGGCGTGAATTCGCCGGTCGCCGGATTGAAATTGTAGGCGTAGATGCCTTTGCTTTCCTGCTTCGTCGTGTACGTGCCGATGTAAGCGAGATAGAACGGCCCCTTGTCGGCAGCCTTCGCCGGCGCTGCGAGATTCGTTCCGGAATTTGTCGTCGCCGCAGAATTGTTTGCCGAGTGTCGCGCCCAGGCAGGAATCGCAATAGCCGCACCGAGCGCCGCAACTGCGGGAAGACACATCGAGAGAAACGTGCGTCGTGAATTTTTCATAGGGCGGAAATTGTAACACTTCGTACGAACCGCAACGCCAATCGCGCCGCGCTACATCCGTTCCTAAGGTGGCTCGCAATGCGAAGTCGAATCGCATTCACTCCGCGGATCACGGCCACGCGGGCGGCGGCACCACCACCGTCCAGTCGCCAGAATTCGGTGTGGTATACTTCGCCAGTAGACAGTCACGCCTAAACGTCCCGATCCAAAATAGCCAAGTCAAGGTAACCTGCGAATCCAGATTGATGCCGAATCTGACGCCCAAGGCGAAGCCCCGCACCCGACGGTAGCGGTGATGTTTTCAGGATAGGGGCCGCCGCAAGCACCTCAAACCACTCGACTTATTCACTCCCGTTTTCGGGAGATTCTACAAGTAACTCATTTCAAAAGACTTTCTCACTCTTTAGAAAAAGACCGGGGGTATACCCTTCGTGTCCCAAAATGGAACTCGCCTCCAGCGTGCGCGCGGAGGCGAGAGGTAAGGAGGTTGGACTGGGATTGGCTGACTGCCAGCGTATTACTTCTTCTCTTCTTCGCTCTCTTCCTGGAGAACGGCCGCAGCAGCCACCGAATCGTCATCATCAAGCCGCAGCAACCGAACACCCTGCGTCGAGCGGCCCGCCTCGCGAATTTCGTTGGCGTGTACACGAATGACCTTGCCATTGTGCGTGATGATCATCACGTCGGACTCTTCCGTGACTTGCAACGTGCTGATCACCGAGCCGTTGCGATCCGTCGTCTTCATATTGACGACGCCCTTGCCGCCGCGTGAAGTGATGCGATATTCCGCGAGCGGCGTGCGCTTGCCGTAGCCCTTTTGCGCTACGGTTAGCATCAGCGTCGTGAGCGAGTCCTTGATCTGCTCGTTCTCGAGCTGTTCGAGATCCTGCGTTTCGGTTTTGTGTTCCTTCTTGATGATCTCGAAGTCGGGCTGCACGGCGTCCATGCTGACGACGTGATCGG
>Ga0070735_10005643_pt1 | contig 10331 bp, 10 predicted proteins | sample Coa_R1_FD_66443 | JGI IMG/M metagenome (GOLD analysis project Ga0070735, IMG submission 66443) | Surface soil microbial communities from Centralia Pennsylvania, which are recovering from an underground coalmine fire - Coalmine... | ecosystem: Environmental > Terrestrial > Soil > Unclassified ... | reverse complement strand
ACGCTGAGGAACGCCACGTCGAGGTTCGGGTCCTGGTGCTGCTTCCAGGACCTGGCCACGGTGATCTGAGTGACGGTCCAGATGCCGTAGGGCTGCCTGCCGTTGCTGTAGGCGGGCACGAACTCGAGGTTCTGCGCGAAACTGTTCGTGTAGACGCAATGCGCGGCGGTCAGCACGATGGTCCCCGCCGCGGTGTGGATCACGCTCGCGGTGCAGAAGTGCTTGCCGCTTCCCGTGGTGTAGAACAGCGCGCCGACCGTCGACACGCCGCCGAAGGACCATGAGTTGGGCGTGCCGGCCGGGGCGCCTTTGGAACCGCGGCGAATCGACTGGGCACTGACCGCGGGCGCGAACCGCAGGCCCGGCCTGCCGGGGCCGGTCATCGCGGACTGCGGGACGGGCGGCGTCACGGTGACCGCCATCCGCGACGGCGTCCAGAACGCGCGCGCCGCCGCCTGCGCGGCGGCGGGAACCCGGTAGACGTCGCCGACGGCCGCACCGGAACGCGCGCCAGCGGGCGCCGCACTGGTTCCCGCCAGTGCGGACCCCACGGCCACCGCTCCGGCCGCGCCGACGGCGACCACGGCTGCGGCCGCGATCACCGCGCGCTTGCTGGCGGGCAGCCTGAGCACCGGCTTGCGATGTGAGCTCACGGACGACCGCCTCGCCAGCTAGCCGACATGGATCCTGACCCCCGGAAGAAGGCATGCGTTAGCGACAAAACCCGCAAAGGCATGGCAGTAACTTGCTTGCACACCCCCGCCGCTGTCAAGCGGAATCGCGATTCTGCCCGCGCCCGGATGGCAACCAGCCTAGTCGCAAGTTGCCGCCAGGCACGCGGCGATCACGCGTAGAATCCGGTTTGTGGCCGGTAGCGGGGAGCGCGCGCTAGAAATCCTGAAGCGGGTCTTCGGTTACCAGGAGTTCCGCGGCATGCAGCAGGCGATCATCGAGCACGTCTGCGATGGCGGTGACGCGGTGGCGCTGATGCCGACAGGGAGCGGCAAGTCGCTGTGCTACCAGATTCCCGCGCTGGTGAGGGACGGCACCGGCGTTGTGATATCTCCGCTGATCGCGCTCATGCAGGATCAGGTGGACGCGCTGACCGTGCTCGGCGTGCGGGCCGGCTTCCTCAACTCCACCCAGTCCCCCGACCAGCGCCGCGCCACCGAGTACGACTTCCGCAGCGGCAGGCTCGACTTGCTGTACCTGGCGCCGGAGCGGCTCGCTACCGAGGCCGCGCAGCGCATGCTGGACAACGGCTCGGTGGCGCTGTTCGCGATCGACGAGGCGCACTGCGTCTCCCAGTGGGGGCACGACTTCCGCAAGGAGTACCTGGGCCTGTCGGTGCTGCACGAGCGCTGGCCAGACGTGCCGCGAATCGCGGTTACCGCGACCGCCACGCGGCAGACCCATGACGAGATCACCGCTCGACTGGGCTTGCTGGGCGCGAAGCACTTCGTCGCCAGCTTCGACCGGCCCAACATCACCTACCGGATCGTCCCGAAGAACTCGCCGCAGCGCCAGCTGCTGCACCTGCTCAGCACCGAGCACGCCGGCGACTCCGGCATCGTCTACTGCCTGTCACGGAACTCGGTGGAGCGAACCGCGCAGTTCCTGACCGCCGAGGGTCACCCGGCGCTTCCTTACCACGCCGGCCTGGACAACCGGACCAGGGCCGACCACCAGTCGCGGTTCCTGCGTGCCGACGGGCTGATCATGGTGGCCACGATCGCGTTCGGCATGGGCATCGACAAGCCGGATGTCCGGTTCGTCGCTCACCTTGACCTGCCCCGCTCCGTCGAAGGCTACTACCAGGAGACGGGCCGCGCCGGACGGGACGGACTGCCGTCGACGGCGTGGCTGGCTTATGGACTTAACGACGTGGTGCAGCAGCGCCGCATGATCGATGAGTCGGACGGTGACCTGGCGCATCGCAGGCGGCTGTCCGCCCAGCTCGATGCCATGCTCGCGCTGTGCGAGACCGCGGAGTGCCGGCGCGCCCAGCTCTTGCGGTACTTCGGCGAGGAGCCGGACGGGCCGTGCGGCAACTGCGACACCTGCCAGCAGCCGCCGGTCACCTGGGACGGCACGGTGGCTGCGCAGAAGCTGCTGTCCACCGTGGTGCGCCTCGGCCGGCTCGACGGCCCGTCGTTCGGCGCCGGGCAGATCATCGACATCCTGCTCGGCAAGAAGACAGAGAAGGTCGCGACCTACGGGCACCACGACCTGTCCACATTCGGCATCGGCACTGACCTGTCCGAGGCGGAATGGCGCGGCGTCGCCCGCCAGCTCCTGGCGGCCGGCCTGCTGACCGTGCACGGCGAGCACGGCACGCTGGCGCTGACCGCGTCAAGCGCGGAAGTGCTCGGGGGTGCGCGGCCGGTCACCCTGCGCAAGGACCTGCCGCGCGGCAAGGAGCAGCGCACCAGGGCCCGGACCGCACCCGCCGCCGGGGCGCCCCTCGACCCGGGTGCGGCGGGCCTGTTCGAGCGGCTGCGCGCCTGGCGCGCGGCGGCCGCCAAGGAGCAAGGCGTGCCCGCGTACGTGATCTTCCACGACGCGACGCTCCGCCAGATCGCCGCCGACGAGCCAGCCGACCTGGCCGCCCTGGCCGGCGTCAGCGGCGTCGGCGAAGCCAAGCTGGCCAAGTACGGCGACCAAGTCCTAGCCGTAGTCCGCGGAACCTAACCCCAAAGCGCCCTCCGCCCGCGGCCCCTCCGCCCGCGCTCCCCTCCGCCCGCGACCCCTCCGCCCGCGACCCCTCCGCCCGCGCTCCCCTCCGCCCGCGCGGTCCCCTTGTCCGACATTTCACCATTTGGCACGATTTGTCACTCGGCAGCACGAAGGCTATTGGCACGGGGAAGGGAAAGCGGTCACTTTCTGGCCGGCAGCGCTACATGGTGCGCGAACCCTTCACCATGACCTAGGCGCGAGCGTGGCGGATGTTGTCTAGGTGATGATAGTGGCATCTGAGCCGAGCGCGCCCAAAGCGCGATAAGCCGGTACGCCGCTACTGGTGGACGCAGAAGCCCCGCACGCCTTCAGAGCCCGCACACACTCAGAGCCGCTCACGGATCCATAGCCGCTCACGGACGTAGAGTCACTCGCGCCTCAGGGGTCTCACGCGAGCTCAAGGGATCGGATCAGTGTTTGACGGCGAGTACGAGGCCGGTGGAGGCGTCGGCCGGGGGCCAGCCGGTCTCGGTGAGCAGGGCGCGGGCGGAGTCAGGGGTGAAGCGGGACCGGATCGGTTCCCCCAGCGCTGCGACCGCGTCGCGGAAGCGGGTCGAGCCGACCAGCGAGCCGCTGTCCGGCATGCTGATGGCCAGCCTACTGCCGACGGCGGCGACCACGGCGAACGAGGTGAGCACGCGGCGGAGCACCTCTTCGGGCAGGTAGACGGCGACGCCCTCCAGCAGGAACAGGGTCCGGCCGCCGGGGTCGAGTCCGGCGGTGGTAAGCAGCGTCGCCAGCGGGTCGACGGCGAAATCGGCCGGGACGAACCGGACCTCGCTGGCATCGACACCGAGCCGGTCCAGCCTCGCCAGCTTGTCGGCCTGTGTGGCCGGATGATCAACCTCGAACCAGCGCACTCCGGGCGCGGCGAAGCGGAACGCCCTGCCGTCATACCCCGCCGCACCGACCACGACCTGCCGGATGCCATCGTCCAGCGCGGACAGCACGGCCTGGTCGAAGAACGCGGTGCGGGCGGCGAGGTGGTCGTGCATCCGGCCTTCGCGAGGAGCCTGGCCCCCGCCGGGCGACTGGCCCGTGACGGAGCCCGCCACGACGTCGGCGGCCAGGGCGTCGTCGGCGGCCGGGTTACCGTGCGGCCAGCCAGGACGGGCGAAGCTGAGCCGGTGCGCCGCGACGCGTTGCGCGGTCAGCGAGGGGCCACTGTCGAGATCCATGGGGCCATTCTGTCAGGCTTTGGTTTATGGCCACTCAGTCCTCGCCCCGGTCGGTGCACATCGAGCGGACCGCCAGCGCCAGCTACACCGTCCGCAACGAGCGGGGCGGCACCATCACCATGCGCAGCGGCGACGGCCCCGAGTTCACTCCGGTCGAGCTGCTGCTCGCCGCGATCGGCGGCTGCACCGCGGTGGACGTTGACCTGGTCACCTCGCGCCGTGCCTCGCCGGACTCGTTCGAGGTCGATGTCGATGCGCAGAAGGTCGACGAGGGCGGGACGCACTATCTGAGCGACATCACGGTGACGTTCCGGGTGCGCTTCCCCGACGGGCCGGAGGGTGACAAAGCCCGGGCGGTCATGCCTGACATCGTGCAACAATCCCATGACCGGCTGTGCAGCGTCGGGGTTACGGTCGAGCGTGGCACCGCGATTACGCCGCGCATCTCCTAGCCCGCGGCGTCGCCCCGGGTGGCGGCGCGCGGTTACAGTTTCCCCATGGCCGACGAGATCCCCGGAACCGAAATCGCCAGGAACGACCTGCGCGCCTCTCACCAGGACCGGGACCGGATCGTCGAGGTGCTGCGTGTGGCGGCGGGTGACGGTCGGCTGACCGCCGAGGAACTGGACCAGCGACTTGAGGTGGCGCTGACAGCGCGCACCTACGGAGAACTGGCCACGCTCGTCTCCGACCTGCCTGCGAGTCCCGAGGCGGGACTGCCGCCGGTCGCGCCGGTGGCGCCCAAGGAACTGGTCCGCATCGAGACCCGCAGTGGCAGCGCAAGGCGCGAGGGCCGGTGGACGGTGCCGGCCCGGGTGGAGGTGAAGGTCACCAGCGGCACAGTCACGCTGGACTTCACCCGCGCGATTATCACCGCCCCGGTGCTGCACATCGACGCCGAGGTCGGCAGTGGCAACCTGACGCTGATCACCAAGCCCGGCATCGTGGTGGACACAGACGACGTGTCCGTGCGCAGTGGCGACGTGAAGGTCCGGGCACCGTGGGGCCATGATGTCCACGAGGTGCTTCGTGTGATGGTGGCCGGCAGGGTGAGCAGCGGGAACATCAAGGCGCGCCCGCCGCGAAGGTCGTTCTGGGAGTGGCTGCTGCGCAGGCCGCGTCCCTACGAGTTGTCCGCACGCGGGATGGACGTGTGACCGCCCTGGCTGACATCCGTGCCGCGCTCGTCCGCCTCGCCCGCTACGACGACGAGTCGATCGTGCATGACGAATGGATCAGGCAGCGGTACACCGGCGGCTACGCGGCGACCTACCGCCCGGCCAGGACGTCGGCGGTCATCACGGCATGGCACGAGGCCGGTCACGCGGTAGCCGCGCTGACCGCCGGGGTCCGGTTCAGCTCGGCCAGCATCAGGCAGGGCTCCGCCGGCCAAGGTCGGGTGCACAAGATCCAGGGCGGATCGTTCGTGATCGACGCGGCCGGCCAGGTCGCCGAAGGCCTGCGCGACTGGTCGCTGCCGACATCCGACTCCGAGGTCGCCGCGTTCCTGGCCGGGTGGCGTGACGACGGCGGCGACGCGTGGCGTTTCCGATCCGGCCTGCGGGCGCGGTTCGGCTCCGATGAGGCAGCGGCGTGGCGGCACGCGGCTGATGTGCTGACCCCGCTGCGCTGGCAGATACGGCACCTGGCCCGGGCGCTGCTGGTGCACCCCACGTTCATCCGCTACGACGTGGCGGCCGCCCTGTACCACGACGCGAACTCGGTCATGTCAGCGAGCACGGTGTCGGCGCCGGCTTCGTAGAGGTCCTGGACCGTGAATGACCCGGTAGCGACGCCCACCGCGAGCGCGGCCGCCTCCCTCGCCGCGGCCACGTCCGGCGGGCTGTCCCCCACGTAGGCGCTGGCGTTCAGCTCGCGCAGCACAGCCGCCTTCTCCGGGCCGTGCACGTGCGCGAAGACCTCATCCGCGGCGGCGACGAGCCCCGCGGCGGCCAGGCTCGGCCCGACCGATACCGGATGCTTGGAGGTGATGATCACTACCGTGTCACCGTTGCCACGGACGACCCGCAGCGCCTCGGCCGCGCCCGGCAGGGCCACGGTTTCCCGTGCCAGCGTGAGGTAGTGCCGCCGGTAGCCGTCCGTCGCCTCGGCTCGCTCTTCCGGCGGGAACCAGTAGGCGATCTCATCCTCAAGCTTGATCCCCAGCCGCCGGTTCACCGCGTCCAGGTCGATCGTCACTCCGGTCTGCGCCGCCAGCGCCGCGAACGCCGCCATCGTCTGCGGCCGCGAGTCGATCAGCGTCATATCCAGGTCAAACCCGACAACACCCACAAAACCCTCCACGACCCCTGCCGCCACCTGCGGCCCGCCCGCTAGCTGCGGCATGAATGTGCCGTTCAGTACATCCTGCTGTAGGGAACGGCACATTCATTACAGCAGGGGTGCGCTTCGGGGACCGGCTGGCGACACCTGCGAGACTGATGTGGTGACTTGGGAAGAGCTGCACGCGTACTGCCTGGCGAAGCCGGGTGCATGGCAAGATGAGCCGTGGGATGGCGACGTCGTAGCCAAGGTCGGACCGAAGATCTTCGCATTCCTCGGCTCCAGCGCGTCAGGCAGCATTGGCCTCAAGTGCGGGCCGACGCGGGAGGTCGCGGACGAATGGCTCCTCCGTTACCCGGACGACGCCGCCAAGATGGCCTACATCGGTCGCTCCGGCTGGAACTCGCTCCGCATCGGCGGCACGATCCCCCACGACGAGCTCCTCGAAGCCATCGACGCCTCATACGACACAATCGTTGCCAAGCTCCCCAAGAAGGATCGCCCCGCCTGACGGAAACCGTCTGCTGGTTGTGACAACCAGCCGGTAATAGGCGGCTGGTTGCCACAACCATCCGCGCGAGACGGCGGCGCGGGAGGTGCGGGCACGCGAGACGGCGGGGCGGCGGAACGGGAGGCGCGGGCGCTAGCGGGATGCGGCGGTTAGGGCGGCGCGCATCTCGGCGAGGGGGGCGGGAGCGCGGCCGGTCATCAGCTCTACCTGGCGGGCCGCCTGGTGCAGCAGCAAATCGAAACCGCCGGCGACCGGCACCCCGGCCCGCAGGGCGGCCGCGGCCAGCGGCGTGGGCCAGGGGTGGTACACCACGTCGAGGACGGCGCGCAGCGAGGTAACCGGTGGCCAGGCGACGTCCGCGGTACCGGGAAGCGTCGAGATCAGCAGGTCACCGTCGCGGACCCCGGCCGCGAACGGCCGCAGTTCGATCGCCACGCCCAGCCGGAGCGCGGCATCCCGCAGGTCGCCCGCACGCGACGGCGACCGCGCCAGCACGACCGCCGATGTCAGCCCCAGCTCACGGACGGCGGCCAGCGCCGCGCACGCGGTCGCACCGGCGCCGAGGATCGTCGCGCCCTCCAGCGCCGACGCCGGCGCCACCCCGGCCCCCGGCGCCACCCCCGGCGCCATCCCCGGCGCCACCGCCGCCGCCGGCACCACTCCGGGCGTCACCACCCCGAGATCGGCGAGCGCCGCGACCATGCCAGGCACGTCGGTGTTGTAGCCATGCCGGCCGCCGGGCCGGAACACCACCGTGTTCGCGCCGCCTACGGCGGTGACCAGCGGATCGACCACGTCCAGCAACGGGAGCACAGCGCGCTTGAGCGGCATGGTCAGCGACAGGCCGGCCCAGTCGGGACCGAGGCTCCCGATCAGGCCGGGAAGTCCTGCCTCGTCGCATTCGATCGACGTATACGACCAGTCATGCAGGCCTAGTGCCTGGTAGGCGGCGTTATGAAGGACTGGGGACCGGGAGTGGGCGATCGGCTGCCCGAGTACGGCGGCCCTCACCCCTGGCCTAGGTTCTGCCGCAGCTCCTGCTCGAACTGCTGGAACTCGGTGTAGCTCGCGGTGAACTTGGTCAGCCCGGTCTTCGGGTTGACCGTGACGAAGTACAGCCAGTTGCCGGCCGTCGGGTGCAGCGCGGCCTCGATCGCGGCCACGCCGGGACTGTCGATCGGGCCGGGCGGCAGGCCCGCGTGCCGGTACGTGTTGTACGGCGAGGTGCTCTGCAGCTGGGTGTTGCTGGCCAGGATGCCGTAGGTGTTCAGGCCGTACAGCACCGTGCTGTCCAGATCCAGGTTCATGTGCTGGTTGATCCGGTTGTAGATGACCCGGGCGATCTTCGGGAAATCGGAAACGCTGCCGCCCTCGGCCTGCACCAGGCTCGCCACGACGATCGCCTCGGCCGGGCTCAGATTCACCTTGGCGGCGGCGGTGATCAGGTCGGTGGCGGATGCCTCGGCCTTGAACGTCGCGACCATCTGCTGCAGCACGGACAGAGCCGTCGCGTTCGGCGAGATCTGGTAGGTCGCCGGGAACAGGTATCCCTCGGCCTTGCCGCGCGCGTAGCTGGGCAGCCCGAGCGCCGCGCTGCCGAGCGCCTGCTCGAAGTTGGCGCGGGAAATCGAGGTGCTCTGGGACAGTCTTGCGATGACGTCGGTCAGCCGCAGGCCCTCCGGCAGGGTGATCTTGTCCGCGATCAGGTTGTTCTGGTCGAGCAGCGCCGCGTACGCCAGGCTCGCCTGCATGTGCTCATGCAGCCGGTACTCGCCAGGGACCAGGCCCGATGGGCTCGTGCTGTGCTCGGCGGCCAGTTCGAACGCGCGCGAGCTCGCGACCACGCCCAGCGAGACAAGCTCCGGGGCGAGGCTGAACGCGGTGTCGCCTTGCTTGACCTGCACCTTGATCGTGGCGGTGCCGGCGCCGGAGTAGTCGGCCGGGTGGTACTTGTTCTGGTAGAAGTTGTAGCCCCACCAGCCGCCGTAGGCGATCGGCGCCAGGATGATAGCCAAGGCGACCCACGGCGCGAGCCTGCGCACCGGCCCCTTGCGCCGCCGCTGCGGGCGCGGCGGCTCCTCCTCCTGCTGCCGCTGATACCAGTCCCCGTCCTGCCGGTAATACCCGTCGTCACCGAAGCCGGGCACGAAGCGATCATCCTGACCGCCGTGGTAGCCGTCACCGCCGTGGTAACCGTCATAACCCGGCCCGGGCCGTCCGGGCGGATACTGGCCCTGCGGTCCTGTCCCCTGCGGCACCGGACCCTGCGGCGCCGGACCCCGCGAACCCGGACCCTGCCACTGCGTCCCCTGCTGAGACCACTGAGGCCCGTGAGGCCCCTGAGGGGGCTGAGGAGGTCCCTGAGGCCCCTGGGGAGGGTAAGACTGCTGATGCGGCTGAAACGAAGGCTGAGGCCGCGGCTGGAACGAAGGCTCCGGCTGGTATGGCGGCTCCGGCTGGTATGGAGGCTCCGGCTGAAAGGACGGCTGAGGCTGATAGGGACGACGGGGTGCCCCTTGCGGCTGAGAAGGCTGAGCAGCCTGGGAAGACTGGGAAGGCTGCAAAGGCTGGGGAGGCTGGAGAGGCTGAGGAGGGGGCGGAGGAAGCGACGTGCCGGGGCGGCGCGGCTCATGGTGCACCGGCTCGTACTCGGGCGGCTGCCAGCCACCTTGAGTTCTGCTCACTGCCCGGTCCCTTTCATTTCCCCGCCCAAGTCCCGTCCGTCCCCGCCCACGTGCCGCCCGACGAGTTCGCCAGGAGGGTACCCGGTTCCTCGTTCGATATCCAGAGCGGTCTGAAGCAGGATCGCGGCCGCGGCGGCATCGACGACCTGCCGCCTGGCCCGTGAGTCCTTGCCGCCCTGCCGCAGTGCGCCGTGTGCGGACGTGGTGGTGAACCGTTCATCGACCAGCCGGACCGGGACCGGATCGACCGCCGCCGCGAGCAGCGCGGCGAACGCGCGCGCCGAGACCGCGGCCGGACCAGAACGCCCGGACAGCGAGGTGGGCAGTCCCACGATCACCTCGATCGCCTGGGCCGAGGCGACGAGCACGCGGAGCGTCGCCAGCGACTCCATGTCACCCTTGCCCCGCCGGACCACGGTAAGCGGGCTGGCGAGCAGCCCGCCCGCGTCCGAGCGGGCGACGCCGATCCGTACCGAGCCCGCGTCGATGCCGAGGCGGACGCCTGCTCTCACCGGCGCCGGCCCGGACGCGGGCGAAGGCCCGTATCCGGGTCGCTGCAGCATGGCACGAACGTTACCTGACCGTATCCCGCAAAGCGGCACGAACCGCGTCAAAAGCCCCGGTGACCACGTTGAGGTCGCCGTCGGCAATCGGCGCTCCGCCGCCCTGTGCCACATCCGGCTTGCCGCCACCGCCGCCGCCCAGCGCCTTGGCCGCCGCCCCGACCAGCGTCCCCGCGGACAAGCCGAACCCGCGACCCGCCTCGTTCACCGCGACCACCACCACCGGGCGGTCGGCGGGCACGCCCACGATCATCACCACGGACGGGCGCCCCCGAGGGATCCGGCCGCGCACGTCCAGCGCCAGCTTGCGCAGGTCGTCGGCCGAGGCCCCGGCCGGCGCCTGGTACGCGACGAACGCCATCCCGCTGATGTCCTC
>Ga0070735_10005642_pt1 | contig 10331 bp, 11 predicted proteins | sample Coa_R1_FD_66443 | JGI IMG/M metagenome (GOLD analysis project Ga0070735, IMG submission 66443) | Surface soil microbial communities from Centralia Pennsylvania, which are recovering from an underground coalmine fire - Coalmine... | ecosystem: Environmental > Terrestrial > Soil > Unclassified ... | reverse complement strand
GCACGGCGCATCACGACTGGGCCCGAGATCGCTGGGCGCGTGGAGTGTACAGCTACCCGCGCGTCGGCGGAGCCGGTGCGGCGAGCTTGCTGGAGCAGCCCCTTGGCGATGTCCTCTTCTTCGCGGGGGAGGCCACCAGTCCACCCCCGTGGAACGGCACGGTCGAAGGCGCACTCGGTAGCGGCGCGCGCGCCGCGCGGAAGGTCGCCGCGAGGTGGGGCCGATGCGCTTCGAGCGACCAGCCCGAGGCATGAGCACCATCGGAGTGGCCCGGCCCTTGCTCGTCGAGGGGCATGGATATCGAACACGCGGGCGGGCGCGGCAGCGCGCTCCGGAATACCCAGCAGCCCATCCATGCGCCGGTGAGGCCCCAACCGATCGGGCCGCCGATTCCTCCGTCGCCCATTCGCAACCCTCCGGGCGCGCCCGGGTCGGACCCTGAGCCGCAAGAAAGTCCGAACCCAGGCGATCCCGGTCCCGAGGTCCCGCCCCCGGGCCCCCGGCGCTCGTGACGTCTCGACAACCGATTTTCGGCGTCTGAGAAAGGGCACGGAGCACATGCTTCATTGGGTCTCACCGTGGCATCAAGCGACGTGCGCCTCGGGCCCTTGGCCGCAGCTCCGGCGCGTCGGCCGGCGGGATCCCTTCGCGAGCGCACGGGAGGTCTAGACGCGCGCCGCCGACCTGACTTTCGCCGGCGCAACGTTCGACGACGGCCCCGCCTGGGCGCCCGAGCGCGCGTGGACCTGCGTGAACTCGGCGCCGAAGAACAGGATCATGGCGCTGTAGTAGATCCAGATGAGCAGCACCGCGAAGGAGCCGGCGGCGCCGTAGCTCGAAGCGAAGCTGCTCTTGCCGATGTACAGGCCAATGAGCAGCTTGCCGACGACGAAAAAGACTGCGGTCGTTGCGGCGCCGACCCACACGTCGCGCCAGGCGACCTGCACGTCAGGCAGCACCTTGAAGATGGCGGCGAACAGCACGGTGATCACCGCCAGGGACACGAGCGCGTTCACGACGTGGACGACGATCTCGCCGCCGGGGAGAGTCTGCTCGGCGAAGTGACCGACGGCGGCGAGCACGGCCGACACGACGAGCGAGACGAGCAGAAGAAACGCGATGACGCCGACCATCGCAAAGGACCGGAGACGCGCCCGGACGAGCGCCCAGAGACCGCTCGTCTTCTTCTTGTCGACCCCCCAAATGGCATTGAGCGCGTCTTGCAGCTCGACGAACGCGCCCGTCGATCCGATAAGGAGCAGCACGCCGCCCGCGATCGAGGCGAGAATGCCGGTGCCCTTCTTGCTGGCGCTCGCCATCATGTCCTGGATGGCGTTCGCGCTCGCGGCTCCGAGGAGGCTCTGGAGCTGCTTTCCGAGCTCGCCGCTCACCGCGTCGTGGCCGAAGACGAGCCCGGCAATGGCGACGGCGATGAGCAGGAGCGGGGCGAGCGAGAAGATCGTGTAGTAGGACAGACTGGCGGCGCGCGACGGCGCGTTGTCCTCCAGCCATTCGGTGGCGGTGCGCTTCAGTCCGGACCCGAGCCTCGCGACGTTCATGCGCGGAGGCAAAGCAAATCCGATGCGCGGAGCCCACACGCCTTCTTCGCCGGGCGCTCCCGCCCGGCGACTCAAGGAGAGGGCTGAGGCCGAGGGCGATGCCGCAAGCTCCGGTCGTGTCACGAAGCCAGGCGCTCACGAGCCGAGTGACTCGTCGTCAGAGCGTTGGGGTACCGACGCTTCCGTCCGCCACGGGTAAGATGAGCACGCTGAGCAGCTAGCCCCTATTCTGCTTGTTCTTCTCAGACAGCTCGCGACGCGGCGGATCGACGCGCCGAACGACTCTACTAGAGTCTCACATCGCGATCCTTAGCTGGTCCCCGGACAGCACGTCCCGCACGTTCCGCCGGGCGTGGGCCGTGCCGTGCAACCGCACGACAATCCCCCGTTGTACGTGCAGGTGCAGCTCGAACCCGTGCAATCGGCCTCCCACGTGTTGCCGCGGGCATCTTGGCACATCGTGGTCGTCGGGGACCCGCCGCCGGGGCCCACGCTGGCCGAGGCCGAGCATGACATCGTCCCCGATGTTGGCCTGGGAATGGCGGGACACACGGTGTCCGGCACGCATGGATCGGGGAGCGGCGGGGACGATGGGCCTGCGTCATTGAGGCATGCGTTCGCCGCCTGCTCCTGGGCGTCGCATCCGGGAAAGACAGTGCCCATCGACGTGCAGAGCGGCTGCACGGACTCGGTACAGCTCAGAAAGGCGACGACTACCGACGCACAAGGTGCCGTCATCGCTGCAATCGCGGCGCAGCGTGAATTGCAAGAAGGGTCGGGGGTCGACGAGGGGCACGCCGCGGCGGCGAACTTCGCGCAGAAAGTCGAACAGGAGGCAGCGACCCGGGACGGAGAGCAGCCGCTTCCGCATGGGGCGAGACTCCCGGCGTCGTCGCCAGAGTCGATTGCGGCACCGCGGTTGGCGAGGGAGCCAGCGTCGCCACCGGAGCCGGTCGTGGCACCGCCGCAGGCGAGGGTGGACGCGATCGCGCAAGCGAAGAAGGTACGCAGCAAGACGTGAGCATTCATGAGGTGAGCTTAGACGAGGCGTCCCGCGGCGAGCAGGAGCGCGCCTAGAGACGCAGCGCCTCCAGTCGCAGTCCGCCGTCGTGGCTGGGCTTGCAGTTGCGCTGATGCAGACCCCCGACGCTCAATACCTGACAGCACTGCCAGCCCGGCGATTGGCCGGGAGACGGCGGAGTGCACGTGGGGTAGTCGGTCGTGCATCGCGTGACGCTGCCCGCCGTGCCCGCGGCGTCGTCGAGGGGGCCCGTGCTGAGGCTACAGTACGGGGTAGGGGCACCATCCGGCGCCTGGAACCCGCTGTTGCTCGAACACGCCCAGACGCCCCCGCCGTCGCCGACCTCGCACACGCACGTGGTGCACGAGGTCTGCGACGAGCAAAGCGTCGACTCGCATCCGACCCAATAGCCGGGACTCGTTCCGCCCAAAGACCCCTGGAAGTCAAAGCCGGGAGGAGGCTGAGGGCAGGACGCGGCGTCGCCCCTCGCAGTGCAAAAGCCGCCGCCCGTGGCGACCCCAGCATCTCCGGCGTCGCTCGGCTCGGCGCCGCTCTCGCCGGAGGACTCGCCGCCGGAAGACTCCGTAGAGTCCGCCCTGCCGGCTTCCGTCGGGGGTCCGACGGCTCTCGAGCCCAACCGCGAGCCGCACGCCCCCAGGACCGCGAGGGCCGAGGCGCTGAGGGCGCCTACTGTGCGGGCGCTCCTCATTCCGCGGCGACCCTCATTCTGCCCACGTAAGCAGGCCGAGCGATCCGCTTGCGCCCGCAGACCAGCTGCAGCTCGGCGAAAGCCCCTGGGAATTGTTCTGAATCGTCCACGAAGTCGAGCTCGTCACGTTGTTGCGAGAGTTCCACGACGGGCCGGCTTGATCCAGGACGACGTTCGTGAACCACAAGTAGCCTTGGGGCGACAGATCCGCACAGGTGTTGAGCCCATAGTTCTCGTTGACCGCGCTCTGTGCCGTCGTGAACTTCGGCCAGGAGTTGGGAATGTTGTAGACGTCCAAGTTCGCCCAGGCGCCGGAGTTCGAGTCAGAAATGAAGATCTGCCAGGCGTCCGGGCTCCCCTGGTACTGGGAAACCGTGCCCCCGATGCTGTCGCCGGCGTAAACACCGGAATAGGGGCCTTGCTGGAAGACCTGGCAGTTGCAGTTCACGTCACAGTTGAAAAGTCCCCACGAGGAGACCTCCCACTCCTGGGCGTCATAGCCCCACGACATGACGGGCTGAATGATGGCGACCGACCGGCTGCCGGACATCGCCGAGAGCGACGGAAAGAAATATTCAAGGGGGCTGTCGCCGGGCGGTGGGCTGGGATTGGTCGGCACGGTCCAAGTGGCCGAGATGTAGTCGTACTGGGCCATCCCCGAAATGTTCTTTGCGGTGGCCCAGCTATCTTCGTACCAGCCTCCACTGGAACTGCAGCCCGGGACCGGCTCGCCGCAGGCCGTCGCGTCCGCCACCTTGGAGCCGTTGACCTCCACGTGACCGCGCTCCACGTCGACGCGACCGCCCCGCGGCACGCGATTGATGCAGCTTTCGTCGACCTCGCCAAACGGAGTCGCCCTGCGCCCGGCCCACGCGTTCGCAGGCACGAGCCACACGGCACTGACTGTCAACACGAGCCCCAACCGCAACTGACTGGATGATAATCGCATGATTTCGTCGCTCCTCGCCCTATCGCTTCGATGGTTTGGGCAGCGGTCAGCCCCGCACGATGGGGGCATCGACGCCGCGTGCTTGTCGACGTATTGCGCGCGCACCGTAGGTCCACCGCGGGCTGCTAGGCCATGGGCATTTTGTCGGTCGAATGGCCTGGGTTGACGCCATCCACACGCGCAGGAACCCTTCCGCTAGCCTGTCTCTCCTTCCCATGCGCCCGAATTGGAGGAGGGCGGCGCTCTTCTGCGTTGCCGTATTTGTGCTGACTCACGCGCTCTCGGTCGCCTACGTGGAGGCGGGCGGCTCGTGGAACACTCCGAGCTCCTTCGCGGTCCTCAACCTCCTCATGCTTTGCCCGGCGCTGGTGGCAATCGGGCTTCAGCGGTTCGTCTACCGGGAGCCGATCGCACAGCCGCTCGCACTGCTCTTTCGGCCAACGAGGTGGTTTCTGGTCGCATGGCTGCTTCCGCCGGTCGTGATGCTCGCGGCGCTCGGCGTCTCGCTTCTTCTTCCGACGGCCATTTATTGCGGGGACATGACGGGTCTGCCACCCGAGATGGCCTCGTTCAAACACCAGGTCGTGGGCCTCGGAGTAGCTCCCATCGTCGGCATGATCGTCATCGGGCTGGTGCTCGGCCCCACGCTCAACGCGATCGGCGGGCTCGGCGAAGAAGTCGGCTGGCGTGGGTTCCTCTACAAGGAGCTGCTGCCGCTGGGCTTCTGGCGATGTTCCACCCTGACCGGCATCATCTGGGCGGCATGGCACGTCCCGGTGCTACTGGAGGGCTACGGCGACCCCAAGCACCCGCTCGCGAGCGGCATCGGGTTGATCGCGTTCGCGCTCCTCCTCTCTCCCCTGCTCCACGCGCTGCGTTGGCGTTCGGGGTCGGTCGTGGCGTGCGGAATTCTCCACGGGACCATGAGCAGCTCACGGCTGCTCAGCGTTGCGTTCGTTCGAGATGCAGGACCGTGGGCGAGCGCAGCCATCCCCGTCGTCCTTCTGGCGGCGAACCTCATTCTCCTCATCCGTCAGTTCGGGGGCCGCCACGCGACCCCGGCCCACTGATCGCTATGCGGACCTCCCATGCCCGGGGAACCGTTGCAGCCAATGCGGCTCCGTTGCAGGCGCGAGGCCGCCGCCGACGATGCCGGCATCGCCGACAGTGGCGACCGAGGGGATGCCGTGATCGACGGTTCCGCGCTCGGCCAGATGTTCTCGCGGCACGGCGGGATCGGCGTCGTCAACGGCTCGCAGGCGGGATCGGGCGAGCCTCCGAGCCTGGTGACGGTGACAGTCCCGGCCAATTTCGACCTGACTTGCGAGCAACTTTCACAAGACACGAGGACCAACGTGACGCGGCCGAACGAAGCGGTGCTCGTGCTCTACGTTTCGGCCGCGCCCGCGTCTTTGGTGACGGGCACGTATGTCGTCACGGCCGGCATGATGGGCGCGATGACAGCCCAAGGGTACTATTCTGCGACCGACTCCAACTGCACTCGAAATTCCGAAGAGTGGGCCGCGGGCTCTCCCATTCCTGGGCGACGCTCAGCATCTTGCGCAGGATCGTAAGCGCGTTGTTCACGGTCTTCGGCGAACCTGCGCATCGTTAGAGTTCAGTCCCCATTGGGGCACGCCATTTTGCACGGTCCACAGTGGTGCGGATCGCTGCTCCGATGGACGCACGAGGCGTCGCAGCACAGCCCGTTGGCGCCGCACGCTCCGTCGCATCCCGCACGACCGGCGTCGCGGTCCGCTGTGCCGTCGGTGCTCGCGGCATCGCGGACTGTGGCGTCGTTGCTTGCCCCATCGGCAGCGCCGCTCGACCCGCCTTCGTCCGAAGTGTGGCCCACGTCCGAGCGCCCCGAGCCGCTTCCGCTCCCAGCGGTCTTGCCTGATGACCCGTCCGAGGAAGCGCGCGCCTCGCCGACGTCGCCCGCCGCGCCCGAGCGGTTGGGGGCGCTCGAAACGCCGGCGCTCTCGCTCGGCGAGGAGCTCGTCCCCGAGCCGCCGGATCCCCCGCCGCTGGAGCCGGGCCCCTCCTCGGCCGAGGATCCCGCGGAGGCGTCGTCGCCAAAGGCAAACGGGTCGCCGCTGCAGTTGGCGAGCACGGCGACAGAGACGACCGCGACGGTGAGCGGCGAGGCCCACCCCCACGAGTCGCGACGGGAAGAGGCGGCTGCCATGGATAGTCACTTATCGAGTGCAAGGCCCGCGCCCCCGAAATGACGAGGCTGCCGTTGGCGAGACGCGATCGGAAGCCCCCATCGATGGGTCGAGTCGTCGCGATGCCGAGGCTCGGAGGACTTCATCATCGCTACCGGCGGGTCGCGACCTGAACGCGTCTTCCGCCGCTACAGGCCTGAGGAGCCAGTCCGCGGCTCAAGAGAGTAGCCTGGCGGCACCGGCCATCACGGCGGTCAGCTCAACCAGCCCGGCTCTAAAGACAAGGACCCGCGTCGTGTGCTACAGTGCCATTATGCGCCCTGGCAGGACAAGGACGACGAGCTTCTCGCTCGACGAAGTGACGCTCAAGAACCTCAAGGCGCTCGCCGCGAGGCGTCACAAGGGAAACGTCTCCGCGATGCTCGCGGAGTTCGCCGAGCGCGAGGCAAAGTTCCTTGCTGCGGAGAGGCTGTTCAAGAAGTACGGGATCCCGCCTCTCGACGACGAGGCCGCCGAACGCATTGAGGCTGAGTGGCGGGGTGAAGGGCCGCACAAGAGGACGCGACGGCGGGCGGCGTGACGTTCACGTTCGACACCGGGATGCTCATCGCGTTGGAGCGCCGCAAGCGCGCGGCGTGGAACGCGTTCCGCGCCATCGTACGTCGAGGCCTCTTGCCCGTCGTCCCTGCAGTCGTCTACGTCGAGTGGTGGCGCGGCCGCAGCGACGACCGCGAAGAGATTCTCGACTCGGTGCTCGTCGAGGGCATGGGACCGCCCCTCTGTCGTGCCGCCGGAGAAGCCCTCGGCCGCATACGAGGCGCAACCCTCGCCGACGCCGTCGTCATGGCGTCGGCGGCGTTGCGCGGTGGCGGTGTCGTCTATACGAGCGACATCGCGGATTTTCGACATCTCCAGCGCCACTTTTCGACCGTCCGCGTGCTCGCCGTGTGAGTCACGCAGCCTGAAGCGCGGTTCTAAAGAAGCCACGAAACTGCACGCGTACACGAAGCCGGATATCCTACCCGTCGACATCGGACGCCGCGCGTTCAATCTCCAGGAAGTCCCCGTTAGCAGCGTCCGTCTGGGGTCACAGTGGATCTCGACCCGACCCGTCTTGTGAACCTCGAATGCGACCTTCACCACCGCCGCGACAGCCTCCGTGGCGAGCCGGTGGTGTTCGCGATCGTCTCAGCCTGTTCGGCGCGCTCATCGACGTCTTGCGCCCGCGCAAGTTCATGTAACTAGCACTACTCCGCCAGTTCATATCGGGACGAGCGTCCGCACCCACGCTCGGCATCGAGGACATCGCGTAGGCGCAGCGAGCCGCTGGGCGAGCTGCCGACGCACAGCGGGCAGCGTCGGCCAGTGCGGGCGACCGCTACGCCGCGGCTTTATTTTCGCGTTGGCGTAGGTGCTGCAGGAAGGCGAACGCGATCATGGTGAGCAGTGCGTGATGATGCAGTCCGGTCCACGAGCGCCCCTCGAAGTGGTCGAGGCCGAGCTCCTCTTTCATCTGCTGGTGCGCTTGTTCGCAGGCCCAACGCGCCTTGAGCGAGGCCACCAGCACGTCCAGGGGCGTGTCCGGGGGGTAGTTAGACAGATGGTACTTGGTCTGGCCGCCCGAACGCCGCTCGCAGATCAACCATGCCTCGTCGCCGGGGCCGTGGCGATGATCGATCACCGGCTCGCCATCGGCGACGCGGATGCGAAGGGCGGTGAATTCGGCGCTGAGCGTGCCCTTGGTCCCGTGACGCCAGACGACGGTCCAGGGCGCGTGAGCTCCGAGCGATGCGATGACGTCGCGCGCGCGGCTCGGCTTGGCGGTGGCGACGCGACGCGTCTGCGGTCGCCCCGTGGTCGCCTGCGATTCGACAGGGCGCAACCGCGTGGACATCGCGTACACGAGCTGGTCGGGGGAGACGCCGACCGCCCAGCGCAAACCCAGTTCGCTCAAGCCGCGGCGGAACTCGATGCACACGCCGTAGCCGGCGTCCGCGAGAACATCACCGAAGGTCACCCCGGCCTCTACGACACGCTCGATCTCGTCGAGCGCGATCTTCCACTTCGGGCGAAACGCGATCTCTTCGGGCACCCCGCACTTTCGACGACGCGCCTGGTCCTCCGCCCAGGGCTTGGGCAAGTACAGCCTCAGCGCCACCGCAACGGGCATCTCGTCGCGCGCCAGCGTCAGCGACACGAGCGCCTGGCAGTTGGCATTCTTGCCGAGCTGTCCGCAGTACTGGTGCGCGACGCCCACCGAGTGCGTGCCTTTCTTCACCAGCGCCGTGTCGTCCACAATGAGGTGCGCGCCGCGACCACCGACCAGCGCCTCCGCCTTGTCGAGCAGCACTCGCTCGTGCTCGCACGTGTCCCATCTCGAGGTCGCGACGAAGTGATGAAGCTGCTCCTTGTCGCCGGGACACTGACGCCGTGCCATCGGCTCCACGCTCTTGCGCTCACCGGGCGCGATCAGGCCACGCAAGTACACCGGCGCCCAGCGCCGCTGCCCCGCGTGCCCAAACTCCGCCAGAAACGGCTGCACCCACCGCTCGAACTCCGCCTCCCACTGCGTCTCCTGATCGACCATCGTGCTGCCTATGGAGCACGCCTTCGAGCAGATGGAAAAGTTTGTGGCGGAGTAGTGCTAGCAGGCTGCTGAAAAACGCCTGGGGGGGATCGCCATCGGGGCGATGGGGTTGAAGGCGGGCAGGATGGAGGGGTAACCTCGACGTCCATCATGCGCGGGCGAGTCCATCTCATTTTAGCTCTGATTCTCGCCCCTCTGGCTTGCGCGCAGCCGAGGCTCGCGCCGACCTCCGGCGTCACGCCCGCCGTGTCGAGCGCATCGGCGCCGTCGGCCGCCGGTTCGAACGTGTCGACGGGCCCCGCGCCGTCCTCCGTCCCGGTGGCGGCGCCCCTCGAGGCAAGGGCCGCGGGGGCACGGATCACAGTCCTCTACGATGCCTTCGGCAAGCGCTCTGACATGCAAAAAGACTGGGGATACTCCGCCCTCGTCGAGTACGGGGGAAGGCGCATCCTGTTCGATACGGGGAACGATCCCGAGATCCTCGCCAGCAATGCCCGGACCCGGGGCGTCGACCTGTCGAAGCTGGACTTCGTCGTCATGTCGCACCGTCACGGCGACCACATGGGAGGACTGGCGTTCCTGTTGAAGGTCAACCCCACGGTTCGAATCTTCGCGCCGAAGGAAGGCTTCGGGGTCTACGGCGGGGATTTGCCGGGTACGTTCTACCGACGGGATCCTTCCCTGCCGGCCGAGCAACGGTACTACGCCGGCGCGCCCCCCGACGTTCTGCGCTTCGGGGCGGCCTGGCACGGGGCCAACTTCACGCTCGTCGACAAGGACATCGAGATTGCTCCCGACGTTCACCTCGTCACGCTCGTCTCGGACAAGCAGGGGACGATGGAGCTTCGGGAGATCTCGCTGGCCATCAACACGCCCGACGGGCTGGTGATCGTCGTCGGGTGCTCGCATCCCGGCATCGACCGGATCGCCTCGGCCGCCAGCGCGATCAACCCGCACATTCACATGCTGGTCGGGGGTCTGCACCTCGTGACGACGAGCGATCCGGAGATCGACAGGACGGTCCGGGCGCTGCACGACACCTTCAAGGTCGAGTACGTCGCGCCGGGCCACTGCACGGGCGAACCCGCGTTCACCGCGCTCAAGAAGGCCTTCGGCGACCGGTTTGTTTACGCGGGGCTCGGGACGACACTGGACGTGAGCAAGCCGGCGGGGTGACGCGAGAAGGTGAGCGAGAAGGTGAAGCAAGGGGGCGCGGGGGGCCAAGGGCGCGCATGGGGGAAGGTGACATAAAGCGGTGTTCGTCGCCTGCGCGTTGACAGGAAAAACGGCAGTCGGGGGATCGACAACGGCGTGATGGAACTTACGTTCCGGTCACCA
>Ga0070735_10005641_pt1 | contig 10332 bp, 9 predicted proteins | sample Coa_R1_FD_66443 | JGI IMG/M metagenome (GOLD analysis project Ga0070735, IMG submission 66443) | Surface soil microbial communities from Centralia Pennsylvania, which are recovering from an underground coalmine fire - Coalmine... | ecosystem: Environmental > Terrestrial > Soil > Unclassified ... | reverse complement strand
CAATACCTGGCGTACCCGACTTGTTGCGCTACGTTTTTTAGATATTCCGCCGCGGGCAGGATACCTTGGGGACCGATCAGCCCTCGTATTTGAAATGCGAGCGAAAAAAACGCCGAGAAATAAATCGCACCGAGCGCGCGCAGGAAAATCCAGCGCGTAAGAAAACGGTTTGAAGGACCCTTTTGCGAATCAAAGAGCCATCGAACAACCGACGAGGGAGTCCAGTCCATAGACGCGAGACATTATACCGGGGCGGCAAGAGCGCGTCGGTGAGAGCGAGCTAAGTTCCTTCTGACATGGACTCGCTTTTCGTCGCTGTGAAGCGAATTGCCTTAGATTTTATCGCCGCCGCACATTTTGCTGAGTTGGCGACTGCTCGACATGGAGGGCGCAAGTGCCGTCCTCGCAGAGCTCGCGGTTCCAGCGATAGCGATTGCGCGCGATCCATGCGTAGAGATGTTGCGCGAGAAAGTGAATCCCCGGCACCAGAAGCAGCCAGGCGACAAGGTTCCAGCCTGGTAGCGCCAGTCCAATACGCACCCAGGCGTCTGCTCCGGAGTAAACACGGCCGGCAGGATCCACGGCTTGCATCAGGCGCATCGCGTCGTCGATATTCACTTGGGGAAAGCGAGCGGGGACGCCGTCGTCGTGAAGGTCCAGCAATTCGATTCGCTTGCGCGGGTCCATGCGCCGGACGCGCGCTACGCTTGCACGGCACAAATTACATGTACCGTCGTAGAGAACGGTAAGCTCGGCCACGTTTCTCCTATGGGCCGTTAACCCAGTGCCCCGGCCCGGCTAGTCCTGCTGGAGTGGTCTTCCATTCTAGCAAGTACTCCCTGGTGCCAGAGCTGACGCCCGGTGCGGCTATGCCCCATCTACTGTGACTCGGCTGGCCTTTTGCAAACACCTTGCACTTCTTGGTTGCGGCAGCCAGTACCACGTGTTAGCCTTGGCGAACAAAAGGCGAATTATCGGAGGCGCGTCTTATGTCCCATTCTCTCGCCGTGCGAACCGCGGGCTCGCTTGAGCCACCCACTGGTTCGTCACTGGCTCGCGTCCGCGAGGTTCTGGACGCTTTCGCATCACGCGACGTCAATGGCGAAGTGCTCACTGCGGTACGCTACTTCCCGGCACGCGAAGCGCAGTGGGCCGTGTTTCCAGAATGGGTGCGGGCCGATCTTGTGGCGGCCTACGGTGCAAAAGGAATTCTTCAGCTCTACACGCATCAGGCCATCGCCGCCGAGGCCGTGAACGCGGGCAAAAGCGTTGTCGTAGTGACCCCGACCGCTTCCGGAAAAACTCTTTGTTACAACCTGCCAATCTTGCATTCGATTCTTGAAAACGCTGATACGCGTGCGTTGTACCTCTTTCCCGCGAAGGCTCTGGCGCAGGATCAGCTTGCAGAACTTAACGACCTTAACCAGCGGCTTGAGAATCGCTTTGGCGTCTTCACCTACGATGGCGACACGCCCGCTGACGCCCGCAAGACTATTCGCGAAAAAGGGCATGTAGTGCTCACAAACCCGGACATGCTGCACACGGGCATTCTGCCGCATCACACGCGCTGGACGCGCCTGTTCGAAAATCTTCGCTACATTGTGATCGACGAGCTGCATACCTACCGGGGCGTCTTCGGTAGCCATCTGTGCAATGTGCTTCGGCGGTTGCGGCGTATTGCGCACTTTTACGGCCGCGATCCGCAGTTCGTCTGTTGCTCGGCGACGATCGCGAATCCCGGTGAACTGGCGGCGCGATTGCTCGAGAAAGAAGTCGAAGTGCTCGACGCCAACGGCGCCCCGGCCGGCGAGAAGACCTTCGTGTTTTATAACCCACCTGTCGTGAATCGCGCGCTGGGCATTCGTCGCAGCTACATCAATGAAGCCTCGCGCGTTACGCAGGAGTTTCTAAAGCGCGACTTGCAGACAATGGTCTTTGCCAATTCGCGGCTGCAAACGGAAATTCTTCTGACCTATCTACAGCAGGCCAACCCTCAGGCCCCCGGCAAAAAGCGAACGATTCGCGGCTACCGTGGCGGGTATTTGCCAAACGAACGTCGCGAAATCGAGCGCGGCTTGCGCGACGGGCGCATTCGCGGCGTCGTAAGTACCAGTGCGTTGGAACTCGGAATCGATGTAGGCTCTCTCGACACTGTGGTCATGGCTGGTTATCCCGGAACAATCGCGGCCACCTGGCAGCGTGCCGGGCGCGCTGGACGCCGCAGCGGGAGCTCCTGCGCCGTGATGGTCGCGTCTTCATCTCCGCTGGATCAATATATTGTCCGTCATCCAGATTATTTCTTCGGCAACACGCCCGAGCATGCCTTCATCCAACCAGATAATCTTGAAATTCTAATCAATCATCTGAAATGCGCAGCGTTCGAACTGCCTATCGCGGCCGGTGAGCGATTTGGAGAAGTCGACCTGCCCGATCTTTGCGCGCGCCTTGTGGAAGCCGGCTACTTGCACCTCACTGGAGAACACTATCATTGGACGCACGAGGCCTATCCCGCCGACACCATCAGCCTGCGGTCAATCACCAGCGACAACTTCATCATCATCGATATCACTGGCGACACAAATGTGGTCGGCGAAGTGGATTTTTCGAGCGCGCTGGTTTTCCTGCACGAGAAAGCCATCTATATTCACGGCGGGCAGCAGTATCACGTCGAGCATCTCGATTTCAAAGAGCGCAAGGCATACGTGAAACAAGTGGACGTCGACTATTACACGGACGCCATTCGTTACACGCAGGTTCGCGTGCTGGAGGCGACCGAAACCGCTGCGTCTTCCGCGTTCTTAAACTCTCATTCGCACGGCGATGTTCTTGTCCGTTCGCAAGTCGTCGGCTTTAAGAAAATCAAATTCTTCACCAACGAAAATATCGGGGACGGCAAGCTCGAACTCCCCGAAAACGAAATGCATACTACGTCATACTGGATCACGCTGGAACGGCCTCTGCTCGAATCGCTTCCCTACAGCGTCAGCGAGCGACAGAGCGGCATGTTAGGGCTGCTGCACGCGCTTGCTTCGGTGTCCACACTTCTGCTCATGTGCGATGCGCGTGACCTAGGCATCGCGATTGGTGAACGCCCACCGGCTCCGGATTCAGATATCGCCTCTCTAGGAGCGCAGCATGCTGCGCTCCTGCCCGGCACGGCCGATGACTTCACACCGTCGCGCCTTAGAGACGCCTCTGCCTCAAAGCTGAAAGAATTTTTCGATCCCAATCTTTATCTCTACGACGCGTATCCTGGAGGCATCGGCTTCTCCGAGCCACTTTTTCGTACTCACGAGCTTCTTCTCCACAAAACGCGCGAGTTGATCGCCGCATGCACGTGTGATGAGGGCTGCCCCTCGTGCGTCGGCCCCGCAGGCGACCTAGCCCCGCGTGCCAAAGAGGCTGCTCTCGCCATACTCGACAGGCTGTGTGCCTAGATGGCTTCCTCAGCAGACAGGTTCTCTCGCCTCGCCGCGCTCAGGCCTACGCGGTCTATGCCATCGCGTCCGTCAGCTCTGCGCGAGCCCGATCAAGAAGACGCTATTGCTCGTCTTATTGGTGCTGGCGTTGCCAGAAACCATTTTGGCGAACACCTCGTCCTGCGCAACTGGTTCTCGACGCCCGAGTCCTTCGAGCCATCGACCGTCGCTCTCGAACTTCTCTCTCGCACGCGGGGCGCGTCGCTTTCCCAGCGGACGCTCGCGGCTCTCGAGGATCATTCCAAGTGGCTCTTCCTCGACACAGAGACAACCGGGCTTTCCGGCGGCACCGGCACCTACGCGTTTCTAATCGGGCTTGCTTGGTGGGACGCAGGCGCGCTGCAAGTCGAACAGCTCTTTATGCGCGACTTTGCCGAAGAGTATTCGCTGCTTCACGAACTCGCTGCGCGCGTCGCGGAGCGTCCCGTTCTCGTCACGTTCAACGGCAAAACCTTCGACTGGCCGCTGCTTGATAGCCGCTTCAAGATGACGCGTACCATTCCTACGCCGCAACTGGCCGCGCATCTCGATCTTCTACATCCGGCGCGCGCGCTTTGGAGACTTCGCCTTGGCTCGGTGCGGCTCGTCGAGTTGGAACGCCGCGTCCTCGATACTTCCCGCCTTGGCTGGCATCGTGAAGACGACATCGCGTCCTCGCTGATTCCTCAGTATTACTTTGACTATCTTCGCGGGGGCCCTCCGGATCCTTTGGTAGGCGTTTTGCGCCATAACCAGATGGATCTACGCGGGCTTGCGGCTCTTTTTTGCAAGATCAACGGGCTTCTGGCGGCACAAGCTGCCGATCGCGATGGCATCGATAGCCTCGATCTCTTCGGCCTCTCGCGTTTCTTCGAGCGGAGGGGCGATTCCGATCGCGCCCACATCGCTTGCTCTCAGGCGCTTGATCTCGGCCTTCCGGCCGAATTTCGTGCGCGCGCGCATCGCGACCTCGCCTTTCTCAAAAAACGGCGAGGCGACCATGACGCTGCCGTCGCACTTTGGTTCGAACTTACTGCCGACCCACAAGATGGTGTTCTGGCTTGTGAACAACTCGCCATCCATTACGAGCGTCGAGCGAAGGACCCCGCTCGCGCCATGGAATTTGCCCGACTAGGCGTTGCACAGCTCCAGCGCATTCGCACCCGCACCCGCGATCCCTACGCCGCAGTTCGCGCAACCCGTCTCACTGAAAAATTGCTACTCCGGATAAACCGCCTGGAAGGTAAAGCCAAAAAGAAAACGCCGAGTCGTGGAACGGTTAGCTTGTCCCTCTTGAGTTCTTAGAACAATTGGCGGCGATCGAGCTTGTGGTCGTATTTCATTCTGATCGCTACCGTGGGTAGATTCCTAGTGCCGGGCGAACACTACCGTGTGCGTTGCTGCCCGCGCGGAGCCACGGACCGTAGCCGCCGCGGCTTTGGAGGTAACCGGCGCTGAAGGCCAGCCAATCATCCCGTTGATGCTGTCAAACATGCTCCGGTTCGTGCCCTCGACCGAGAGGCATTCTGCGCCAACGCACCGAAAGAACACTCCGCCGTCGGGTGTATCGAAAGAAAGAAAATTTGACCGGCGCGGGACACTATCTTGAGCACTATGCTTCTTCAAGAGTGCTTCCGAATACTCTCCAAAAAAGCGATCGGCACGTTCTTCACTGTCCAAATACAGACGCGCAACCAGGATCAGGCGTTTGGTTTGTCTCTGCTCGTAAAGCACATAGCGGTCCCCATTCCACGCCGCCGACAACGGTTTCGCTCGCTCCTCCCCTAAAAACTGCTTCAGAATTTCCTTCCAGCCAAACTCCCCCATCACGTTCTCATCGATCTTCGCCCAGTCCGACCCAAGCAGCTTCTCGAAAGAAGGTATCGTTACGGGAGTGGGAGCTTTTCCAGATTTGTAGAGGCCCGGGTGCAGAATCTGCTGCGTCGAAAGTGGCGGCTTTGCAAAAACCGCTGACAAGCCGTTCCATCCCGCCGGCTTTAAGATCGCTGCGGAAAAGGTCAATCCACCAAAGTAAGGAAAGATCATCGCATCCTTCAAAAACAAAGGAGCTGCCTGCAGCTTCGGCGATTTGGACATATCGGCGGCAAAAATGGAGGGATCAATCGCAGGCAAATCCTCGACCGAATGGCCAGTTCCTCTTAGGAGAAAATCTATCATGGCGGCCATGGCGCTGCCCTCCAGCACCGATTCACGGGCCAGTTCGGCGTCGTCGTTCGGCCGCGCGGCTTTCACCCACTTCTCGATCTGAAAATGTTGGTCTTGCAACGCGTGCGTCAACTCGTGGGCCATCACCATGCGCTGGTCATCGAGGGGAATCCAATCCGCAACGTAAAACTCCCGCGCTTTCGGGTCATAGAGCCCCGCAATTTGCTCGGTCAATAGATCGACCATGAAATTGTCCAAATCAAATCCCTTGGGGATCAAGCCAAAGGCCTCGGCGCTTCGTGCTTCCGCATAGCGCTCCGCTGGGTTTTTCTCGTCGTCCATTTCTCGAATGACATAGGCGCGTATCTCATCCCGCGAGCGCAATGTCTTCTTCAACGGCGTGAGCAGCTTGAGTCCTGTGATCTCGCTGACGCTCTGCAGCACTTCATCCGCAGTAGCCGCGAATTCGGCGTTGTTCGCGCTAGGCTCAGCCGCAGGGGGCGGGGCTGTTGTGGCTTGTTGGGCGCGGAGCAAGTTTCCGCCGCCAATCCAGGAGCTCGTCAGCAGCAACGCACACAAGCAACCCGCGAAAAATTTGATCGAAAGGCGCATAGCCTATGCAGAATAGCAGATAACGCTTGAGCCCGGCCTCAGCCAGCAGGCGCTGATGCCTGATAGGAAACGGCAGCGATTCTCAGCCGTAGTCCTTGCTACGTCGAACGTCCCTTCCGTGGGCGGCGTCCAGGCAGCCATATTCGGCGCAAGCGACTAAAAGGAATGAAGATAACTGAGTAGCAGAGTCCAAAATATTGTACCCCGCCCAACTTTGCTCGCGCAGATGCAAAAAATTTCCGAAAGAAATTCACAGTCCTGCGTTCCGTATTCTTAACAGAATGGTAATTCTGCTATACTCGACTTTGTTCCTAGCTCTCTCCCGAGGAAAACATGCTTCCCGGACTTCGTCTGCGGCAGGCCCGCGAACGGCTTGGTTTAACCTATCGCGATGTTGAACGTGCCAGTTTTGAGTTAGCAGCGCGCCGTGGCCGTCCAGAGCTGATTCTTCACATTAGCCGCCTCGCGGATATCGAAAATCGCGGCGTGATTCCAGGTCTGCACAAGCTTTATACGCTGGCGGTTGTCTACCATTTGAATCCCCTTGAGATATTTCGCTGGTATGACGTTCCGATTGAGGACTGTTTTCCGGACGGGGGCGCCTTTCATGCTCCGCACACGCATCTAGCGGCTCCTCCCGTCTCTTTGAAGACCCCCTTGCGGTTCGATCCTGCATTCGATCCCAAGCGAACCGAGTTGCTTTCCAGGATGGTGGAACAGTGGGGTAGCCTCGAGGGTGTCCTTACCAACGGCAACGCTCGCCACCGTTATGGATACATTGGCCTGTCGGACCGCCGGATGGTGCCCATATTGCGTCCGGGTAGCGTGGTCCTGGTGGATATCAGCGTGCGCCGCATTGAAGACGACGACTGGGGCAACGAATATGACCGCCCCATGTATTTTGTCGAACTGCGCGACGGTTACCGTTGTGGCTGGTTCCACCAGGACAGGGCACGCCTGCTGATGCAACCGCATCCTCTATCTCGCTGTGTGCCTGAGGTTTGGCGCCTCCCGGAGGAAGCCGAAGTGGTGGGCCGCGTGGTGGGGGTGGTCACCCGTCTGAATGAACCGTGGAACATTGTTCCTGCAGAATCTCCAGCAGTGCGCGGAGATTCGAGCAGAAAAGCTCCTTGAGATAGTCCGGAGCTCGCTCCGGGATCAAGACTCGATAAGCTTCCATCCTGCCCCAATGAGCCAGTGTCTGGCATAATGCGCCAGGCATTCGCTCCAGACACTCCTTCAGGTCTCCTTCTTGCCGGGCCAGCGGTGTTTCCAGAACTCGCTCGAAAATCTGCTCATGGCACAACTGCAAGGCCTGCTGCATTGGCTCGTCCGGGTAGAGGGCTGCAAGTCCGGCGTGCTCGTACCTGCCGGTGGAAAGATCGCGTAGGGAGGCCATGTAGGTAAGTCTGCCGAATTCTCCGGGGATTGCCGCGAGTGTAGTCAGTGTGAAATCTTGAATGATGCGGCGGTTTTGCTGAAGCTGCGTAATCATTTTCTTCTGTGACCCCGTTCCGCAGACAGAACGTTTTAGACCATTACCCTCAACTCTTCCGATTGTCCTTCATGGTTGTGACCCAGGAGGGTTTCAACCATGCACAAGAACATTTCGCTTTGCCTGACATTCCTTGCCGTAGCGGTTTTGATCGTACTCCCTGTTTATGGCTCGGTCAAACAGTTGTCCAGTAATCGCACCGTCGTGCTTTCTGCAGCCCCTTCCAGCGGCTCGCCTCTGCCTGCACCGATCCCGCCCGGGTTTTCCATCGCTGGAGCCAGCGGATCACCTCTGCCTGCTCCTGTTCCCCCTGGATTCCCCGTCTTTTCCGCGAGCGGTTCTCCTCTGCCTGCGCCAGTTCCACCGGGATTTAGCACGTCCTTCGCCAGCGGTTCACCTTTACCGGCCCCCGTTCCTCCGGGACTGAGGGCATAACGCGACGTTTCTCCGTGCACCCGCAACCTGCCGGCGACGGCAGGTTGCGGAGCGCATTTCTAAGAGATTTCTAAGGTGCCATTCTCAGCGGAGGGTTCTCTTAGAAAATGGCAGCGGCACGTGACCAATATCAACTGTCCAACCCATCTCTGGCAACTAGTTTGTTTACCCGCCAGTCATGTCATGCTAGTATTCAACCGTTATGGGTCGTTTCCCTCTCTACATTTTATTGTTGTGGGCGAGCAGCGGTATCGCACAGCTAATTGTCCTTGCTCTTTTGGTTCCCAAGGGAAAATTCCGCAAACTCCCTTTTTTCACGGCGTATGTCACGCTTGATCTTTGCCAAGTCATTTTCCTCGTTGGTGTCTACTCCGCACCGGGACTTTCTGATGTCACCATCAAAAACCTTGCGTGGTATTCGGAATGTGTCACCCTAGTCGCACAGGCGCTGGCTACCACAGAAATCCTGAGGGTCACCCTAAGGCCCTACCAAGGCATTTGGGGCCTCGTATGGCGGGCACTAATGTTCACCTCTACCCTCGTCCTGTTTCTGGTGGCAATGGCAACCCGTGGTGATTGGGAAAAAGAGAAGTGGTTCGAACTCAATCGTGGCTATCATCTCATTTTCGCGGCGGCCGTCATCGCCTGCCTGCTTCTTATTCGTTACTATTCCATTCACGTTCCCGCGGCTTACAAAATGATCCTCGCTGGGTTTTGTTTTTATTCCTGCACGGAGATTCTTATCAACACCGTCCTTCAAGCGGTTCTCAAGAAATCGTTTGATGCCTATCAGCCAATCTGGCAATCCTCGACTATGCTGTCTTTTATCGTCGTCCTATTTATTTGGGCGGCCGCCCTCTGGCAGCCTTTGCCCGTTGAGGCCCGGCCACCGGCCCCGCCTTCGGATTCCATTCATCAGCGGCTTTCGCCAGAGATTAATGAACGCTTGCGGGAGCTTAATGAAAAGCTTCTGCGTCTTTGGAAGCTGGAGGCACGGCCGCAATGAGCTTCCCACTACTCATTCTTTTTGGTTTTGCAGTTCTCCTTCTTATTCTTCTCGGTTGGACCCTCCGCACCCCAAGCGTTTCCGCGAGGACCTACTCTGATTCCGCTTTCATGGATCAATCCGACGGGCGCAATGTGATTTACTTCCCGCAGGTCAGGCAGGCCCTGGCCGTTGACGACTTCGCTTTCCTTGCCTCACGAGGATCGCGTTCGCTAGTCCGCCGCGTACGTAAAGAACGCAGGAGGATTGCAATCGCCTATCTAGAATCCTTGCGCAACGATTTCCTAAAACTGTGGGGATTGGGGCGTGTCATCGCCTCTTTGTCTCCGAAAGTCAGCATGGCGCAAGAGTTTGAACGGCTCCGCTTAGGTCTCACCTTTGCCGTGCGCTATGAAACGATCCGGATCACATTCCTGCTGGGATTTGTCCCACTTCCTGCGCTCGGGTCTTTGAGCGAGGTTGTCGGCAGACTGGCGATACGGTTGGAAACCGCCATGAGAGATCTGGGTGAGCGGTCTGCGCTAGCGGCGAAGCTCGCTTCATCTCTGGACGGGCGCGGCTTGGATACTCCCTAACACTGCGTCCACCGCAGCTAATAGATCGCCCGCTTCGAAGGGCTTCTGCACAATGTGATCGCCTCGCTGAGGAATCTCTTCGGAAGGACGCCCGAGCGGGGCTACTCCGCGCATCCAGACGCAGCGCTTAGCCAGAGCCGGCCTGCGGGCAAGAATCCAATCATGGAGTATGTTTCGGGCGGCGGTTCCCGAAAGATCGAGATCCGCCAAAATCAGGTCAAATTCTTGCTTCTCCAGAATGGCCATCGCATCTGCGGCGGTCCGGGCCGTTTCGACTTCATGCTCCCGCTCGCGCAGAATAGCCCCGACCGCTTCCAACACCGACTCGTCTTGATCTATCAGAAGGATGCGGCCTTCCCTCAGTTGTTCCGCTGGCTGTACCGAGTCGCTTGCCTTCGCTCCGCGGGTCGGCTGGTAAGGCACCTCAATCGTGAAGGACGCTCCTCGCGGAGGAACATTCCGCACGCGGATTGAGCCTCCGTGCTCCGAGATGATGCCATAGCAAATGCTGAGACCCAGTCCAGTGCCCTTGCCAACTGGTTTCGTCGTGTAAAAGGGATCAAACACCCTCGATGCATCTTTCAC
>Ga0070735_10005639_pt1 | contig 10333 bp, 9 predicted proteins | sample Coa_R1_FD_66443 | JGI IMG/M metagenome (GOLD analysis project Ga0070735, IMG submission 66443) | Surface soil microbial communities from Centralia Pennsylvania, which are recovering from an underground coalmine fire - Coalmine... | ecosystem: Environmental > Terrestrial > Soil > Unclassified ... | reverse complement strand
CAGGCGTATCGCTGTGCGAGGAGGGGATGCATGACTCCCCGCCAGAAGCGCATGACTTTGGTGTTGGGTATCGTTGCCGGCGTGAGCATCGCCGGGGCGCTCGCGCTCAGTGCCTTCAGGCAAAACGTCACTTTCTACTTCGACCCGACGCAAGTTGTCGCCGGCGAGGTACCTGCGGGCGAGCGTTTTCGGCTGGGTGGGATGGTTGTCAAGGGCAGCGTGCAGCGCTCGCCCGGCAGCCTGGAGGTTCGATTTGTGGTGACTGACTTCCAGCACGATGTTGCCGTCAGCTACAGCCGCGTGTTGCCTGATCTGTTCAGAGAAGGTCAGGGTGTGGTGGCACACGGCAGAATGTCGAACGGTACGTTTGTGGCCGACGAAGTACTGGCCAAGCACGACGAGAAATACATGCCGCCGGAGGTGGCGCGCTCATTGAAGAAACGTCAGGGGGGCGTCTGATGCTGCCCGAGCTCGGTCATTTCGCGCTCATTCTGGCTATGCTGCTCGCGGCCCTGCAGGCATTCTTCGGAATCGCGGGACCGGCGCTCGGCCGTGACCGGTGGGCGTCCACGGTCACTGCAGCCGTGGCCGGCCAGTTCGTCATGACGGTCACCGCGGTGGGCTGTCTGATCGCCTCGTTTGTGTCGAACGACTTTTCAGTCGCCTACGTCGCCGAGAATTCCAATTCGGCGCTGCCGCTGTTCTATCGGGTTACCGCGCTGTGGGGTGCCCACGAAGGCTCGCTGCTGCTGTGGATCCTGCTCCTCAGTTGCTGGACTGTGGCGGTTACCTTCGGGACTGCGCGCCTGCCACAGCGATTCGCGGCGCGAGTGCTCGGTGTGTTGGGGCTGGTGAGCGTTGGCTTCCTACTGTTTACTCTCGCGACCTCGGACCCGTTTCTGCGCCTGGATCCGCCTGCGCCCGACGGGCGCGACCTCAATCCCATTCTTCAGGACCCCGCGCTGGCGATACATCCGCCCATCCTGTACACGGGCTACGTCGGATTTGCGGTAGCGTTCGCATTTGCATGCGCCGCCATGCTCGAAGGACGCATGGATCAGAACTGGGCGCGCTGGACTCGTCCGTGGACCACGGCGGCCTGGTCATTTCTCAGTGTCGGAATTGCGCTGGGCAGCTGGTGGGCCTACTACGAGCTGGGATGGGGCGGCTACTGGTTCTGGGATCCGGTGGAGAATGCTTCCTTCATGCCCTGGTTGGCCGGCACGGCGCTCATACATTCGCTCGCGGTGACGGAAAAGCGTGGGCTCTTCAAGAGCTGGACGCTGTTGCTGGCCATCGTGGCCTTCTCCCTGAGCCTGCTTGGGACCTTCCTGGTGCGTTCGGGCGTACTGGTGTCGGTCCATTCATTTGCCGCTGATCCCTCTCGCGGCATATTCATATTGTCTTTCCTCATCGTGATGATCGGCGGAGCGCTCGGGTTGTACGCCTGGCGGGCTCCGCTGCTGAAATCGCAGGCCGGTTTCGAGCTCGCGGCTCGCGAGTCATTCCTGCTGTTCAACAACATCCTGCTGGTCATTGCCGCCACAACTGTGCTGGGTGGCACTCTGGCGCCACTGGTCGCCGACGCGTTGCACTTGGGAGCATTGTCGGTGGGTACTCCGTACTTCAATCCCACCTTCATGTTGTCCATGCTGCCCCTGCTTGCGTTGCTGTCCTTTGGAATTCATGCGAAGTGGAAGCGCGGCAAGCTGGGGGAGAGGTCCCGTACGCTGCTCATGACGTTCATTGCGGCCGTCATCTGCGCGATCGTGCTGGTGTATGGCATCTATTCGCATGGCAAGGTCATGACCCCGGTTGCCGCGGCGCTCGGCATCTGGATCGTCCTGTCTTCACTTATTGAGCCGATTGACCGCATCCGACGCGGTATATCTCTGTCGCGGGCAGTGCTTGGAATGACGGTCGCCCACATCGGGCTGGGCCTGTTCGTCATATCGGTGACTGCCGTCGAATCGTTTACGCTGGAGCGCGATGTCGCGATGGGCTTGGGTGAGCGCACGGCAGTCGGCAACTACGAATTCCGCTTCGACAGCCTCAAGCAGATCGAAGGGCCTAACTACTCTGGCCTCGAGGCCACAGTCGCGGTCACACGTCACGGCGCCCCAGCCGCCATAATGTATCCACAGAAGAGACAGTATTGGGTGCAGCGCTCGAGCACCACGGAAGCCGCAATTCAGATGCAGCACGGGAGCAATGTCTTCATCGCGCTGGGAGATGATCTCGGTGGCGGTAAATGGAGTCTGCGTTTTCAGATCCGGCCACTGGTCAATTTCATCTGGCTGGGCGCGTTTATCATGGCCGTGGGCGGTGGGATCGCGGTGACCGACAGACGCTATCGACTGGGCAGGCAACCGGTTGCCGCGCCGGCAGCCGGTGTTGCTCCGGAGCGTGCCGGATGAATCGATTTCTGCTGCCTTTAGGCGCCTTCGTGCTGCTGGCCGTGGTACTGGCCATCGGCATCAGGCACTCGCCGGAGAAAGGTACGATCGCCTCGCCCCTGATCGGCAAGGCTGCGCCGCAATTCGCATTGCCGGTGTTGACCGACCCGAAGCGGCAATTGAGCTCGGCCGATCTGAAAGGGCGCTGGTATGTCTTCAATGTGTGGGGCACCTGGTGCGTCGCCTGTCGTGACGAGCACGAGGCGCTGCTGCAGATCCAGCGACTGGCCGAGGTTCCGGTGATCGGCCTGGACTGGAAAGATGAGGATTCGCTGGCGTTGCGGTGGCTGTCGGAGTTGGGTAATCCGTATGAAGTCGTTGCCGTGGATCACGATGGCCGAACTGCCATTGACTGGGGTGTCTACGGCGCGCCGGAAACTTTCCTGGTCAACCCCGAGGGCATCGTCGTATACAAGTATGTGGGTCCGCTGAGCGTGCAGGAATGGCAGACCAGGTTCGTACCTCTGCTGCCACCTCGCCGGGCGGCCCGATCGTGAGCACCCGGTTAACGCGGCCGGTTCTGCTGAGCACGCTGGTTTGCCTGTTGTGGGCAACCTGTGCACTGGCGGTGGACACGACCGAATTGTCAGATCCGGCTCTGCAATCACGCTATCTGGCGCTGACCCATGAACTGCGCTGTGTGCAATGTCAGAACCAGACCATCGCCGACTCGCCGGTGGGTATTGCCTCGGACCTGCGGCGGCAAGTGCGCGAGATGCTGGTCGCGGGCAAATCGGATGACGATGTTCGCGACTACATGGTGGCGCGCTACGGCGAGTTCATCCTGTTCCGGCCGCGCTTTTCTGCGCACACCGCCTGGTTGTGGCTGGCACCGGTGGTTCTGCTGGTCGGTGGCGCACTGATCGCCGTCAGAGTGCTGCGCAAGCGATCGGCTTTGGTCGGGCAGGATAACGAGCCGCTGGAAGAAGATACTCCCTCCTCATGATTACATTCGTCGTCCTGGCATCGATGCTCACCATCGTGGGTGTCGCGCTCATCGTGGTTCCCCTGTTGAAGCGCTCACGTGTTGAAGCATCGCCGGCACCTTGGGCTGCCCTGGTGGCCGCGGGTGTGCTCGTATTCGGGTCAGTGCTGGTCTACGTGGCAACCAGCAATTTTTCCTGGCGGGCCGCGCCCGCCGACGACAGTCCGCAAAATATGGTGGCGCGTTTGGCCCGCAAGCTCGAGCGCGAGCCCAACGACCTGAACGGTTGGTTGATGCTCGGGCGCTCGTACACGGTGCTGGAGCAATATCCGCTGGCGCTGCGAGCGTTTCAGAGAGCGGACAGGCTGGCCGGCGGCCGCAGCGCTGAAGCCCTGGTCGGTGAGGCCGAGACACTGGCGCTGACCGATGAGACAGAGTTGGACCGCCAGGCCGGGCGCCTGGTCGAACAGGCGTTGGCCATCGATCCCAACTCCGGGAAGGCGCTGTTTTTCGGTGCCGCCGCCGCCCTCAGGCGCGGCGAGCTGCCCCTGGCACGCGATCGTTTCGCGAAGCTCCTGGCGCTCGATCCGCCTGCGAACATCAAACCGCTGCTGCAGAAGCAGATCGAGGCCATCGACCGCCGGCTTGCCGGTTTGCCCGACGAAATACCCGCGGCCGGCGATAGTGGGGCGGCACAGAACTCTGCCGCAGGTTCAGGCCCGCCCAACGCGGGCAACGGTCAACCCAACACGCGTCCGGGTCAATCCAACGCGAGCGAAGCTCCGAGCAACGCCAAGGTGCGCATCAACGTATCGCTTGCGCCCAAACTGGCGCAGGCCGCCCAAGGCACCTGGCCGCTGTTCGTCTTCGTCCGCGACCCGCGCCAACCCGGCCCGCCGCTCGCCGTCAAGCGTTTGGAAAATCATTTCCCGCAAACCGTCGAGCTTTCAGCCGCCGATTCGATGCTACCCGGCCGCACCCTCACCGCCGGCCAACAAGTTCAAGTCGTCGCCCGCATTGCCCGCTCCGGCAACCCCGTAGGCGCCACCGGCGACCCCTTCGGCGAAATCGCCTACACAGTGGGCCACGACGGACTGACTACCATCGTAATTGACCGCCTGACCCCCTAGCTTCCTGACTCCGTTGGATTCGCTACGCGGAGCTTGCTGCAACCGTCGGCACCTCCCGACATTGGGCCGTGCCGCCCCGGATAGTACAATCGAGGCATGCCCGGCCCCACCAGACTGCACTTCGCCTCGGCCCCGCCCATCGCGCCCGCGTACCTGCGAATCCTTTTCTCTCGCAAACCCCCATTCATAACTGACGCAGTGCCGCGCATCGAAGGCACGATCGAGCGCTTCGTGGTGAACCGGCGGCATCTGACCCGCTACCGGAAGGTCTGTGGCGACAGCGACTCGTCGCTATTGCCCATAACGTACCCGCACGTCCTCGCGACCCCGCTCCATCTTGCGCTGATCGCCTGCGAGGCATTCCCGGTGAACCTGCTTGGTGTCGTGCACACACGCAATACAATCGTGCAGCATCGCCCATTGCGTGTTGATGACATAGGTGAAATTCGCGCATGGTTGGAAGGACATCGCGAAACCGCCCGCGGACAAGAGATTGATCTGCAGACGCAGATCCGGGTGGGGCCCGACGTTGTGTGGTCCGAGACTTGCACTTTTCTGGCGCGTCGCCGCGATCGCAGTCGCGCGCGGCGCGAGGGAGGAGTTCCAGCCGTGGTGGAAGTTCCACCACGCCGGGAAGTCACTACCAGCTTGGCATTCACCGTGCCATCGGCGGTTGGCCGGCAATATGCCCGTGTGTCCGGCGACTTCAATCCGATTCACATCGCGGATGCGGGCGCGCGCTTTTTCGGCTTCAAACGTGCCATTGCACACGGCATGTGGTCTTTGGCGCACTGCGCGGCGCGAATCGGCGATGCGGCTTTCTCGCGGCCGTGCACGCTCGATGTGGCGTTCAAGCGACCGATCGTATTCAGCAGTTGCGTGGTGCTGGAAAGTTGGATCACTGAGGGCCACGTCGGCTTCACTCTGCGCGACTCGCAGGCTGAGCGCGGGCATCTTTTGGGAAGCGTCGCCCCCAGCCACTGACGGCGGCATGGCTCTTGCTGCTCAGGCTGGAGTGCTCGCGCTGTTCGTTGCGAGCTGCGATGTAGTTATTGTGGAGGAGAGTAGTGATGGCTCACGTACCAACTCAGGACGGCCGCACGTCGAATCGCGGATTCGCGTCAATGAATCAGGAGCGTCAACGGCAGATTGCCAGCATGGGCGGCAAGGCCGTACCGGACGAGAAGCGCAGTTTCTCGCAAAACCGTCGGCTGGCCGCGGAAGCGGGCCGCAAAGGCGGGCAGAGCGTGCCAGGCGCGAAACGCAGCTTTTCCCAGAATCGGGAGCTGGCCGCGGTAGCGGGCCGTAAAGGCGGCCAGAGCGTGCCTGACGAGAAGCGCAGTTTTTCGCAGAACCCCGAGCTTGCCGCGGAAGCGGGACGCAAGGGTGGGCAGGCGAGCCATGGAGGCTCCGGTGCCGAAGGTTCAGCGCGAATCATGTCTGGCCGCTCGGAAGACACCCACCAATAGGGGAAGTCTGTCGCTGACGGCCGCTGGAAGCAGAGCCGCTTTGGGCTGCAGGGACGCAGCCCATGCCGGCCGGGCCCCATGCGTGCGGCCGGTGTGTGCATTGCAAAGTTTACCTTGGGCTTTGCAGATCTTGCCGATCCCGCTGCCGGGTGACCGTCCAGCGGATGCACCCGGCCCGCGCCTGCCGTGTTCCAGAATTTTCCGCAAGTCTTGTTGCACCGTAGCAGGTTGCAGCATAGTGCGCGCCCCGTAGACACCGAGCGCCCTCACCAAGAATGGCTTCCATCGAATCGCGCCTGGCTGCCGAGCTTTCGGTTGCGCCGCAGCAGATTTTCGCTGCTGTTTCCCTTCTGGATGCCGGATCCACCGTGCCCTTCATCGCCCGCTACCGAAAGGAGGCCACGGGTGGCCTGGACGATGCCCAGTTGCGTACGTTGGAAGAGCGTCTGGGGTATTTGCGAGAGCTGGAAGAGCGTCGGGCGGCGATACTCAAGAGCATCGAGGAGCAGGGCAAGCTCACCCCGGCGCTGCAGGCGAGTTTGGCTGCCGCCGACACGAAGCAACGGCTCGAGGACTTGTACGCCCCCTACAAGCCCAAACGACGTACCAAGGCACAGATCGCCCGCGAAGCGGGACTGGATGTGCTGGCCGCGGCATTGCTGGCCGATGCCACGCTGAATCCCGAAGTCGAAGCGGCGCGTTTCATCAAAGCTGCGTTTACCACAGAGCAGGGTGATAACCCCGGAGTCGTTGATTCCAAGGCGGCGCTCGAGGGGGCACGGCAGATCCTGATGGAGCAGTTCGCCGAAGACGCCGAGCTCGTCGGAGGGCTGCGTGAGCTGCTGCAGGAGCAGGGCCAACTGGTGGCGAAAGTGGCTCCTGGAAAAGAGGAAGCCGGTGCGAAGTTCCGTGACTACTTTGCCTACCACGAGCCCATCAGCGCCATTCCTTCGCATCGCGGCCTCGCCCTGTTCCGCGGCAGGAAGGAGGAGATCCTGCAACTGACTCTGAAGTTGCCGGAGGAAATGGTGAGCGAGACATCGCCCGGCGCTGCGCCATTCAATGCCTGTGAGCGCAAGATCTGCGCTCGCTACAGGATTGCGGATCAGAAGCGGCCGGCTGATGCCTGGCTGCTGCAGACCGCGCGCTGGACCTGGCAGGTGAAGCTCGCCTGGCAGCTCGAAGGCGAGTTGTTCTCAGCATTGCGCGAACGCTCCGAGGAGGAAGCGATACGCGTGTTTGCGCGCAATCTGCACGACCTTCTGCTGGCAGCACCCGCCGGACCCCGGGCAACCATGGGACTGGATCCCGGTCTGCGCACGGGAGTCAAGGTCGCTGTCGTTGACCGGACAGGGAAACTGTTGACAACCGCGACCGTGTATCCGCACGTCCCGCGAAACGACTGGGATGGCTCGCTGCATACGCTCGCGCAACTCGCGAAGGCACACGGAGTCGATCTGATCAGCATCGGCAACGGCACCGCTTCGCGCGAGACCGACAAATTGGCGGGCGAGCTGATCAAGCGTCATCCCGAACTCAAGTTGACCAAGGTGGTGGTCTCAGAGGCGGGCGCCTCCGTGTACTCGGCTTCGGAGTTGGCCTCCCAGGAGTTCCCTGACATCGACGTCAGTCTGCGCGGCGCGGTCTCCATCGCGCGCCGTCTGCAGGATCCGCTGGCTGAACTGGTAAAGATCGATCCGAAGTCCATCGGGGTAGGGCAGTACCAGCACGATGTCAGTCAGACAAAGCTCGCGCGCTCGCTGGATGCCGTGGTGGAGGATTGCGTCAACGCGGTGGGCGTCGATGTCAACACGGCCTCTCCCGCGCTGCTGGCGCGAATCTCGGGGTTATCAGGGTCCCTCGCGCAGTCGCTGGTTCGTTATCGCGATGAGCATGGCGCGTTCGCCGACCGTGAGAGCCTGAAGAAGGTGCCTCGCCTGGGCGCGAAAACCTTTGAGCAGGCAGCAGGATTTCTGCGCATCGTGGGCGGTGGCAATCCGCTGGATGCCTCGGCCGTACACCCGGAAGCCTATCCGGTGGTCGAGAATATCCTCGGGGATCTCGGCAAGCCTTTGGCCGCGGTAATGGGTGATGCCCAGGTTCTGAAACAACTCGACGCCGCACGCTATACCAGCGAGCAGTTCGGATTACCGACGGTGCGCGATATCCTCAAGGAGCTGGAGAAGCCCGGGAGGGATCCGCGGCCGCAGTTCAAGACCGCTGCTTTCCAGGAGGGCGTGGAGGATCTGAAGGACCTTACGCCCGGGATGTTGCTCGAAGGGGTGGTCACCAATGTCACCAACTTCGGCGCATTCGTCGACATCGGGGTACATCAGGACGGCCTGGTGCACATTTCGATGATGTCACACCAGTTCATCAAGGACCCGCGACAGCTGGTGAAGGCCGGTGACGTCCTCAAGGTCAAAGTCCTCGAGGTCGATCTGCAGCGGCGCCGAATAGCCTTGACGATGAAACTCGATGCGCCCCCTGCACGGGGCGCCGGTCAGTCCGATCGAGGCAACCGGCCGCAATCCGCACCGCCGCGCGGGCGGGGTGAGAACCCCCGTGGCGATCGGACTTCCGGCACTCACCCAACAGCCAGGTCGCGCGAGCAACCCTCCAACGGTGCCATGGCGGAGGCCTGGGCTCAGGCCCTGAAGCGCAGTTGACTGCCGCTACAGCCGCAGTGTGACCAACCAGGCGCCGGCGGCGATCAATGTCACGCCGGCCCAGTTGACCAGGGAGAGGCGCTCGCCCAGGAACGCTACTGCGAAGATGGCTACGAACACCACGCTGAGCTTGTCGATGGGGGCGACCCGCGCGGCGTCGCCGATCTGCAGCGCGCGGAAGTAGCACAGCCAGGAGGCACCCGTGGCCAATCCCGACAACACCAGGAAGAGGTAGGTTCGCCCGGAGATGGCGCCCGCCAGCCGGTATTTCCCGGTAGCCAGCACCAAAGCACACAACACTATCAGGATGACCACGGTGCGAATCAGCGTAGCCAGGTCGGAATTGATCTGCTCCACGCCGATTTTGGCAAAGATAGCCGTGGCCGCGGCAAAGCAAGCCGACAGAGCCGCCCACAGGAACCATGTCGAAAACACTGCCGGACCATTGCCGCTCATTTGATATCCCGTTGTGAACTGGGTTACCCCTGCGCAAGGTTCGCGAAAGGGGGCTGAAAGCCTTGCGAAACCTTATGCCCTTACACTACCTGACTGAAAACATTGCAGATTGAAGCACATGGATGCCACTCCCAACGAACTTGCGCGCCGCGCTCTGCCAGTGCGTCGGCAAGCGCAAATCGTACTCCTGATTGCCTCGGCCGCTGCGGTTGTGCTCCTGCTCGGCTGGGGTGCGAGTCGGCTGGGCGCGGCGCAGCCGCCCGCGCCTCCCGCGGACACGGTAGCCAGCAATGACGTTCGCCTGAGTGCGGCGCAGCTGTCCACTCTGACCATCAAACCTGTGGAGATGGTGAATTTCCGCTCCGAGGAGCCGGCCGACGGGCGGATCGGCCTGAACAGCGACACCGCCACGCAGGTGTTCTCGCCGTATTCGGGCAGAGTTGTCCGCGTGATCGCAGGCATTGGCGAACATGTCAAACGCGGTGCGCCGCTGTTCAGCATCGAGGCCTCGGAATTCGCCCAGACACAAAGCGACCTGCTGAATGCCCTCTCGCAGCTCAAGTTGGCCCAAATCGGCGAGCAACGGCGGCATGCCGCCTATGACAGCAAGGGTGGCTCGCTGCAGGATTGGCAACAGGCTCAGGCAGATCTGGTAGCAGCGCAGACGACGCTCGATTCAGTACGTAACCGCCTGCGCATCTTCGGCCTGTCCGCGGAGCAAATTGCCGCCCTCGAGCATGCGAAGGCTCCAGATCCTGTGACCTATGTACGCGCGCCCATCGACGGCGTGGTCACCGACAGACAGGTCGGGCCGGGTCAGTACCTGCAGGCGGGCGCGTCCACGCCGGTTTACACCATCGGTGATCTGGCAACCGTCTGGCTGGTCGCGGATGTACGCGAGATCGATGCGCCTTCTATCGAGATCGGCCAGGAGGTGGAGGTCAAAGTACTCGCGCTACCGGGCCGGGTGTTCCGGGCAAAGCTGACTTCTGTAGGCTCGCTGGTGGATCCAGTCTCGCGTCGCGTACCGGTACGGGCAACCATCGAGAACTCCGATGGGAAGCTGAAGCCGCAGATGTTCGCCACCTTCAGCATCATCACCAGCGGCGAATCGCAGTCACCGGCCGTGCCGGAGGAGGCCGTTGTCAGAGAGGGCGAGCTGGCCAGAGTATGGGTACTGCGGCAGAACAAGGATCTCGCCTTGCGCACGATTCGCACCGGGCGCACG
>Ga0070735_10005638_pt1 | contig 10334 bp, 8 predicted proteins | sample Coa_R1_FD_66443 | JGI IMG/M metagenome (GOLD analysis project Ga0070735, IMG submission 66443) | Surface soil microbial communities from Centralia Pennsylvania, which are recovering from an underground coalmine fire - Coalmine... | ecosystem: Environmental > Terrestrial > Soil > Unclassified ... | reverse complement strand
AGGTTGTGATCGTGTTTTGATCGGGCTAACGGAGAGAAGTTTGGATGTGTGATGCGGCGGCGGTTGGGCGATGGAACATGTCGGGGAAATCCATGGAGAGACCGATCTGACCGCCGATGCGAGGGCTGGCTTCGTATTTGCCGACGATGAGGCCGAAGGTGACAGCCAGACCGTTGCGGAGATTGACGGAAGCGCCTGTCATCGCCTGGAGTTGCGTGCGGCCGAGGCCATCGGTGTCGGCGACACCTGCGTAGACTTCGCCGCCGATGGTAAGGCGGGAATTGATGTCGTGGAGGACGGACAGGCCGGACGTGTAGACCTGCCCTCGCGTGGTGTTGACGCCGACAACCCCTGTGCTGGTGTTGCCGGCGAAAAGGATGCCGAGGTTGAGATTGAGTCGGGTCTTGGGTGTGATCGGCTCCTGAACAATGAAATTGAGCCAGTAGTCGATGAGGCCGGAGCCGAGCTGATTGTGCGGATCGCCGGTGGGGAATTCGACGTAGAAGCTGGCACTTAGAACCGGTCGATGAGAATTTTCGACGGCGCGGCGGAAGTTCCATTTGATGCCGAGGTTGGTGTCGCCCGCGCCAGTGGAAGATGGAGTGCGCGGGTCGCGAGTGATTGAGAGGTATGGCGCGTCGAAATCGAGTTCGAGATTGTGGGGCAGGCCCGTGTTGATCTTGATATTGGCGGTGTTTTGGCGGAGGTTGGGAAATTGGGCGGATTGTAGGGCGTCGATTTCGTTGAAGAATTCGACGTGGAGGGTACGGACGGGAGTGACGGAAGGGTCGTCGGTGTAGAAGGGGAGTTGGGCGCGGGAGGGAGCCGCGTCGAAAAAAGCGAGAGCGAGCAACAGCGAGAACGCAGAGACAAAGCTGCGGATGGCGATCATTTTCTCCGTAGTCTGAAGCTTTTGTGTTGCCGAGAACTCTAAGGCGAGACGGCGGGCAAATCATTAACAATCGTTCATGGCGGCGTGCCGAGTATTCGAAGTGCATTTTTGGTCCGCGAGGCGCGACTAGCTTAGATCTTGCGGACATGGGCGCAGCAGTGCTGCGCCCGTACGCGGAGTCGCGGGTTGAACGAATCGAAAAGTTCGATGGGAAATTTGTGATTTGTTCTTGACTCGGTATTGCGCGGCGCTAGAGTGAGGCTGTGGTATCCACGTTCCTGTGGAGACAGGAGGTGATCCCTGAGGTATAAGTCGAATTAGGATGTAGGTCGAGGGGCGCTCGTGAGTTTCACCGAGCGCCCTTCGGCTTTTAGAGTTAGTGGCCGCGGGGATTCATTCGGTTCCGGGACGAAGATAAGATTGACGCTTTTGTGCGAGACGAAAAAAGGGCCCCGCCGATTTACGTCGAGCGGGGCCTCGCTGTGTTGGGGAAAATTATTTTGGCATGAGGACGGTGTCGATCACGTGAATCACGCCGTTGGAGCACATGATGTCCGCCTTGGTGACGGTAGCATCATTAATCTTAACCGTGCCGCCGTCGGTCGTGATGCTGAGCGATTCGCCATTTACGGTTTTTGCAGAATTCAGCTTCATCGCTTGAGCGGCGGTAACTTTGCCGGGGACGACGTGATAAGTGAGAATAGCGGTGAGCTTCTGTTTATTTTCGGGCTTAAGGAGTTCGTCTACGGTGCCCGCGGGAAGTTTCGCGAAGGCGTCGTCGGTTGGAGCGAAAACGGTGAAGGGACCTTTGCCCTTTAGAGTGTCTACAAGCCCGGCTGCTTTTAGGGCGGCGACGAGGGTTTTGAACGAGCCAGCGGCAACGGCAGTGTCAACGATATCCTGCGGTTTGGGCTGCGGATTAGCGTAAGCCGCGGTCGAGAGAGTCAAGAGCAGCGCTGCAGCGACCAACGAGACCAATCTTCTTACAACATTTGAACCTGCGACCATCGTGTTCTCCTTTTTGCGAAACGATCCTAGTTTCAAACTGAGTGCTGGGACTTCCAGCGGAGCGATGCTCTCCGGCGTGGCTGAATCCGAGGCTCCTCGATGAAGAGTACGTTTAACTTAAAAGAAAAGATGTTTGACAGATAGGAAAAACAGTTGGAAACTGAAAATCGATTGAGCGTATGTCAAAAGTTTCCAGCAGGCTTTTCGCGTTGGTTAAAAGGGAGATCCGATGCTGTCGGAAGCGCTTAAGAAGGGGATTCAGAGTTACGCAATCGGAGACAAACTGCGCGCGCTGCGGTTGAAGAAAAAGATGGGCTTGGTGGAATTGGGCGGCCATACAGGGCTATCGGCGGCAATGCTTTCGAAAGTCGAACGCGGAAAGTTATTTCCGACGTTGCCGACGCTGTTGAGGATCGCGATGGTGTTCAGCGTCGGGCTGGAATATTTTTTTGCGGACGATTCGAAGCGGCATGTGCTGGCGATCGTGAGGCGCAAGGAGCGGACGCGATTTCCGGAACGGCCGGACGGGCGGGACATTTCGTTTTACTTCGAGTCGCTAGATTTTGCGGCGGTGGATCGCAAGCTGGATGCGTATTACGCGGAGTTCCAGCCGCTCCCGTCCGGGAGAGCGAGAAGGCATCAGCATGGTGGAGTGGAGTTTTTGTCGGTGTTGCATGGGCAGCTGGAGATGCGGGTGGGAAACGAAGAGCACGTGCTTGAGGCGGGGGATTCGATCTATTTCGATTCGTCGCAGCCGCACTCGTACCGACGGGTGAGCAAGAAGCGATGCTCGGCGATCGTGGTGACGGCGGCGGGGTGAGTTGTTGCTGCGTCCGTGCGTTTGGAAAAGAGTGACGGAAAAAGGGCACGACGTTGAGCCGTGCCCTTTTTCTGTTGCGATGCCAAGTTTTTGCGTAGCCCGATGCGACTGCGACGCTCCGCGGAGTGCGGCGCGGTTAGGCGACGGTGACTTCGGGGCTGAGGTAGACGTCCTGGATGGCGTTGAGAAGCTGGACGCCTTCTTTCATGGGGCGCTGGAAGGCTTTGCGGCCGGAGATGAGGCCGGTGCCGCCGGCGCGCTTGTTGATTACGGCGGTGGCTACGGCTTCTTCGAAGTCGTTCGCTCCCGACGCGCCGCCGCTGTTGATGAGGCCTGCGCGGCCGCTGAAGCAGTTGATGACTTGATAGCGGCAGAGATCGATGGGGTGATCGCTGTTGAGCTCGGTGTAAATGCGCTTGTCGAATTTGCCGTAACTGGAGTTCCCGATGTTGAGGGCTTCATAGCCACCGTTATTTTCGGCGAGTTTTTGCTTGATGATGTCGGCCTTGATGGTGACGCCGAGGTGATTCGCCTGGCCGGTGAGGTCGGAGGAGAGGTGGTAGTCCTTATCTTTTTTGAAGGCGTTGTTGCGGAGGTAGCACCAGAGAACAGTGGCCATGCCGAGATCGTGAGCTTGCGCGAAGCACTGGCTGATTTCGATGATCTGGCGATCGGCGCCTTCGGAGCCGTAGTAGATCGTGGCGCCGACGGCGGCTGCGCCCATGTCGTAGGCTTCCTTTACGGTGCCGAAGAGAATTTCGTTGGCTTGATTGGGGAAAGTGAGGAGTTCGTTGTGATTGATTTTGACGATGAAGGGAATTTTGTGTGCGTACTTGCGTGCGACGGAGCCGAGGACGCCGAAGGTTGATGCGACGGCGTTGCATTCGCCTTCGATGGCGAGCTTAACGATATTTTCGCCGTCGAAGTAGTCGGGATTCTTCGCGAAGCTGGCGCCGGCGGAGTGCTCGATGCCCTGATCGACGGGAAGAATCGAGAGGTAGCCGGTGTTGCGCAGGCGGCCGTGGCCGAACATGCGCTGAAGATTGGTGAGGACGCGGACGTTGCGATCGGTAACGGCGTAGATGTCGTCGACGAACGTGGGACTCGGGAGGTGCAGGCGGTCTTTCGAGATTTTGGGATTCTTGAATCCGAGGAGCGATTCGGCTTTGGCGCCGAGGAGGCTCTCGATTTTGCTGGTGCTGGTGGATGTTGCCATTGCTTCTCCTTAAATTTGTGGCGGGATAAGTTTACATCGGGTTGAGGGGAAGTGGGAAAGGGGAGAGGGGATTTTAAAGGAGTTTAACGATTGCGGCGGGGATTGAGAGTTGAGATCGAGGTCATGCGAGTGACCGTGCGGACTTGGGGCGCAGCATGCCGCGCCCCGACGGGGAATGCTAGCTTTTGCTGATTGTGGTTGGGTCGAGTTTTTCGGCGGCGGCGGTGTCGATGAGCCAGACGGCTTTGCCATTGGTGGGTTGCAGAAGCTGCGATGGGAGCTGCTCGGGCTCGTAAGGTCCTTCGAGGACTCCTTTGAGGGCAAGTGCTTTGTCGGGCTTGGTGACCATGAAGATGGCGAGAGCGGAGTTGTTCGCAACGGGGGCGCTGACGGTGACGCGCCAGGTGTAGAGCTTGCCGACCCAATTGGAGAGGACGAGGCGGCCGTTGTCGTGAAGCGCTTTTGTGCCAGGAAAAAGCGAAAGCATGTGGCCTTCGTCGCCCATACCGATGAGAATGACGTCGAAGCGCGGAAGCTGGCCGGTTGAGAGGTTGAAGAAGGACGTGAGGAGCTGTTCGTATTCGTGCGCGGCTTTTTCGGGATCGGGATTTTCGGTTCTGATGCGGTGGACCTGTTCGGGCTTAAGCGAAAGTTTCGAAAGCATTGATTCATTGGCCATGCGGAAATTGCTGTCTTTGTCGTCCGGCGGGACGTGGCGCTCATCGCCGAAGAAGATGAAAGTTTTGTCCCACGGCATAACGGAGAAGTAGGGTTCGGCGGCGAGGAGGGCATAGAGAGTCTTGGGAGTTGATCCGCCGGCAAGGGCGATCGTGAAGCGGCCGTTTTGTTGGACGGCGGCGTTCGCGGCGGCGAGGATCAGTTCGGCGGCACGGGCGGCGATGGCGTTGACGTCAGGGAAGACTTGGATTTCGCGGTTGGAGTGAGGTGCGGGAGTTGCCATGGGAGTTTCCTTTCGCGATGCTTCAGGGGCTGAAGCCCCTTGCTGCTCGTGGCTGAATGTCGCGGCTAAAGCCGCAACCCACAAATCCGTTTTGTCGCCAGTCAGCGTCGCGATCTAAACCGCGAGCCCCATATCCTTGACTCGCTGCTGCAACCCGCGGGCAAAGCTGTTCACAAATTGACGCCGAAAATTCGATGCCGGCTAGCTGCGCGTTGACACCGGCTTGTCGGTGGCGGCGCGGGCTGAATCGGAGAAACGGCGCTGGTCGATGTCTTCTTCGCCGATGCGGCGCCAGCTGCGGCCGTCGCGGTCCATCAACTCTTCGGCGTCGCGCGGGCCCCAGGAGCCGGAAGCGTAATTCGGGAAGCCGCGCGCGGGGAGCGCGTGCCAGACGTCGATGATCGGCTGGATGACGCTCCAACCGGCTTCGACCATGTCGGCGCGCTGGAAGAGCGTGGCGTCGCCCGCCATGCAATCGCGCAATAGGCGCTCGTAGCCGGTGCTGTGCTCGACGCCAAAATAATTGCAGTAGTCGAAGTCCATGTTGACGAGGCCGAGCTTCATCACTGAGCCGGGAACCTTGGCGCCGAAACTGAGCGAGATGCCTTCTTCCGGTTGGATGTGGATAACGAGGCGATTCGTTTCGAGATTTTTAACTGTGGTGTTGCGGAAGAGCACGAACGGCGTGCGGCGGAACTGAATGACGATTTCGGTGGCGCGCTGCGCGAGGCGCTTGCCGGTGCGGAGATAGAAGGGAACGCCGGCCCAGCGCCAGTTGTCAATTTGGAGTTTGAGCGCGACGAAGGTTTCGGTGTTCGAATTGGGCGCGACATCGGGCTCATCGCGATAGCGGGGCACGGGTTCGCCGTCGATGGTGCCGTCGTCGTACTGGCCGCGGACGGTGTTTTTCAGCACGTCTTCCGGCATCAGCGGCTGAATCGCATGTAAGACTTCGGCTTGTTTGTTGCGGACTTCGTCGGCATCGAAGGAGATTGGCGGCTCCATCGAAGTCATTGTGAGCAATTGAAAGAGATGGTTCGGCACCATGTCGCGTAGCGCGCCGGCGGTTTCATAGAAACCGCCGCGATGCTCGACGCCTACGGTTTCAGACGCGGTGATCTGCACGTGATCGACGTAATTGCGATTCCAGAGCGGCTCGATGATGTTGTTCGAAAAGCGGAAGACCATCAGGTTCTGGACGGTCTCTTTACCGAGGTAGTGGTCGATCCGGTAGATCTGATTTTCCGACAGGCACTGCTTCAGATCCTTGTTGAGCTGGATCGCCGAAGCGTAGTCATGACCGAAGGGTTTCTCGATGATGACGCGCGACCAGTGGCCATCTTCTTCTTTGACGAGTCCGGCGGCACCTAGCTGCTGAACGATCGTCGCGAAAAATCGCGGCGCGACCGCGAGATAGAAAAATCTGTTGCCTTGTGTGCCGTGGCTCTTATCGACGTCGGCGATTTGTGTGGCGAGGCGTTTGTATGCTTCGGGATCGTTGAAGTCGCCTTTGACGTAGTAGATGCGCTCTTTGAACCAATCCCAACTCTTCAGATCGATTTGCGCGGGGGCGTATTTGGGAATTTCATCGGTGAGCGTCTTGCGGAAATTTTCGGTGGTCGTGTCGTTGGCAGCGAAGCCAATGATCGCAAAGTTTTTCGGCAACATGCCGTCATTGGCGAGATTGACGAGCGCCGGAATGAGTTTGCGTTTGGTGAGGTCGCCGGTCGCACCGAAGATGACCATCACGTTCGGCGCGGGAGTCGGATTTCCAGGCTGATGATTGTTTGAGTTCATGAGAGGGTCCGTGTTTGTGTGAGCCAGCCGGGCGGCCCAACGCAAGCCTGCCCGCGCCAAGTCGTCGCGCTACGCGCTAAGTCTAAGCGAAACGATTGCCGAGCGCTTAGCTCTTCTTTTCGAGGTGGCCGCCGAACTGGAAGCGCATCGCCGACAGGATCTTGTTCGCAAAATCGGCTTCGCCGCGCGACGTGAAGCGCTCGTAGAGCGCTTCGGTTAATACGGGTGAAGGTGCGCCCGATTCGATACCTGCGAGGATGGTCCAGCGGCCTTCGCCGGAATCCGAGACGCGGCCGGAATACTTGTCGAGGTTGGGCTGCTCTGTGAAAGAGATCGCGGTGAGGTCGAGCAGCCACGAGGCGATAACGCTGCCACGGCGCCACACTTCGCTGACGTCAGCGAGATTGAAATCGTACATGTAGTGCTCGGGGTTGCGCAGGGGCGTGGTCTCGGCATCGATCTCTTGTTGATGTTTGCCGACGTTGGCGTGGCGGAGAATGTTGAGCCCTTCGGCATAGGCCGCCATCAGCCCGTACTCAATGCCGTTGTGCACCATCTTGACGAAGTGGCCGGCGCCTGACGGTCCGCAATGCAGGTAGCCCTCTTCAGCCGTGCCGCCAAGTTTTTCGCGCCCAGGTGTGCGGTCGATCGTGCCGCGCCCGGGAGCAAGCGCCTTGAAGATGGGATCGAGATGCTTTACGACGTCGGTTTCGCCGCCGATCATCTGGCAGTAGCCGCGTTCGAGCCCCCAAACGCCGCCGCTGGTGCCGCAGTCGACGTAGTGAATGCCTTTCGCGCTGAGTTCTTTCGCGCGGCGAATGTCGTCGATGTAATAGGAGTTGCCGCCGTCGATGATGATGTCTCCAACGTCGAGCTTGGATGAAAGCTCATGAAGTGTGCCGTCGACGACGGCGGCGGGAACCATCAGCCAGATGGCGCGAGGCTTGTTGAGCTTTTTGATGAAGTCGTCGATCGAGGAGGAGCCGGTCGCGCCCTCTTTGGCGAGCGCATCGACGGTCGCTTGGGTGCGATCGAAGACGACGCACTGGTGGCCGCTTTTCTCGAGGCGCCGCACCATGTTGGCGCCCATTCTGCCTAGTCCGATCATGCCCAGTTGCATTTGCGTAGCTCCTCAGTGGTGCGGTATGGGGTAGTAAAGAAAATTCCTTCGGAGCCGCGTGAGCTTCAGTTCGTAAACCCGCGACGGCTGCCGTTTATTCCCGGTATTACGTCGCAAGCGGCCAGAGCCGCTGTTCGCGACGAAAACTCTGCTGACTACTTCAGCGCCTTTTGAATCGCCGAATCGAGCGTCTTCAAGTCTTTCGCGACGTTTTTGCTGAGATGGACCCGAAGCGCACGGCGGCCGCGGTCGGCGAGCACGGCGAAATCCCCGCGTGCCTGCGCAGCTTTTACCACGCTAAATGAGTATTTCTGATCGGGGACTTCGAGATCGACCGCGTCATCGCAGGTGACCTGCACAAAGACGCCCGAGTTCGGTCCGCCTTTGTAAGCCTGACCCGTCGAATGCAGGAAGCGCGGGCCAAATTCCGCCACGGTCGCGACCCTTTTGTTGTCGCGGACGGCGAGGCGGATTTTCTGGAGCGCCTTCTCGTTGGCCTCGTTCATCGTGATGTAGCCGAGAACGCCGAAATAGTCGCCGGCGTGAATGCGGCCGAGATGCGTTCGCAAGACGTCGGCGAGCGTCGCGCCGCCTTTGAGTGCTGTCGCGTTCTTGTCGTCGGCGTAGAGCTTGATGCCGCTGCCTTGGAAAAATGGAGTTTCGCCCGGCAGCGAACCTTTTTGCTCGTATTCGGTGGTCAGTTCGCGAGTTGCGACTTTGCTGGCTTCCACGTCTGGCTGATTGAAGGCGTTGATGCCGATGATGGAGCCGGCGACGGCCGTGGCAATTTCCCAACGGAAGAATTCCTGGCCGAGGCTGTAGATGTTCGCCACTTCGATGCGCACGACAGGCTGGCCGGCCTTTTCGAGCGCGGCGACCGCGGCGTCTTGCGCTTTGTTCGGCTTGGTCTTAAGGCGAAGATACGCGAAGACGCGATCGTTGCCGTAAACCGCCGGCTTGCCGAGCGTTTCGCGATCGACCGGGACGATGCCCTTGCCGACTTTGCCGGTCGATTCGGCGAGAAGCTGCTCAAGCCATGCGCCGAGGTCATGAATGCCGGGCGACGCTATGATCGTGACCTTGTCGCGTCCGTGAACGGCCGCGGTGCCGAGAATCGCGCCGAGGATGACTCCGGGATTCTTGTCGGCCGCTACCTCAGAGCCGCAACCCTTCACCATCTCGTGCGTAATTTTGAGGAATTTAGGAATGTCGATGCCCATCACGGCGCCGGGCACCATGCCGAAATCCGACAGTGCAGAATAGCGGCCGCCAATGCTGGGCACGCCGAAGAACACTTTGCGGAAATGATCGCCTTCCGCGACGGTTTGCATCTTCGATCCAGGATCGGTGATGGCGATGAAGCGGTTGCCAACTTCCTTGTCGCCGACCTTCTTGCGAATCTGCTCGAAGAAATATTGCTTGTAAATGTTGGGTTCCAGCGTGCTACCCGACTTGCTGGAGACGATGCAGATCGTACTCTTGAGGTCGAGCTTTGCCTGAATCGCCTTGATCTGTGCGGGATCGGTGGAGTCGAGAACGTGCAGCTCGGGGAAGCCCTTGATCTTGCCAAATGTCAGTCGCAGGACTTCCGGGCAGAGGCTCGAACCGCCCATGCCGAGCAGCAACGCGTGCTTGAACTTCGCTTTCTTGATGTCTGCGGCGATGGCTTTCAGATCGGGGATTTCACCGAGTTGGTCATCGACGATCTTGAGCCAACCGAGCCATTTCGCTTCGTCGTCGTTTGTCCAAAGGGAAGCGTCATGCGCCCAAAGGCGCGAAACCTTGTTGTTCGTTTTCCAGTCGTTGATCGAGGACTGGACGGCGCCAGAGAGTTCGGCGGGGAGTTTGTAACTCTGGCGATTTAAGCTCACGCTTTTACTCCTGCTGTCTTGCCGGTGGCTTCGAGCAACTTGTTGAAGGCTTCGGCGAAGAGTTTGACGCCATCGACGACGAGCTTCTCGGTGACTTCTTTCATCGAGATGCCGGACTTTTCGAGATCGGACATAGTCTTGGCGGCGGCATCGACGTTTTCGGTGAGGCTGTTGCGCAGCTTGCCGTGATCGCGGAACGCGTCGAAGGTGGCCGGAGGAATCGTGTCTACCGTGTCGGCGCCAATCAGCTCTTCGACGTAAAGCACATCGCGATATTTCGGATTCTTGGTGCTGGTGCTGGCCCAGAGCAGGCGTTGCGTGTGCGCACCCTTGGCCGCGAGAGCCTTCCAGCGCGCACCACCGAAGAGTTCCTGATACTTCTTGTAGGTGAGCTTGGCGTTGGCGATGGCGACTTTGCCCTCGATGGATTGAAGCAGCGCTTTCTTGCCAGCGTCCTTTTCGGTCTTGAGCTGCTCTTCGATTTTGCCGTCGATCAGCGTATCGATGCGGCTGACGAAGAAGCTGGCGACGCTGGCGATTTTGCTGATGTCTTCGCCTTTCTTGGCGCGGGCCTCGAGGGCTGCGAGGTACGCTTCGGCGACTTGTTCGTAGGCCGACTGCGCGAAGAGCAGCGTGATGTTGATGTTGA
>Ga0070735_10005637_pt1 | contig 10334 bp, 14 predicted proteins | sample Coa_R1_FD_66443 | JGI IMG/M metagenome (GOLD analysis project Ga0070735, IMG submission 66443) | Surface soil microbial communities from Centralia Pennsylvania, which are recovering from an underground coalmine fire - Coalmine... | ecosystem: Environmental > Terrestrial > Soil > Unclassified ... | reverse complement strand
GGTAGTGTCTCAGTTTGAAATTGTCTGGATCACGGTGACGGCATACCCCACCAATAGGGCAAGCCAGATCGCAGCCCAAAGCACCTTCCAGGCGAAGGTGCGCCAAAATCGGCGCGGTTCTCCACTCCGATAGACATTGACCCCGACCGAACGCCCCGTCCGAATTGCGCCAAGCCGCCCGGCCCTGATCACGTTTCGCCATCGCGTCCAATTTAGGTAGCACAGCCCGACGAGCACGGCCGGTGAGACCAGCCAACTCCAGAGAGGATATCCGTGAAAGCTCAGAGCGCGCGCTCCTGCTTGCGGTAGGGCGCGCTTGGGTTGCGGACGCCCGCCTCGATCCTCGCCGCAATCTCCTGCATCGTCCAGAGCGCGTCGCAGGCGCCGCCTGCGCTTTCGAACGGCCGCACGTGAGCGCTATAAAGGCCATCGTTTGAGAATCGCGCTTTTGGCGGGGGGCGGGAGGTCGTTATGACGGAACACACCCAATCGACGCTCAGCCTCGATGAGGCGGCGCGGCGGCTCGACCACGCGCTCGCCCGGCTCGAGGTTCGGATGTCGGCGCTGGCCAGCCAGGCGCAGGGCGCCAACGGCGGCCTGTTCGACGAGGACCGCGCCAACCTGGCGACGCAGCTGGACGCCGCCCGCGGGCGCGAGCGCGAACTGGCCGAGGCCGGCGCGGCCGCCTCGGCGGCGCTGGACCGCGCCATCGCCGGCATGCGCACAGCGCTGGGAGATTAGGGCATGGCGCAGGTGACCATCGAGGTGAACAACCGCCCCTACACCGTCGGCTGCGAGGATGGGCAGGAGCAGCATCTGGTCGAGCTGGCGCAGCACTTCGACCGCCACGTCCGTCAGGTCGGCCAGGAAGTCGGCCAGCTCGGCGAAGCGAGGCTTTTTCTGATGGGCGGCCTCTTGCTGGCCGACGAGCTCGCCGACCTCCGCGCCCGCCTGTCGCAGGCGCAGGCCGAGGCGGCCCGCGCGCAGACCGAGGCCCAGCGCATCGAGGCCAGAGCCGCCATGGTGCTGGACGCCGCCACCCAGAAGGTCGAGCGGCTCGGCGCTTTGGCTGGCTGAGGACTGTACCGAGTTGAGTCTGAACGATATCAAAGGCTTGACAGCCCCACACCCGCTCATCCCCGCGACTGCGGAGCAGAGGCGAAGCCAAAGCGGGGACCCAGGTGTTTTTCGTTACTGAATCTGAACCGCCAAAAACCCGGCCGGCATCCAAGACACCAAAAAGCCTGGGTCCCCGCTTTCGCGGGGATGAGCGGTATTGAGTAAGACCCTAGAGGGTTCGGGTGAGGGCTGGCTCGCGGCGGGCGCTCAGCTGCGCCAGCCGGGTCGTCAGATGGTCGATGGACATGGCGCGGAGCGCCGGGTTCGACCGCCGCAGCTCTTCGAGAGAGGCGGCGGGGTTCTGATCGAGGATCGCGCTTAAGGCGAGGTTCGGATCAGGCAGGTATCGATAATTCAAATGGTCCTACTTCTGTGAGTCTGCTCTTGCCTTGCGAAGGCGGAGCGGCGCTGCGCCCCGGCCGCGTGGGCCGGGACGCGAACGCTTAGGCGGTGGTCAGACGGCTTGAAGCTGTCCGGCCGAGGTCTTGCCGGAACGCTGGTCGCGCTCCAGTTCGAACGAGACCTTCTGGCCTTCGTTGAGCGAGCCGAGGCCCGCGCGTTCGACCGCGGAGATGTGCACGAACACGTCGTTGCCGCCGCCGTCGGGCTGGATGAAGCCGAAGCCTTTTTGGCTGTTGAACCACTTCACGGTGCCGATTGTCATAATTGTCCCTTTCCGGACACGGGTTTCCCACGCCCACGATGGGCGGAAGATCAAATTGTCGGAGAGGGTCTTAGCGGTTGCGCGGCGGAAACGGTGAGCTTCAGCCAAGGCGCCTAGCGAACCTAAGCGATATTTGATGCCGGTATATTGGGGAATTTCCCGCAAAAACGCAAGCAAGATTCAAGAATACTTTTCGCGCCCGCCGCTTAGACGTGCTAACATCCCGTTCATGCGAGCAGTTTTGGAACGCGCCCTTTTCACCGTGTTGCGCGATGGCGACATCTGGTTTGTCGAGCACGACGGCGAGCGCTTCGGCCATACCCCCGACAAGGAAATCGCCAGGGCCTTCGCCCACAAACGGGCGCGAGAAGTGGTCGACCGCGGCGGCGGCGCGCAGATCCGCGTCTACGGCGAGGACCGCCGGCTATGAAGGCGCCCGCGCTTCGCGTCACCGTCGCCAGCCGTTTCCGGGCGGAAATCGAGCAGGCGGCGCAAGAGGGCGTGAAACCCGGCAAGATGGCGCTTCATCTGACGCTCGGCGACGTCGAGCACCTGAAGCGCGACCGCGCCGTTCCCGTCGCCGACATCAGCTTCGCCGGCGGCAAGATGACCTATCTCGGCGTCACGGTCGTCAAGGGCGACGTCCCGCAGAGCATCCTGCTCCGCAAAAAGGCCGCCTGACCCGCGCCCGCGTCGTCTTCGCGGCGGCGGGCGTCTCTAAGTCAACAATCATTGACATGCGGCCCGGCGTCTGCGACCAATCCGGGCCTGAACACCCCTGCCCATAAGGGAACGCCGCCATGAATATCGCCGTCAAGGTCGACCCCGCCGAGGCCGCAGCGGAGGCCTACGCGACCCCGCTCGCCGAGCTCAATCCGGCCAAGGTCGAGCGCTTCCGGGACGACACCCTCTGGCCCGTGTTCGAGCGCCTGCGCGCCGAGGATCCGGTCCACTTCACGGCCGAGAGCGAGTTCGGTCCCTATTGGTCGATGACCAGGTGGGACGACATCATGACGGTGGACACCGACCACGAAGGCTTCTCGTCGGCCGACGGCATCACGCTGCCCAACCTCGAGTCGATCGCCGAGCAGGAGAAGATCTGGCGCGACGCGAACCCCGACGCGCCTGAGCCCGAGCGCCAGCGCGGCGGCGCCGGCTTCATCACCATGGACGAGCCCGAGCACACGCCGGCGCGCAAGGCGGTCAGCCCCACGCTGGCGCCTTCCAACATCGGCGCCATGTCGCCGGTGGTGCGCGAGCGCGCCGGCGAGATCCTCGACTCGCTGCCGATCGGCGAGCCGTTCGACTGGGTCGACCGCGTCTCGAAGGAGCTGACGGCGATGACGCTGGCGACGCTCTTCGACTTCCCCTTCGAGCAGCGCCGCAAGCTGCCCTGGTGGTCCGACATGATCATGAACCAGCCCGGCCACGGACCGGTCGAGAGCTGGCAGCAGAAGGGCGAGGCGATGATGGAGTGCTTCGCCGCCTTCAAGGGCCTGTGGGACGAGCGCGTCAACGCCGAGCCGGGCATCGATCTGATCTCGATGATGGCGCACAACCCCGCCACCCGCGACATGGATCTGATGACCTTCCAGGGGAACGTCATCCTCTTGATCGTCGGCGGCAACGACACCACCCGCAACACCATCTCGGGCTCGATCTATGCGCTGAACCAGAACCCGGATCAGTACGACAAGCTGCGCGCCAACCCCGATCTCGTCCTGCCGATGGTGTCGGAGACCATCCGCTGGCAGACGCCCCTCGCCCACATGCGCCGCACCGCGACCCGCGACGTCGAGGTCGGCGGCAAGACCATCAAGAAGGGCGACAACGTCGCCATGTGGTACATCTCGGGCAACCGCGACGAGACCAAGATCGAGAACCCGAACGCCTTCATCATCGACCGCGAACGACCCCGCCAGCACATGTCCTTCGGCTTCGGCGTGCACCGCTGCGTCGGCAACCGCGTCGCCGAGATGCAGCTGACGATCATCTGGGAGGAGATCCTCAAGCGCTTCCCGCGCATCGAGGTGGTCGGCGAGCCGCTGCGCAGCTACTCCTCCTTCGTGCACGGCTACGAAAGCATGCAGGTGGTGATCCCCGCCCGCGCTTAAGGCGCCCGAACCTCACTCCCCCGCGAACGCGGGGAGTCGGAATTTTACCGCAGAGTTCGCGGAGGAAGTGGGAGGACGCAGAGCCTCCGCGCTCTCTGCGCCTTCTCTGCGTTCTTTGCGGTTAAACAAAGACGGGGGCCGCCTGCGGCGCCGGTCAGATCAGGCCGCCGGGTGTTTCACGTAGTGGTCGAGGTCGGCGAGCGTGCGTCGCCAGGCGTCGTCGATGGCGGGCGTCCAGTCCGCGCCGCAGACGTCGCGGATCTCGGCGGCGACCACGCCGAAGAAGGTCGCGAACACGCCGCGCGGCACGTCGTAGCCTTCGTGCGTCACCACCTCGCATTCGATCATGTGGTCGGCGTAGCGGCGCTCGCCGATGAAGTCGAACAGCGCCTCGAACACCCGCGCCAGCATCTCGCCCTTGATCTGGTCGTTCCGGTCGCGGAGGAACAGCGTCAGCATCTCCGGCTGGCTGGCGAAGAGGCGCTTGTAGACCCGGGGCGTGAGGTCGCCCGCGCGCTCGGCCGCCAGCTCGATGCTGGCCTCGATCGCCTGTGCGTCGGCGGTGTCGGTTCGCTTCATGTGGCCTCCTGCGGCGAGACGCCTTCGGCGGACGCTGACGCCTCTCCACGCCTAAGTCAACGACGATTGACATCGTGCGGGACCGGGCGGATGCTGCGGACATCTCGCCCCGCTTCTTACGGAAACCGATGCCCAGGATATTGTACGTCGAAGACTCCGGCGCGGAACACGCCGTCGAGGTGCCGGAAGGCTGGTCGGTCATGGAGGGCGCGGTCAAGAACGCCGTGCCAGGCATCGACGCCGACTGCGGCGGCGCCTGCGCCTGCGCCACCTGCCACGTGTTCGTCATCGAGGGGCCCGACGGGCTGACCTCGAGTCGCTCCGACATGGAAAAGTCGATGCTCGACTTCGCCGAGGACGTGAGGGACGAAAGCCGCCTGTCCTGCCAGATCAAGGTCACGAGGGAGCTCGACGGGCTGATCGTCCGCATGCCCGCCAGCCAGCACTAGCCGAGGAAGAGCGCCATGAACGTCGCCGTCAAACCCGAAGCCAGCGCCGAAGCCGAGGCCTACGCCCTGCCGCTGGACGAGCTCAACCCGGGCCATGCGGACCGTTTCCGGGATGGCGCCATATGGCCCGTGTTCGAACGCCTGCGCGCCGAGGACCCCGTCCACTTCACGCCCGAGAGCGAGTTCGGCCCGTATTGGTCGATCACCAAGTGGGACGACATCATGGCGGTGGACACCAACCACGAGGCGTTCAGTTCCACTGGCGGCATCGTGCTTGGAAATCTGCTGGCGGCGCGTGAGCGCCTGAGGCTGCCGGGCGAGCGCACCAAGGAAGAGCAGATCGAGGCCGCGCGGCGCGGCGAGGGTTCGTCGTTCATCAGCCTGGATGAGCCGCACCATGGCCCCAAGCGCAAGGCGGTCAGCCCGACGCTGGCGCCGGCCAACATCGCCCTGATGGCGCCCGTCGTGCGTGAGCGCGCCGGTCAGATTCTCGACTCGTTGCCGATCGGCGAGACCTTCGACTGGGTCGACCGCGTGTCGAAAGAGCTGACGTCGATGACGCTCGCCACCATGCTCGACTTCCCCTTCGAGGAGCGCCGCAAGCTGCTCTACTGGACGACCGGGGACGGGGCTGAGATGACGCCGGAGGAGCGGCTCGCCGCGGCCCTCGAACGGCAGGCCAGGTTCGACGATCTCTGGGAGAAGAAGCGCAACGCCCCGCCGGCCATGGATATGATTTCCATGATGGCCCACAACCCGGTGACCCGGAACATGAGCCGCCAGGAATATCAGGGCAACGTCGTCCTCCTGATCATCGGCGGCAACGACACGACCCGGAACACCATCTCCGGCAGCGTCTACGAGCTGAACCGCAACCCCGAGCAGTACGACAAGCTGCGCGCCAACCCCGATCTCATCCCCTCGATGGTGTCGGAGTCGATCCGCTACCAGACGCCGCTGGCGCACATGGCCAGGACGGCGCTCAAGGACACCGAGGTCGGCGGCAAGCTGATCAAGGAGGGCGACCGGGTCGCCATGTGGTACATTTCGGGCAACCGAGACGAGAGCGTCATCGCCGACCCCAACGTCTATGACATCACCCGCGAGCGCCCGCGCCATCACATGTCGTTCGGCTTTGGCGTCCACCGCTGCGTCGGCAATCGCGTCGCCGAGATGCAGCTGACCATCATCTGGGAAGAGATCCTCAAGCGCTTCCCGGAAGTCAGGGTCGCCGGCGAACACGAACGCAGCCACTCGAGCTTCATCCACGGTTTCGAGAAGCTGCCGGTCGTCATCCCGGCCCGGGCCTGACGAGAACAACCAGAAGCCCAAGGGAGGGCCAAGCCCCGTGAACATCGCCACGAAGGTCGAAGCCGCCGAGTCGGCGAGCGCCGACGCCCGCGCCCTGCCGCTCGACAAGATCAATCCGGCCAAGATCGAGCGCTTCCAGGACGACACGCTCTGGCCCTACTTCGAGCGCCTTCGCGCCGAGGACCCGGTCAACTTCACGCCCGAGAGCGAGTTCGGCCCCTATTGGTCGATCACCCGCTGGGACGACATCATGGCGGTCGACACCGACCATGAAGCCTTCACCTCGACCGAAGGCATCGCGCTCGGCACGCTGGCGCAGCAGGCCGAGATGGAAAAGATCATGCCCGGGCGCTCCCGCGAGATGCAGCTCGAGGCGGCCCGGCGCGGCGAGGGCTCCTTCATCGGCCTGGACGAGCCTCACCATGCGCCCAAGCGCAAGGCGGTGAGCCCCACGCTCGCGCCCGCCAACATCGCCAACATGTCGCCGGTGGTGCGCGAACGCGCCGGCCAGATCCTCGACGGGCTGCCGATCGGCGTCCCGTTCGACTGGGTCGACAAGGTGTCGATGGAGCTCACGGCCATGACGCTGGCCACGCTGTTCGACTTCCCGTTCGAGGAGCGGCGCCGGCTGACCCGCTGGTCGGACATGTTCATGAACATGCCGGGCCACGGACCGGTGGAAAGCTGGGAGCAGAAGGCCGCGGCGATCTATGAATGCCGCAGCGTCTTCCAGGACCTGTGGGACCGGCGCGTCGACGCCGAGCCCGGCATCGACCTGATCTCCATGCTGGCTCATGACCCGGCCACCCGGACCATGAGCTACGACGAGTACCACGGAAACGTCGCGGTGCTGATCATCGGCGGCAACGACACCACCAGGAACACCATCTCCGGCAGCGTCTACTGGCTGAACAAGAACCCCGACCAGTACGACAAGCTGCGCGCCAACCCGGACCTGGTGACCAACATGGTCTCCGAGACCATCCGCTATCAGACGCCGCTGGCCCACATGAGCCGCGTCGCCACGCGCGACGTCGAGATCGGCGGCAAGACCATCAGGAAGGGCGACCGCGTCGTCATGTGGTACATCTCGGGCAACCGCGACGAGCGGGTGATCACCGACCCGGATGTCTACGACATCACCCGCGAGCGGCCGCGCCACCACATGTCCTTCGGCTTCGGCGTGCACCGCTGCGTCGGCAACCGCGTCGCCGAGATGCAGCTGACCATCATCTGGGAGGAGATCCTCAAGCGCTTCCCGCGCATCGAGCTGGTCGACGAGCCGGTGCGCTCCTACTCATCGTTCGTGCATGGCTACGAGAGCATGCAGGTGGTCATCCCTGCCCGCGCCTGACGAATCTGGGCTGCGCGCGTAGGATGTCCCAATGACCGATGCCGCCACCATCGCGGGCGACCGCCCGACGCTGCGCCGACGCGACGCAACGGCGACCCGCGCCGCGATCCTCGAAGCCGCCAAGGGCCAGTTCGCCCGGCTGGGCTACGAGAGCACGACCTTGCGCGACATCGCCGCCGAGGCCGGCGCCGACGTCGCCCTGATCAAGCGCTACTTCGGCGGCAAGGAGGGGCTGTTCACCGAGGCCCTGAAGGAGTCTTTCCCGCCCCGCGTCATGCACGGGTGGGACCGGGCGAGCTTCCCGCGCGAGGTCGCGACGATGATGGCCGGCCCCGCCAGGGCCGACGAAGCCCGCAGCCACACCTTCCAGTTCCTGCTGCGCGCCGCCACCTCGCCGACCACCGCGCCGTTGCTCAACGTCGCCATCCAGGAGCGCTTCCTCGGCCCCATCCGCGAGTGGCTGGGCGGCGAGGAGGCCGAAGCCCGCGCCCGCGTGCTGGCGGCCATCTACATCGGCTTCCTGGTCGAGCGCCTGATCCGCGACGAGCCCCTGAAAGGCCGCGAACGCGAAGCCTTCATCGACCACGCCGCCGCCGTCCTCGAAGCGATGGTGCGTCCGTAAGGGCTCAGCCAGCGAGCGTGGACTGCGTGCGGCCTGGCTGCGGCTCTCGACCTTTGAAGCGCGCGGGTGCGGCTCCGCTCGGAGAGGATTGGCTATGCAACTTTCAATCACGCGGGCTGACGACGACCCCAAGGCCGCCGGTCGAGAAATCGGTGAGTTGTTGTACCGATTCAATGCGAAGACGGTGGGCAAATCAGCGAGCCAGCCGTTCGTGCTCACCATCAAGGCGCCAGGTTCGGACGAGATCCTGGGCGGGCTCGTGGCCGTCTCCTATTGGGGCTCATTCTACATCAGCGATGTCGTCGTGCCTGAAACGGCGAGGGGGCAAGGCCTGGGATCGGAGCTCATGCGGCAGGCGGAGCAGGAGGCGCGCGCGAGAGGCTGTCGACACGTGTGGCTGGACACCTTCGAGTTTCAGGCGCGGGGCTTCTACGAGCGCCTGGGCTTCGAGGTGTTCGGGCGGCTGGACGGTCTGGCGCCCTTCTTTCCACGGTACTTCATGCAAAAGACCTTGGAGCCGCCTCCTGGCGGCTAGCGCATGGACGGGGCTGCTCATGAGCCGCATCCGGATCAGGCGCGCGCGCGCCGCCGATCTGCCGCATCTGCCTGCGATCGAATCGTCGGCCGTCGAAGCCTACGCGCGTTACGGCAAGCCGCTGGAGGACTACGAGCCGAATTCAGCCGAGGACTGGGCGCCGAACCTCGGCGCTGGCCTGCTCTGGATCGCCGAAGATCCGGCCGCCGGGCCGGTCGGCTTCCTGGCCGCCGAGCGACAGGACGGCGGGCTCTATGTGGCCGAGGTGGACGTGGCCATCACCCACCAGCGGCAGGGGATCGGGCGCCGGCTCATGCAGACGGCGATCGACTGGGCGCGCAGCGAGGGCCTCGCCAACCTCACCCTGACCACGCGCCTCGACATCCCTTGGAACGCGCCCTTCTATAGGACCTTGGGGTTCGTGGTGCTCGCCGAGGACGTGCTGCCCCCGCACCTCGCCGCCACGCGCGCCAGAGAGACGGCGGCTGGCCTCCAGGACCGTTGCGGCATGCGCCTTCGCCTATGAGCGCTGGCGACGCTGGAGCCTTGGCTCTCCGCCCAATCATGGTAGGCCGGGCCAGCCTCCAGGGAGCGGTCGATGGTCGAGACGTGTCGCGCGGGGGCCGTCGACGTCGGGTTCGTGGCGCTAGGCTACGCCAAGGTCGCCGTCCTGGGCGTCGTGCAGGGGATCAGCGAGCTCTTGCCCATCTCGTCCACCGCGCACATGCGCGTCGTGCCGGCGCTGCTCGGCTGGCCGGATCCGGGGGCGGCGTTCTCCGCCGCCATGCAGCTTGCCGCGCTCGTCGCGATGGTCAGCTATTTCTGGCGGGACGTCGCCGGGCTGGTGGGCGGATCGTGGCGGGCGCTGGCCGCGCGCCGCTTCGACGACCGCGGCCTGCGGCTTTCGCTCTGGATCGCGGTCGCGACCGTCCCGATCGTCGTGGCGGGGATTCTGCTCGCACCGACGCTCAACGCCTGCAACTCGCCGCTGCGCAGCCTCCCGGCCATCGGGGCGGCCTGCATCGTCATGGGGATTCTGCTGGCGCTGGCGGAGCTCTTCGCCGGCCACCGGCGCGACATGGATCACGCCGGCGGGCTCGACGCGGTGCTGATCGGCCTGGCGCAGATCGGGGCGCTCATACCGGGGGTGTCGCGCTCGGGCTCGACGCTGACCGCGGCGCTGGCGCTGGGGTTCAAGCGCGACGAGGCGGCGCGGTTCTCCTTCCTCCTCGCCATCCCCGCGGTCGCGCTCGCCGGCCTGAAGGAGGTGTGGGAGCTGCATCGGACGCACCTGGACGCCCACGGCTGGAGCATCCTCGGCGTCGGCATCCTCGTCGGTGCGCTTTCGGCCTTCGTCGCCGTGTGGGGCCTGATGCGCTTCCTCGAGCGGTTCTCGACCTGGCCGTTCGTCGCTTACAGAATAGCCCTGGGCGTCGTCCTGCTGGTCGGCGCGGGGATGGGCTGGCTCAGGTAGGGACGGGCTTCCGCGCCCTTCGGTCATGCGGGCCTGGGCTGGGCGACAGCGTTGTGGATTTCGTCGGTCAGCCTGTTGTTGACCTCGATGAGCTTGTGAATCTGGTCGGTCAG
>Ga0070735_10005636_pt1 | contig 10336 bp, 10 predicted proteins | sample Coa_R1_FD_66443 | JGI IMG/M metagenome (GOLD analysis project Ga0070735, IMG submission 66443) | Surface soil microbial communities from Centralia Pennsylvania, which are recovering from an underground coalmine fire - Coalmine... | ecosystem: Environmental > Terrestrial > Soil > Unclassified ... | reverse complement strand
TATTTGCAGATCATCAGAACATCTTTGACATAGATTTCCAGCACTCGTTTCACCTCACTGATTCGCAAGCCGTCATCTGGGGAGTTGGATACCGCTCTATCGGCGACAACAACGACTCCAGCTTTACGGTGTCGCTGCAGCCGAACCACAACCAGTTGAACCAGTTCAGCGGGTTTGCGCAGGATGAAATCAGCATGCTGGACAGGCGCGTGCAGCTTACCCTCGGATCCAAGTTGGAGCATAACGACTTTACTGGGCTGGAAGTTGAGCCGAACGCTAGAATTTTGTGGAACATAACTCCTAACCAGTCGGTCTGGACTGCGGTTTCGCGTGCGGTGAGAACGCCTGCCTTGACTGAGCGCGGCCTGCAACTGGTATCAGCCGTCATTCCTCCGGGAGGCCCGGGAAATCCAACGCCATTGTCAGCCGAGGCTGACGTCTACGGCAGCAACCAATTCCAGTCAGAAGACCTGCTCGCATACGAAGTTGGCTACCGGGTCCAGGTTGCGAACAACGTTTCCGCGGACATCGCCACTTTCTACAACAACTACACCCATCTTCGTTCAGCAGAGCCGGGAGCACCGTTTGTGCAAACGGATCCGGCGCCGCTGCACCTGGTGGTTCCATTCATAGCCAGCAACAAAATGCACGGCGGAACTTATGGTGCTGAACTTTTCACCGAGTATAAAGTGATTCCCCGGTGGAAGCTGTCCGGATCCTATAGCTATCTGCAGATGGATATCCGCAAAGATGCTACCAGCATGGATCCGACTCCAGATAACCCGGACATGTCCAGCCCGCGCCATCAGTTCTACGTAAGATCATCGCTGGATGTGTTCAGAAAGTTGGAGCATGACTTTACGGTCCGGTATGTTGACGACCTGCCGGGCCTCAGCATTCCGAGTTACTACTCGGTGGACACTCACTTCAGCTATGCGTTACCGCACAGCTATGAGCTCTCCATCGGCAGCCAGAACTTGCTCAACCACCAGCATCTGGAGTTTGTTCCAGATTTCATCAACGTTTCTCCGACCGAGATCAAGCGCTCGATCTACGGAAGTATTACTTGGCACTCTGAGTAGTGTCGTCGGTTTCCAGTAGGTAAGTGTGACGAGAGATTAAGCGCATGCGGTTACAGTTGGTCAAAAGACGGGTAAGAGCAGCCATCGCGATCCTGCCAATCCTATTGGCAACCATGGCGCTGAATGCTCAGAATACTTCCGGCTCAACGGAGTATTTGATCAAGGCGGGTTTTATCTACAACTTCGCGAACCTGGTGCAGTGGCCGTCTTCAAGCTTCGCGCAACCCGACTCGCCGATTGTGATCGTGATCCTAGGGGAGGACCACTTTGGAACGACGCTCGACCATGCGTTAGACGGCAAGAAAGTAAATGCCCGCTCATTCGTGATCAGGCGCGCCAGATCGATATCAGAGCTTCCACGGGTGTTAGGTCCTCAAAAAGACTGCCAGATTCTCTATGTAAGTTCTTCAGAAATGCCGCACTTGAGCGATGCGATCCAGATGCTGAAAGGGGTCCCAGTGCTCACCATCGGCGAAACGCCCGGCTTCGCGCGGAATGGTGGAATCATTAATCTGATTCTCGAGGACAACAAAGTCCGTTTTGAAGTGAATGTAGCCGCGGCCAAAGAAGCTGACCTGAATATAAGTTCGAGATTGCTCGCGCTGGCAAGGATCGTTCAATCTTCGGCTCCCGAAGGCAGGAGACCGGAATGAAGTTCCAAGAGCTTTCGATAAAACGAAAACTCATTCTGATGACGATGCTGACGAGCAGCATAGCGCTCCTGCTCTCTTCTGCGAGTTTTCTCATTTACGACCTTATCTCGTTTCGAAACCTGCTCACGCATGACCTTGCGACGCAGGCCCAAATCATCGGTTACAACAGCGCGGCTGCGATGGCATTCAAAGATGAGCCGGCAGCGACGGCAACACTGTCCGCCCTGACGGCGAAGGGCGATATTGTTTCTGCTGCTTTGTACAGCCCTAACGGCCAGATGTTTGCCCACTATTTCCGCGACAAAAAGACCTTGCCAAGCGAGGTGCCAACTTGCCCGGACGGTAAGCTGTATCGATTCCAAGGGCAATACCTGGAGGTCTGCCACGATGTGGCGCTCAACGGCGACCGGGTCGGCACATTAATCCTGCAGTCGGACATGCGGCAGTGGAGTATGCGGGCCCGAAGGTATGCAACCATCTGCCTGGTATTCGCGCTGGTCTCGGTATTCCTCGCGTTTCTGGTGTCTTCAAAACTGCAAAAAGTGATCTCCGGTCCAATCATGCACCTGGAGGACACTATGAAAATGGTCTCCGCCAACAAGAACTATGAGGTGCGCGCGGTCAAATCATACTCCGATGAGATTGGCAGCTTGATCGATGGATTCAACGCCATGCTTTCTGACATTCAGCAGCGCGATGGCGCATTGCGCGGCGCTAATGACGAACTGCAGACCAGAACGCTTGAATTAGAAGAAGAAGTTTCGCAACGCAAACAGGCGCAGGAAGAGCTGCTGAAAGCCAAGCACGTCGCGGAAGAAGCCAGCCGCGCCAAGAGCACTTTTCTGGCGAATATGAGCCACGAACTGCGCACGCCCCTGAATGCCATCATCGGGTATAGCGAAATGCTGGAGGAAGAAGCACGCGAGTCTCAGGACCCTGACCACATAGGCGATCTTCAGAAAATCCAGTTTGCCGGAAAGCACTTACTGTCGCTGATCAACGACGTTCTTGATCTTTCGAAGATTGAGGCGGGGAAAATGCCTCTGCATCTGGAGACTTTTGACATCCGGCTCATGGTCGACGAGATCATTACCACTCTGCAACCGGCAATCGAGAAGAACAAAAACGCATTACGCGTACGCATGACTAACGAGGTCAGCACCATGCGCGCCGATGTGACCAAAGTCCGGCAGATTTTGTTCAACTTACTTAGTAACGCCTGCAAGTTTACCGATCGGGGAACGATTGGCTTGGACGTAGACCGGAAACTGGAAGATGGTCAGGACTGGATTCGTTTCCAGGTCACTGACACTGGAATTGGAATCGCGCCCAAGCAACGGGAGAATCTTTTCAAAGAATTTGCTCAAGCCGATACTTCGATTGCGCGTAAGTACGGTGGCACCGGATTGGGCCTTGCTATCAGTTACAAGTTCGTTCAATTGATGAAAGGCCGAATCGGGGTTGAGAGTGAACTGGGCAAGGGCGCGACGTTCACAGCCGAGTTGCCTGCGCATGTGAAGATCGAGGCGGGCGATCCGGTACGGGCAGAGGGAAGCAGCGGTTCTGTCGCTGCTCCGCCGCCGGCAAAGACCGATCAGGACACAATTCTGGTTATCGACGATGATGCTGCGGTACGCGATCTGATGACTCGGTTCCTCAGCAAACTGGACCTTAATGTTGTGGCTGCTCGTAGCGGCGAAGAAGGCTTGCGGCTGGCGGCCAAAATTCGTCCTCTGATTATTACGTTGGACGTAGTGATGCCCGGCCAGGATGGCTGGTCGGTGCTGAACCAGTTGAAAGCCGATCCTGAGCTTTCAGAAATTCCGGTAATTATGGTGACCATTGTGGACAACGAGGCCATGGGCATAAATCTCGGGGCCTCCAATTATTTGGTGAAGCCAGTACATCGCGAACGGCTTGCAGATCTGATCGAGAAGTACCGGGCGGTGCGGACTGCCGGTGCAAAGACAATCAAGATGCCGGTTTCGCTGCCAGCTACGCGTAAAGGGCAAGAGCAATCCGAGGCTGAGAGTCTGCGGAGACGTTAACTATGCCGAGAATTTTATTAGTTGAAGACAACGAAATGAATCGCGACATGCTGTCGAGACGGCTGCAGCGTAAAGGGTACTCGGTGCTCATCGCTGTCGATGGCGAGCAGGGGCTTGCCACCGCATACTCCGAAATGCCGGATTTGATTCTGATGGATATCAGCCTTCCTTTTATCGATGGATATGAAGTAACCCGACGGCTGAAAGCAAACCCGAGGACCAAGCATATCCCGGTAATAGCGCTCACTGCGCACGCATTGCTGACCGACCGCGATAAGGCGCTGAGGGCTGGTTGCAACGACTACGACACCAAGCCGGTTGACTTTGCACGCCTCACTGAAAAGATCGAGAGTTTGCTGGTAAAAGAAAAGAGCTTATGACAACGCGATCCAGTCGACTGCTTATCGTGGACGACAACGAATTAAACCGAGACATGCTTGCGCGGCGGCTCGAACGCAAGGGCTATGAAGTAGTCCTCGCTGACGGCGCACCCGAACTTATGCTGCGACTGAAGGAGGGAAGTGTCGACATCGTTCTTCTCGACATTGAGATGCCCGATATCAGCGGGTTGGAAGCGTTGAAAACGCTGCGCGAGACATATTCGCAAATTGAGCTGCCGGTCATCATGGTGACCGCAAAAAATCAAAGTGAAGATATTGTTAAGGCGCTCGACCTGGGGGCGAATGATTATGTAACCAAGCCGATCGACTTTGCCGTCACGCTGGCGCGCATCGGCACGCAGCTATCTCACAAGCGGGCGCAAGAGGCATTGAGGGAAAGCGAAGAACGTTATGCCTTGGCAGCACGAGGCTCCAACGACGGCCTTTGGGATTGGAACCTGCAAGCCAATTCAGTTTATTTCTCGCCCCGCTGGAAGGCCATGCTGGGATTTGAGGAAAGCGAAATTGGAGATAAACCTGAAGAGTGGTTTACTCGCATCCATGAAGGCGATCGGGAACGGGTGAAGCAGGAAATCGCAGCCCACCAGGAGGGGCTCAGTCCGCAATTTGAGAGTGAGCACCGGATGTTGCACAAAGACGGAAGCTTCCGCTGGATGCTCAGTCGCGGTCTTGCTGTGAACAACGCGAAAGGCAAAATCCAGCGCATGGCTGGATGGCAGACCGATATTACAGAGGGAAAGGTATCAGACCCGCTGACTGGTCTGCCAAACCGGCTTCTATTCACCGACCGGCTGGTCCGACTGATCAAAACATCTTTGCGCCGTGAACGCTACTTATTTGCAGTTCTCTTCCTCGATTTAGACGGCTTCAAGATGATCAACGACAGCCTGGGTCATCTGGTTGGCGATCAGTTGCTGATAGGGGTTGCAGCCCGTCTTGAGAAATGCCTGCGCGCCACAGACATGGTGGCACGCGTCGGCCGTGATTTTATTGTCGCGCGAATGGGCGGTGACGAATTCACCGTGTTAATAGATGATCTCAAAGATCCCGCAGATGCCAGGCAGGCTGCAGAGCGCCTGATGAAAGCGGTTGCCGCGCCTTTCAATTTGAATGGCAAAGAGGTGTTCACGTCGGTGAGCGTCGGAATTGCACTGAGTAACGCCGCCAAGTACGAATCGCCTGACGAAATCCTGCGCGACGCGGATACGGCGATGTATCGCGCTAAGTCGTTAGGCAAAGCGCGTTATGAAGTGTTTGACGCAGACATGCGCGCCAGCGTGATGGCCCGCCTGCAATTAGAGATGGACTTGCACCGCGCCATCGAGCGCCAGGAGTTTTCGAACTTTTATCAGCCGATTATTTCGCTGGTATCGGGGGAGATTGTTGGCTTCGAATCGCTTCTGCGCTGGAACCATCCCACCCGCGGACACCTTGGTCCCGAGGAGTTCATTGCGGTAGCTGAAGAAACCGGCTTGATTCGCGAGCTGGGTTGGTGGAACCTGCGCGAATCGTGTCGTCAGATGAGCGTATGGAGAGCGAAGTATCCGGCGTATGCGGAGTTGACCATAAGCGTGAATCTTTCGCCCAAGCAGTTTCTGCAACCCAACCTGATTTCAGATATCGAGGGAGTGTTGGTGGAACTCAAAATGCCACCATCGGCGCTTAAACTGGAATTGACGGAAAGCACTGTCATGGGCGATCCAGCTACCGCAATCGACATGCTGGAACAGATCAAGGCACGTGGTATCAGTCTGGCGATCGATGATTTTGGCACGGGATATTCATCACTAAGCTATCTGCATCGCTTTCCGCTGGACACGTTGAAGATAGACCGCTCGTTCATTAGCGGAATAGGCGATGCCGGGAGTAGCCAAGATGGTACAGAAATCGCACGCACCATTCTGCCCATGGCGTCAAATCTTCATCTGGAAGTGGTGGCTGAGGGAGTTGAAACAAGCGAGCAGTTGGCTTTGTTGACCAGACTGAAATGCAAGTATGGTCAGGGGTTTTACTTTTCCAAACCGCTACCGGCGGCGGACGCAGCCGAACTGCTGGAAAAAAAGACGAACTGGCATCCGAAATCACTTTCGGCTGCAAGCGGCAAAATCTAGCGCGTTTTCGCCATCGCTTCCTGTCGGGCTGAAAGTTACGGTCCAGTTCCATTCCAGGAATGTAAGGCCGAGGACGCCTTTTGTAGTTTCCACTGCCCATCGTGCTCCGAGAACCTGGTCTTAGTTGTGCTAAATTCGTTTTCGTAGGGCGTGTGTTTTAACCGCATAGAGCACATCGATGTCGAAATCTGCAGACCAGCGCCGGGCCGGCGAGAGGATATGGTTCTTTGAGCGTGCGGGAAAGCGCATCCTGCTGGTCGATTTATCAAAATGCAGCGCCCGCGAAGTTGAGGAAACTACACGCAAAGTTCCAGATATTGTGACCGCCGAGCCGCGTGGTTCGGCTCTGATAGTCACAGATTTCGACGGGAGTTCATTTGATGCGGCGGCGCTACGCGCAATCAAAGAGACCGCAGTGTTTGACAAGCCATTCGTGAAAAAATCAGCTTTGGTTGGAACTGTGAGTCTACCCCGTGAGTTCCACGATGAGATGGAGAAGTTCTCCCGTCGCGACTTTGCCATCTTCGGCAGCCGCGAAGAAGCCTTGCGATGGCTGGTGCGGGATTAGGGCCGCGCAGCCGCGGGGCAAGGTATTATGAATGTCGTGGGCGCGTAGCTCAAACGGATAGAGCATCAGATTTCTAATCTGAGGGTTGCAGGTTCGATTCCTGCCGCGCCTACCAGAGCTGCCGCTCTGTCTTCGGTTTACACCTCGTGCAACTCCGGGTGGGAACACCGACCAACTGGATTACGCGGCAAACTCATGATTGGTCTGATGCACGAAACTTAGTCACCTTTGCTTGACCACAACCATTGCGCTTCCTGTTACTAATGGCGGTGAATATCTTTGCCCCGTCGCAGGGGACACCACACCTCGGCGGCGAGATCGGCTGTGACTTGACGGCCAGTCGATATCAGTGCAAAACTCCCACAGAATCACGAGATAGGAGATCCTGATGCGGAGCGTACGTGTTTGGCTGTTGTTGTTCGTCGCGGGACTGCTGATCGGCTTCATTCCCCAGTACCTGAAGGTCCGCGATTTGAAGCGGCAGGTGAGTGTCTGCAATGCCGCGTATCAGCTTGCGGAGCTTCGGCGTTCAGCTGCGCTGACATACGTTACGGCCACGCAATTGAACTATGGCACGGCCAGCGGATATGCCAATGAATTCTTCTCACGAGCCCATCGCCTCGCTGCCACGACTTCTGATGTCAGTGGCAGTTCCATGCTCTCTGACGTGCTTTCATCGCAAGGAAAGATTACCGCCGCTCTGGCGAAAGGGGACCCGCAGGTAGTCAGTGAATTGCAGCCAATTGTGATGGCGGTTGAGGGAGCAGGGAAGTAGGCTCGCAACAATGGCGGAAACAAGTTAATCGGTGAGCTTCTTTGTCCCGTAGAGGTAATGGTCGAGGTTCTTGGACAGATCGGTAGGAAGGCGGTCCCATTCACTTTGGGGCACTGCTTTCGTTATCCTCGTAACCATTTCGATCAGCGATTCCGTATTCTCTGGATTATCGGTCTTGTCCATAGTCCCATCCTAAATGCCTTGTGACAAAACAATACAGCTCAGCGTTTTGCGATCTAAGGACGGCAGACTCTCGGCTCGCTAGTCCTTCAGCGGAACCAGCAGCTGGTTGCCCTTGCAGAATGTGGCGACGCGTTCGATGTCGCCCGTCTGGTTGGGCAGGGTCATCACCGGGCCGTAACAGTAGACAGCATGGCCGGTGCGGGCAAAGTACCACTGTCCGCCTTTATGGGCAGGCGCTTTCGCCTGTTGCGCGAAATGCGGCGACGGCTGGGAATTCGCCGCATGAAAGACCTGAACCTGAGGTACGGGAAGTGACGCCAACAACAAAATTGCGACTGCCTTCATAAACACCTACCCGGCCACAATCTAGATGGAGAACGAAACTCGTCGCTGGTCCGAAGGATCAGTGGGCTCGGGCGGCGGGCTGGCTGGGATGGCCTTTTCCGCCTTTCGAGTCCTGCGTCCGTTCTTCGCATTGGCTTGTGGGCCTGCTTTGCTCGATGGAACCTGGGCTAACGGGATCTGGGATGACTCCTGGTCTGACGCACTCTCAGACGCCGGGTTCTGAGATGCCGGATTCTGGGCCTGAAGCTGGCTGCCATCCTGCGATTTGGGCTTTTTCGACAACACCCCGGCGTGCCTGTGAAGCCGGCTTAGATACAGGTTGTCTTTAAAAAGCATGTGAATCATGCTGCGCTGCGAGTCGATGGTTTTATCTTGTTCAATGACCAGTTTGGTTAATAACACGTAAGAAATAACAAACAACACGACCAGAAGTGGGAGCGCGGTCAGCTTGTGTTTACGTTTCGTGGCCGCGTTCGTAATGGCATCCATCTATAAACTCCCCAAGCGCAATTATTCCAAGGCGCGCCGTCATTAAAGCAGATTTCGCACCGAATGCGGACGCACTGGTATATACCTGAAAATAATAGTGTTAGCGGGTAATTCCGGCCTGTACCATGGGAGTCCAAATGCAACCCATTGCACATTGACGGTAACCGCATTGTGTTACTGGAGTAAGTTGCGATGGGCTGATGGCAGCTAAAGCGTGATCGAGCGATATTGGGAAAATCAGTTGCGAGTGATGAGGGCTGTATTGTCAATTGAGGACTCTATTAAAATCCTCGAGGGCGACTTCGCGATCGCGAATCACCAGCCCATTAAACAGGCTATTCCATGGATTGGGCGCTGCATCAGCCCGAAAGGCGCTTTGATATTCGCGCCGAGCGTGCGGAATATGAGCGTCTATTCAGGCATCCGGCAAGAGTGCTTCAGGATCGACTTGTTCGACTCGGGGGCGGCGACCGAACCAAGGAAATTCCGACCGCGGAGTGGGAAAGGCTCTACCAGAAAGAAGCACAAGCACGAAGATTGCTGCATCAGGCGAGAGTGCTGGGTTGGGGCAAGGAGAAGAGGTATTACTTCGCCCACAAAAAATCTTAGAAATCAATGAGTGATAACGCCTTCCATGAGAAGGCCGGTCGGAGTCAAGTGGGTTCTTTTGTTTTTTTGTTGGACAAGGTTTTTCTCCGGCCGAGTTAGCCACTGTCGCCATCCTTCCATCCGCACTCTGGTGAGCGATCTTGCTTCGCTCGGTGCATGTTGGGCGTTCTCGTTTCAGCCGGTGCTGCTATCTGTTTGGCGCCCTGTGATTCTGCTCTCAAGAGAGTCGAACCTGGGCCAGGCGATAGACGCAGTCACCGGAACTCGGCTTTGGGCTCTTGCTTTTCCTTTCTTAAGAATGTTTCGGTTTTATGCTGCCGCCGGCATCGCGCTCTGCTGGCGGTTGTGCAGCGGTTCGTATGCTTCTCCGCTCACCCACAAGTGATGCAGCAACACTGCCAGCTTTCTTGCGGTCGCAACGATGGCTCGCTTCTTGCCGTTTCGTCCTCCTCGTTCCGCTAACTTCAGTCCCCAGCGCCGCAGATCGCAGTCGGGACCGAACGGTCCCAGAATGTGCTGCGCTCCTTGCACCAGTAACGTGCGCAGGTACGGGTCACCTTCCTTGCTGATATGCATCTGCGGCTCGCTCTGCCCGGAGTTCCTGCGTCCCGGCTGCAGTCCCAGATAGCCGCCTACGTCGCGGCTTTTGCGAAAGCGGCGCGGATCTTCCAGCGTCAGCACGAACGTCAGCGCGATCAGGGTACCTACACCCTTGACCTGTTTCAGCAGCGCCACCTGCGGATAACTCTGTTGTGCTAGATTCTCGATCCGCTCGTTGTATTCGGCGATGCGCTGGCTGACAGATTCAATGGCTGCGAGCAGTGGCTCCAGGGCTGCTTGCAGTTTCGGACTCAAGTCCTCGGCTTTTTCCTGATTCATGTTGCGCACGTTACAGCCGCGCAATCGTTCGCCGTAGCTCTTGCTTAATCCCCGAGCCGTGTTGGCCAGACCAGTGCGCACACGCACCAAGCCAGCTCGCGCCCGAATCATCATCAGGTCCGCTTGCGCCTGCACGCTGCGGTGCTTCACCGGATACAGCAGCTGCGGATCGATCCGGGCCAGCCGCGCCAGT
>Ga0070735_10005635_pt1 | contig 10337 bp, 9 predicted proteins | sample Coa_R1_FD_66443 | JGI IMG/M metagenome (GOLD analysis project Ga0070735, IMG submission 66443) | Surface soil microbial communities from Centralia Pennsylvania, which are recovering from an underground coalmine fire - Coalmine... | ecosystem: Environmental > Terrestrial > Soil > Unclassified ... | reverse complement strand
AAGGTGGGCCGCGAGACTTACGGCGTGCCCATCACGTCCCTGCACGAAATCGTGCGGGTGCCCGAGATTACCGCTGTGCCGGATGCGCCCGACTATCTGGAGGGCGTGATCAACCTGCGCGGCAAGATCGTTTCCGTCATGGACCTGCGCAAGCGCTTCGGAGAAAAGCAGGCGACCGTCAAGAAGAACAACCGAATCCTGGTGGTCGAGCATGCGGGCAGGCTGGCCGGTCTGATTGTGGACTCGGCCTCGGAAGTCTTAAAGATTCCGGCCGACGCCGTGGAGGCTCCGCCCGCGGTATTTCAGGAGGGCGGCTTGAATTGTGTGACCGGCCTGGGAAAAGTCGGAGGACGCCTGGTGGTGCTGCTGGATATGAGCAAGCTGCTGGCTCCGGCAAGTCTTCAGGTACCCAGCGAGCCTGGGGAAAAGAAGGCGGCAGCGAAGGGCGAGGCGCGGGGCGCCTCGGCGAGATGAAGAAGTGGCCAGTGGGCAGTAGTCAGTGATCGGCAAGGTTGCTGATACTGACCACCGATCACTGGTCACGGATGACTAGATTCACGAACGAGAAAACGCATGAGTTCAACTGGAGCGGCACCAGCTCCCATATTGACCGACGCTGAACTGAAGTTGCTGCAGGCGCTCGTTTACCAGGAGTGCGGTATGCACTTCGACGAACGCCGCACGCACTTCCTGCAAGACCGGCTGCTGCGCCGGCTGAAGGAGTGCCGTGCCGACTCTTTTTATGCCTACTACCGGCTGCTGATCAGCCAGCAAGGCAAAGAAGAACTGGCCAAGCTGCTGGAGAACCTGACGGTCAACGAGACCAGCTTTTTCCGGCACAAAGCGCAACTGGACCTGTTTCAGAAAACGGTCCTGGAAGAAGTGCTGAAGCACAAGAGCGCGCGGCGGGAGTATTCGATCCGGATATGGAGCGCGGGCTGCTCGACCGGGCAGGAAGCCTACACGCTGGCCATGCTGGTGACCGACGCGCTGGCGTATTACTACCTGCGCAATCCTTTGCCAGTGGACATGCCGCTGCCGAAACCTTTAATTCCACCGCCGTGGCGCGTGGAAATCCTGGCCAGCGATATCAGCTACTCGGTGCTGCGGCACGGGCAGGAAGCCATGTACAGCGAGCATCAAATGTCGACGGTGGATTATGGCTACCGCCTCCGCTACTTCGACAAGCTAGGCGACCGGTATGCCATCAAGAAGGCGCTGAAGGAGATGGTGCACTTCGACTTTCACAATCTGAAGACCGAGTATCTGCCGCAGCGCAATGATGTGATCTTCTGCCGCAACGTCATGATGTATTTCGACGAGGCCGAGCAGAAGCGGCTGATCGAAAAGTTCTACCGCTGCTTGAACGCCAACGGATATCTGTTTGTAGGACATGCCGAGAGCCTGCTGGGCCTTACCAAGAAGTTCCAGATGGTGCACAAGGACAGCGGCACGGCGTATCAGCGGCTTGAGGTGCGAGAGTGACGAATTCCCCCGACGAACGCGGCGCGGAACTGCGGGATCTCTTCTACGAGACCTCTCAGGACCTGCTGCAGGCGCTGAATGATGAAGCGCTGAAGCTGGAGAAGACCCCGGGCGACGAGGAGATCGCGCGCAGCATCCGGCGCACGGTTCATACGTTGAAGGGCGACTCCGCGGCCTGCGGGCTGAGGGAGTTGAGCGAACTCGCGCACCAGTTCGAGGATGCGCTGTCGATGGAGGGAGCCGCAGCGCATGCCGCCGTCGCCGAGATTGCTTTTGCTGCGGCTGATGTTTTCGCGGAGATGATCGCGGCCTACCGCGCGGGCCACAAGCTGCCTTCCACCAGGAAGCTGAGCAAGAAGATTGAAGAGCTGACTTCCACTCCGGCAGCCAAGAAGGCGCGGCGCAAGAGAACAAAATCGGTGGTGGCGGCGGATTGGACCGAGTACGAGAAACTGGCGATGACCCAGGCCCAAGCCGGCGGCCAGGACGTGCTGCATGTGGTGGTGAAGATCGATCCGCACTGCGCCATGCCGATTGCGGGCCGTCAACTGATTCAGAATGCGATTTCCACGATGGGCCCGGTGCTGGCGGTGCGGCCCGATGCCAAGTCGGCCGCGGCCACCAAGCAAGTCGAATTTGTGCTGGCGAGCGTGCAAACCGCCGAACAGATCGCGGCCAAGTGCAAGATCCCGACGATCGCGGAAGAGGTGGCGGTAGAGCTGCTTTGCGCAGCCGCGGCCCCGAATACGCAGGGCTCGGTCGTGCAACCCACCGTGACGGCTGCTCTCTCGCAACCGGAAGAACAACCCGCCGGAGAGCAGGCGCCACAGAACTCCGGCTCCGCTCCTGAAGCCTCGGTCCAAAGCATTGTCGAAAACATTCTCCGCGTGGAAGCTGGCCGAATCGACAACGTGCTGAACCTGGTGGGCGAGCTGATCATCGGCAAGTCCATGCTGCAGCAGGCGCTGAATGAATTTTCCAAGCGCTATCCGAAGGAACTGCTGCGCGGGAAATTTGCCGATGCCATGGCGTTCCAGGCGCGCGTGCTCAACGATCTACAGCGCTCGGTGATGAAGATCCGCATGGTACCGGTCGAGCAACTGTTCCGGCGCTTTCCGCGCATGGTGCGCGATGTCTCGCGGCAATGCGGGCGCGAAGTGGAGCTGGCCGTCAGCGGGCAGGAGACGGACCTCGACAAAGGAATTCTGGACGCGATTGCCGAGCCGCTGACCCATCTGGTGCGCAACGCGATCAGCCATGGCATTGAGTCTCCGGAAGAGCGCAAGAAACTGGGCAAGCCAGCGCAGGGAGTGGTTCGCCTGAATGCCTATCACCAGGGCAATCAAGTAGTGGTGGAAGTCAGCGACGACGGGCGCGGGATTGACGCGCAGAGAATTCGCAGCAAGGCCATTGAACTGGGGCTCATGGGCGCGGAAGAGGCGGCCAAGATGACGGAGGCGGAAACGCTGAACCTCATCTTCCGTCCAGGATTCAGCACGGCGGAGCAGGTAACCGAGGTCTCCGGACGCGGAGTGGGAATGGATGTGGTGCAGAGTGTCTTGCACCGGCTGAAGGCTTCGGTGAGCGTGGAAACGAAAGTTGGAGAGGGCACGACGTTCCGCCTGAAGCTGCCGCTCACGCTGGCCATCATCAAGGCCCTGCTGTTCTGGGTAGAGCAGAGGTTGTACGCGATTCCTTTGAATGCGGTCCTGGAAATTGCGCGCACGTTCGAAGCCGAAGTCCATCAAGTGGATAACTACGAAGTTTTGCAGCGGCGCAACCAGGTGTTGCCCTTGCTGCGGCTGGGGCGGCCTGCGGCCCAAGGAGACGGCAAGTCCAAGCTGTTTGTGCTGGTCATTACAGTGGCAGAGAGGAAGTACGGATTGATTGTGGATGCACTGGAGGGGGAAGAAGAGCTGGTAATCAAGGCGTTGGATGACCAGACATTCTCGACCGATCTGGTCTCGGGCGCGTCGATTCTGGGAGACGGGCGCGTGGTGCTGATTCTCAATCTTCCGGCGGTGGTTGAGCATGTAGCGCGGGCGCGGCCGGTGGAAATGGGACAGGCAAATTCCGGATTGTTGCTGACGCATACCGATCGCATGCGGCTGGCCGTGACTCCTGCGGTAGGAGGCCAGGCATGAGGAATCCGGTGCGCGTGCTGGTAGTCGACGATTCGGCGCTGATGCGCAAGCTGATCCCGCAGATGCTGGCCGCCGATGAATCCATCGAGGTGGTGGGCACGGCGATGGATGGCTCATTCTGCCTGAAAAAGATTGAAGAGCTGAAACCGAGCGTGGTCACGCTCGACCTGGAAATGCCGGGCATGAACGGAATCGACACGCTGAAAGAAATTATGCGGCGGCAGCCGGTTCCGGTAATCGTGTTCAGCTCGCACTCGACGGAGGGCGCAACCGTCACCATGAAGGCGCTGGGATTGGGAGCATTCGACTTTGTTCCCAAACCCAAAGATGCCAGCGCGCATATGGCCGAGGTGGCGCGCGAACTGATTGCGAAAGTGAAAGCGGCGGCTGACTGCAAGCTGAAGCCGAGAATCCTGTCAGGACTCCCGGCGAAGCCGCAGAAAGGCCCGGCGGCAGCGGGAGCACCGAACAAGGTGGTCGCGATCGGCGTCTCGACGGGAGGACCGCAAGCTTTGGAATATGTGCTGTCGCAGTTGCCGGGAGATTTTCCGGGGACGATTACGGTGGTGCAGCACATGCCCGAGGGATTCACCGACATGTTTGCGCGCCGCCTGGATGAAGTTTGCCCCTTGCGGGTGAAAGAAGCGCAGTCTGGAGATGTGCTGCAGCCCGGGCGCGTGCTGATCTGTCCCGGCAGCCGGCACATGAAAGTGAAGCGCCTGCCCTTGGGGGACATTGTCGTGCTGAGCGACGAGCCGCGAGTGAACGGGCATCGTCCCAGTGCCGATGTGTTATTGCGGAGTGTTGCGGAAGAATACAAAGCCAATGCAGTCGGCGTGCTGATGACCGGGATGGGCGACGACGGGGCGGAGGGATTAGGAGCCGTTAAGAAAGAGGGCGGCATGACCATCGCGCAGAGCGAGGAGTCCTGCGTGGTCTATGGCATGCCGAAGGCGGCAATCGAGCGCGGGTATGCGATTCGAGTGGTTGCGCTGGACATTATGGGCGCGACGCTGCAGGCGATCTGCGGCCGCAACTCGGGGGAGATGCGAGCACGCGCCGGCATATGAGATGGGGCACGGAAAGGCGGTGACCAGGGTGATCTGGTTCACAGCCGACCGGCCATGATAAGCAGTAGAAAGGGGAGGTCTGTATGGAGCAGTTTGCACCAGTAAAGCGCAGCAAAGACGGGCAGCCAGTCCGCTATTTGATTGTGGACGACTCCGTGTTTGCCCGTAAGAACCTAGCCCGCATGATCGAAACATTCGGCGGGCAGGTGGCAGCCGAAGCCGGAGACGGCCTGACTGCCATCAGCGAGTTCGACCGCACGCATCCTGACATCGTGCTCATGGACATCACCATGCCGCAGATGGAAGGGATCGAGGCTGCCGAACGAATCGTTCAACAGCATCCGGAAGCGCGCATCGTAATGGTTTCCTCGGTGGGCTATCAGGAAAACATTGTGGCCGCGCTGCAGCGGGGCGCACGGCATTTCGTGCAGAAGCCGGTGAAGCCGGAAGTCCTGTATGAAGTCATCAAGTACGTGCTGGGCGAAGATGGAGCTGTAGCCAACGCCGCAGGAGCGGGAGCGTAAGTTCATGAAGATGGAACTGATCCAGCCTTTCATCAATGCGGCGGACGCCGTGTTGTCGCAAGGTTTGCAGGGCACGACCAAGGTGGGCAATCTCACCATGGAAGAGGATGCCTATCGCCGCAAAGGGGTGGCGGGCATGATCGCGCTCACCGGAGATATTGAGGGGCGGATCATCCTCGACCTGGAGCCGCAGACCGCGGTCAAGGTGGCCAGTCACTATGCCGGCGCGGACCTCCCCGAGTCGGACACGCTGATCAAGGAAACCATCTTCGAACTGGCCAACCAGGTCGTGGGCAATGCCATCTCTGCTTTGAACGACCAGGGCTTTCATTTCCGCGTGCATCCCCCGCTTCTGCTCACCGCGCAGGAAGGCGACAAAACCAGTGAAGACACGGAAGCACTAATGATCTGCTTCGAGACCTCCCTCGGCGATGTCTTCATGAACGTGGCCTTGCGCTATAACAAGAAGCGGATGGCGGATCATGCGGCGTTGGGAGCGTAGAGCAGTTGGCTGTGGTCAGTACTCAGTACCCAGTACCCAGTATTCAGTTCTCGTTGTTCGCCTTGGCCATGGCTCAGTCGGCCGGAGATCTGTGGTGCAAAGCAGTGTTAGGCAGGCAAACCTGCAATCTTGACAAGGTAGACAGCACCCCGCACACTACCGTGAGTGGCGTTTCCACCAGCTAACATTTCCCGTTCCGTTGAAGAGGCTTCTGCCGAATTGACTCCGCTCGTGGAAGGACCGGCGAGTACGAGCAGTTCACTCTGGCTGCATTCGCCGGCTCAGAAGCCGCCGCTGCGCATCGGACTTTTGCTGGATGGTCCGAACTTACCCCGCTTTAACGCTGAAATCATCAAACACATTCAGGCCAGCAATTTCGCCAACATCGAGCTATTGGTTTACCGAAAAAAGACTGCCCCTCCGGCTGCGACTGGGAAACGCGGAATTTTTGCCCGTGCGGGGCGGCGCCTGTTTGAAGCGAAGCTTCGAAAACATGCGCTGTACGATTTGTATCTCCGGTTTGACAATAAGAAGAAACCTCGCCAGCATCCGCGAGACATGGTGGATTGTGCCAGCATGTTTTCGGGAATCGAGAGCATGGTGGTCGAACCGATAGGAGAACGATTCGTGCATCGCTTCCCTGCTGAGGCAGTCCAACAGATCCGCGCCAGGAATCTCGACGTTCTGATCCGCTTCGGTTTCAACATCATTAAGGGAGACATCCTGTCGGCCCCACGCTGCGGCGTGTGGTCGTATCACCATGGGGACAATGAGTTTTATCGTGGCGGGCCGCCGCACTTTTGGGAATTGTATGAACGCAATCCCCTGTCGGGAGTGATCCTGCAAGTGCTGACCGAGGAACTCGACGCCGGGGTGGTGCTTTGCAAATCGCTGTTCACGACGCAGCCGACAGTGAGCGTCTCGCAGAACGATTTCGCGCCTTATTGGGGATCGACGGATTTGGTGATTCGCAAGCTTCATGAACTCCATCGTTTTGGCTGGGAGCGCCTGCGGCAACGGTCCCTTCCACCGGTGCCGTACAAAGGGAAACGGCGTTTGTATCGCACTCCAACGAACGTCGAAATGGCGCGCTGGCTGCTGCCCGTGATGGTGAAGAAGGCGGCGGACCGCCCCTTTCGCAAGCCCATGGTGCAGCATTGGAGGATGGCAACTCGACTGCGGACTCCGCCTCTGTACAGTCGAGAATCTGACGGGGACTTGCAGGGATTTCGCTGGATCGAGTCGCCCAAAGGACACTTCTGGGCTGATCCTTTCCTACTGGAGGAAGCAGGCCGAAAGTGGGTCTTCTTCGAGGATTACGCATACGCAGCAAAGCGCGCATCCATCGCATGTGCCGAGATTGGCAGCGATGGCAGCCTGTCGTCATACACTACTTGTCTGCAACATTCCGAGCACCACTACTCCTATCCGTACGTGTTTCGCGAGGGCAGAGATGTGTTCATGGTGCCCGAGGCGGGAAATTCCGGCTCGGTTGACCTGTATCGTTGCGAGGAGTTTCCGGGAAAATGGAGCCGGCACTCGACATTGCTGCGGGGAAGATTTGTCGATCCATCGATATGGCAGCAGGACGGGCTGTGGTGGATGATGGTGACAACCGCCGACCCCGACGCCCGCTGCTCCGCGCTTTACCTGTTCTATGCGGAAGCACTCACGCGCCCATGGCAGCTTCATCCGGCAAATCCGATTTCGACGGACACACGCAACAATCGTGGCGCGGGAAGAATTGTGGTGGCCGACGGGCGTTTGATCCGTCCCAGCCAAAGCTGCTGCCCGACCTACGGCTACAGTTTCAGCTTCAATGAAGTGACCAAGCTGTCGCCAACGGAATACGAGGAACACGCTCTGCGCGAATACAAGCCGGAGAGGCTTGGGGTGCAGGGCACGCATACCTATAACTGGATTCCGGGAGTTGAAGTGATCGATGGGGTAAAAGCTATGCCTCGAGGAAAGGTGCAGCTAGACCAACAGCGGTAATTGCGGGCCGGCGTTCTGGCCCGGGTCGTCGGCGGGATCTGCGAATCTTCTCAAGTCAGGATATTTCTGAATCAGCGTGGGTGGGGCCGGCACTCGCTTGCCGGTCACCATCGCTTTCAACTCCAACGCATTCACTCCCGCTTTGCTTTCGAAGTGATTGTTGGTGATCACGTAAGTGGTCTGCGCTTTTGCGGCGACGTTCTCAATGCGATCTTTCCAGCCTTCGAGTTCGCGCTCTTTATAGAGATAGTTGTAGCGGTCGTTACGATTGTCGGAGTCGAACCACTGGTCGTAGTTGCGTCCGTGCAGCCGGATATATGCGATGGGCGCGGTGACGTGCTCGGTGGGGGCGAGCGATTTTCCGAGCAGCGGCTGATCGATATTGCAGAAGGCGACGTTTTTCTGCGCAAAGGCAGCCAGCGTTTCGTCGTTGTTCCAGCTGGAATCGCGCACCTCGACCACGCACTGGTACTCGATGAACTGGCGCAGCAGGCGATCGAGATATTCGCGGTTGAGCGACGTGTTCTTGAAGGAAATGGGAAACTGAATCAGCAGCGCGCCGAGACGGCCTTCGTTGGCCAGAGCATCGAGGCCTTCGCGAGTCTTGATCTCGTCCTCGTCGGTGGGACGAATGCTGGCGGCTGAGGTCGGCTCCATCACTGCGAGCGGCGAGTGAGTGAAGGCGCGGTAAAGCTTGGCCGTGAAGAGAAAATCGCGGTTCACTTCGGCGACTTTGCGGCACCAGAGCTTAGCCCATTCGGGCTTCAGCGGCCCGTAGAACGAGGTATTGATCTCCGCCGTATCGAAGAAGCGAGCCAGATATTCCAGCGGATGAATCTTGTTCTTCTGCATTCCTGAAGGGTAGAAAACTCCCTCCCAGTCTTTGTAAGACCAGCCCGCAGTGCCGATGCGGATGCGGTTCGGCTGGGTCTGGGGCAGGCGGACTTGGGCTGTCGATCCCATGAGGAAATCGCAGACGGAGGGCAGGCCAAGATTAGCACACAGGCGTCCAGGCGGGTGTCGGGCGGAACGGCGCGTTCCTCGGCACATCGCCCACGGGACAAAGAAAGACAACATGCAGGAGCGCTTCCTCAGTGCAAAATAGGTGAATGTGAAAAATCCTGTTATGCGCGTTGGGGCTCTGCCTTGTGGCCGTCCCCTGTATTTTTCCCCAAGCGCAAGAAGAATCAGAGGCCGCGAAGATTCGTGCACTGGAAAACAAGCTAATGGATGCTTACAAGCAGCGGCAGGTCGAGATCTTCGCCACGCTGCTCGACGACGACTTCCTTGCCACCTTTGAGGACGGCAGCACCTACGGCAAAACTGGATATCTCAGCTATGCCGCCAGCACCTCGCTTCGAGTCGAGGTGTCGGAAATGTCTGATACCAAGGTCCGGCTGCACGGAAACACCGCGATCATAACGGGCGCTTACCATGAACGTGGGGACTTCAAAGGAGAGCCCTTCGACAATCACGACCGCTTTACGGATGTGTGGATGAAAGAGGAAGGAAAGTGGCGCCTGGTGGCGTCGCACTACGGCATTCCGTTGAAGCGATAAAGAGCGCTCGACAACCGCGAAGGACAAGGTGATCCGCTAATTCGGAATTTCATTCCAGCGCGAGCACTACCCAGTACACGCCGGTCGGATACGACGAAGTGCGGCTAAAGCAAGTTCCCACTGAGAAGCTGCGAAGATTGCGGCTGGTGACCGCCCGCGTTGCTTGCCTAGGCAGGGCTTCCGGATGCAGGCTGGTGTAAGTGAGCACGGTAGCGCGTTCTGCCAGCTTGCGAACAGGAGAGGTGCCAAGCTTGTCGGCCTGTGCCATGGAGCACGCAGTGCCATCGGCGTCTGCCAGATCGAAGCGCGGGAGCCCGGGATGGCGCGCCTGGTGCCGCATCTGATTCACCGCGAGCGCAACCCGGTCTTTCACTTCGGAAGATGAATATTTGGGGAGGGCATGGCCGAAGTCCTGCACGATGTACAACCGGTCTCCGCTGCGAACCACACCCAACCCGACCACGTTATAGGCCGGGTTGAGCAGGTTCGCGCGATGCGGGGGCGAAAGCATGAGATGTTCGTGCCCGTGCTGGGCGTCGTAATCGAGAGCGACGTTTTCTCCTTCGTGATCAAGAAGCAGGGGAGTGGCGGAGGCCAGCCGTTGCGGCAGGGAGGGCTCGCCGTGAAATTGATGCGACAGTTGACGCGCTTCGAGCATGGTCTGCGCGTGGACACGAGCGGCGGTGGAAAGTCCGCTATCGAGTTTGAGAGCCGGCACTCCGGCCTGGCGTCGCGACTGATTGGCCAGTGCGAGAAGTTGCTGCTCGGTCTGCAATTCTTCGTTGTCGAAGGGAATGTCGGCAGGAATCGCAGCTACTGGCCTCAGGGAGGCCTCTTGAGACTGGCCGTGTGCCGGGGCAGCCATCAAGCGAACGGCAGGCTGTACCGAGGCAACGCCAATCACCAGCACAAACGCGAACAGCAATCGGGGGGACCTATGCATCAGTTTGTGCCTACCAAACTGGATCCTGGGAGGGATCAAATTTCACGCAAGCCGTTCGGGACTCAAGACCGTACAGGCTCAACTTGGTTGCTGATGGTAGGCTAGGGGTTGCGGA
>Ga0070735_10005633_pt1 | contig 10340 bp, 7 predicted proteins | sample Coa_R1_FD_66443 | JGI IMG/M metagenome (GOLD analysis project Ga0070735, IMG submission 66443) | Surface soil microbial communities from Centralia Pennsylvania, which are recovering from an underground coalmine fire - Coalmine... | ecosystem: Environmental > Terrestrial > Soil > Unclassified ... | reverse complement strand
GGGTGCGCTAAAGCGGACCCCTACAGCGCGGCGGCGCTGGTCAACCCCGCGCCCGCAGGCGCTGTAGGGGTCCGCTTTAGCGCACCCAACGAGACGAGCGAAGCAATGTCGAGTCCCTGCTAGTCCCACGCGCCTATTTTCACGTAACCCTTCAGCAGGGCGCGGGCGATGATGAAGTGCTGGATTTCGTCGGTGCCTTCGTAGATACGAGTGACGCGGAGGTCGCGGTACCAGCGTTCGATGGGCATTTCGCGGGTATAGCCCATACCGCCGTGTATCTGCATCACGCGGTCTACAACGCGGTTCGCCATGTTGGAGCCGTAGAGCTTCGCCATACTGGCCTCGTGGCGATTGTCTACGCCCTGATCTGCTTTCCAGGCGGCGTGGAAGGCGAGCCATTTGGTGGCTTGAATCTCCACGGCGGAATCCGCGATCATCCATTGAATGGCTTGCCGGTCGGCTATAGGCTGGCCGAAGGTGACGCGCTGTTTGGAGTAATCTACCGCCATTTGCAAGAGGCGCTCTGCCGTTCCGACGCAGCGCGAAGCGATGAGCCAGCGCCCCTGTCCGATCCACTGCATACCAAGCGAGAAGCCGTGACCAACCTCAACGAGAACGTGGTCTGCGGGGACACGCACATTATCGAAAAAGAGTTCGGCTGGCGACCAGCCGCCCATCGTGGGGACGGGGCGCGATTTCCAGCCCATCGAGCGGTCTACCAGGAAGCAGGTCACGCCGCCATTCTGTGGTGCTTTGTCGCGGTTGGTAACGGCAAAGACCATTGTGAAATCGGCCTCGTTGCCGCCGGTGATGAAGACTTTTTGCCCGTTGATTACCCAATCGCCGCCATCTTTGACGGCGGTGGTACGAATCGCCGATGGGTCGGAGCCAGCGCCCGGCTCTGTGAGGGCGAAACACGATTTGCGTTTGCCCTCGATAGTGGGAATGAGATATTCTTCTTTCTGCTGCGCGTTGCCGTGATAGAGAATGTTATCGGCACCGCCAGCGAAAGTAAAAGGAACCAGCGTGCGCCCCAGCTCCATCGCGATAAGGGCGGACATGATCGCGCCGAGATTCGCGCCGCCGTATTCTTCGGGTGTGTTGATACCCCAGAAGCCTATGTCTTTCGCCTTCTCTTGCAAAGAACGGTACAGGCCCGGCTCAATACCCGTCGGGTACTTGCCCTCGGATTGTAGCACTTCATTTTCCAGTGGCATCAGTTCGCGTTCGACAAAAGTGCGCACAGTCTGCTGAATCATCTTTTGTTCGTCGGTCAGGGAAAAATCCACGGTTGCCTCCTCTGGCTTCTGTCACTTGACAGTGATCAAGTACGCTACGTCAATATACCATACAGCACAGGTGAGATTATCATAGCACATTTATCGCGCAAATGAAACCAATCGGTCTGTATCCTGTGCGGCCCCTTTTTTGCAGTGAGTCAGGGGCCAGGGTACACAACCCCACCAGGGCACCCGCAAGGGGAATGCCCCTACTATACACGGCCAGGCTCGTGTATAGTAGGGGCATTCCCCTTGCGGGTGCCCTGGTGGGGTTGTCTCTTGAAGGTAACGCCTATGGGAGGATTCCTCTTGCGGGTGCCCTGGTGGTGCAAAAAACTGGCTTTTATCACTGAGAATGTTCAGATGCTATCGAAATTGGTGATTTTCCAGTTGTTGCCTATTTTGCGCACGTAGAGCGTGGTGGTATAACTGAGTTTGGGTCGTTTCACATCCACCGAAATCGTAAAACGGGTGAAATCAAATCCGCCATTGGGACTGGATGCGTAAGCCGGTTGACCTGGTGTATAGGAAAGAACCGCCCCGTACTGGCTATCGCGGGCGCTTGCCTGCTGTGCAAACTGCGTCTCCGTCAAACTGCTCAACTCGTATTGAGTGTTAATATCACCAAAGGCGGCAGCGTAATCTTTGGTCTGGAGATTGCTATAGTAATCATCTACCACGTTGAGTGACCCCGACACGCCCTGTACGGCGGGAGCAAGAAAGCTGTAGGCGGCCCAACTGCACAGACCGCACGTGAGAAGGAGGACGGCACCCACGATTGACAGGGTAATCCAGAGCCAGCGTCGTGATTTTTTGGCTGGCCTTCGCCGCTCATACGGAGGCACAAATGAAGGAGGATAGTTTGGTGGAACCTGTGGATAAGAGCCCTGTGGTGCCTGTTGCTGCCCTTGCGCTTGCGGCTGTTGCACAGCAGGATTGTACGTAGCCTGTCCATAGCGGGGTTGTAATGGCTTTGCTTGCATAGGTGGCAATGTGGGTGGTACCGATGAAGGTTGCATATTTTGATAGAATGATGGCGGAGGTGGATACACCAATCCCTTGCGTACCGCCTCCTCGTCTAGTGGCGCAGGTCCCTGGGTGGCATCTTCCAATGGCAATATGTGCGTCATCGGCGCGGGTTGGGGTTGTATTGCAGGATTGTTGCTTTGCAGATTGTCGGGAGGAAACTCGTACAACGGTTGAGCGTCTGGCTCAACCATTGCGTCCTCACCTTGCCCGGTATTCCCCTCCAATGGTTCCTGTTCGTGCGGCTCCATTCACTCAATGCTCCTTCATAGCTCGATGTTCTGAATTGCATGCTTCTTAGAAAAAGAGTATAGTCCTTTGCCAGAAGAAACGCAAGATAAGAGTATATGTGGCGAGAGGGTGCAGCTCATTTTTTGCGTTAAGCAAGGGGCCAGGGCACCCGCAAGGGGAATGCCCCTACTATACACGGGTGCTCGTCCTGCGTGTATAGTAGGGGCATTCCCCTTGCGGGTGCCCTGGCCCCACAGCAATAATTCACAAACCTCTCGTCACATATACTTATTCTGACTGAGATTGCATGCGCTCCTCAAATTCTTGTTCAAGAAGCTGGTGTACCTGGGCTGCGGCCTCCGGGCGGGAAAGCCCGGCTGCACGAGCGAGGGACATGATGCGATACATCAACGTCTCGCGAATCTCTTCACGTTGCTGCTTCAAGGAAGGCATCGGCATGAGATGCAGTCGCGAGTATGGATGAAAGGTATCGTCACTAAATGCCAGCGCCAGAAGGCGAGCATATTCGACAACCGCCTGGCAGGCCGCATCGTTGGTGAAGAAGCCTGGCCGCGCACTGGAGATAATCAACACACCGGCAATACGTCCACCACGGGTCACAGGACAGGCACAGGCGCTTTTCTCAAACTCGTCTATCTCGACCTGCCAGCGTACAGTCTCATCCAGACTATCCCAGACGAGCATGCGTTGCTCCATAGCGGCAGTACCCGCCAGGGTGGTGCTACCCAGGTAGGCCTGTCCCTCAAGTGAAAAGGGCCAGGGTTCGGTACCACGCATCGCGACTTCATAGAGTGAATGAATTCCATCCTCGCGGGTGGGCATAAGAGAAGCGTAGGTAATCGCTATACCATGACGTTCAGCATCCATTTGCACTAATGCATATTCGAAAATAGCCAGGATAATCTGCCAGCGCCGTGTCTCTTCATCAACAGTAGTGGCAAGAAATTCCAGCACATCATGATAAATGTCTGTTTTCAACTCACGCCAGTTGGAAAACTGGGTGTCCACCGCACCAATGACAATCTCAGGCGTAGCAGACGAAGCTTCGTCGCTATGCTCAAGATTCCCATCCTGCACAAGTTTATTTTGTACTTGCTGGTCTCCCTCTAATAATGATACATCAGTATGCAGCGCGGTATTGTGTTTGGGTGGGCGCCCACGCTGTCTCCGTATTACGCCAACATCTTCTTCATGCCTCATTATTCATCCCTTTACCAGGCACCAAAAACAGTACATCTCATTCCGCTATATGCGCTTATTTGCACTATCCCGTTTACACAAAAAATACTTATGCTAAGTATACCATGTGAAAGAGACATTTTTAAAGGAAAAGTTATGGAAATGTATAAAAATTTCATAAAAATGTATCGCCGCACGTTTGCCAGGAATAGCAACCTTTCAGATTATCTCTCACCGCTCGCAATTTCCTGACGATTCATGCCTGAGAATGCACTCATAGAAATAACATGTTTTTTCATATTTACATTTTTCTTCGCAACAATGTTACTCCAAAGTACTACATTGTTTTATTTTCATGGTTTTTTTATATTTAAAGATGTTATACTCTGTACACGATCATAAACATTTCTGCTAGTCTTACGACAGCATTACAAGGGATGGGGGTATATTTATGGCTGTAGACAACCTCGTTTACGGCAACGAATGCGGATTACCGTTGAATGCGATTACCTGGCTTGAGACGCATCATGCAAGTAAAATTGCTGAACGTTCACAAATGATTCGCGATCTTCGACTGAAACCAGGCAGTCTTGTAGTTGATGCAGGGTGCGGTCCGGGCTTATGGACGCCTTTGCTGGCACGGGCGATTGGACCTCGCGGACGTATTATTGGTGTAGATATTTCCCAGGAAGCATTAGTCACTGCCCAGGAACGGAGCTATGACCAGTGGTATCGCCATCAGGTTCAATATAAATATGCCACAATGGAGGAATTGCCGCTCGCGCCCGGTTCAGCGGATGCGGTATTTAGCGCGAATGTCAGCCAGTATCTCGCGAACCCGGTAAGCACCTTTCACGCGATGGGTCGCTACCTCAAAGAGGGTGGGCGTCTCATTATTAAGGATATAGATTTCGGCACGATGCGCTTCCACACGATTGATAGCGGTTTGCAGGCACGGGTACTCCAGGCCCGCGAGCAATGGGAGCGGGTGCGGGTTGAAGAGGGATTCGCGTTTGAAGATAGCTGGGTAGGGTCAAAGTTGGCCGCCTACCTGCGCGATGCCGGGTACCAGGATGTGCAGGAAAAAAGTTACCTGATCCGCCGCCAATATCCCCTACCTGCTGATTTCCGCACCTATCTGCAAGGTATTGCTGAATGGTTTGTGTGTGAAGGAGCGCCATTCTTAGACGGCGACAATGTCACACACTGGTTACAATGTTTCCTTGATCAGGCCCATAACGTACTCGATCAGGAAACATTCATCAGCGAAGAGACAGAATATGTTGTATCAGGAGTCTGGAATAAACGCTCCACCGCGCCCCTTTATATCCTGCAAGACGAGCAATCTTCATTGCTCCCGGAAGCAGTTTTGTCATAAGCACGAGTTGAGAGGGTATGAAAAAGCAGCCTGTGCGCCAGTCGCACGCAGGCTGCTTTTTCATACCCTCTCAACTCGTGCTTATGACTTGTTGTTCAATTCCTCCGCGATCATAGCGATAGCGGCGTCACCAACAATCGTTTGCAGCTGGCTATGCAGCTGACCCATATTTTCCATACGGGCCGTGATGAATTCATGCTGCGCAGTGCCAAAAGCCAGGCCAGTGAGACCACGTTGTGCGGCTTCGTACTCCTCGGTAATCTGTGCCAACAACCTTGCAACCTCACTACGTTGTTCATGAGCGCCAAGCATGGTTCCTCTCTCCTTCTTGCTGTTGAGTCTCAGAGCAGCGTGTTATCCAGTTTTGTTTATACAATGCAACAAACAAATACGAGATGTTATAACAATGTATGTCTTTTGTTACTAACATCAGAACAAATACATATACATAGTATGCACGAAAACATATCAACTTGTCCAGTGTTTTTTTGCCTTTTTTTCATTCTTCATCTGTTTTCACATAATTTTAACATAAAACATGCACGTACAGGTGCCCGCAAGGACGTTAATCCACATTCACATCCACGCCCCTTGATTTTTAGCCAGTATATATGCTACAGTTCTAATCAGCGTCCGTTCGTTGCATGTTCAACAACTGGACGTGAAGAGGCCCCGTTGACTCCCAACTGCTCGCAGTTGCAACGATGGCATAAAGCAAAGCTCAACAATTATTGTAATGTAACGGCTGCATAATCACCGTTACGAGAGCGAAAAGGAGTGACCTTAATGGCTCGTGTCCAATTTGACCACGTGTACAAGCGGTTCAACAAAGTCGAGGTGGTGCATGACATCAATCTCGACATCCAGGACAAAGAGTTTCTTGTCCTGGTCGGCCCCTCCGGCTGTGGCAAAAGTACCTGTTTGCGTATGGTTGCCGGTCTGGAAGATGCCACCGAAGGCGAAATTCTCATTGGCGACCGCGTCGTCAACAACGTCCCCCCCAAAGACCGCGATATCGCTATGGTGTTCCAGAACTACGCCCTCTACCCACACATGACTGTCTACGACAACATGGCCTTTGGGCTTAAACTGCACCACTTCCCCAAAGACCAGATTCAAAAGCGTGTGCAAGAGGCAAGCGAAATTCTTGGCCTGGGGGCTTTGCTCAAGCGCAAACCAAAGGAACTGTCCGGTGGACAGCGCCAGCGTGTGGCGCTGGGTCGCGCTATCGTGCGTGAGCCACAGGTCTTCCTGATGGATGAACCGTTGTCCAACCTGGACGCGAAGTTGCGTGTTGAGACTCGCGCCAACATCACGAAGATTCACCAGCGCATCCAGACAACCATTATCTACGTGACGCATGACCAGGTAGAGGCCATGACAATGGGTAGTCGTATCGCTGTTCTCAACGCGGGTATCATCCAGCAACTTGGTGCGCCGCAAGAACTCTACGACCATCCTGCCAACATCTTTGTCGCGGGCTTTATCGGCTCTCCATCCATGAATTTCTTCCCCGACGCGAAAGTCGCCACCGAGGGCGATACAACCAGGCTTCTGCTGGGAGATGTCGGACAAGTCATCGTACCGCCGCTCTACGTAGAGCAGACAAAGGCAGCGGCTGAGAAAAACCTCACCTTTGGTATCCGCCCGGAACATCTTGAAGATATCACCATCATCCCGCAAGATGCGCAAAGCGGCTCCAACATAGACGCAACCGTAGATGTTGTCGAAAACCTGGGCTCGGAGCTACAAGCCTACGTGACCGCAGGCGGCAAAACCATCACCGCCCGTCTCGACCCGCGCTCCCACGTCCATACCGGCAGCAAAGTACGCCTGCACATCGAAAACGAAAACATCCACCTGTTCGATACCGATACAGGAGTGGCGATTTATTAGTTGTTGATAGCAATAAGAAGATAGGACACACTGTCAAGGCAGGCTGCCTTGACAGTGTGTCCTATCTTCTTATTGCTTATTGACCTATTTCTGATACCTTGTTAGAATGGGTTAAACTCAGAAGAGGTTAAATGGCAATAACAAGAAGAGCGGACCTCACGTATCAGCATAACACGATGAACGGAAGGCATGGGTGGCTACGATTGACACCCGCTTATTCTGTGAAGGTTGTTGATGACATTATCCGCTCATGGCCTGAAGACTCTAAAGTACTTGATCCTTTCTCTGGCACTGCCACCACACCCCTCTGCTCGTCTTCTCCTGGTCATCAATCGGCAGCTATTGATATCAATCCTTTTCTGGTCTGGTTCGGACGGGCAAAATTAGCAACATATAGAGGAGGCACGAGAGGCAGGTGAACTTGATTGGCAAGCTATTGGCGGCACATGGGGCGTAGCAACAAGCCGACTCACACAGTGGCAAACGAATAATGAATCTTTTCGCCCAGCATACCTTCAAACTATCCTTGAAAAGATAGCACATGCTGAAAATAAGCATAGCGAACTGCTCGCCACATACATCACAAAATATTTTGAGGATGTATGGACACATCTTTGTAGCATAGTACCTGTTGTTTCATCAGGTGGTGAAGTTCATTACATCGTGGGAAACTCAACATTCTATGGTGTTTTGCTCCCCGTCGAGGAAATATATCGCGATATGTTGCTTGAACTTGGCTTCCATGATGTTTCTATTCGCATTCTACGTAAAAGAAATTCCAGGAAAGAATTACTTGAATACGAGGTAAGCGGGCGCAAAAAATAGTCTTCATGTTAAGGCAAAAAGGGATATACAGCAAGCAGGCAATTGGCGAAGCCAACTGCCTGCTTGCTGTATATCCCTTTAAAGGTACTAATTCCGCAACGGCTTCCCCGTCATCAGAATGGCTTGCATGCGTTCCTGGGATTTCTCCAGGGCGCAGAGGCTGAGGAAAGCTTCTCGTTCAAGGTCGAGAACGTATTGCTCAGTGACGGGTGTCACCGGCGAACAATCGCCGCCGGTCAATACACGCGCTAGCTGGCGACCGACAACGCCGTCGTGGTCGCTGATTTTACCAGTCAGCAAGAGATTATCTATCTGCTGCTCCAGCACCAGACGCGCACCGGGACCGGGCAAGAGCATCATGGTTGGCTGCGCGGGTTGCCACGTGCCAGCCGCCTGGGACTCCGCTAAACGTATCGCATCGGCTTTTGCATCACGCAGCAACAGTTCGCGGTTGACGGTAATAGCATCGGTTTTGCGCAGGAAACGATACTCCTGCGCCTCCACTGCGCTGGTGGAAACTGTGGCGAAGGAGATGATCTCGAAAGCACGACGCGACGGAGTGAATGGGCCGCCCGTCTTGCGTGCAAGTTGCGTCTCCAGGTCAGCACCGTAGCGTAACAGCAGTTCTTTACACCCACCACCCGCCGGTACCAATCCAACGCCTACCTCGACCAGCCCGATATACGACTCGGCATATGCTCGTGCATGGTTGCTGTGCATGATGATTTCGCAACCACCACCAAGAGCACGACCAGCCGGAGCGGCAATCACAGGAATGGGACTGTATTTGAGCAACTGGTGCGCCTGTTGGAGACCGTTGATCGCATTCTCCAGCATCTTCCTCTCACCCTGTCGCGACCCCATCAGCACTAACAACAGGTTGGCACCCGCCGAGAAATCACCCGCTTCGTTCCCGATGACAATGGCGCGGAACTGCTTTGAGCCTTCCTCGACGGCGTAACGTAGCATCTCAATGATGCCATCATCAATCGAGTTCATCTTAGTATGGAACTCGACGCAGCCAATACCATCGCCAAGATCAATCAGCGACGCGGAACCGTTATCGCGAATAACCCTGTTCTCCGCTTTAAGCGGTTGCAGCGCGATCACCCCTTGCGGCGCTGGCACAGGTTTGTACGTGCCAGTATGAAAATCGAAGTACTGGCGCTGACCCACCTTGCCAGTATAGAAGGTTCCCTGACCTTCCTTCTGGACACGCTGAACAAGCTCCGGCAAAGCCGGGTTTCCGATACTATTCATTACTTTATGTAAAGTTTCGGGATGGGTTAGTAAAACGTCCCAGACCTCAAAGCTGCCCATATCGAAGTTGAAGCCCCAGCGCATGGCCTCGTCCACCGCGACAATGCTATCTGCTATCTCTGTAGCACGATTGGCGGCATAGATAAGAGAATCTGCTGTTGTTTCGCGAGCAAGTTGGCTGGCGCGGTCATCGCCGTTCAGTACCGCCAGCATCCGCTTGACAGGGTTGCTGATATTACGCGCCTCGCCCAGCGAGGGATAACGTACCTTTTGCTGCGGCTCGTATTCCAACGTTTGCAGGTTCAGTTCCAGGATGGTGGACTCGCCATCAGCATTTTTGACGCGCTTGTAGAAACCCTGCCCGGTTTTCTCGCCGAGCATGCCACGCTGCACCATCTCGCGCATCACTTCAGGGACACGAAATATCTCGCGTTGCTCGTCGTTGGGAGCATTTTCGTAGAGGTTGTTGGCAACGTGCATCGTTGTGTCCAACCCTGAGAGGTCACACGTGCGAAAGACTGCCGATTTTGGTCGGCCCATGTTCGGCCCAAGAATCGCATCTACCTCGCTTACCGTGTAACCCTCGTCCAACGCACGTTTGAGCGTCTCCATGAAGCCGTAAACACCAATACGGTTGGCAATGAAGTTGGGAGTATCCTTGCCGATGACAACGCCCTTGCCCAGCACTTCGGTCGAGAAATGCGTCATGAATTCCATCAGTGCGGGATCGGTATCAACATCGGGAACAAGTTCCAGCAGACGCATGTAGCGCACAGGATTGAAGAAGTGCGTGATGAGGAAGCTGCGGCGGAAATCCTCGCTGCGCCCCTCCGTCAACATATGCGCGGGCAGACCGGAGGTATTGGATGTAACAATAGTGCCGGGAGCCAGTACCTGCTCTATTTGCGCATAGAGCGCGTGCTTGATATCCAGGCGCTCGATGACAGCCTCGATAATCCAATCCACGTCTGAGAGCGCCTCCAGGTCATCCTCGATATTGCCAATCGTAACCAGCGCCGCGCCGCGTTTGCTATAAAATGAGGCGGGGCGTGATTTGAGAGCTTTCTCCAGACCGGTACGCGCTACTTTATCGCGGTCTTTCCCTGCGTCCTTCGGCACGATATCGAGGAGTAGGCTGGGAATACCGACATTGGCAAGATGAGCGGAGATTGCCGCTCCCATTACGCCAGCGCCCAGGACCGCCGCTTTTCGTATCTGGTATGCCATGACTATGCCATCCTCTC
>Ga0070735_10005632_pt1 | contig 10341 bp, 11 predicted proteins | sample Coa_R1_FD_66443 | JGI IMG/M metagenome (GOLD analysis project Ga0070735, IMG submission 66443) | Surface soil microbial communities from Centralia Pennsylvania, which are recovering from an underground coalmine fire - Coalmine... | ecosystem: Environmental > Terrestrial > Soil > Unclassified ... | reverse complement strand
ACCATTGGCGCTGGCTGGGTGCTGCCGCCCGCCTACCCTAATTTCTCCTCTACCTGGATTGAAGTAGTTGGCACCGAGGGTGCTGTCATGGTGGATGACAGTCACCGGGATGTCACCCTGATGACAATGAAGCGGGGCACAGAGTTTCCCCTTTCCACCATGCCGGGCGAGAAGGTCGGGCATGTGTACGCCGGGCCCATGGAAGCGGAGACAGTTCATTTTCTGGAATGCGTTGCTACTGGCCGATCGCCTTTGGTAACGGCCGAGCACGCCCGGATGGTGATGCAGGTGTATCAGGCGGCTGACCTCTCGGCGGAGCAGGGGCACGCGCTCGAACTCCAGGCCGCACGCTTTTCTGCAGAGCCACCGGCAGCATTGTCCGCGCGCCTCGCTGGAAATGAGGCCACGGGGACCATGAAGAGGCCGTGAGTTTATTGGCTAGTTCTCCCGCGCAGGCTCCCCAACCGGCACCTACCCGAACCCGCTGGCTGGTTCTTCTGCTGATCAGCTTGATGTACCTGATCACCTATATTGACCGGACCGGTATTTCTGTGGCCGCGCCGGAAATAGCCAAGGAATTCCGGCTCAGCCAGACCGAACTTGGGGTGGTCTTCAGCGCGTTCCTGTGGGCTTATGCCATTGGGCAGCTTCCAGCAGGTTGGTGCGCCGATCGCTTCGGACCCCGCATTGTATTTCTTGTCATCGTGCCGTTCTGGTCGCTGCTGACGGCGTTGACCTCGGTAGCTTCAGGCATCGCTTCTCTGGTTGGTATACGGTTCGTTTTTGGCCTGGGGGAAGCCGGCGGTTTCCCCACCGCTACCCGGGCCATGCAGCTCTGGTTTCCTAAGTCAGAACGTGGCACGGTGCATGGAGTCACCCACTGCTTCAGCCGGTTTGGGATCGCAATAACGCCTTTCGTGGCGATAAGCATCATGCTGACGCTGGGTTGGCGCTCGATTTTCTACATTTCCGCTGCGGCTGGATTGCTCTGGACGGTATTGTTCTACCTGGGATACCGCAACCTGCCGGAGCAACACCCGCGCGTCAACCGGTCGGAATTGGCCTACATACGGGGATGCGAGCCGAATAGCGCGATCCAGCCGCCGGCCAGCGCCTCCAAACCGGTGGTTCCGTGGCGGGATATCTTGCGCTCCAACAACATGCGTTACATCGCGGCAGGTTATTGTTGCTTCTATTACGGAACATATTTTTTTGTCACCTGGTTTCCTGCTTATTTGCTTGAATATCGCCACTTGTCCTTGCGCTCGGTGGGCAGGATGGCCTCTGTCCCGCTGGTAGCGGGCATGGTAGCTGATTTGCTGGGTGGCGCCTTGACCGATCTGGTTTACAGAAGAACCGGCAGGCTTACATTTGCCCGCCGCGTAGTGGCAGCGCCAGCCATGCTGGCCTCCGGATGCTTTCTCATTCCGGCCGCTTTGGCCTCAAATCCTTGGACGGCGATCCTTTGCTTGACTGGGTCGCTGTTCTGCCTGGAGCTGGTCATCGGACCCGCCTGGGCTGTCTCGATGGATGTGGGTGGGGAATTTAGTGGAACTGTTTCCGGAGTAATGAATATGGCGGGCAGTCTTGCCGCCTCGCTGTTTCCCATTATCTTCGGTTTGCTTGTTCAAAGAGGATTGTGGATTGCTCCTTTCTTCGTTTCCGCGGCAGTTCTGCTTTGCGGCGCGACGATTTGGACGTTCCTGATTGATCCTGAGAAATCGGTCGTAGAGCACCTTCCCACGGTTCAGACCATCAGTGAGTCTTCCTAACAAAGCTCGCTCAGCGCCCGGGTACCCTTCGAGTTTCCAAAAACGCGTCCACTGACGTAATAGGAGCTGAGGTTGGCCGCAGCCTCTGGGGAAATTGCAAAGCGGTCAGCTCCGCGTCTCAGCCTTTTGCCAAACGCAAGGGGATATGATCCCGCGCAATGCCGAGAAGATTTCGTTAAGCCGTTCTTCGCCTTTTCTCCCGAATGTAGGCGGAACGACCGCCTGTCGCCATTGCAGCTTCGCAAGAGGACCACCCACCGGCGTAGAAAAAGCAGCACCTGAGCCTCAAAATCAGACTCACTTGCAATTCCGCGTACAGCGGTTTTCGGCGGATCAATCCAGCGGATGCGCCGCTGCTCGGCAATGCCGGCTTGCCCGCCGGAGCGATTCTAGGGGTTGCCTTTGATCCGGTCGGTTTCTCAGCGGCTCTCTCCAATGTGGGTTTTGCCGCCACCCAGATCTCTGTGAGGTAATTGTCCTCGAATGGGTCGGTCAATCTAAGGCACAAAGTAGAGGAAGGCCTGATCTCCTACTACGGCAGCTAGCGGGATTACTGGATTCCCAATCTGGATGGCGTGCTGCGGACGTTTAATGTCTATGTTGGACGATCTTGGTAATGCAGGAGCTGGTTTGCTGTTTGCACACGTCTGCATCGAGTTGAGAATCTTCTCGTCTTACCCGTTTCCAACGTCTCATCACGCTTCGTACGCCCAAAGCATCTGCCTCGAGCTGCCATTTTTGGGGATAAAGTTTTCGGAGTTCACGGTCAACATTTCGTAGGTAAGACTCGAGCTGACTCTGCAGTAGAGCCATGCTGTGGGTCGAGTCGAGTTTCGATTTCTGCTGCACACCGAGGGTTGACTCGAAGGCAGCCTGATCAGCGACAAGTCTGTCGGCCGCACGCCGAAGCTCGCCGAAATAGCGGCGGTAGAGTTGCGATTCAAAGTTCCAGCGGCGTGGAGGGACAATGCCCTGGGCATCACTTTCGACCAACGCCCCAGATTGCACACATGTCCGGTAGGCCTTTTGCTGTTCCTCGGATGGTAGTTCGGGGCCAGGGGGTGAAGTGCCAGCCAGTGTGCCACCCATGAGGCACATCACCAATACCAAGGTTGCGCAGGACTCGAAAAGTGCTTGGTTGGAATTCAATAACCCTCCTGCGATGCCCCGCTCGGGGGCTGGCGGTGAGGCTTCTTAGCCCACTGCGCGGGCTTTAGTGAACAGCGTACAGCCAAGCTGAGCAGAGAGCATCATTTCCTCTGGTTGACCTTTAACCCCAACGCGCGGCAAATCTTGTTTTTTGTTGCTCTCCTGGTTTAGATTTTAGATCTATCGAGGTTCGACACCAGTGTCGAACCTCGATAGTAATCAATTGTCATTACAAATCAGTGCTCCGCAATCATGCCCGAAACGGGTACCATCGTTGTCTCCGCCGTAGCAGGCAAGGCGCTGCTCCAGCCGATTCCGCAGAGGTCTTATTCGGTTCACGGTGTCCCTGATCATTCTCGCTTTGGGAGACTGGATGTTCATTCATCCGGGCGTCTGATCATCTAGGGAGCAGATATGAAGTTAATAGGCCTCATTGCGGACCCTCATCCAAGTCCCGCCAGCATCCTGCTGATTCGCCTTGCTGTCGGGCTGATTTTTGCCACTCAAGGAGAACTGAAATACATCGACCCGAACATGGGGGTGAACCGATTCGCCCGCATTGGCTTTCCATATCCGGCGCTCACCGCACACGTGGTTGGGGCATTCGAAATAGTTTGCGGTGTTTTACTTCTGATGGGTTTACTGACCCGAATTGCCGCCATACCGTTGGTTGGCATCATCTGTACCGCGATTGCGACCACCAAGATCCCGGAGTTGTCGCGTGCGGGGCAGGGATTCTGGTTCATGGTTAGCGATGCGCGGGCCGATTTCGCTATGTTGTGCGGCCTGCTATTCCTGCTCATCACAGGTCCGGGAAAGCTCTCGTTGGATGCCAAATGGTTGTCTCGAACAGGAGCCGAGATGGGGCACTCCTCGATAAAGAAAGGAGCGAACTAGAATGGACGTGAGTCGCCGCGGTTTTCTGCAGATGGCCGGCGTGCTGGCCGGTAGTTCTCTGGTTGGGACGGCGGCTGGGCGCTCGGTAGTTCTGGGACAACCAGAACCTTCCCCACAGCAAGAAACGTCGGCTGACCATACGATCAGAATCGCCGCCAGCCCTATCGAAATTGCGCCGAAGAAAATAATTTCGATGACGACCTACAACAGACAATTTCCCGGCCCGCTGCTTCGCTTTAAGGAGGGACAGCAGGTTACCGTCGATATCTACAATGACACGGACACGCCCGAGCAACTGCACTGGCACGGGCAGCTCGTGCCGGTGGACGTGGACGGGGCTGCGGAGGAGGGTACGCCCTTCGTGCCCGCGCGGGGCAAGCGGCGCATTTCTTTTGTGCCTCGGCCGTCCGGTTATCGGTTTTTCCACACTCACAACCGCGCCGGCGCAGACCTGTCTGCCGGCCAATATGGCGGGCAGGTCGGGCAGGTGTACATCGAACCGAAGCACGAACCGGGCAACTACGACCGCGAGGTGTTTCTTGTCCTGAAGGAGTTCAGCCCGAGGTTCAGCCGCGGCGGCGATATGCCTCAAGACGTACTTTCCCCGGCGACGAAAGTGCCATCGCTTGAAGAGAAAGGCGAGTCGGCGATGAAGGCGTCGCTCGCCAAAGGCATGCCGAAGGGTTACGAGATTGACTACGACTTGTTCACTATCAATGGGCGCATGCTGGGGCACGGAGAACCGGTGCGGGTCAAACACGGGGAGCGGGTCCTATTCCACGTGCTGAACGGAAGCGCAACCGAGATTCGCAGCCTTACCCTGCCCGGCCATGTATTCCAAGTCGTCGCATTGGACGGAAATCCAGTGCCCAATCCGACCACGGTCCCAGTCCTGTGGCTAGGGACGGCAGAGCGGGTCTCCGCCCTCGTCGAGATGAACCATCCCGGCATTTGGATCATGGGCGATACAGATAACGATGATCGGCGCCATGGTATGGGCATCGTGGTCGAGTATGCAGGACAGACCGGAAAAGCCCAATGGATTGCGCCGCCCAAATTCCGTTGGAATTACACACGATTCGCTAAGCTAAACGCAAGCGCCCCGCCACCCGACGAAACCTTTGAGATGACATTTGCCAAAGACAACGCCGCCATCGAAGGGTTCAACCGCTGGACCATCAACGGCGTGACGTATCCGATGACCGATGGGATCGCGCCTGCCTCGTTTCATCTCAAGCAAGGCCGTCGCTACCGCGTTCGCATGCACAACGCGAGCGACGACGTTCACCCCATCCACCTGCACCGTCACGTTTTCGAGCTAGCCAATGTTGCGGGGAGGCCGACGGCGGGCGTTATGAAAGACGTGGTCATGGTGGGCGGCTATCAGGAGGTTGCATTCGACTTCGTAGCCGACAATCCCGGCATGACGCTGTTCCATTGCCACCAGCAACTACACATGGATTTCGGATTCATGAGCCTTTTTGACTACGTGTAGGCGCGTGAAAACGGCGGAGATAAGTATGCCTCGATCAAGAACGGCGCAGAGCTCGTCGGCAGAATATCGAGAGCTCTACTCGGGCCTCATTCGCCTCCACCTTCTATACCACGCCTCCAAAGAACCGATTTTCGGGCTGCAGATGATCGATGAGCTGGGACGCCACGGCTACAAGTTGAGCCCGGGTACGCTCTACCCGGTGCTCCACGGGATGGAAAAACGAGGCTTGCTGCGCTCCATAAAGCCGGAGATCCCTAACGGGCGCCGCGTGTATCGTGCTACGCCAGCCGGCCGCAATGCTTTAACAATCGCGAAGCAGCGTGTGGAGGAGCTGTTCAGCGAGCTTTTTTAGGACGTCGCCTTGGGCAGGCGGGCCAAGCACCGTTGCAGAGGGGCACTGAGGTGATCCGGGCTGAGATTCATCAGGCTGAGGCAAGGCGTCGTCTACTACTTCTGCTCCGAACATGCATGAGCGCATTTCAGGACAACCCGAGCAACTACGTGGATGAGGTCGCTCAACGCCTCCTGCAACATCTCGCGTACCCAGACCCTACCCTGTAGAGTCGCGAGCAGCGGAGTCCTTTGCTGCTGAACGGAGACAGTCCACATGACTGCGAATTTGGCGAAGCACGGCGATCCGGTAGTCCCCGATCAATCCGGCCGTTTGATGCCGGCCGACCCAATGCCGTGCGAGATGGTGTTTGCGGCTTCGGTGGGTGCGGTTGCTTCTTGGTGGTCTGGGATACACCCAATTTGTCAAACAGGCGCTTTAGCGAGCTTTTGAAGCATGCGTTGACAGCTGATTCAGTATCTCAAAGCAGCCGCCGGAGCGATTCCGTCCGCATAGCCTACGTCGTTCAGCCTTAAGCGTTGAACTCGAAACCGAAGTGTCCTACCATTCTCGGCACATGGCCACCCCGTCCCAACTCGTGGGCCAGACCATCTCGCACTACCGTATCCTTGAAAAGCTGGGCGGCGGTGGGATGGGCGTGGTGTATAAGGCTGAAGACACGGAGCTGGGCCGTTTCGTCGCTCTAAAATTCCTGCCAGATGAGCTGGCCAAAGATCCGCAGGCGCTGGAACGCTTTCGCCGTGAGGCACGTGCGGCGTCCGCCCTGAACCATCCGAACATCTGCACCATCTACGAGATCGGCAAGCACGGTGACCAGTCCTTCATTGCCATGGAGTTTCTAGACGGCATGACCCTGAAGCACCGTATTGCTGGAAAGGCGTTGGACACGGAAATTGCCCTGTCCCTCGGGCTTGAGATCGCAGATGCGCTCGATGCTGCTCACTCGGAAGGCATCATCCATAGAGACATCAAGCCTGCAAACATCTTCGTGACCAAGCGCGGGCACGCGAAAATTCTGGATTTTGGGTTGGCAAAAGCTATGTTTGCCGGGGGTTCATCCACTCCGGCGTCGTCAAATTCCATGACCGCCACCCTGGAAGAGCAGCATCTGACCAGCCCCGGGTCCACACTCGGCACCGTTGCGTACATGTCCCCCGAACAGGCCCGAGCGAAAGAGCTGGATGCGCGCAGCGATCTTTTTTCCTTCGGAGCCGTTCTCTACGAGATGGCCACGGGGATGTTGCCGTTTCGGGGCGGCAGTTCGGCGGAAATCTTTAAGGCGATTCTCGATGCGGCACCGCCATCGGCGGTGCGGGTGAATCCAGATATGCCTGCGGATCTGGAGCGCATTATCAACAAGGCGTTGGAGAAAGATCGTAACGTGCGATATCAGAGCGCGGCTGACTTGCGTGCCGATCTTGTGCGCCTGAAGCGCGATCTCGACTCCGGGCGCGTGTCGAGCACTTCAGCAGCAGGCGGGGCTGTCATAGCTTCCGGTTCATCCTCATCGGTCCCCGCTGCCGCAGGTCCAATCCGTTCCCGGATGTACTTGATCTCCGGTACCATAGCCGTTATTTTGCTGGCAATCACCGGCTCGATGTTCTTGTTCCGCGGACGTCCGCAGGCGCAAAAGATCAGCTCGATTGCGGTTTTGCCCTTCGTCAACGCGACCGCCGATCCCAGCAATGAATACCTCGGCGACGGTCTGACCGAGAGTCTGATCAGCACTCTTTCGCAGTTGCCAGACCTCAAGGTCATGGCGCGGAGCACCGTCTTCCGTTTCAAAGGCAATCAGGATGATCCGCAAAAAATCGGACGAGCTCTTCAGGTCAGCGGTGTCCTCATGGGCCGCATCATGCAGCATGGCGACCGCATATCGGTGGAAGCTGATCTGGTTAATACTGCCGATGGCACCGAGATCTGGGGATCTCACTACGACCGCAGCTTGGCGGACATCACGCAAGTGCAGACTGACCTCACCCGCGACATTTCGACCAGCCTACGGATCCGCCTCAGCGGCGTCCAGCGACAGCGTGTGGGCCGCGCCGGAACCGCGAACCCGGAAGCCTATCGTCTGTACCTGGAAGGACGGCAAGCGTGGTATGGGCGAACACCAGTGGGGCTCAAGAAGAGCATCGATTTGTTTCAGCAGGCCATAGCTGCCGATCCCAACTATGCGCTCGCTTATGCGGGGCTGGCAGATACCTACAACGTCGCGGGTAACTACTATATCGGCATCCCTGGGCCGCGGGCTCATCGTCTGGCGGATGAGGCTGCCCGCAAGGCACTCGAGCTGGATGATTCCTTATCCGAGGCACATGCCGCGCGCGCTGCCGCCCTCACCGGTGCACGAAGGTGGAATGAGTCGGAAATCGAGTTCCGGCGTGCCATTGAACTTAACCCAAACAACGCCGCCGCACACTACTTCTATGGTGACCTTCTGCTGCTGCCCGAAAAGCGCATGGGTGAGGCGCTGGAGGAGTTCCGCGCCGCTTTGTCTCTCGATCCTCTCTCTCCGGTTGTGAATATGAATTACGCCGTAGCATTGACCGTTGCGGGCCGATATTCCGAAGCCCTGACCCAGTTCCGCAAGGTCCCGGAAATCGATCCCACCTTTGACGCGCCCCATTTGTACTTCTCAGAACTGTACGCGATGACCGGCCACTTCGACGGAGCTGTAAGCGAATTCCAAAAACCAGTCCCTTTCCCCGGCTCTTGGAGTCCAGATGCTCAGGGCTACAACCATCTCGTTGTCCGAAGCCACAACGCCCCGCCTGCCGACGTTGCACTCAGCTTTGTGCTTGCAGGTAATCGCGATAAGGCCTTCGAGTATTTTGAAAAGGCGTATGCGGTGGAAGATGACGATCTCATTCAAACCCTGCGCTATCCAGTGCTCGCTCCTCTCCGCTCCGATCCTCGCTACGCCGACCTGATGCGCCGGTTGGGACTGCCGCAATGACGTGTCCCTCGACATTGAAGCAAGCCAAGGCGGAGTAGGTGAAGCTGCAATGAAGCGTATTCCGTCGGCCACGGTCAAGCTATGCCGCCTTCGCCACGGAGCGTCGTTCTGGGGTGCTCATAGGCCAGGCTCGAGGCCTTTGAGCGGGAGCAAAAGCGCCAGTTCGTAGAGGCCATCGAAAGGGTCATTGTCGAGATTCGGCCTGCTCTGGTGTGAGAGGAGATCAACCAAGGCGCGGGACTCTTTCGCGGCCGACTTGGCACGGAAACATGGCTGCGACTACGTGAATGTCAACATGTCGGAACCGCAAAGAGGAGAAGCGGGCATTCCGCGCAGTTACTCCGATAATCGCGGTGACATAGCGAAGAAAAGTTGCAAGGTGGTGCCCCAAAACCCAAAAACTGATCCAAGCGGAGCTGGAGTAATCTTGGGCGATCGGCCCTCGAGAATGCCAATCGAGGAGAGCGGAAGATGCCTAAGACCAGTCCAGCGTAATGCTTTTCCAGACGACAGGGCGCCGACTCCAGGAACAGCTCGTAGCCGACGACAACCGGGATTCTCGGTCGGCAGTCTGCTCAATCTCGCCGGTGAGGGCATCGATTGGAGGATCAGCCAGGGGCGTGACCGAGCTGCGGGAGTTGCGCCGGTTGCGAGAAGAGAACGGGCGGCTGAAAACGCCTGGTGGCCGACTTGCGCTCGACCGGCAGATCCTGCAAGAGATCGTGTCAAAAAATGTATGGTCCGCCGCTTGACTGCAGGCGGAATCGAAGTTGATGTAGGACTCAGCTTCCCCAGCACGGCTTCGCCGGCAGGTGTGATGCGCAGCAACACCCGATGTTTCAAGCGCTCGCGATAGCGTTGCAGGAATTTGCGTTTCTAATCGATGCACGAATTTGTCAATGTCGACACTATAAGTGAGCAGTCGCCTGGCCACATCTCCGATGCCCATCTCACTCGCGCGTCTTGCGCCTCTAATCACCAACATCAGGTCGTACTCTTTTGCCGTCAATCCGAGGTGATCGGCAGTGAGGTGCCAAGCGTGCCGAAAACATGCGAGTTGATGGCGAAAATCCGCTTCTTCTCGGTAGTGTGCTCGGGATAGGTTGCGCACGTCTCACCGCCGCTTCGGTGTTACGCGAAGTGTCGCCACACCCCTAGGGCCCTGGGGGCGTGATCTGGCAGGATCCACTCACGGGATGGTTAGCGAGACTCCCCGGCTGGCCGAGAGTCGAGTTTCTTGAGAAGCTCCCTGCGTTCCTGATAGAGGCGGACGAACTCCTCAGCGTCAGCTGGGTTGTTCCTCGCCTGTAAATGGGCGAGCCGCCCATTCAGCTCTGCTAATCGTTCATGGAGACGGGTTTCAGGCATGGCCCTGCTTGTCAGGCAGCAGCACAGGTTATCGACCTGGGGAGATACCGCTCAAGTTACGTGGGTCACCTGCTAGCTGGCGTTGCGGTCCTTTTTGCTTCCGCCGCCGGCGCCCCGCTCTGCCATTTCCATGAGGGTCCTGCACACGCAGGGGGTGCAACAATGCCCTGTCCTGCCGCCGTTGGCAAACTCTCCGAACCGATAGGCGAAGCTCGGCGGGTTCGCATTACAGAGGCCACATTGCCGGGGGCCGGCAGTATTTGCGTCAACAGTCTCAAAAATCGCGGTCTGGGGAATGAACTGGCCAGGCATAAACTCCCTCCGGCACTGCGGGTTTGAGACGATAGCC
>Ga0070735_10005631_pt1 | contig 10341 bp, 7 predicted proteins | sample Coa_R1_FD_66443 | JGI IMG/M metagenome (GOLD analysis project Ga0070735, IMG submission 66443) | Surface soil microbial communities from Centralia Pennsylvania, which are recovering from an underground coalmine fire - Coalmine... | ecosystem: Environmental > Terrestrial > Soil > Unclassified ... | reverse complement strand
ATAGGGCTGCTGCGCTGCGCGGGTCACCTCAGGGTTTACATGATCCTTGAGGTATTCGAACAGGCTGGCTGGCAGACGAATTTGTGACTTGTTTACGGAGAGCGAAAACAAGCTATCCGCATCACTCGTAAAATCTACAGCAACGCGCGCGTACTTTGTATGCTCGTCTTTGGCCCGAGTTCTTAACCAGCCGCCAGCGTGGATGAGCCGGTCATTTCGGTAGACGTAGTAGCCTTGGGAGTCGTTCCAAGGCAGTAAGCCCCTGGCCGCGGCCCATGCAGCCAAGGAAGAGAACCCGCCCTCGCCTTCCTTCATCGGAAGTACATAGGGCTGGATCAGGACCGTAGCGCCCGACTGGGACTCGGGGAGGGGGTACTCGTGCCGACGCAACGCAATGTGCTTTGGCTCCCTTCGACAGAATGGGTCCCATGGCGCAAGAGTCTTGCCGTTGAAGAGAATACTGACGCCCCCACGTTTGGCGCCACCTGCCAGAAAGCGCTCAAAGGTCATACGCAGGTGCAACTCCAGGTCGTTCAGCAATCGGCCAAAGTAGTTGTCGGCGGCTCCTGCGAATTTGTACCCCGCCAACTCCTCGGAAATGCGATCAAGGCCGCTCCAGATAACTGCGGTCCCGGCACCCCCCTCCAAGGCACGCAGACGGGCGTTCGAGCTGATCTCGCTCGCGGTCAGAGCGAACAGCTCCCATCGGTTCTCACGGTCGATGTGGTCCAAGTTGAGCTCGTAGGCGGAAATGCGGCGCTTTCCCCGAGGCCGGCTTCCAACCACCAGGCACCTGGTCTGGCTGAGAGACGCGGTCTTGAGCCCCACGCCGTACTTGCCCAGGCTGTTGGCGCTATATTCCTCCTCTGATCCGATCCGAACAGCCTCAAGGAGTTCGGGCGCATCCATGCCCGTGCCGTTATCGATGATTGACAGCCAAGCGTGCTCGTCGCGGCGCCAGAGTTCGACCTTGATCGTCGTCGCGTCTGCCGCGATGCTGTTATCAACAATGTCCGCTACTGCCGTGTTGAAGCTATACCCGATGTCCCTTAAAGCTGCAAATGTTCGGCGAGCATTGGGAACTACTTCGATTGTCTTTTTCATCGGTCGTTTCGCGGGTCAAACAGCCCAAATTCGGCAGCGGCAACTGCTCTCCCGGTCAGGCATATCGACGCCAGCGGACAAAAGCCGCACTGCGGCGTCTTGGGGCCACAATACCTCGCTGCGATCTCCATCGCTCCGCAATATGCTGATCCATTATCGTCGATGCCGACCAGCCGGCCAAGCACCATCTCAATAGAACCCCGACCGTCTGCCTCAGTGACCTGCGTGTCCCAGAACCTTTTCGCAATTCTCGCCAGAGCGGCCGTTACCGGCCGCCTGCTCTCCGCACCGATTACCGCGGCCGCGACATCCGCAGCCGAGCCCCTGAAACCCGACTTCGCCAACTGCGCGGCGCTAACGTTCGTGTGAGTCGCCATAAGCCGTGCCACGTTTCCGAGCACTGGAAGTGATCGCGCCATGCCGATCGACCTGAGATACGCGCCGGCGTCTTCGTCACAGGCCATCGTAGCCGCCGTGGGCCATCGTTCGCTCATTGCCCTGAAGAGCCGCGCGATCTTTACGGCCGGCGCTTTCTGGAACATTAGGTGGCCCAGCAGCTTCGTCCAAGGGTCGGACACCCTGAGCCAAGGAAACTTCATGTTCTCGGCAGGCTGTGCGGCCAGCCATCGGCTCAGCGCACTCGATATCTCGCCAGTCGACGGTAGGCGCTCGTGCTCGGATGTTCGCAATGCTGTTGCGACGGCTTCGCCGACGGCGCGTGCGAGCCGCGGGGGCACTGCCTCCCCAATCTGCCGATAGGCGCTCCGCGGGAAGCCGCAAAACCTGAAGTTGTCGGGAAAGGTCTGAAGTCGAGCTGCCTCGCGAATCGTCAGGGTGCGGTGTTGCTCAGGGTGGATATACCAATACCCGTCCCGTGACATGTGAGCTGTAATCGTCCTGCTCACCTCGGTCCAGCCAAGGCGCTTGTACTTGTCTTCGAAGATGTCGTCGCGGTAGCGCTTCAGGTGCTGAGGCAGATCGCTGTACTTCGTGGTGGAGTCCATCAACTCGAACGCGTCCAGGTCGTCTTGCCTAACGGCTCGGGCGTGATGGTCATACACGTACTCGTGATCGTCGTCGCTGACCCCGCCGCGGAAATAGTGACACTGTGGAAAATCCACAGGAGCATATGGTCGCCGCTCCACCTTGTCACCGCCGACGACGGGCGGCAGGTCGGAGATGACATCCCTTATAACCGATCGCTCGTGGGGCGCGTATGAGGGCCACTGAAACTCAACGTCACCGCGGAAACCGGCTGTGAAGAGCCGTTGCCTGTGTTGAGGAACTCCAAACGCGTCCGACGCTAAAACCTTGGTATGAACCGAATATCCTAGCGTTTCCAACTCCTCAACCAGCCGTCGAAGCACTATTCCATCGCGGCCAAATGCCATGTCCGGCACGTTCTCCACCAGTACGGCCCTCGGTCTCACCCTATCTACCACAGCCAGGTAACTCGACCAGAGTTGCCTGCGTGGGTCCGCCGGCCGGCCTGTCTTGGTCTCGAGATCGCGCACCTTGCTAAAGGCCGCCTGCGAGTACGGTTGACACGGCGGCCCACCTGCAACCAGATCGATGTCTAGCCCTGCGACGGCGTTGCATATCGCATCGATGGTCTTGTGATCGCTTAGATCTGCGCAGATCGACGCCCCAGGAAAATGGGCGCGGTGTGTCCTGGCGGCATCGGCCTCAATGTCAATTGCCAGGACGACCTTGAAGCCAGCGAGTGTTAGCCCATAGCTGAAGCCGCCCGCCCCGCTAAACAGGTCGATCGCAAGTGGTACGTCTGCTGCGGATGCAACACCTCGAACGTCAGCCAAGCCGCACGAATCCGGATGGGGCTTTAACTCGACTACTGGCCCTTTGGAAAAGGGTACGCCATACCTCGACATTAGCACCACCTCGCGCAAGACGATTGGGCGTTGGTCAAGTATACCATGCGACGTAGCCCGGCGAACAGGCTGATTCGGAGGCTGCCGCCTACGTTGAATCCTCGAGCAGGCCGGATGTCTCCAGTACGCGATCGGACCAGCTCCTCGCCTGCGCAGCGAGTGCCTCCACGGACGCCGGGTCGGACCAGAGGCGCTCCCAGCCGCTCTGCCACCCGGCGAGCCCTGCCTCGACCTCCGCCAGGAGCGCGCGGGCTTCGGCTGAGGCCTCCGGCGATGCCCACTCGATGAACAATCCGGTTTCGACTAGAACGCTCAGCACGGCTTCCCGGCCCACGGCGCCTCGCGCGAAGGACGCAATACGGGCCAGGTTTGAAGCGATCCCTCCGAGGCGGATCGGCACACCGTCTCGAAGGAACCGCCGGCAAATGCGCGTCCGTCGATCGCGCTCGGCGTCGGCCGACCCCGCCTCCATCGCTAAAGCGGCCTTACGACGGACTGCGGGCGCAGGTAGTCGAACAGCGTCTCCGGGCCGAGGACGCCGCCGCCCATGCCGCTGAGGTTGCAGCCGGCGTACGGAATGCCGTGCGCGAAGACGTTGTGCGCGTTGATCCAGCTATTGCCGGCCACCATCGCCTCCGCCATGCGGTTGGCGCGCTCCAGGTCGCCGGTCCAGACGCTGTTCGCCAGGCCGTAGCGCGACCGGTTGACCAGCTCGACCGCCTCGTCCTCCTCCGAGAAGCCCATCACGTAGGCGACCGGCCCGAAGATCTCGTCCCGCGCGCAGACGTTGTCGGGCGATCCGCCCAGCAGCGCCGGCGACACGTAGTAGCCCTCCTCGCAGCCGGCCGGCCGGGCCGCGCCGCCGCGCAGCAGGACGGCGGCGCCCTCGCGCTCGCCCCGCTCGAGGTAGCCGGTGACGCGGCTTCGCTGCTTCTCGCTGATTACAGGCCCCATCTCCGTGCCGGGCGCGAGACCGTGGCCGATCCGCGTCGCCGTCAGCGCCTCCTTTGCCGCGCTCACGAAGGGCTCGCGGATCGAGTCGTGGACGAACCAGCGCGTCGCGGTGCAGCAGACCTGGCCGGCGTTCAGGGTGATCGCGTCGGCCAGCTTCTTCGCCGCGTCCGCCACGTCGATGTCCGGGAAGAGGACGGCCGCGCCTTTCCCGCCCAGCTCCAGCTTGACCGGCACGAGGTTCCGGCCGCACGCCTCGCCGACGAGCCTGCCTACCTCCGGCGAGCCGGTGAAGGACATCCGGTTGACGCCGGGATGCCGGGCCAGCGCCGCGCCGGCCGTTTCGCCGTAGCCTGTCACGACGTTGATCACTCCGTCCGGCACGCCCGCCTCACGCGCCAGGTCGCACAGGTAGAGGGTGGAGAGCGACGCGTCCTCCGGCGGCTTGACGACCACGGTGTTACCGGCGGCGAGCGCGGGCGAGATGCCCCAGCCGACCAGCAGGAACGGGAAGTTCCACGGGATGATGAAGCCGCAGACGCCATAGGGCACTCGTACCGAGCGCGCCTCGTAGCCGGAGACGGCGATCGGCTCCGCGCGGCGGGTGTGGACCGCCAGATCCGCGTAGTAGCGCATCGTCTTCGAGAGGTTGGGGATGTCGTTGTCGAACGCCTGGTGGAGCGGCTTTCCCACGTCCAGCGACTCGATCTGCGCCAGCACCTCCCGATGGCGGTCGACCAGGTCCGCCAGCCGGTGCAGGATGACGGCGCGATCGTTCACCGGCATGGTCGCCCAGCCGCTCTTGCGGAAGGCCGTCTGCGCCGCGGCGACTGCCCGGTCGACGTCCGCCGCGTCGCCAGAGGCCAGGTGCGCGATCGGACTGCCATCGCCGGGATCGCGCGCCTCGATCGTCTCGCCGCTCTCGGCCGACTGCCACTCGCCTCCGATGAACAGCCGCTTCGGGCCGCCCTGGAGCCACTCCTGCACCGCGCTGTGTAGAGCTTTCATCGTTCTGCCTTTCCGGGAGGCGGAGATTCTGGAAGTCCTCCTCTCCCAGAATTGGGGGAGGGGGATTTAGGGGGCGAGGGCCGCCGCGCCAGCCCAGCCCGACCTCTATTGAGCCCCGACCACCGCCTTACGGCTGGTCGTAATCCTTCAGATTTCGGTACCAGATGTTGCGATAGCGGACTCGGTTGCCGTGGTCCTGGAGCACGAGCTGGCCCTCCGGCGGGTGCGGATGGTAGACCGGGTACTGCCGGTGCTGCGTCTCGCCCCAGAGCACCGCGTGATTATGGACCACGACGCCGTTGTGCAGTACCGTGGCCGCTGCCGGCTTTACCAGCTTGTCGCCGTTGAAGCGCGGAGCCTCCCAGATGATGTCGTACATCTGCCACTCGCCGGGCTTGCGCATCGCGTTCACCAGCGGCGGATAGGAGCCATAGATCGCGGCAGCCTGGCCGTCCGGGTAGGTCGGGTTATCCCAGCTATCGAGCACCTGGATCTCGTACTTGCCGTTGAAGAACATGACGCCGCTATTGCCGCGCTCCTGTCCATGCGCTCTAAGGTCCGGCGGGTTCGGCGCAGACCACTCGACGTGAAGCTGGCAGTCGCCGATCTTCTCTTTCGTCTGAATAGATCCGGCCTTCGGGTCGATCTCCATGTAGCCGTTCTCGATCTTCCATGCAGCCGGCTTGCCTCCGCCGCCTTCCCACTTGTCCAGATTGGCGCCGTCGAACAGGATGATCGCGTCGGAGGGCGGCTTGCCCGGCGTCTCCTGCGTGCTGAAGCTGCCGGGGTCGATCTTCGGCGGCTGCGGCCGCGTGCCGTCGTGTACGTGCCACTTGCCGCCGGGCAGCATGGGCGTGTCCTGGTAGCCCAGGTGCTGGTTCTCCTGCGCCCGCGCCGTTATCGCGACGCCGGCCGCCGCGCCGATCGCGATCAGCCCGGCAACGGCCAGCGCCTGTCTTATCGTCATCGTTATCTCCCTTGTCTAAGTCACGTTGATCATTCGGTACACCCGTTGGCAGACTGATTCTCTGTGGCTGTCAGCACATCCTGCCGGCTTTAATCGGCCCGGCCATTTCGATCTACGCGAATGCGCGCCGCGCGTATTGCCGAAGACGGTCCCTCCTCATAGTAGACGCACAGGATGCTGCCGTCCCGCAGAGGGACCATGCTGGGATAGGCGCCGATCACGTGGTCGATCAAGACCGGCCCCTGCCATGTCCGGCCCTCATCCAGGCTGTAGTGGAGCGACGTCTCCGGAAGGCGGTGGCCAAGCAGAAGCACTCCATCGGACGTCTGCAGGAGGTACGGGCAGTGGCCCGGGAACCCGAGATCGCGCGGCTCGCTCCAGCTCTTTCCACCGTCTCGCGATTCCGATGAGCACATGACCTGCCGCATAACGGCGAGGAGCGTTCCGTCCCGCCGTTCAAAGATGTCGGTCTCGTCCAGCGTCTTGCCGGAGTTCTCCGCGATGGGGTGCGGCGACGACCAGTTCCGGCCACGGTCGTCGGAAACGCAGACCGCCGGGTAGCTGCGCTTCCCGCCTCCATCCACGTTGTAGACGATCAGCAGCAGCCGGCCGGATCGCAGCCGGCGGATCGGGCTGGAGGTCGCGAAGCTGGGCGCAACGATCTCCGGCGCGCTCCAGGTGTGGCCGCCATCTCGTGACCGAACGACACAGGTGTCGCACTCGCCGAACCGGCCGTACGTGAAGAAGTTGCAGAGGAGCGCGCCGTCCGGCAGGCAGCAGACCGACGGATCGCGATCGTCGCGCTCGGTATCGATGACGACGGTGGGCGCGCTCCAGGTCTTGCCGTCGTCGGAAGACCGGACGGCGCAGACGCGTCCGCCCCGCGGATGTTCCGCGTTCGGCTGCGAGATGTGGCCATATCCTGCGTAGAAGACGCAGAGCAGCTCGCCGCTGCGCAGCCGGCAAATGTCCGGAAAGGCCTGGTACCCGCCCGCGCCGCCGTCCGTCACGATACGGCGCGGCAGTTGTACCGTGATGCGAACCGAGTCGCGCAGCGGCCCTGTGGGAGCTGGCGATCCGGCGGGCTCGGCCGTGGGCCTCGCCGCCGGAATCCGAACCGCGCTCCGCGGCGGCGCGGCCGTCTGAGGGGCGATCGCAATCGCCGCGCAGACGGCCGCGAGCAGGCGACCGGGTATCGAGAGGCAGCGCACGGATTCTATCCTTCCTGCCTGGTCTCGCGGCCGGCGTCAACGGTCGCCGCGCTGGAGAGGCGCCGGCACGGGCTGCATGCGCCTGCGTTCGGCGGCTTCGGCGGCGTCCAGGAGCGCCAGTAAGTGCGGGTCCGGTTTGCCGACCGCATAGCGGATGGCGTATGTGCGGGCGGTCCGTCCGAGGTTATCGGTGGCGCTTACGTCGGCCCCGCGCGAAATCAGGAATGCAGCCAGCCCCGCGTCGTGGTATCCGCGCGTCGCGCAGGCCATCATCAGCGCCGTTGCGCCCTGACGGCTGCGGGCGTTCACGTTCGCGCCGTGATCGACCAGCAGGCGCGCGTAAGCGACGTTGACCGCGTGCATGAGCGCAGTCTGGTTGTACCGGTCGCCGGCATTGACGTCGACGCCGTACCTGAGGAGCAGCTCGACAAGCTCCGCCCGATGCGTTCTCCGCCAGCTCTCGTCGTCCGAAACGGCGTGCATGAGGACCGTTTCGGCAAACCGGCCGGCAGCGTTTGGATTGGCGCCATGCGCGAGCAGCAGTTGGGCGCATCGGATGTCTGCGTCGAGCAGGGGCGACGTGGAGAGGTAACGAGTGCCCGTGTTCGGGTTCGCGCCGTGTTCGAGCAGCAGCTGAACGGAGTCGTAATCTCTTGCGCGGACGGCGATGTTAAGCGGCGACTCGGTGTCGTAAGGTCCGGTGTTCGGATTGGCGCCCTTGTTTAGGAGGGCGCGAGCCAGGGCGAGACGATGCGGTCGAACGAGCGGCCAACCGGTCAGCAGCGGGCGGGCCGGCGCGGCGCGGTTTGAGTCGCGCACGCCGCGGCCGCCGAACGTCGTGATCGCAGGGTCGTAGACGAGGCACAGCGCCGGAACCCCGACGTTCCGAGGCACCACCGGCTCGCGGCGCAGCCGATGGAGGAGGCCATGCAGCAGGTCGGACGGCGTATCCGGCCGGCCTACGACCAGTGCGGCGTTGGGGTCCGCGCCCCGGTCCAGCAGTGCGACCGCCGCGGGCGCATCGTCGCGGCAGATCGCCGCCAGCAGCCCGGCGTCGAGATCTGCCTGCCGCCGCTGCCAGCCCGTCAGCGCGATCCCACCGAGAACGCCGAAGACGAGGGGCCAAACGAGCAATCGCCGCGAGAGGCGCTGCCGGCTGGTCGCGTCCACGCTACTTCTCGGAAACGAGGACGATCGGGCCGATGAGGTCGCGCTGGTAGGCGGTGCCCTGGATGTTGTAGGTCTCGGAGGTGCGCGCCTCTGCGAGAAGCTCCCGGTCGCCGGCCTTGCCCGTGCCGCGGACGTGAAGACGAATTGGCCCGAGCGCCGCGGTCGCCGCGGCGGTCACGGTCAGCTTGCCCTCCTGCTGGCCCTTCGCGATTATGAGGGGCGCGGCGGTGACGCCGGCAGGCAGGCCAGGCACGCTGATCTCCACCGGGCCGTCGAAGCCGTCGGTCCGCTCGACCTTGACGGCGAGCGTGACCGTTCCGCCGGCGGTTAATGCCGGAGCGTCCGGCGTGCAAACGAGAGAGAAGCGCGGCTCAGGCGGCGCGATGAAGAGGCGATAGGGATACGCGATGCCGCCGCGGTCGTCGATGTCGCGCACGCGGACGGTGTACGTTCCGGGCGCAATATCTCGCTCGATCCGGCTGTCGCGACCGCGCGAGTCGTCGTCATCGCCGATAGCGTTGCCGGCCGCGTCGTAGAGCGTCACGTCCGGGTCCATCGGCGTTCCCAGCCGGCGAGACCAGACCTCGATCGCCACGCGCTGCCGTTTATCAAGGGTGAACTTGTAATAGTCGCGCAGCCCGTCCCTCTCGATTCGGCCGTTGACGACGCACGGGAACTGCACCGCCTGCGCAGCGTTCAGCGAACTGTTGCCCGCCTTCTGTGTGGCGTCCGCCAGGTCGCTCACCTGGAATGGACGCTCGTTGGTCGTTCCGGCCGCGGTCGTAATGGCAACCTGTATGCGATCGGCAGGATCCGATGGGTCCGAAGGCACCGGCACCGGCCTATCGGCATGCGAGAGGTTGGCACCGAGGAAGTGGACCGTCGGGCTCGTGCCGCGCCGCCCGCCCAGTGGGAAGATGCCGTATGCGTGCGGCATGGCGGCGATGGTGAGGCGGTAGTCGGCCATCGGCGCGCCGCGCCAGTTCAGGTCGCGGAACCAGGCCGCGTATTCGCCATCCTTCGGCGGCGTGAAGGTGATCACCGGGTCCCAGCGGTAGTACTCGTCCGGCGTGCCGTCGCTGCTTGCGAGCACGTTACCGGCGCTGTCCGTGATCTCCAGATAGCCCTTGAGCCACGAATCACCGATCTGGCCAAGGATGCGCAGGCCTTGGATTTCGCAGACGAGCGACTCGCCGGCCCTGCCGGGGAAAGTGACGCCGTTGCGCGTGGAGGTGCTGGCGATCCGGCTATTGACCGTAACCGGCGGCATCACGCTAAGAGGCGTTCCGCTGCCGGGCGTCTGCTCGCGCTCCGGCCACTGTCCTACGTCGAAGTAGCGGGCGTTTGTGAGGCCGGCCTTGCCGTAGAATCGGATCTGCTGGATGCCGAGCGGAGCGTCCTTCGCCACGGTCACGTCGTAGGTGCGCTCGGTGGCGCTGCCCCCCGGATCGGCCTTCGCGGTGACGCCGGCGCCCGTCGAGTAGAAGCCGGTCAGCGATGCGAGATCGGTTCCGCTCAATGTCACCTTGACCGTCGAGCCACGCTGCCCGCCCGGCGGAAAGATATAGCTAACGTGCGGTGCGGCGAACGCCGCTAACGGCGACAATAGTAGAGCGCAGGCTATCGCGAATCGCGTTGCTCGAGCCATGTGTCCTGAATACTCCGGCGCCCCGCACTACGGACCGTCACCCAACAACGCCGTCAAGCCTGCTTGCGTGAAGTCGGCATCGTACGCAAGCGCTTCCGTAATCTTTATCGTTTTGCGCAAATGACTAACGATGCGCAGTCGGTAAGGGACCAGCCCTTATTACGGTACTGGCGGAAATCGTTAGCGAAGTACGGCGGAATTCGCGCCCATTCCTCATCAGGAATGTGGGACCGGAATCGCGCCGCCAGCCGCCCGATATACGCTCCGGTGTCGAACTCCTCCGGTTCGGCGTCTCTCTCTTGCGATTCCGGGAGCTTCTCCGGCATCGGCGCCGCGACGCTTATTCCGCGATCGTCGGCCTGTCGCCGCAATGCTTGCTCGGTATTAGGGTCC
>Ga0070735_10005630_pt1 | contig 10344 bp, 7 predicted proteins | sample Coa_R1_FD_66443 | JGI IMG/M metagenome (GOLD analysis project Ga0070735, IMG submission 66443) | Surface soil microbial communities from Centralia Pennsylvania, which are recovering from an underground coalmine fire - Coalmine... | ecosystem: Environmental > Terrestrial > Soil > Unclassified ... | reverse complement strand
CTCCGGTCCGCGCAAAATATAATCGCTCCCCAGTAATCGCTTTCGCGAAGTAAAGGGGGCCAGGGTGAGGACTTTTCTTCGTTTCACTGCCGTTTATCTTTTTACTTGCGCCGCAGTGTGGGCGCAGGCTGTTTCCACCTCACAGATTAAAGGCACCGTTCAGGATGCCACGGGTCTCGCGGTTCCCGGCGCCGAGGTCAAGGTCACGCAGAAGGAAACCAACCTCGTCCGGACCGCGACCACCAGCCCGGACGGATCCTACGTACTCGCGAATCTGCCGGTGGGCCCCTATCAGTTGGAAGTTACCAAGCAGGGATTCTCCAAATTTGTGCAGACCGGCATCATCTTGGAGGTGGCTAGCAATCCGACCATCGACGTCTCCTTGAAGATCGGTGCGGTGAGCGAATCGATCCAGGTAGAGGCGGCGGCAACCATGGTGGAGACACAGAGCACAGGGGTCGGCTCGGTCATCGATGGCAGGCGCGTGCTGGACTTGCCGCTGGTTGGACGGCAGGTCTCTGATCTGATTTACATGGTCGGAGCCGCGGTTCCGGGCGGAGACGCAAATCTGGTCTCCACGCGAACGATCCAGACGACCGAAGTCTCGGTCTCGGTCGCAGGCGGACTGGGCTCAGGTGCGTCGTATGTGCTCGATGGAGCGATGCATAACGACCCTTACACCAACCTGAATGAGCCATTGCCGTTCCCGGAAGCATTGCAGGAATTCAAGGTGGAGACCAGCGCACTGCCAGCCCAGTACGGCATGCACTCGGCTGCCGCCGTCAATGCGATCACAAAATCCGGCACCAATGACTGGCACGGGGCAGCATTCGAGTTCGTACGCAATTATAAGTTCAATGCCCGGAATTTCTTCGCCCAGACGCGGGATACCCTGAAGCGTAACCAATACGGTGGCACATTCGGTGGCCCGATTATGAAGAACAAGCTATTCTTTTTTGTGGGGTACCAGGGAACTCCCACGCGCCAGGACGCCATTCAAAACAGTACCGAGCACATCCCCACCGTTGCGATGCTCTCGGGCGATTTCACCGCCGCGGCCAGCGCCAGCTGCAATGGTGGCAAGGCAGTCACTCTGAAGGATCCTTTGACCGGCCAGCCCTTTGCTCCTCTTAACCAGATTCCTACCACTCGCTTCAGTAAACCCGCGGTCAACATCGCTAGCAAACTTCCCAGCAGTCTGATCATCGACCAGTGCGGCCGAGTCAACTACGGAGCTGCCAACATTCAAGATCAGCGAGACTCGGTAGGCAGGGCGGATTACCAGTTAACTGCGTCACATTCTATCTTCGTCCGCTACATCGGCACCAGCCTGGTGCAGCCGCCGCCGTTTAACTCATCCAACGGAAATCTTCTTACGACCGCCGCGTTCGCCAGTGTCGCGGGTTCGGGAGTGGACGACCTGGTGCAAACCCTCACTTTGGGTGATACCTACATCATCAGCCCGAACGCCGTGAATTCTCTCCGCGCGACATTCAATCGCAGCGGGATTGCACGCGTCGGCTCGCAGTTTTTTGGACCTCAGGATGTGGGCATCAACATTTTCAGCTATCTGCCCAAATACACTACCCTTTCGGTTACGGGAGGATTCAACATCGGCGGCGCAACCGATACCGATGCTACATACAAAACCACGACGCTGCAGGTGGGGGACGACGTTTCCTGGGTGCGCGGCAAGCATCAGATTTCTTTCGGAGCCAATATAGCTTATTGGAATTCGAATACCTACGCTCGGGTCCTGGCGATGGGGCAACTCAGTTTCAACGGGCAAGCCACTAATTTCGGTCTGGCGGATTTCCTCACCGGAAATCTCTTCAGCCTGGCGCAGGCTCCTCCGAACACGCTTCTGGTCCGGCAATGGTACACCGGACTGTACGCGCAGGATACCTGGAAGATCAAGCCCCGCCTTACCTTGAGCTATGGCCTGCGCTGGGAACCGTACTTCCCCATGCGCTTCGCTCAAGGTTTGATTTATCAGTTCGACCAGAACCGATTTAACAACGGCGTCAAGAGCTCGCAATTTGCGAATGCCCCGGCTGGCCTGTATTATCCGGGTGATCCAGGCTTCCCAGACAACACCGGGATGAACAAGCAGTGGAAGGATTTCGCGCCTCGCCTGGGCTTGGTCTGGGATCCGAAAGGCGATGGCAAGACGTCCATCCGGGCCTCGTACGGAATCTTCTACGATCTGATTCCCGTGCAATACCACCTCAATACCGAAACTGCTCCGCCCTTTTTCGTGCGCAACAATCTCACCAGCCCTGCCGGCGGTTTGGCGGACCCTTATCTTGGACAACCCGGGGGCAATCCCTTCCCGGTCAGCTTGACCGCAAACTCGCCGTTTCCGACTTTCGGCACGTTCAACACGTTCGACTTCAATAGCCACACAACGTATGTGGAACAGTGGAACTTCAGCATTCAGCACCAAATTGCGAAAGACTGGCTACTCTCGGTCAGCTACCTGGGCAGTGAGATGGTCCACTTGTTCACAGAGACGGAACTCAATCCCGCAATTTGCAATCCCGGCGCTACATGCACGACTGCAACGACCAACCAGCGCCGCAAACTCAATCTTCAGGATCCCAAGAACGGCGTGGCGTATGGCTTTGTCGACAAGTGGGACGATGGAGGCACCGGAAACTATAACGGGCTACTGCTATCCGCGCAAAAGCGATTCAGCCGCGGTTTCACAGTGAGCACCAACTACACATGGTCCCACTGCATTTCGGATGTCACAAACAGCCTGCCCAACGGCGGCGCGGGCGGGGGCGGAATTTACATTTTCGGCAACAATCGCGCCCTGGACAGGGGCAACTGCTCGACCTCTGCAGTGGATCATCGGCATCTGGCAAGCATGACAGCGGTTGACGAAATACCCAAGTTCACAGCAATCACGAACAACTGGCTGAATCAGATTGTCAGCGGATGGCGGGTAGCCAGCTCTGTCAGTATGGCGTCGGGTTCCTACTACACCGTAACCACGGGTCAGGATAATGCGTTTTCCGGCGAAGGCGGCCAGCGTCCGAACCTGAATACGGGCGTCAGCACCTCGGCCGTCGGAACCAGCTGCCCCACCGCGCCCTGCGTGTCCTGGCTCAATCAGACGGCGTTTACGTTTCCCGCCCCGGGCACCTACGGGAACCTGAGCACTGCTAACCTTCTGGGTCCCGGCGCCTTGAACGTGAATGCGAGTCTGTCGCGCCTATTTAAGGTTCGGGAGCGTCAGGTTCTGGAACTTCGGGCGGACTCGCAGAATCTTCTGAATCGGGCTAACTTCGCGAATCCTGGGGCATCGATGGCCGCTACCGCGAATTTCGGCAAGATCACCTCCACCGCTCCCGGGCAACTTGGCACGCCGCGAATCATGCAATTCGCGGTGAAGTACACTTTCTAGAGCCCACGCAGTTCTGGCGTTAAGGCGTGTCTGGCGCTGGCAATCGTGATACGATAACCGCCATGCGTTGGTTACTACTACCTGTATCGCTTCTCGCGGCTGCGGCCGCATTCTTTGCGCAGACTGCTCCTCCGAACCCGACCGGCGTATCCTTCGGACACATTCATATCGTGACCGCGGATCCCGCAGCGTACCAGAAAACTATCGTCAGTGTTCTGGGAGGTACTCCCGTAAACGCCGGACCTCTAACCATGGTGAAGCTCCCCGGCATTTTCTTCATCATGACGAAGGCCCAAGGAGCAGGGCCAAGCGGCGGCTCCAAGGGATCGACTGCGGATCACATGGGTTTCTCGGTCAAGAGTTTCGCGGCGCTCAAAGCGAAAGCCGAGGCTGCCGGTCTGAAAGTACAGGAACTCACGCCCAACGTGCAGGCGTTCGTGACCTTCCCGAATGATGTGATCGTCGAAGTTCAGGAAGATACGGCACTGCCGACGGACACGGCCTTCAGCCACTTCCACCTCTCGGTGCCCGATCCGAATGCCGAACGCGAGTGGTATATCAAGACCTTCGGCGCCACCGAAGGCGAGCGCCGCCCGAAACAGAAGGGCGCGGTGATCCCGAACGGTTTCGTAGACTTCCTGAGTTCGGCAGGCCGGGGCGGCGGCAAGGGTAAAGATGGTGGTCCACCACCACCTCCCCCGGCTCCTCCGGCTGCAACGGCAGGCCGCTACCTCGATCACATTGGATTTGAGGTCAAGGATCTGGACTCGTTTGTAAAGAAATTACAAGCCGACGGCATCAAAATGGACTCGGGCCCGACCGACATGACTAAGCAGTTCGGTTTGAAGATCGCATTCCTTACCGACCCCGTCGGTACCCGTATTGAGTTGACCGAAGGTCTTTCGAAGCAGTAACTACGTCGGCCGTATTCGACCCTCGCCATCCAGGGCGAGGGTCCGGCCACGCCATACCACCGACTTACCGAATAGGCCGGCCAGCCAGGCCGCAGCCGTTACCAGGTCGCGGAGCGGGATCAGCACCCACATCCGCAGGACGTCCGTGCTTCGCAGCACGATCCAACCCCCTGCTGTAGCCATGGCCATTCGCAGGGCGAGCAACGTCAACGCCCAGATCCAGTCGCCGACGGCCGCCAGCGCCAGCGCCCACACGGAGGCAAATGCCAGCGGCAGACCAACATAACCCCAGAATTTCGAAACGCGAACAGTGCGGGCCCAGCGCACCTGGTGTGTCCACACGTCACTCCAGTTTCCACCCAGGTGAGTCGCGACGATGGCGTCGCTCAACACGCATTTGAGGCCGAGGCTATGGATGCGGTGGCCGAGCTGGTAATCGTCCGCCAGATAGTCGGCGATCGCCTCGAAGCCTCCGATTCGATCCAGGTCCGCGCGGCGGAACGCCATGGTGGCGCCCGAGGCGAAATCTTTTACGCCCAGGGCGCGGGCGACAATCATCGACGGAACCAGGTCGGTTGCAACCCCCAAAGCCTCGAAGCGGGCCGCCCCCGTGTCGCCTTCCGGACGAAACATACACGTGACCAGCCCGACGCCCGGATCGGAAAGCGGTCCGGTCACGCGAGCCAGGTAATCCGGTTCCACGCGGATGTCGGCGTCGTTGACCACCAGGATCGGATAGCGGGCGGCGCGCGCCAGATCGATCAGCGAGCCCACCTTGCCGTTAGGCGTAACGGTTGTGCATCGGATCATGCGTGCGCGGGGAAATTCGGCGATCACCGCCTCCGCCGGATCTCCTTCCCGGATGCCGCACAGCAGTTCGTAGTCGCCTTCCAGGACGGTATGAGATTCGATCGCGGCACGCAGTGCCGAGTCCGCGCCATACACCGGCTTGAGAATGCTGATTCCTTCTGGCCGCTGGCGCCTGGCCGCTGGCTCCTTGTTGAACGCCAGACACACTGCGGTAGCGAGAAGCTGATACGCGCCGGAAGCCGCAGCGAGGATCTCGACAATCACAACGCGAGCAACCACACGCCACCGGCGACCAGCGCCGCTCCGATCCAACGCCGCGAGTCTACGTGCTCTTTTAGGATCACGCGCGCCAGCACGGTTTCGATCACAAAGCTTCCTGCCGACGCGGGAACGGCGAAGCTCAAGTCCGCCACCTGTAGCAACGCCATGAAGGAGAAGAAGGACGCCGCCATGCAGGCGACGGACAGAATCAGATTCTTATTGCGGGCGAGCGTCGCCAGCACCAGGCGCAGGCCGCTGGGCCGGAAATCATGGATTTCTCCATGGCGCTTCATTTCGTGGCTCTGCAGCAGATCGGCGGTCACCGTGGAACCAATGATCACGGCGAGCAAGAGCCAGGCTTTCATACCGGCGGTCCTCCTGCCTGCTGCTCCGAATGCGGATTCCCCATGCCCACTAAGACGACCCCGGCCATGATGAGCAGCGTTCCTGCCCAGCGAGCCGGCGTGACGTCTTCGCTCAGGAACAAACGGCCGAGCAGCGCGTTGAGCACATACCCGAACGCTGTTACCGGGAGCACATAACTCAGATCCGCCCAGCTCAAGAGAAACATTTTGCTCAGCATCCACGAGATCAGCAATACGATTCCCAAGCTCACCCAGGGAGTGAAAATGGCGCGAATGAACGATAGAGGCGATTCCGTGATCTCCCCGGCGCCGTGCCGCATGCCCCAGGCCAGGAAGAGATTCCCGAAGGCATTACTGATGACGACGATGGCTGCGAAGGCGCGGGTCTTCCAGCGGAGTCGTGGATTCATCCGGGGCGCTGCCGGTTCGCTACGCCCGCTCGTCCGCTTGGCTCAGGACGCTGGCTTTCTCGTCGGCGACATACTGCTTGCGCTTGGAACGAAGGCTCATGTATGACTTGGCCTCTTTGTACAACCGTTTGCGGTCGTTATTGTTGAAAATCGCCTTGCGCACGATGCGCCAGGCAGCCTTGGGACGGAAATAGTATTCGTCGTAGAAACGGTCGACCCACTCCATCATCTCGCCCTTTTCCAGGATTCCGGGATAAACCACCTGGGGGAGCTGGTGGCCTTCATCATCGGCCATTTTGAGCTGCACCAGGCCATTCTCTTTGGCGAAATCGTAGAATTCCGTCCCGGGGTAGGCATGGGCGATGGAGACCTGGATAGTCTCCGTGTCCAGGCCCTTGGCGAAATCGATGGTGTTGCGCAGTGTCTCGCGGGTCTCGCCGGGCAAGCCCACGATGAAATCGCCGTGGATCACCAAGCCCAGGTTGTGGGCGTCCTTGGTGAAGCGGCGGGCGCCTTCGATCGTCGCGCCCTTCTTGATGTTTTTGAGGATCTGCTCGTCTCCGGATTCATAGCCGACGATCAGCAGGCGGCACCCGGCGTCCTTCATGGCCTTGAGCGTCTCGTAGTCGGTGGTGACACGCGAGGTGCAGCTCCAGGTGAAGTTGAGCTTCTTCAGCTTCGCGCATAATTCCAGCGTGCGAGCTTTCTTGTAGTTGAAGGTGTCATCGTCGAAGAAGATTTCCTTCAGGCCGGGGAAGTTTTCCAGAATGTAGCGGCACTCGTTGGCCACGTCATCGGTGGAACGCAAACGCCAGCGATGTCCGGAGTGCGTTTGCGGCCACAGGCAGAAGGTACACATCGCCGGGCAGCCGCGCGAAGTGTAAAACGACATGAACGGGTTTAAGAGGAACGGAACGTTGTAGCGCGTGAAGTCCAGGTCGCGCTTGTAGACCTTGGAAACCCAAGGCAGCTCGTCGAGATTCTCGATGACCGGGCCTTCGGGATTATGTACGATCTCGCCGTTTTTCCGGTAGCTCACGCCGGGCAGTTCGGCCAGCGGCGTGCCCTTTGCGTAGCCCGCGATCTGATGGTCGAACTCGCGCCGCACCACGAAATCGATCGCCTTGGTCGCGTTCAGGGCCTTCTCGGGCTCGATGGTCACGGGTGGTCCGACGAAGGCCACCTGCATCTTGGGATTGGCGTCCTTCATCATGTCGGCGATCTTCACGTCCACGTGAAAGCCGGGCGAGGAAGTGTACAGAACTAATAATTCGAAATCCTTGGCCATCGCCACGGTCTGCTGGATGGAGATGCCGTGCGGCGGCGCATCCACCACCTTGCTGTCTTCGAGCATGCCGGCCGGATAGCACAGCCACACCGGATACCAAAAAGATGCGACCTCCCGGGTGGAGGGCCAGCGCGATCCGGCGCCGCCGTCGAAGCCTTCGAAGGAAGGCGGATTCAAAAATAGCGTTCTCATGGGATGGAAGCGAATCTCCTTGGTTATGGGACGCTCGGGAGGGCGGCCGTCTGTTCGTCCTCTTGCCACGTTGGGTTGCTGTAATTAGCGCTCAATTCGGCTCTTCCGACCACCCGCACATCCACGGTGCTCTGCAGATGCTTCAAGACCGATATGCCGTTGCGCATTTCATAATCGCGTACGAAGCGGATACTCTTGAGCCACGCGGAACCGCTCTTGACCATTTGGCCGGTTTCCTTAAGGGGCATGCCGGTGGCGCCGTCCAGCCATAACTCACCTTTGAATAGCCCGATGGCTTTGCGCCTGGGGGTGAGCTTGAAAATGTAGATTTGCTTTTCCTCTTGCGTGATGATCGCGTTGATCTGGAACTTGTAGTTAGCGGGAGTGATGGCGATCGAACCCTTTTCGCGCTCGTTCTGCTCCAGCTCCAGGTACTTCCCGATCACCTGCGTTTTCACGATTGGGTCGCCGATGAACTGGCCGATCGGATCGAAGGCGATTTTGCCGAACTTCGAAATTACGCGCAGAACCCTCAGTTTGCCCTTCTTTTCCAGGCTGGGAAGCTGGGCGTCGATTTCGACCTCCATACGGGCTCCCCGGAGGGCTTCCTGCTGGGCTTGCTGAGCGGCGGCATAGCGATTGATGACCTCTTTGAGGTTATCCGGGTTCGCGTAGTTTTTAGGCAGATCCGCGGCACAGACTACTGTGGCTAAGACCATGGACCCGAGAAAAAAGTTAGGTAGACGCACTAACGAATGCCTTTGGGAGCGCGAACAACACACCCTTAGCGGCTATTGTATCAGATGTGCCGGAAAACGAAGGGGTTGCGGATTATCTTGCCAGGCCTGCAGGTCGAAGAAAACACTGTGCCCATCGGTCCGCGCGGTCACCAGGCCATCCAGGTCGGTTCGAAGGACCGCGGCGTGCCGAGCGGAGAGCCGTCCTAGGACGTCTGGGTGGGGATGGCCGAACGAGTTTTCGTATCCCGCCGAGATGAGGGCGACCGAGGGCGCGACAGCATCCAAAAAGGCCGGGGAAGTGGAAGTTCGAGAGCCGTGGTGGCCGACTTTGAGGACGTCGGCATGCAGATCTTCGCCCGAAGCCAGAAGTCTGGACTCGATACCGCGCTCCATATCGCCGGTCAACAGGAAGGATCGCGAGCCGTAGCTGATCCGAAGCACCAGGGAGTCGTTATTCCCTACTTTTCCAGCCACGTAATCGTCTGCGGGCGCCAGAATTTCGAGGATCGCGCCGGAGAGCTCATGCGGGCCGGAGGGATGCTTCTCAAAAGAGGGAACGCCCAGGCGCCGAGCCTGTTCAAGTAGCTCCGCCGGCGGATTCGCTCCTGTCCAAAGTTCCTTCGGGCGAAAGTTCGACATGATCGCGCCTAGGCCACCGATGTGGTCTTGATGGGAATGGGTGGCGACCATCACATCGATGCGGCGGATGCCGCGGTTCCATAGGTACGGAGATACGACGTCCTCTCCGATGTCGAGGTTGGATTTTCGCTGTCGGCCGTATACCAGCCGTCCGCCGCCGTCAATCAGCATAATCTCACCCCGCGGCAACACTACCAAGAGGCTATCGCCCTGGCCGACGTCGATCGCGGTCAGCTCGAGCAATCCTGTCGCCTGCGGATGCAGCCAGGGCTGCCATAGCAACAGAACGAACAGGCCCAAAACAACCGTGATTGCCGGCCATTTCAGTACGCGGCGGCGGATCAAGAGGGCACAGGCGATCAGAGCGGCCGCAAAGGCCAAGACAAGCCACAGGGGCGGGTCGGGAACTCGCCACGCGGGCTCGAGACTAGCGTACCACCCCGCGACGCGAGCCGAGAATCGCAAGAGTGCGCCGGCGAGCGAGGCTGTCCAGCGCCAGCCGGTGAAGATCGCTGCGAAACCCAATGGGACCACCGCGTTCATGGCTGGCACAATGAGCAGGTTCGCGCTCAAGCCGGTGAACGAGACGCGGTGAAAATCCTCGGCCATGGGTAAGGCCAGGCCGATCTGGATGGTGGCGGAGATCACCACCATTTCAAAGGCAAAGAATAGGGAGCGAAGCGACAGGGACAAGAACTCCTGCACCCCGCGCAGCGGCAACCGCAAGAAAAAACCCGTCCACAGCCAGAGGGTTTCCGCTGCCAGGCGCACCTCAATGCGGAATTGCGCGATATGCGGCGGCAGATGCGTGTCCAGGTTCGGGTTGGCGATGCCGCGCAGGCCTTTCGCGTATGGTGTTGCGGTCAATTCGAGCAGCGGCGCAGCCAGCGCTCCGATGGCCGCGACCGAAAGAAACGAGAGCTGGAAGCTGGCATCGAAAATCTGCGCCGGGTCACATCCTAGATACAGCAGTGCCACTGCGGCTAACAAGTTCATAACGCGCGCGCGGCGAAAGCAGGCTCGCGCCAGGGTGTAGAGGGTGAATCCGCCGGCTGCCCGGACCACGGGTGCGGAGAAGCCGGAAACCAGCGCATATAGCCAGGCCGCGGCCGCGGTCACCGCCAGCGCGCTTAGTTCGGAGATCGGCACCAAGCGCAGCAGAAACAAAAGCACGGCTGCGAGAACGGTCACATGGACGCCCGAAATCACCAGCGCATGGAACGTGCCGGTTCGGCGGAAATCATCGGTCCAGACGCGCTCGAGTTTCACGGTCTCGCCGATCAGGACAGCTTGCATCATTCCGGAGTTGTAAT
>Ga0070735_10005629_pt1 | contig 10345 bp, 9 predicted proteins | sample Coa_R1_FD_66443 | JGI IMG/M metagenome (GOLD analysis project Ga0070735, IMG submission 66443) | Surface soil microbial communities from Centralia Pennsylvania, which are recovering from an underground coalmine fire - Coalmine... | ecosystem: Environmental > Terrestrial > Soil > Unclassified ... | reverse complement strand
GGCCGCAACCGCAGTCAAGGCTACCAGTCCCACCAGAATGAAACCAATCTCGCGGAATCGCAGGTAGTATTCGGGATGCGGAATCGATGGCAGCGCGCTGGGCAGAAAAATGGCCAGCATCATGAGAACGGTAAACGCGCCGATATCGAAAATGCGCTCCACACTCCACACCGCGACCTGGGAAGACACTGGCAGATCTGTGCGGCGCGCGATCAGGTAGGGACGGATGAATTCTCCGGCGCGTCCAAGCAAGGCCAGCCCCGTGAATCCCACCAGTGTCGGCGAAACCATCTGGATGGTTTTCGTCTTGGGGCGCACCGGATTCAAGAAGATCTTCCAGCGCCACGCTCGCAGGAGATAACCGAGGTAGATAAGAGCAATTCCGTGCAGGACGTGGATCTTCTTGATGCGGTGCGTCTGGCTCCAGAACGTGGGCCAGTCGAAGCTCCGCCAGTGGCGATACTGAAGATAAAAGAGGAATACCAGGATGAAGAACACTACGACGCTGGCCAGAATGCGCTTTTTGTCCATGAAGGGGGAACTATTCCGCGCCGCAGCCCCGCTCTGGGCGTGGAGAGACGGCACCACTCAAAGTAAATGACTGAGCCGCCGGGGTCAAACGGGCGATCGCGTTCAGCAGTCAGGCGGAGGTAAGTCTACTGGCTTCCGAGCGCAGCATTGGCATGCACCGATCCGGCCGGTTTCCTGGTCGTTGTGGCGCTGCGTACTTTAGCGGTTGCCGTTTTGCTAAGGGCCGATTTCTTTGCCGCCGCGGCGGCTTTTTGCTGAGCGATCTTCTTCTTGTTGAAGTCTTTCACGATCCGGGCCACGTACGCGCGGGTTTCAAAATAAGGAGGTATGCCGCGGAACTGCTCTACTCTCTGCGGGCCTGCATTATAGGCGGCTAACGCTTTGGGAATATCAAAGTTATAGCGTTCCATTAGCTCCCGCAGGTATTTTGTTCCGCCTTCGACATTTGCGCGCGGGTCGAACACGTTCGGAACTCCGAGCTGGGACGCCGTGCCAGGCATCAGCTGCATCAAGCCTTGCGCGCCCTTGGGAGAGACCGCGTGAACATGGAATCCGCTCTCGGCCTTGATCACACTGTTTACGAGATCCGGATCCAGTTGATATCTCCCGCTCGCCTCATTGACAACCTGATTCAGGTCTTTTGCGGATGAAACGGGAAACGCGGCAGGCGAAGCGCTGGGCGCCTGAACCCGTTGTGGTGTGCCACTCGAAGGCGAGCTTGCCGACCAGGCAGGTCGGATTGCTGGATCCGGGACATGCGGTGCTTCTTCGAAATGATCAATCTGCGCGGTCGGTATGTCCACGAAGCTCGATCCATCTTTGGTGATGTACAGGCGCGTCACGTCGCCGATGACTTGGCTGCGCTCGTGGCTGATGGAGAATCCATTTTTCAGGACCGCAACTTTGGCGGCAAAGCAGGGAAGTGCTACCGCGAGCACCGCGATGATCCCGATCCGCCGATATGTACCTAACGATGTCATCCGACTGTCAGCGGCACCCCGCCCAAGGCCAATTCCACCGCGGCGGCAACTCCACACGCATCATTGCCGCGGGTGACCCTCCAACCGCGGCCGCGCAATTCTTCGCACGCATTTCCCATGATAACCGGATGTCCTGCGAACTCAAGCATTTCCACATCGTTGTGGTTATCACCGACGGCCATGACCTGATCGCGCAGGAATCCACGGTAATTTGCCCAGCGCTCGAGCGCATGGCCTTTGGAACAGCCGGCATTCAGTACGTCGATCATGAGCAAGTCCCGGGCCGGATATTCCGTTCTCAGCACCGTGATCTTGTCTTGCATCCCGGCGTTCTCCAGGGTTTTGAGAGCCGCATTCATCCGCGCGATTGTTCCGCAGAACATCGCCTGAATGGGATCGCTCACCAGCGCGTTCTCGATGGGCACAACAAATTCGATGAAGTCGATGTTCTTCTCGAGCCACCGGCGAATGCTCGGGCCGAGTTCGTCCATGTGTTCCAGAACGAGCGCGCCCTTGATTTCCTTGTCGAAGGTCAGAACGGTGTTTCCGCGAAACTCTTGCATTGCTGCGCAGAGCTTGCGGCAGGTTGCGGCTGGCATCATGTCGCGATGGAAGGTCTCGCCGCTCAACGACCGGGTAACAGCCCCGTTCGAGCTAATCAGCCACAGATCAAATCCAAGCTGTTTTGCGATCGGCAGTGCGAAGGAATGCCTGCGTCCGGTCACTAAAACGATTTCGATCCCCGAGGCATGCGCCTTCCGCAATGCATTGAGGTCGCCGTCGGAAATCTGGAATTGTGGATTCAGCAGCGTGCCGTCGATGTCGGTGGCCAGCAGCCGGATGGGAATTTTCGAAACCGTCACTGGTGAAATTTTATCATCGTGGATTCGGCATGCTGGCTGAGCGATATGGTAACGCGGTTACTTTCGCAACCGTCCCAAAATCGACTTAGCCTTGCGGAACCAGGGCCGCTCCCGGCGCTTCAGGTATCCAGGCATGGTGGCGCGTTTATCGAGAATTTTCTGCGCCCACTCGCGCGCCTCCGCCGTTCGGCCCTGCGATTCAAGAAACAGCGCGTAGTGGTAGTAGGTTTCCGAGATCGTGGAAATCCGGGTGGCCTCGCGGAACATGGCGTTGGCTTTTTCGGGCTGGACAGTCTTTGCGTAGGTCCAGGCGAGCAGGCCTTTGGCGCGGTGGAAGTCATAATCCGGATCGGTTTGGACCGTCCGCTCAAGATCCGGAAGCGCCGCTGAAAAGTCGCCTAACGCAACCTCAGCAATGCCGCGCCGGTAAAAAGGATCGATCGAATCGGTACGCGCGGAGATCGACTTGTCATAGCAGGCGCGCGCCCGCGCATAATCCCCATCGTCCAGATACAGCAATCCCAGTTCTTCGTAATTTCCGGCCGAAGGATTGTCGAGGATCTCCCGCTCCAATTCATGTATGCGCCGCCGCCGCGGAAACATCTGAAAGGAACTCCGCAGTAGCCCGGCGTCTGGAATCACTTCCACGACGATATAGACGAGCGCCCCGATCCAACTGGTGAAGAGAATAATGAAGATCCAGAAAAGATTCGGACGGCGCCGGATGAAGTGGATAATCGCCACCACCTGGAGCGCAATCGCCCACCACGAGAACACGAAAGAGAGAAACGATCCCATGTCGAACCGGACTACAGGATTACTTCTTCTTTGTTTCCGGAGTCGCAGCGGCCGGAGCCACTGGCGCCTGATTCGTCAGAATGTCTTTCACCGATTGCGGCAGCTTGTCGGCGTTGGCCAGCATCACGCTGACCTGCCACATCTCCGTGGTCGAAAGCGATTTTCCAAACCCGGGCATTCCCGTCATCCGAATTCCGTTGTCCACCTTCCAATAAGTCTCGCCCGCCGGATCATCGGTTACTCCGGTTCCTTCGAGCAACTTCGGAGGCTTCGGAAATTCGCCCTTGGCGATCGCAGTCTGAGGAGCGCCCGGGACACCATGGCATACAGCGCAATGTTCCTTGTAGATGTTGGCTCCAGCCGTGAAATTGGCTTCATCTGCGGGGACCGGCACAGACTTGGGCATTTCTTTTTCCAGGCGCGCGTGCAGCGCCATCTGCGCAAACTTTTTCTCGAATGGCATCGGCTGAGCCGACGTCGCTACTGGCGCCATTCCCGTCGCGAAATACACATAGACAGCCAGCGGAACTGCAATCACCCCGATGATAAGCCCGACCAGAAACTTGCCCATGTTGGAGTTCTCCTCGAATTTGCGAAAGCACTGATACTAAACTATGCGGCCGAAATCTTGTTACCGATTTACCTGGGGAACGGCTCGAATCAGCAAATTATTCGCACCTAGATGGACTTGACCGGGATTGTCAAAAGATCGTCCACCAGCCCCACCTCTTTTTGCAGGAATGGTTCCGCACGCGTCACGCCTCCGAGCATGCCGTAGAAGCGCGCCATCGAGTCCACGCGCGCTCGAATCTCATCGTGAGCAGGGAACAGGTCTTTCCCGGCTTCCTGGTCGCTGAACTGCGATTTGTAGGCCATGATCGAAGCGAACTTGCCTTCAAACTGTTCGCTGATGTCCACCACAAAAGTTGGACGAATATCGTAGTAAAGGGTCGCGTAGAGAATTTTGAACGGACGATGCGGCGCAGGAGCAGCATCCTGCCGGTTGTCGAGGGGGCGTGCCGCATGCGAGTCATCGGCCAACGCACTCTGCGGATCGAGTTTTCTCAATCCCGCCAGGAAGCAAGCCTCGTATCCGAGGGTCGACGCCGTGTAATGATCCGGATGCCGTCCTTTCCAATACGGCAAGATCAGGACACGAGGGCGAGTCTCGCGGATCAGAGCCGCGACCTTGAGCCGATTCTGCCAAGTGTTCTCGACCCGTCCATCGGGAATGTCGAGGGCGCGCCGCCACTTCACACCAAGGATTTTTGCTGCGTCGTTCGCCTCGCGCTCGCGGTCCTCTGCCGTTCCGCGTGTGCCCATCTCGCCCTGCGTGAGATCGAGAATGCCGGTTCGCTGTCCGCGCTGAGATGCTTTTAACAGCGTTCCGCCGCAGGTTTGCTCGACGTCATCGCGGTGAGCAGCGATCGCAAGAATGTCTAGAGAATTGCTGGTCGGGCTGGAGGACATGTCGATCGAGAGTACCCTGCTTTGGGATTGCTGTTTTTTCGCGCGAGTTCGTTTCCTTAGTGTAAAAGCATTTTACTTCGTCCGCTCCACCAGGAAGCGCGCCAGTTCCCTGAGAGGCTCGGCACGTTCCCCGAAGCTCTCCAACTCCGCGAAGGCGCTGTTCACCAACTCGTCAGCCTTCTTCACCGATGCTTCGATTCCGAACAACGCGGGATACGTTGCTTTTTCCGAGGCCGTATCTTTTCCGGCAGTCTTTCCGAGTTGCTCGGATGTCTGTGTAACATCGAGGACATCATCCACGATCTGAAACGCCAGCCCGATTGCCAGTCCAAACGCCCGCAGCTTCGCGACTTGTTTGTCCTTCGCTCCAGCGTAAAGCCCGCCGCTGACCAGGCTCGCCGTAATCAGCGCGGCCGTTTTCGATCGATGTATGTACTCCAGCATTTCGGCCGTTGGCCTCGTATGTTCGGCCTCGAGATCCACCACCTGGCCACCGATCATCCCGTCGACCGTGCCAGTGCCGCGCGCGATCTCCTCGATAATCTTTACGCGCGCCTCGGCGGGACACTTCAGTTTCGAGAGAACTTCATATGCTTGCGTCTGCAGCGCATCGCCCGCCAGAATCGCAATTGCCTCGCCAAAGGCTTTATGGCACGTCGGACGTCCGCGCCGCAGGTCGTCATTGTCGAGCGCCGGAAGATCGTCGTGGATCAGGGAATACGTGTGCAGCATCTCGAGCGCGGCGCCGAGTTCCTCGATGCCGTCTGGCAACGATCCCTCGAGCATCTTGCCAGCTTCCATACAGAGGACGGGCCGCAGGCGTTTTCCTCCGGCAAATACGCTGTGCCGCATCGCCTTGTGAATCGAAACCGGATGCGCGGTTTCAAGCGGAATCAGGCGGTCCAGTGCCGCGTCGGTCAACTGCTGCCCTCGATCCAGAGTCTCTTTCAACATGACGTGGCAGTATAACAAGCACTCTTGGGACGCAGACGACGTACCCGGTTACAGAGCCCTGAAGAAAGAAAGGACGCCGCTCGGGCGTCCTTAAATTTAGCTGAAGTTGTGCTAAGCAGCGGCGCTATCCGACGCCCCCGTGCTGCGTAGAACCGATCGAATAACGTTGTTCACATCGTCGGCAGGACACATATCGCAAGCTCCCGCCGCGAGCGCGGCTGCCCACATTTCTTCATCGGGAATGCGGTGCGTGCAGACGATCGGTACTTCTGGAAAATCGCGATGCAAGCTCTCGATTTCCGGTAACTGCCAGACTTCCATGCTGAGAATCATGGCCTCGGGACGATTGCGCAACAAATTGTCGCGCAACTCTTCACGGGTATGGGTGACATGAACCGAGAAGTGAGGCCGCAATCCCCCCGCCAGGGAATGCGCCACCGTCGGATCCTTTTCGAGGAGAACAACACTTAGAGCCATAGATCCCCCGATCTTCAACCGTCGTCAACGTAGCGCGCGTTAACGCGAGACTAAGGCTGCGGGGTGGCCGTAGAACCACGTCTCCACAGGCAACTTGAGGGAAACCTTCCGAGTGTCCAACGGATGCGAACGTTTCACCGGCGCGCAGGCGCCTTTTCTGTCAGAGGCTCGAATGGTTCTGCCTGGAGCTTTCCGTTTTTCTTTAGCAGCATCTCCACTTTGCCTTCGGCCTGTTCCAATTCTTTCCGGCAAGCGGAAGAAAGCTGCATGCCTTCTTCAAAGAGTGTGAGCGACTTCTCTAAAGGGACTTCTCCCTTTTCCAGTTCCTGAACAATTTTCTCCAGTCGCTGGAGGCACTCTTCAAATTTTGCCAACGGCTTCTCGCTCCGTCTCTCTATTGTAATGCAACTATTTCGGCGTGCTGTCCAGTGAAATTTGAATGAAAAGTAGTGTTTAGAGAGAAACCCTTTCCCGGATCGGGAAGGGCTGGATGCGATTTTCACCACGGAGACTCGGAGCCACGGGGACTCTCGGGAAAGAAAACGTTTACGGAGTCTCTTTCGATCCTATGCGGTCGAAATTCTCGCGGTCTTGAGGATCTCGAAATGCCGAGCCCTTGAGGGAACCCCTGGCTCAGGGTTCTCCGCGGTGAAAAAACCTCGGCTAAGCAGTGGCTGCGTTGTTGTCGCCACCCAAAGCTTCCAGCACATCCACCGCCGAGCTATAGCGCCCATTCGGAGCGCTGATCTGCGCGCCCTGCACCATCTGGCGGGCTGCAATCAGCATCTCCCGCGCGATGGCCACTCCTTCGGCGCGAGCGGCCTCCGGCGTTTGCGCTCGCGACATGCGCTCAAGAATCCAGTCGGGCACGGACACCCGCAACTCGTTCTTCATGAACTCCGCATTGCGAACGCTGACCAGAGGCCAGATTCCTGCCAGCACAGGGATACGGCAATGTTCGATCCTCCTGAGAAAATTCTCCAGGAGTCGCAGATCGAAGACGGGTTGGGTCACCGCATATTCCGCTCCGGCTTCGACTTTATATTCGAACCGGCGAATCTCCTCGTCGAGATCCGTCAGCCCAGGATTTGCGCCGACCCCAATGACGAACGCCGTCCCAGTCCCAATCGGATTCCCGCCGAGATCCAAGCCATGATTCAGGTTGCGGACGATATTCACAAGCCCGATGGCGTCCACATCAAAGACCGCGGTCGCGTCGGGATAATTTCCCATCTTCGGCGGATCGCCCGTAATGCAGATCAGGTTCTTGATGCCGACCGCGGCCGCTCCCAGCAGATCGCTCTGAATGCAGAGCACGTTCCGGTCACGGCAGGTGTAGTGCAGGATGGCGTCAATGCCAACCTCCCGCTGAATCAGGAGCGAGAGTGCCTGATTGCTCATGCGCGCCGAAGCTCGCGGACTATCCGGAATGTTCACCGCGTCGACGCCGACGGATTTGACGAAGCGCGCGCCCTCGACTTCTTTGCGAACGTCGATTCCCTTGGGCGGCACGATTTCCACCATCGTAGCGAACTCGCCGCGCGCCAGCTTCGCGCCCAGTGCAGATCGCTGTTCCAGCGGGACGACAGGAATCGCCGAGGGCGCCGGAGCGCCGCCGGTCATCTTCGCCGTGGCCGTCTTGCTTCGGGCCTCCCCGACCCGCAATGCGCTTTTCATCACGCGGATATGGTCGGGTGTGGTTCCGCAGCAGCCGCCCACAAGACGCACCCCCGCCGTGACGAACTTCCGTGCGTAGCTCGCCATGTATTCGGGCGAACAGAGATAAATATTCCGCCCATCGACCGATCTCGGTATACCTGCGTTCGGCTGCGCCGAGAGTGGCAGCGTTGTCAGAGTTCTTACCCGTTCCATCGCATCGAGCATGGCAACCGGCCCAACGCTGCAGTTGCAGCCAATAACATCGGCGCCCCACTCCACCAACTTGGCAACGAATGTCTGGGGATCGGATCCATCCAGGCAGTTGCCGTCTTCATCGATCGTCACTTGACCGACGATCGGAATCGACTTGCTTACGTCTTTCGCCGCGCGCATTGCCTGATGAATCTCTTCGAGATAGCCGAACGTCTCCAGAATCAGCAGATCAACCCCGCCTTCCACGAGAGCGGCAATCTGCTCCCGGAATGCGTCGCGCGCTTCCTGATACGACGTCTTTCCGAGAGGTTCAATTCTGGTACCCAGCGGGCCAACCGATCCTGCAACCCAAACATCGAAGCTCTTGGCGGCTTCCCGGGCGAGCCGCGCTCCCGAACGATTAATGTCTTGAACCTTGTCCGCCAAGCTGTGTCGAGCCAAGCGGAAAGAGTTGGCACCGAAAGTATTGGTTTCAATCATTTCGGCCCCGGCCTGCAGGTAGTCGTGATGAATGCCGCGAATCAGATCCGGCTGCGAAAGGTTGAGCTCATCGTAGGAACGGTTGATGAAAATGCCCTTAGCGTAGAGCAGCGTCCCCATGGCGCCGTCACAAAGCACCGGAGACTGCTTGATACGGCTTAGAAAGTCGCCCGCCATATGAATGCTGAGGATACAGGATGAGAGCCGGTTCGCGCACCTCCGCCACCGAATGTGAGGTCACAGAGACACTGTGGGAGTTGAAGCGGCCCGGTCTGTTATAATCCACGATTTCGAACTTAAATCTTCCTTTTTCATGTCGTTAGGAGCTAGCCGTTTGAAGAAGCGCATCCTCGCTCTCACCGTCGGAGTATGGATTGTCCTCGGGTTCACCGCCTGCGGTTATAACTACGACCAGGTGCGCGGCCGCACCGAACGTATGCTCACGTCTCAAGGCGTGACGACAACCAGTGCATTCGGCGGGCTTATCATCCTCAACGGATACAACGATACTTTGACCGGATTGTCTCCTTTGTCGGGCGGCAATTCTCCCGGCTTGATGGCATCTTCTCCGCAGCGCAACATTATCGGAGCGTTCGACTCCAGTACTAATTCCCTTTTTGCCGTGAATACCGCCACGGAAAAAAACATTAACAGTGTCGGCGTGAGGATTCTGGGTCCTACCACGAGTTTTGTGATTCCGACCGCGCAGCCAATTGCCTACGCGGCGGTTCCGTCGGCAGTGGTTCCCGGCTTCGCGATTCATGGCGCCATTAACGTCGCCAATTTCTCCACAGGAGCCACGACGACGATCGCGGCCCCGAATGCGCAGACTGTCGTCTCCAATGGGACCGCAACGCAGCTTCTGGTCTTCAGCAACGATTCCAATTCGATGATCGTTCTTTCGCCCAGCCTGGCTGCGCCTCCGGTCGACACCAGTTGTTACACGAATCCCCCAAACGCAGTTTGCACGTTTGTCCCCGGTTTCGATCGGCCGGTGTATGCCATCGTGAACGGAACCACGGCTTATGTCTTGAACTGTGGTGCGGAGTGCGGCGGCACGCAAGCCAGTGTGATGACTGTCGATCTTCCCACACTCGCCATCACCAGCACCATTCCCGTGGATGCCGCCACGTGGGGCATTCTCAGCGGGTCGACGCTCTACGTCGCAGGCACTTCGCCGACCAACAATGCGTGCACCGGCCAGACGACTGCCGCGAAGACCTGCGGACGTCTTGATGTGGTCGACCTCGGTTCCGGAACGGTGACCGCCAGCGCGGTCATCACCGATGGTTATCACGACCGCATGGATTTGACGCAGAATGGCCAGGTATTCGTCGGCTCATACAATTGCACGAACATCGGCGATGTCGGCAATCCCGCTGCTGGAGAGGTACGAGGCTGCCTCTCGATTTACCACGTGGACACGGGCGCGGTGATTATTCCGCCGGACAATGGAAACGTCAACGGCTTGCAGGGAATCGTCAGCCGGTACTCCGAGTATGTCGCCGAGGGTGGCTACTTACGCGTCTATGATACCGAAACAGATACTCTGTTAATCAACATGTACCTGCCCGAGGGCACGTTCGGCATCCCTGGCTATATTGGCGATATCAAGGCAATGGACTTCTTCTGAGCGGAGTTCTTAATGCCGTGCCGGCTCGAGCATGAGCCGGTGCGCCTTGCTCGACTCGACCGCTTTTTGACTGAAGGGAAGCGTGAAGGTCGTTCCTCCATACCAGCTCTTCCACTGATCCATGTAATACGGACTCAGAAAGTTCCCGCCCTGCCCAGTCACCGTGTTCAGCGTGGATTGATCGAGATCGGCCATATTCGCTGTGAAGCGCTCTGAAGGCCCGTGAAAACGCGTGACCGCCTTCACCGTAAATCCGCTTCCCGACTGCTCTTTTAGGCCGGGCGCTG
>Ga0070735_10005627_pt1 | contig 10350 bp, 6 predicted proteins | sample Coa_R1_FD_66443 | JGI IMG/M metagenome (GOLD analysis project Ga0070735, IMG submission 66443) | Surface soil microbial communities from Centralia Pennsylvania, which are recovering from an underground coalmine fire - Coalmine... | ecosystem: Environmental > Terrestrial > Soil > Unclassified ... | reverse complement strand
CCGGATTTCGATCATGACTTCTTCGGACAATAAAGCTGCGCAAACGCTGGCCGGGCTCGGCGCGACCGAACCTGCACAGGTCTCCGCGCTCTTCGCGGAAATCGTCGCGCGGTTCGACAGCGAAGTCGCCGCCGTGCACGACGAAGCTTCGTGGAAGCAATTTCGCGATGCGTGGTTGGGCCGTAAGTCGGGCGTCCTGACGCTCGTCACCGACAATTGGCTGAAGCCCGCAACTCCGGAACTGAAGCGTGTGGTCGGCGCTGAGCTGAACAAGCTTCGCGGACACGTCGAGTCGCAAATCGAAGCTAAGCGTGTCGCGATCGAAGCCGGCGCGGATGAAGCTGCGCTCGCGCGCGAACGCGTCGATCTCTCGCTCCCCGGCGTAACACGACCGGTCGGTTCCCACCATTTGATTCGCCAGGTTTTCCAGCAAATCGAAGACATCTTTGTGTCGATCGGCTTTTCCGTCGTCGAAGGGCCGGAGATCGAGACGCCTTACTACAACTTCGAGGCGCTCAACATTCCGGAGTTTCACCCCGTCCGCGACGACATGGACACCTTTTATATTGACGTGCCGAAGGGCGCGCCATCGCCTCTGCTGCTGCGTACGCATACTTCGCCGATGCAGATTCGCACGATGGAAAAACGCCAGCCGCCGGTGCGCGTGATCGTTCCCGGCAAGGTCTATCGCCGCGACAATCCCGACGCCACCCACTCCTTCGCGTTTCATCAGGTCGAAGGACTCGCCGTCGATACCGATATCACGTTCTGTGATTTCACCGGCACGATCGAATATTTCGTGAAGCAATTTTTCGGCCCCGGTGTGAAAACACGTTTCCGCCCGAGCTATTTTCCGTTCACCGAGCCTTCGGTGGAATTCGACGTAACGTGCGTATTCTGCGGCGGCAGCGGCGTCTCGGCCGGCGGGGGAACGTGCTCGAAGTGCAAAGGCGCCGGCTGGATCGAATTGTTCGGCGCCGGCATGGTTGATCCCGCGGTGTACGGCTTCGTCGGCTACGACGCGAAAAAAGTGAGCGGCTTCGCCTTCGGCATCGGCATCGACCGCCTCGCGATGTTGAAATACGGCATCGACGACATACAGGTTTTCTTCCAGAGCGACGTACGCTTCTTGCGTCAATTTCCGTAAGGGCTCGTGTAGGGGCGCAGCCCGCTGCGCCCCATGTCCGCAAGATCGTAAGAGCTCGGCAGAATCTGGGTTTGAATTTTTATGGCCTTCACCGATTCCAAACAACGCTTTTCTTCTCGCGTAGCAGACTACGTGCGCTACCGGCCGGGCTATCCGCACGAAGCCCTGACTCTGCTGAAGAGTGAGTGCAGTCTCAGTTCGGGGCATGTGATCGCCGACATCGGCTCGGGTACCGGATTTTTGAGCGAGCTGTTTTTGCAGAACGGCAACCGCGTTTACGGCGTCGAGCCAAACAAAGAAATGCGCGCGGCCGGCGAGGAATATCTCGCGTCATACGATTCGTTTGTGAGCATCGACGCAGCCGCCGAAGCGACGACACTGGAAGACGCCACGATCGATTTTGTCACGGCAGGCCAGGCGTTTCACTGGTTCGACGCACCGGCGGCGCGGCGCGAATTTGCGCGAATTCTCAAGCCGCAAGGCTGGGTCGTCGTCATGTGGAACGATCGCGAAATGAATTCGCCGTTCGCCACCGCATACGAAGACGTGCTTGTGAAGTTCGGCAACGATTACAAGCGCGTGCGTGAGTCGTATCCCGAACTGCCGGCAATGCAGGAATTTTTCGCCGGTGGATCGATCAACGAACGCAGCGTGCCGAACGCGCAAGTTTTGGATTGGGATGGCCTTGCCGGGCGATTGCGCAGCAGTTCGTACGCGCCGCAGGAAGGCCAGCCGAATTACGCGCCAATGATGGCGGCGCTGGAAGAATTGTTTCGCGCGAACCAGGTCGATGGCCGCGTGAAGATGGAATACGCAACGCACGTTTATTACGGGCGATTACCGAAGCAGAATTGACGCGGTGAAGGACAGAGACAGCGAATGAAAGTTGTCTACAACTGGCTGAAGGATTTTGTCGATGTGACGGCGACGCCGGATGAACTCGCCTCGCGGCTCGCGCTTTCGGGCACGAACATCGGTGGCGTGGAAAAAGGTGCACACGGCGCGGTGATCGACGCGGAAGTTTCGTCGAACCGGCCGGATAGCTTGTCGCATTACGGGATCGCGCGCGAAATCAGCGCGGTGTATAAGCTCCCGCTGAAGCCTGCGCCGCAACCGAAGCTCGCGGAATCATCGAGTGCGAAAGCTAGCGACGCGGTACGCGTCGAGATTCAGTCGCCGGAATTGTGCGGACGCTTTACCGCGCGAGTGATTCGTGGCGTGAAGATTCAGCCTTCGCCAGCGTGGCTGCGCGAGCGGCTCGAAGCCAGCGGCGTGGCCAGCATCAGCAATGTCGTCGATGCGACAAACTACGTAATGCTCGAGCTGGGCCAACCAACGCACGCCTACGACTACGACAAGATCCGCGATCACCGCATCGTTGTGCGCCCTTCGCGCGGCGGAGAAAAGTTGCGCACGCTCGACGGCATCGAGCGAACCATCGACGCCGGAATCTGCATGATCGCCGACGGCGACAGCACACGCGCCGTCGGTATCGGCGGAATCATGGGCGGCGCCGACACCGAGATTTCTTTCTCTACGAAAAACATTTTGATTGAAGCGGCATGGTTCGAGCCGATCGCCGTTCGCCGCGCTGCGCGCAATCTGCGGCTGCACACCGAGGCTTCGACACGCTTCGGCCGCGGCGGCGATCCCGAAATCGCCGAAATTGCGTCGAGGCGCGTAGCCGAATTGGTTTTGCAACTCGCCGGCGGAGAATTGCTCGCAGGCGTGATCGATGTGTATCCGGGTAGGCGTGCTGCGAAAAAGATTCGCGTGACGCGCGCGGAAATTTTGCGTGTGATGGGTGCGGACGTACCCGACAAGGAAGTCGAGTCCGCGCTGAGCGCGCTCGGCTTCGCTCCTGTGCGCGTCGATCAAAATCGCGGCGCAGAAGGCTCGCTGCTCGCCGCCTGGGAATGCATCCAGCCGTCGTGGCGAGCGGAAGTCGAACGCGAAATCGATTTGATCGAAGAAATTGCGCGCATCTACGGGATGGACAAATTCACGCCGCGATTCCCGGTGGCGCGTCAGGGTGCGGCACGATTGCCGCACTATGAAGCGCAGACGCGCGTGCGCGAACGCCTGATCGGCCTCGGATATCAGGAAATTCTGACAATTCCACACGTCGATGAAGCGCGCGACGCATTATTCCGCGCGGCCGGCACGCAGACCGCGCGGATGGCAAATCCCCTCTCGGAAGAAGCCGGCGTGTTGCGCTCGACCGGTCTCGTCACAATGGCCGCGGCGCTCGAGTGGAATTTGAATCACGGCCAGCGTAACGTGCGCCTGTTTGAAATTGGCGCCCAGTATCGATTGAAGGGCGGCACGCCCGTCGAAACGCGCGTACTGACGATCGGCGCAACAGGCGATGCGCGCGAGAAGAATTTGTACGACGGCGCGCGAACGTATTCCTTCTCGGATTTGAAGGGTGACATCGATTCACTCGGCGAACTGGCCGGCGGCGTTCGGTGGAGTGCGCACGCAGCGGTGCCGAATGACTGGGCACATGCGGCTCGCAGCGGGGAAGTTTCGCTTGGCAGCGACTCAATCGGCACGGCAGCCCAGTTGGCGAAACGCGTAGCCGACCGCCTGAAACTGCGACAAGACGTGTTTCTCGCTGAGATTGTGATCGATCCGGTCTACGCCGCGATCGAAGATTTGAAGGATTCGCGCCGCTACGAGCCGCTGCCACGCTTCCCAGCCGTCGAACGCGATTTCTCGTTGCTGGTCAACGATGGCACCGGGTTCGACGCCGTGCAGAAAGCGATCGAGTCGCTGAAAATCGCAGAAGTGGTGAGCGTCGACGCCGGCGACTTGTATCGCGGCAAAAACGTTCCGGCCGGAAAATACTCGCTGATGGTGCGCGTCGTATTCCAGAACCGCGAAGCGACCTTGACCGATGCGCAGACCAGCGATTTTTCTTCCCGCATTGTCGCCGCCCTCGAAAAGCAAGTCGGCGCTCAACTCCGCGCGAGCTGAGAATAGCCTTGGCTTGTCCTGAGCTTCGAAGGGCACCCTTGCCGGCGCTACCAAAACCTGCGCTACAATGCCCGAGCGGCTTTTCCGCGGCGGAGACTTCGATGAGCGGACCGATCAAAGTACAGATCTTTGGACAGAGCTACACGATTCACGGCGATCTCGATCCCACCTACGTCCAGAAGCTCGCCACATTCGTTGACGACAAGATGCGCGCCATCTCCGACGCAACCGCTACCGTCGATACGCACAAGATCGCCGTCCTCGCCGCGCTTTCGATCGCCGATGAACTCCACAGCGCGCAGCGCGACCTCGGCGAAAACAACGAGTTGATCCGCGAACAGGCCGAGCGCTGCCTCATGCTCGTCGAGCGCGCCCTAAAGCAAACCGCTTAGCTTCTACCCGCGTCCTCTCGCAGCCGCATCTTCAGACCCCTTCCACATTTCCGCCAAGCCGGGAAATTTCGTCTTAATCGCGGCCATGATTTCATCTGCTTGCGCGCCGTCAACGTATGGCAGAACTTGCGGCTCACCAAAAGCTGTCACCGCATAAATCCCTTGCCCGCCGGATTCGTGCTCCTGATACTCCAAGCGATAAATCTTTGCAGTGAGCACTGTCCGTGTGCCTCTTGTACCGCCGCCGAGCCCTCGTTTTACAGCTCCCTCGCTCCGAAGCTCCAGTTTTGTCACCAGCAATCTCGCAGATAAAGACCGAAACAATGCGAACGCCGCAGCTGCGACGATGATCGCCAAACCCGTTCGGGCGTAAACCGTCAAGAAACGATCAGGGATCTGCCAAATGACGAAAGCCGCGATCAACGAAGCCAATAGGCGTTCCCAGACTGCGATCTCGCGACGTACATCTACCCGCAGCGAGTCGCCCGAATCTCGAATGTTGTAGTGAACGGCCACTGCGCCTCGCTACTACAGTTACTGACTCCACTTCGTCGGTTTGCGATCCCAGCGATGTTTGCGCAGTTCGGTGTGCAACGCGGCAGGCAGCGGCCCTCTGTCGCTCGCCGCGATATTGCTCTCGACATTCTTAATCTTGCGCATGCCCGGAATGATCGTGCTCACATCCGGATTGTTGAGGATGAAACGCATCGCCATCTCCGGCATCGTCATTCCATCTTTCAACAGCGGCTTCAGCTTGTCGCCGTGCTCCACGCTGCTCTTCAAATTTTCCGGCACAAAATAAGTGTTCCGCCAATCGTCCGCCGGCCAAGTACTGTCGAGCGTCAACGTTCCCGTGAGCGTTCCTTCGTCGAACGGGACGCGCGCAATCACCGCGACATCTTTCTCTCGGCACGCCGGAAACAATTCATCTTCCGGATTCTGATCGAAGATGTTGTAAATCACCTGCACCGCGTCGAACAAACCAGCGCGCACCGCTTTCACGCCGTTCTGCGGCTCCCACCGATTGATACTGATCCCGACGGCGCGCACCTTTCCGCTCGCCACAACTTTTTGCAGCACCCGCGCCAATCGCTCGTCCTCGAGCCACGCGTCTTCCCATGTATGCAGCTGAATCAGATCGAGCGTCGGCACGCCAATGTTCGCAAGGCTTTTGTCGATATACTCCTCAATGTATTCCGGCGGATAGCAATCGTCGAGCTTGAATTCCCGCTTGCTCGGCCACTCGCGATTCTTCGGCGGAACCTTCGTCGCTGTGTACAAAGTTTTGCCGCGATTCGCGCGCAAAATTTTCCCGAGCAACTGCTCGCTGTGTCCCTCGCCGTACGCCCACGCCGTGTCAAAAAAATTGCACCCAAGATCAATCGAGCGCTGCAACGAATCGAGCGACTGCTGATCGTCCGAGCCGCTCCACTCACCCATGCCCCACATTCCGTATCCGACTTCGCTGACGTTCCAACCCGTGCGACCAAAACGGCGATATTTCATGAAGTGAAGTCCTCTCAAGCAATTCTATCGATGAAGAGTGGACATTATAGCGAGGGAAGGGAGAGTTGACAGTCAGCAGTTCGAAGTCGAAAGCGGATTCAGCTTTCGACGCATTTAGCGCAGGCGAGTTCCGCGCCGATCCGCGACGCGCGGCCTTCCGCCGTCGTCACCCATGGACGGCTCTGCCACGGCGGATCGTGACGCACGTGCTGCGTATGGCCGCATGCGAGGTCGGCGACCCAATCGCCGCCGTCGTCCTGGTGAAATCCGACGATCTTGCGATTCGGCCGTGCCGACGCCTTCGCGGGAGCGGATTCACGCAATTTTGATGGGGGTTTCGGTTCCATTCTTTGATAAGGTTTACTAAAGTATTTTACGCGAAAACCCCAGCGCGGCACCTCCTGGATCGGGCTGGGCGTAAGACGAATTTCAATTTTGCAACTAGAGCGGATCGGCACTCAAAACCCCGCTTGGAGGATCACCGTGAACGTCCCCAAAAATTTAATTCTTGCCTGCGGCCTCGCCGTGGCAATGGTTTCCGCCGCAACCGTTGCGCCGCGATTGTTGGCTCTGCCGGCATCTCCGACGCCGCAGACGGCGACCACCGCTCGCTCGCTGAAGGCGCTCGATTACCGGCGCGCCGGATCGTCGGTGAACATTTATTTCGTTCCAACCGACCAAGCCTCGGGCGCGTCGGGCACCGCGAAAGTGCAGAGCAAAGCGAATCGCATCCAGATCGATGCGAAATTCACCGGTCTGCCGGATTCTTCCAAGTTTGGGCTCGAGTATCTGACCTATGTTTTGTGGGCGATTTCGCCGCAGGGCCGCGCCGTAAATCTCGGCGAAGTCATCAGCAAAAACGGCAACGCGCAGCTCAAAGCCAGCGTGGACATGCAGACGTTCGGCATGATCGTGACCGCCGAACCCTATTACGCGGTGACGCAACCGGGCGATGAAGTCGTGCTCGACAACGCGGTGCCCGAGAAAATGCTCAGTCGCGTCGAAAATGTTTCCACCAGCTATAACTTGATCAGCAAAGGCAGCTACTCGCAGTCCAACACGCCGATAGAGAACGCAATCTTCGGCGTCGATCGCAAAGCACCCTCGGATCTTTTCCAGGCGCGCAACGCGGTACGCATCGCGCGTAACGCCCACGCCGACACCTACGCTGCCGCGAGCTTCAAGAAGGCGGCGGATCAGTTACAGCAGGCCGAAACGGCTTATCAAAACCGCAAGAACGCCAAGATTGTGATCGCGGCGGCGCGCAACGCCATCGAGACTGCCGAGGAGTCACGCGTGATCGCGGTGCAGAAGAAAGCGGAAGAGGACGCGCAACTCAAAGCGGAAGCGGAGCGTCAGGCGGCTGCGGCACGCGAAGCGAAAGCTCAAGCCGATGCGGCAGCTCAAGCCGCGGCACGTGCGCAGGCCGATGCGGAACGACAAGCGGCCGACCAAGCTCGCTCGGAAGCGGAAAAAGCAAAGGCTCAAGCTGACGCTGCGGCCGCCGCAGCATTAGCGCAGCAAAAGGAAGCCGAAGCAGCACGCGCCGCAGCTCTCGCTCAGCAGCAGCAAGCGGAAGCGGCAGCCGCGGCAGCGAACCAGGCGGCAGCGCAAGCCGAAAAAGAACGAGCGGACATGCGCGCGCAGCTCCTCGCGCAGCTCAACGCCGTGTTGCAGACGCAAGACACCGCACGCGGCTTGATCGTGAATATGTCCGACGTTTTGTTCGACACCGGCAAATACACGCTGAAGCAGCCGACACAAGTGAAGCTGGCAAAAATCTCCGGCATCCTACTCTCGCATCCGGGATTGACCGTGCAAATCGAAGGTCACACCGACAGCGTTGGCAGCGATGAGATGAACCAGCGACTCTCGGAACAGCGCGCCGATGCGGTGCGTGATTTCCTCGCGTCGCAAGGCGTGCCCGCAAGCTCGATGACCGCGAAGGGCTTTGGCAAGACCCAACCAATCGCAAGCAACGACACACCGGAAGGCCGGCAGAAAAATCGCCGCGTCGAACTCGTCGTCAACGGCGCCGCGATCGGCAACGCGGCACCCGGCGCGCCGGCTCAAGCGCAACCTCAATGAAGTTTTAGCCATCATCGGCTATCTCTTCGACTGGGTCGGAATTCGAGGCGCGAAGCGATCAATGATCGCCGCGCCTCGAACGCTTTTTGGACAGCAAAATCGCTGCATCCATTAGATTGTTCTTCGGACTCAGCAACCAATCCCAACCGCCATCCGTCTAAAGTTGTTGGAAAGGGTGTCTCCGGAGTTCGATTGTAGATGCGGCGTTTTTCTCCATCACGAATCGTCGGGACGCAGTTGGCGCGCCAAGTTCTCGCAGTTTTTGGCTGCGTCGTGCTGCTCTACGTCGTGTCCGGCCTCGCATTTTTGCACCATCACACCCAAGGCCCCGAGACGACTTGCCACGTCTGCCAGGTGCTCCACGCTCCCGCTCTCGCTTATTCGCCGGGTGATTTGATCCCGGCGGCGCATCAGATTGCGCGCCACAGCTCAACGCTCGAGCTTTTCAATGCAGAGAATTTCGTCGCATCCCATCGCACTCCTCGTGCCCCTCCTGTCGCGTAATCCATTCTCCTGAATCGTTAACGAAGTTCGCGCCGATTGCGCTCCAGCTGCATTCGTATCGCATCGCCTTCGTGCATTTCGGCGCCACCGCTGATGTTCCAGCGGCCCTATCCACACATCCGCACAGTCGCCACACGCGACATTCGTCCCTCTCGATGGGACAGGAGAAAAAATGGCACGGAATTTCTGCAGCTATCTGCACTCGCATTCGGGCAAATCCGTTTGGACAAGGATTACAATTTTTGCACTCGGGCTCTTGTTCTTCGCGGCATCAGGCTTCGCGCAAGGAAATTCAGGATCGATCGAAGGCGTCGTGAAAGATCCATCCGGCTCATCGATCGCCGGTGCTACCGTCGAAGTCACTTATGCCGTCAGCGGCTTCCACCGCGAAACCACCACCGGCACCGACGGCGCCTTCCGCTTCGTCAACATCCCATTCAATCCGTACCACATGGTCGTGACCGCAACGGGCTTCAACTCATTCACGCAAGATGTCGAAGTCCGCTCGAGCGTCCCGACAAACGTGCAAGTGGCTCTGACGATCGGCACCGCAAATACCAGCGTCACCGTCGAAGCCAACGGCGGTGACCTCGTCGAAAATGAATCGACGTTTCACACCGACGTTGATCAGGGAATCATGAATCGCCTGCCGCTCGAAAGCGCATCCTCGTCGGTGACCTCGCTCGTCACGCTCGTCTCTCCCGGCGTTGCCGCCGACTCGAACGGCAACATGCACGGCCTGGGCGATCACGCGCAGAATTCGTTCTCCGTCGATGGCCAGCCGATCACCGATCAGACCAGCAAAGTTTTCTCGAATCAGATTCCGTCTGAGTCGATTCAATCGCTCGAAGTGATTTCCGGCGCGCCGCCAGCAGAATTCGGAGACAAGACCAGCCTCGTCATCAAAGTCACCACGAAATCCGGCCTCGGCGTCAACAAGCCAACCGGCAGCATCTCGACGTCATACGGCAGCTTCGGATCGTCGAGCGTCGCCTTCGATCTCGCCTACGGCAATGCCAAGTGGGGCAATTTCATTTCCGCGAGCGGACTCAACAGCGGCCGCTTCCTCGATCCACCCGAATTTCAGCCGATTCACGACAAGGGCAACGAAGAAAATATCTTCGACCGCATCGATTATCAGTTCTCGCAGAACGACATGATCCACGGAAACTTTCAGTACACGCGTTCGTGGTTCCAGACGCCGAACACGTTCGACAATCTCAACGTCGTCGGTCCCGACGGCACAAATCTCGGCCAAACCGATCAGCGCTCGAAAATCGGCACCTTCAACATCGCGCCAACCTGGACGCACCTCGTGGGCTCGAACGCCGTCTTCACGCTCGGCGCCTACGTTCGCCGCGATCAATACAACTACTATCCCAGCAACGATCCCTTCGCCGATCTCGGCCCCATCAATTCCGAAACGATTTCGCAGAGCCGCAGCCTTACCAACTCCGGCGTGCGTTCCGACTATTCTTGGGTGAAGGGCATGCACAACGTGAAGGCCGGCATCACGTATCAACAAACGTTTCTCAACGAAAACGATGCGTTTGGCATCATCGATCCCGCTGTTCTTCCCTCAACGCTCGACGCCGCCGGAAATCCGTGCTTCAACACGATCACCGGCACCGCTGCTCCGGGAACACCCTGCGCGACGTTGCTTCCGATCGATCTGACGCGCAGCGGCAGGCTCTTTAATTTCCGCGGCAGCACCGACGTCAAAGAATTGTCGAT